>Ga0208138_100017_pt1 | contig 154225 bp, 148 predicted proteins | sample AntRauMetaRauer3_FD_184786 | JGI IMG/M metagenome (GOLD analysis project Ga0208138, IMG submission 184786) | Saline lake microbial communities from Rauer Lake, Antarctica, in enrichment culture - Antartic Rauer Lake 3 Metagenome Rauer3 (SPAdes)... ... | reverse complement strand
TCAAAGCGTCTTCGAAAAACCCAAATGGAAACAAGCACTTCCACCACCATCACCGCCTGCAACGTTTGCCCGTTGCCGGCAGCGGATGCGTACTTTACGGATTTCCCCGGGACCGCGCAAGGCCTCGATGAAGAAAAATGTCAGGACCGTGTCGCGGCGGTGACGGCACGATGACCAAGACACCCACCCGGCCTTATCCACACCGCCTTGTATCGCCTCTCCAGCACGACCGGCTGTGGATAGATAAGCCGCTGGTCGGACACACGAACGCCCGCGCAGGGCGGGCGTTCGTGCAGGGTAGCTGGAGAAGCCAAGCGGCTCTCGCGCCTTCTCTTTCTACTACCTACTACCTACTACCTACTACCTACTACCTACTACCTACTACCTACTACCTACTACCTACTACCTACCGATGATCTCAGCCCCCGATGGCCAGGCGAACCCGTCCATCGCTGCTACCGTAGGCACTCACCGCGATCTCGTAGGTGCCGGGCTCGAGGTAGCGATGGATCCGTGATCCGTAGCCCAGATCACCGGCGTCGTCGTTCTGTTCATTGACCCCGTTGCCCCTCAGGTCGAGGACGGTATCCACCGAGCCCGAGGTGCTCTCGATGACGACATCCCGAGCCGTCTCCAGAACCAGCCGATAGGTCAGGCTACGACCGGGGCTCAGCTGACCATAGATCACCTCGCCGGGCGCCACCTCTCCTCCGTTGCCGATACGTCCCTCGAAGGCACGCTGCTCGGTGCGCAGGGAGTAAGTGCCGGTGCCGCTATAGCTCTCCACATCCAGACGATACTCGCCGGGTTGGAGCACGGTGGTGATGAGGGAGTTGCGGTCGCCGCCGCCATCGTCGTCGCGCAGGTCGATACCGTTGCCGTACAGCCGCAGCACGGGATCGAAGGCGCCGGAGTCGAGAGCCAGCTCTACTTCGCTGGCCGCGTCGACCTCGAAGCGATAGGTATTGCTGACACCATTCACGGAGAGATTGCCACCGAGGCTCTCGCCGAGCGTCAGCGCGCCGCCGTTGTGCAGTTCACCGTCGAAGGCATCGAGGGATAGGTCCAGCGCGTACTCGCCGCTCTCTTCTCCGTAGCCGCTCACCTCGACGCGATATTCGCCCGGCATCAGCACGGTCTGCAGCCGCGAATCGGTACCGTTACCGCCGTCGTCATCGACCAGCTCATTGCCTTCTCCCACGACGCGCAGCACCGTATCGAAGGCCGACGAGCGCAGCGCCAGCGTAATGCTGCTGGGCTCGTCGATCGCCAGCGTATAGGCATTGCTGGATGCCGACTCGAGACTGCCGGTGATGCGATCGCCATCGCGCAACGGCCCCGCATTGCGACGGCCATCGGCCAGATCGTTGCGCTTGGCCTCGAGACGATAGATGCCGCCGGTGCCCAGCATGCGGCGCTCGCACACCTCGCCCGACGCCTCGGCCGCCGTGTCGCCGCGCTCGACCTCGACGCGGTACTCGCCGGCATCGAGGTAGGCGTCCAGGCGCAGCTCGCCGGGCGCGCAGGCGCTGGCCTGCTGGCTGACGCCGTCGCCGACCAGGCGCAGGCCTACGTTGGCGTCACCGGAGAGGGACAGGTCGATCCAGGCGGGCGCCTCCAGCGTCAGGGGGTACTCCGCGCGACCGTACTCCAGCCGCCCGACCAGCGGTCGGCCGGTCTCGAACTCGGTCGCGAGGGAGACCGGCTCGGCCTCCAGGCGATAGGGTCCGAAGGCGCCATCGTCGTGCCCGCTGACGGCCACCAGGGTGCACGCCTCGGCGGAGGCCATCAGCGCCGCGCGCTCACCGTCGGGCTCACTCGTGACGCTACCCAGCCACTGCCCCTGCTCGCCGAAGGCCGACAGGCGGGCGGCGAAGGGCGCCTCGAGCTCGTAGCGCACCATCGATGACGCCGAGTCGTCCGCCTCGCTGCACAGCCAGTGGGCGGCCACGCGCGTGCCGTCGCTGAGATTGACGTCGCTCGAGGAGGTGAGCTCGCCGGCGATGTCGCTGCCGAGGGTGGCCTCGGGTGCCGAGACGAAGCGTGCCTCTTCCTCGGCGCAGCCGGCCAGCAGGACCAGGCCGGCGGCGCCGATCAGCAGACGATGGGGGCGCAGAACCGCATGACCGGACGCCTTCCGGATTGCTTGTACTACCACTCGAAGTCTCCCTACGTGAGTATCACTCTCTATCGCACCCATGCGACGAGACGCAATACTTTAGCGGAAAACGGTTAAGAAAGGGCCACCTCAACAGCAGCAGAGGCGGGCCCTGGAGGCCCCGGAGCGCGCAAGCGCTCCGGGAGCGCCACTCACGGCGCGCCGCTGGCCCGATCGAGCAGCGAGAGGATCGAGCGATAGGGAATGCCGCCATGCTCGGTCAGGCCGATCTCGCAGGTGCGCGAGTTGGAATAGCCGGCACTGCAGCCGGCTACCTGGCTGGCCAGCCCCGCCAGCGCGGAGGCATTCAGCTCCGGCGTATTGAAGCCCTTGTCACCGGCGAAACCGCAGCAGGTGATCTCCGCCGGCACCACCACCTCCCGGGCACAGGCCCTCGCCAGGCCGACGAACTTGTCGGCGAGCCCCATGCGAGTGCTCGAGCAGGTCACATGCACGGCGACCCGCTCGTCCACCGGCGTGAGGTCGAGCCGGGGCAGCAGGTGATCGTGGGCGAAGGCGACCGGCTCCAGCATCTCGAGTCGCTCGTCGAGGTACTCGCGCATCTGCAGGGTGCAGGGGCTGGTGTCGCTGAGTACCGGATAGCGCCCGTTCTGGCTCGCCACCAGCAGTTCGCGGTTGAGCTCACGCCCCTTGTGGGTCGCTTCCTCGAACTGCCCCTTGGACTGGAAGGCCATCCCGCAGCACAGATGGCCGATCATCTCCGGGAGGATGACCTCGAAGCCGGCCTTGTCGAGCAGCGCCAGGGTGATCTCCATCACCGAGCGCTTCTCACCCTGATCGTCATGGTCGGCGCCGAACACGCGAGTGGCACAGGAGGGCAGGTACACCACCTTGTCCCTCGAGGCATCGCCCGACGACACCCGCTCCAACACCCGAATCGACGCCGCCCCGGGCAGGGCAGGGCTCCACTGGGGCAGGCGATCACCGCTCAGCCGGCGCGCCCCGCCACTGGCCTTGGCCATCAGGTCGGTGCCGAGCAGGGTCCTCGCCGCACCGGCCGCGTTGAGCCCGCCCCGCGCCACGCGGGTCACGCCCGAGAAGTGGCGCCCGATGCGCCGCGCGATCCCGGCCATGCCGGCGGCCCGCTCGTGGCGCATCCCGCGCACCAGGTCGCCGGTGTTGATGCCCACCGGGCACTGGGTGGAGCAGAGGCCGTCGGCGGCGCAGGTCTCGTCACCCGCGTAGCGATAGTCCTCTCGCAGCGCGGCCAGGCGCGTCTCGTCCTCGGCGCTGCGCGACGCGCCCAGCGCCTCGAGCCGCGCCAGCTCCCGGGCGATGACGATGCGCTGACGCGGGGTCAGCGTCAGATCCTTCGACGGGCAGACCGCCTCGCAGAAGCCACACTCGATGCACTTGTCGACGATCTCATCGGCCGCCGGCAGGGGCTTGAGGTTCTCCAGGTGCAGGGTCGGGTTGCGGCTCAAGATCACTTCGGGATTGAGCAGGTTGCCGGGATCGAAGAGCGCCTTGATCTCCCACATCAGCGCATAGGCGTCGGGGCCCCACTCCAGCTCCACATAGGGCGCCATGTTACGCCCGGTGCCGTGCTCGGCCTTGAGCGAGCCGCCGTACTCCACGCCGACCAGCTCGGCCACCTCGTCCATCAGCGCCTGATAGCGCTCCACCTCGCCGGGCTTCTCGAACCCCTGAGGGAAGACAAAGTGCAGGTTCCCCTCCAGGGCGTGGCCGAAGAGGATGGCGTCGTGGTAGCCATGCCGATGGAAGATGTCGGTGAGCGCCAGCACGCCCTCGTCGAGCCGCTCGATGGGAAAGGCCACGTCCTCGATAATCACCGTGGTGCCGATCTCGCGCACCGCTCCCACGGCGGGAAACAGCCCCTTGCGGATCTTCCAGTAGAGGGCGTAGGTCTCGGCCTCGCGGGTGAAGGTGACGGGCTCCAGGGTCTGGATGCCCTCGAGGGTCGCCTGCACCGCCTGCATGCGCGCCTCGAGCTCGTCCTCGTCGTTGCCGCGCACGTCGACCAGCAGCGCCGCCGCCCCCTCGGGCAGCGTCTTCAGCACCGCGGGCATACCCGACTGGCCCTGCACCGAGCGCAGCGCGGCGCGGTCCATCAGCTCCACGGCGGAGACCGGCGCCTGCTTGAGCGCGATGGTCGCGCGGCAGGTCGTGCCCATGTCGGAAAAGAAGGCCAGGGCCGCGGCCTTGAGGGGCTCGTCGACCACGGTGTCGTAGGTGATGGTGCTGATGAAGCCGAGGGTGCCCTCGGAGCCGATCATCAGATGCTTGAGGATCTCGATGCCGTCGTCGAAGTCGACCAGGCTGTTGAGGGCATAGCCGGTGGTGTTCTTGAGCCGATACTTGTGGCGGATCTTCTCGGCCAGCGCCGCGCTGCCTTGCGTCTGGGCGGCGAGGCGCTCGAGACCGGCCAGCAGCTCGCCGTGGGAGGCCCGGAAGTCGGCGATGCTATCGGCGTCGGCGGTATCGAGCAGGCTGCCGTCGGCCAGGATCACGCGCATGTCGCGCACCGTGCGGTAGCTGTTCTGGGCGGTGCCGCAGCACATCCCCGAGGCGTTGTTAGCGGCGATGCCGCCGATCATGCAGCTGGCGATCGAGGCCGGATCGGGCCCGATCTTGCGACCGAAGGGGGCCAGCAACTGGTTGGCCCGGGCCCCGATGACCCCGGGCTGCAGGCGGATCGCCCGCCCGTCGTCGAGCACCGCATGATCCCGCCAGCCGCGGCCGAACTGGATCAGCACCGAGTCGGTCACCGCCTGGCCGGACAGCGAGGTGCCGGCGGCGCGAAAGGTCACCGGCAGCCGGCGCGCCCGGCATTCCGCCAGCGTCCGCTGCAGCTCCGCCTCGCTCTCGGGGCGCACCACCAGCCCCGGGATCAGCCGGTAGAAGCTGGCGTCGGTACCGTAGGCCAGGGTGCGCAGCGGATCGTCGATCAGCCGCTCGGCGGGCAGCACGTCGCGCAGTGCCTCGCGCAGCGCCTCGAAGGGTGCCGTCACGCCGCCGGCCTCGGTTCCCAGTGCAGTCTCATCGCCCATCTCTTTCTCCTCTCTCATGCCGGAGCGCCAGGTCATTATTCACCGTGGCCCGCTCTCCCCACCAGCGAATCCGGTCCGAGATCGGCGATGGAGCGCGCCCCGGTGAGCGTCATCGCCACGCGTATTTCCTTGTCGATCAGCTCGAGCAAATGAGCCACGCCCGCTTCTCCAGCGGTGGCCAGCGCGTAGATGAAGGCACGCCCCAGCAGGACGGTGTCGGCACCCATAGCGATCATGCGCACCACGTCGAGGCCATTACGCACGCCGGAATCGGCCAGGATGGCCAGGTCGCCCTTGACCGCATCGGCGATGGCCGGCAAGGCATGTGCCGTCGAGGGCACACCATCGAGCTGGCGGCCACCATGGTTGGAGACGACGATGCCATCCGCGCCGAAGCGCACGGCATCGCGAGCGTCCTCGGGGTCGAGGATGCCCTTGATGATCATCGGCCCGTCCCAGAACTCGCGGATCCATTCCAGATCCTTCCAGGAGATGGAAGGATCGAAGTTGTCGCCGAGCCAGGCGATATAGTCCTCGAGCTCGGTGGGATGGCCGCGATAGTCTGAGACATTACCCAGGTCATGAGGGCGACCATGAATGCCCACGTCCCAGGCCCAGCGCGGATGGGTCGCCGCCTGAAGCATGCGGCGAATCCCACCGTACTTGCCGCTCATGCCGGAATGGGCGTCGCGATAGCGCGCCCCGGGCACGGGCATGTCGACCGTGAAGACGAGCGTCTTGACGCCTGCGGCCTTGGCACGCTCCAGCACATGCTTCATGAAGCCCCGGTCCTTCAGCACGTAGAGCTGGAACCAGAGGGGACGATCCACGGCCGAGGCGACTTCATTGATGGGGCAGACCGACACCGTGGACAGCGTGAACGGAATGCCCTTCCCGGCCGCCGCTCTCGCCGCCTGCACCTCGCCTCGCCGGGCGTACATGCCCGTCAGGCCTACCGGTGCCAGCGCCACCGGCATGGCCAGCGACTCGCCGAACAGCTCGGTCTCAAGCGACAGGGAGGACATGTCCTTCAGTACCCGCTGGCGCAGGGCGACATCGGCCAGATCCTCGACATTGCGTCGCAGCGTATGCTCGGCGTAGGCTCCGCCGTCGGCGTAGTGGAAGAGGAAGGGCGGAATACGGCGCTCGGCGGCCCGGCGGTAGTCCGTGGAAGCTGAAATGATCATGGCGAGTCCCGTGCAATGGGTGGACGATCCAAGGGTGGCTGGCGACGACCTCGTGTCGAGTGCGGGGGCGTCTCACCCCTGGCACGCGAGCGACCGCATCATACCGAGCCCGTCCCCGAAACCGGATATCGATCAAACGCGCCCTCGGGCCTATCCCTGCGCAGGCCTGGGGAGTCGCGTCTGGTGGCGATCAGGCACGGCCACTCCTCATGACGAATGACCGGACGAGTCACTGGCTATTGGTAAAACCAATTTACAACTAACGTGAAGCGCACTCTAGAAGTGCCTGGCGATCGGTGTCAAACCGCGCACCCTCGCACCCGCTTATACTTTAGTGTCGCCTCTCCCAGAATCACCATAACTCTTTGAACGCCTGAGCCTTTGCCCATCGAAGCCGACTTGCCAGGCAAGCGCCTCATCGCCTAACATTGGTCTTACCAATTCTATCTTCATCCTTCTTCTCCAATGGTGCTCCATGGCCTACCAACCCGTTCAGCATCCGCGCCTCGCCGACGTCATCACCGAGCGCCTGGAGGCGCTGATCCTCGAGGGCAGCCTGCGGCCCGGCCAGCGCCTGCCGCCGGAGCGCGAGCTGGCCGAGCGCTTCGGCGTCTCGCGGCCTTCGCTGCGCGAGGCCATCCAGAAGCTCTCGGCCCGCGGGCTGCTGACCAGCCGCCAGGGGGGCGGCACCTTCATCAGCGAGGAGCTCAACAGCGGCTACAGCGACCCGCTGCTGGAGATGCTCGCCCGTCACGGCGAGTTCCACCTCGACCTGCTGGAGTTCCGCGACGCCATGGAGGGCATCTCCGCCTACTATGCCGCGCTGCGCTCCACGCCCACCGACAAGGCACTGCTGATCTCGCGCTTCGAGGAGCTCGAGGCCTGCTTCAAGGGCCACGACCCGGTGCTGGAGGCGCGCGCCGACGCGGCCTTCCATATGGCCATCGCCGAATCGGCCCACAATGTCCTGCTGCTGCACACCATCCGCGGGATCTTCCATCTGCTGGAGAAGAGCATCGTCGACAACCTGGCCCACCTGTTCGAGAAGGCCGAGTCGCGGCCGCTGCTGATGGAACAGCACCGCGCCCTGCTCGACGCCATCCTCGAGGGACGCGCCGAGGATGCGCGGGCCCGGGCCCATGAGCACCTGGTGTTCGTCGAGGAGAGCCTGCTCGAGGTCGAGCGCGCCGAGACCCGGGCCCAGCGCGCCCTGCGCCGCTCCCAGGTCATGCCCGACGACGCCCACTGAGGCCCCGGCCATGCCGACATCGCCTCGCGGCCGCGGCGTTCGCCGCATGCTCTGGGTGCTGGCCCCGCTGGGGCTGGTGCTCGCCATGTGGCAGGCCGCCCAGCTGGCCCGCGACCAGGCCCTCGAGCAGCTGCGCCAGGACGCCGAGAACGAGCTGCGACTCTCCGCCGAGGGCCTGGTCGGCCATCTGTCGCGTCACGACTACCTGCCCGAGCTGCTCGCCTCCCGCGAGATGGTCAAGCGCTTCCTGGCCGCCCCCGACGCTCAGGACGCGATGCCGCTCAACCGCCTGCTGGACCGCTTTCGCGCCACGGCCGGGGTCTCCGACATCTACCTGCTCGACCGCGAGGGCGACACCCTGGCGGCCAGCAACTGGCATCGCCCCAGGACCTTCATCGGCCAGAACTATGCCTTTCGCCGCTACTACCAGGAGGCGATCGCCGGGCGTCCCGGGCGCTTCTACGGCCTCGGCGTGCAGTCGCGTGAGCGCGGCTACTACTTCTCGGCCCCGGTGTGGCTGGAGGACACCGACCCCGACGCCACGGCCGATGGCGTCATGGTGGTGAAGGTGCTGCTCGACACCGTGGAGGCGGGCTGGGCCGAGCAGGACGCCGAGCTGCTGGTCATCGACGGCGACGACATCATCTTCATGGCCAGCCGCCCGGAGCTGCGCATGAAGGCCTTGCGGCCGCTCTCCGACGCGTCGCGCGAGGCACTGCTGGCGACCCGCCGTTACGCCGACGAGCCCCTCGCCGCCTCCGGCATCACGTTTCTCGACAGCCGCGAGGACGTCGGCCAGCGAATCGGCTTCCAGCATGGGCCGCTGGCCGACACCGAGTACCTGGGGCTGTCGCGCGCCATGCCGGCCTTCGGCTGGCGAATGCAGATCCTCACCTCGCTGGCCCCGGTGACCCAGGCGCAGTGGCTCGCCGCCCTGCTGGCCGGCGGCCTCTACGGCGTGGTGGTGCTGGCCGGCGGCATCGGCTGGCAGCGCCTGCGGCTGCGCCGCGAGCGCGAGCAGTTCGCCGAGCGCGAGCGCCGCACCCTGGCGCGGGCCCGCGACGAGCTGGAACGCAACGTCCAGCGCCGCACCCGCGACCTGGTCGAGACCAACCAGCGCCTCTCCGGGGAGATCGAGGAGCGCCGCCTGGCCGAGGAGCGCCTGCGCCAGACCCGTGACGAACTCATCCAGGCGGCCAAGCTCGCCGTGCTCGGCCAGCTCGCCGCCGGCATCAACCACGAGCTCAACCAGCCGCTGGCGGCGATCCGCGCCTACGCCGAGAACGCCAGCGCCTTCCTCGAGCGCGGCCGCACCGAGGCGACCAGCGGCAACCTGGCGCAGATCATCGAGCTCACCGAGCGCATGGCGGAGATCAGCGCCCAGCTGCGCCAGTTCTCGCGCAAGAGCGGCGACAGGCCCACCGGCGTGTCGGTCCCGGCCTGCTTCGACTATGCCCTGCGCCTCTTCCAGTCGCGTCTGCGCGAGAGCGGCGTCGCGGTCGAACGCGACTGGCCCGAGGCCGAGACCTGGGTGCGGGCCGACCTGGTGCGCCTGGAGCAGGTGCTGGTCAACCTGATCGGCAACGCCCTGCAGGCCATGAGCAAAACGCCGGCACCTGAGCTGCGCCTGATCATCGAGCCGGGCGAAGAGAGGGTACGCATCCGGGTCGTCGACAACGGCCCCGGCATCGCCGCCGAGCACCTCGGGCAGATCTTCGAGCCCTTCTTCACCACCAAGTCGCCGGGCAACGGCCTGGGCCTCGGCCTGTCGATCTCGGCGCGCATCATCGACGACCTGGGCGGCGAGCTGACGGCGGATCAGGCCCCCGGCGGCGGCGCCCGCTTCACCATTACCCTGCCCCCCGCCTCCGGCACCGACACCACCGGCGAGCCGCGGACCAAGGAGCACGATACCCATGCATGACCCGGCGACCCTCCCGGTGATGATCATCGACGACGAGGCGCACCTGCGCATCACCGCCGGCCAGACCCTTGAGCTTGCCGGCTACGCCCCCCAGGCCTTCGACACCGCCGAGTCCGCCCTGGCGGCCCTGCCCGCGGACTTTCTCGGGGTGATCGTCAGCGATATCCGCATGCCCGGCATGGACGGCATGGCGCTGCTGCGCGAGGTGAGAAACCGTGATCCCGATCTGCCGGTGATCCTGATCACCGGTCACGGCGACATCTCCACCGCCGTGGAGGCGATGCGCGAGGGCGCCTGGGACTTCCTCGAGAAGCCCTTCCCCGGCGAGCGCCTGGTGGAGATGGTGCGCCGCGGCGTCGACAAGCGCCGCCTGAGCCTGGAGAACCGCGCGCTGAAGGCCGAGCTGGAGGCCCAGCAGTCGGCGCCGGGGCCGCGCCTGGTGGGTCGCACCGCGGCCATCCAGCGCCTCGCCTCGATGGTCCAGCGCATCAGCCAGGTCGAGACCGACGTGCTGCTGTTCGGCGAGACCGGGGCCGGCAAGGACCTGGTGGCCCGCGCCATCCACGAGCGCAGCCGCCGCAGCGGCCGCCCCTTCGTGGCCATCAACTGCGGCGCCGTGCCCGAGAGCATCATCGAGTCGGAACTGTTTGGCCACGAGAAGGGCGCCTTCACCGGGGCCGTGGAGCGGCGCATCGGCAAGTTCGAGCACGCCGAGGGCGGCACGGTGTTCCTCGACGAGATCGAGTCGATGCCGCTGGCCCTGCAGGTCAAGCTGCTGCGCGTGCTCCAGGAGCGCTCCGTCGAGCGTCTCGGCGCCAACGTGCCGGTGCCGCTGGATATCCGCGTGATCGCCGCCACCAAGGTCGACCTCAAGGCCGCGGCCGAGGCGGGGCGCTTCCGCGAGGACCTCTACTATCGGCTCGAGGTGGTCACCCTGCCGATCCCGCCGCTCCGCGAGCGCCGCGAGGATATCCCGCTGCTGTTCCAGCATTTCGCGGTGGTGGCCGCCAACCGCAGTGGGCTCGAGGCGCCGCCGCTGGATGCCGGCGGCGTCTCGGCGCTGCTCGCCCACGACTGGCCGGGCAACGTGCGCGAGCTGCGCAACCTCGCCGAGCGCTACGTGCTGCTCGGCGCCACCTGCGACTATCGCCTCGACGCCCTGCTGCGGGGCGTGGACAACGAGAGCGGCGACCTGGCGCTGCCCCGCCAGGTGGAGCTGTTCGAGAAGAGCCTGATCGACCAGGCCTTGGCCCGGCATCGCGGCCGAGTCTCCGAGGCCTGCGAGCAGCTCGGCCTGCCGCGCAAGACCCTCTACGACAAGCTCAGGAAGTACGACCTCAAGGCCGAGGACTACCGCCAGAGCGAGGCGCCCTGAAGCAGCAACTCGCGCAGCGGCCCCCAGGGCGGCAGCCAGGGTGCGAGGCTCGCCGCCACCATCAGCATCGCCAGGGAGTTGCCCGGTTCGCGCCAGTCGAAAGGCTTGAAGGCCGTGCCGAAGGAGCGCTTCAGGCGCGCGCCGGTGAGATCGACGCTGTAGAGCTCGTCGAGCAGCAGGTGGATGACGAAGCCGAGCGCCAGGGCGGCGCCCTGAGCCCAGGCGAGATGGTCGGGCTGGCCGAACAGCTGGTGGCTCAGCGCAGTGGTGGAGAGCCCGCACAGCGCGGCCGCCAGCAGCGAGTGCCAGAGGCCGCGATGGACCGTGAAGCGGGCGAACAGCGCCCCGGCCAGGAAGCGCACGGCGAGATAGATCGCCCCGCAGGCCATCAGCAGGGTGCCGATGGGCAGCCGCGCCTGCAGCAGCAGGGCGCTGACCACCACCGCGGGCACCGCCAGCAGGTGGAAGATCAGGCGGATCGCCCTGGAGCGGTCAGCATCGATGTCGGGCAGGATGCCGCCGAGGGCCACCAGCGCCAGCAGCGGCAGGCTCTCCACGGCGCCCCAGAGACCCGCCTGCCAGCCGCCATGGGCCAGCAAAGCGCCGCCGGCGGCGGCCACGCCGAGGTGGGTGCGAAAGTTGGCCATGCCGGGGCGCGCCCCTCGATTACTGGATAAATGACCAGATTATCGCGCGCTCCGACAATGGAAAACAATGGGTTAGAGAATCATTGTGCGGCGGCCAGGTACTCATCCTTCAACTTTACATAGTTGCCGGCGGTGTAGGGGAAGAAGGCGCGCTCCTTCTCCTTGATCGGCCGCAGCGCCTTGGCCGGGTTGCCGGCGTAGACGTGGCCGCTCTCCAGGCGCTTGCCGGGCGTCACCACGGCCCCGGCGGCGATGATCACCTCGTCCTCGACCACCGCGCCGTCCATGACGATGGCGCCCATGCCGACCAGGATGCGGTTGCCCAGGGTGCAGCCGTGCAGAATCGCCTTGTGGCCGATGGTCACGTCGTCACCGATGGTCAGCGGGAAGCCGTCCGGGTTGAAGTCGCTGGCGTGGGTGATGTGCAGCACGCTGCCGTCCTGCACGCTGACCCGCGCGCCGATGCGGATGCGGTGCATGTCGCCACGGATCACCGTCATCGGCCACACCGAGCAGTCGTCGCCCAGCACCACGTCGCCCAGCACCATGCAGGCCGGGTCGATGTAGACCCGCTCGCCCAGCTGCGGCTCATGGCCCTGCCAGGGCCGCAGGCACTTTGCCTCGCTCATCGTTCACCTCTTGTTGTCGGGGCCTGTTGTCGGGTCAGGCCGGTCAGATCAGTCCGGCTCCCAATACTACCAGCGTCAGCGGGATCGACACCCAGCGCAGCAGCGCGCGCCAGAAACGAAAGCCGTTGGGGCCGGCATCCAGCGCCCGCAGGGCTTCCTGCTCGGGCATCACCCAGGCGGCGAACACCGCGATCAGCAGTCCACCCAGCGGCAGGAATATCTCCGGCGGGATGGTGCTGACCAGCTCGAAGGGGTTCATGCCGAACAGCACCCGGGTCTCGGCCAGGCTCGAGAAGGAGAGCACCGAGAGCATGCCCAGCCCCCAGACCGCGATCCCCACCGCGGCCGAGGCCTGGCCGCGCTTGAGGCCCCAGCCCTGCAGGGTGGCGACCATCGGCTCGGCGAGGTTGATCGAGGAGGTCCAGGTCGCCAGCAGCAGCAGCAGGAAGAACAGCGACAGCCACAGCGGCCCGCCGGGCAGCTCGGCGAAGGCCACCGGCAGCGTCACGAACATCAGTCCCGGCCCCTCGCCCGGGTCCATGCCCTGGGCGAACACCACCGAGAAGATGGCGATGCCGGCCAGCAGCGCCACCGCCACGTCGAGCACCGCCACCGCCGCGGCGGCGCGCGGCAGGCTCTGGTGGTCCGGCATGTAGGCGCCGTAGGCCATCAGCGCGCAGGCGCCCACCGCCAGGGTGAAGAAGGCGTGGCCCATGGCCTGCAGCATCACCAGCGGCGTCACCGCCGAGACGTCGGGCAGGAACAGCCAGGAAAGCGCCGGGCCGAAGCCCTCGGTGGTGGCGGCATAGCCCGCCAGCACCAGCAGCAGCGCGTAGAGCATCGGCATCAGCAGGTTGTTGAGCTTCTCGAGCCCCTTGGTCACCCCGGCGGCGACCACCAGCATCGTCATCACCAGAAACAGGGTGTGGTTGAAGGTCAGCCGCCCGGGGTCGGCGAGGAAGGCGTCGAAACCGGCGCCGATCTCGGCCGCGCTGCGCCCGACGAAGTCGCCGTTGATGGATGCCACCAGGAATTCGATGGACCAGCCCGACACGACCGAGTAGAAGGAGAGGATGCAGAAGACCGTGAAGGCGCCGAACAGCCCCAGCCAGCGCCAGTGACGCGACGCCCCGGCCTGACTGGCTAGGTGAGCAATCGACTGCATGGGACTGCGCCGCCCGGCTCGGCCGACCAGGATCTCGGCCATCATCATCGGCAGCCCCAGCAACAGCACGAAGGCCACGTAGAGCAGCAGGAAGACGGCGCCGCCGTTCTCTCCGGTGATGTAGGGGAAGCGCCAGATGTTGCCCAGCCCCACCGCCGCTCCGGTCACCGCCAGGATAAAGGCGCGCCTCGTGCCCCAGCGTTCCAGCGTCTCGTTCATCGGTCACACCCTGCGAGCCTGAAAAGGGCGCAAGCCTAGCATATTGAAAGCCGGCACGACCGCCCACATCTACGACACATCCTTCATTCCCGATCCGAGGTGCGCATGCCCCGCAACCCCTTGCTCGACTCCCACGACCTGCCCCCCTTCGACGCGATCCGGCCCGAGCATGTGGTGCCGGCCATGGAGGAGCTGCTGGCGGAGAATCGCGCCGCCATCGAGGCGCTCGTGGCGAGCGCCGAGCAGACGCCCCCGACCTGGGAGAGCCTGGCCGCCCCGCTGGAGGCCCTGAACGACCGGCTGGCTCGCGCCTGGTCGCCGGTCTCGCACCTCAACGGCACCATGAATAGCCCGGAGCTTCGCGAGGCCTACCAGGCCTGCCTGGGCAAGCTCTCCGACTACAGCACCTGGATCGGCCAGCACGAGGGGCTCTTCCGCGCCTGGCAGGCGCTGCAAAACGGGCCGGCCTGGGCCGCGCTCGACGAGGGCCAGCGGCGCACCGTGGAGAACGCTCTGCGCGACTTCCGCCTGGCCGGCGTCGACCTGCCCGCCGAGCAGAAGCAGCGCTACGGCGAGATCAAGGCGCGCCTCTCCGAGCTCTCCAACACCTTTTCCAACCAGCTGCTGGACGCCACCCAGGCCTGGCAGCTCGACCTCGCCGACGATAGCCGGCTGGCCGGGCTGCCCGAGAGCGCCATGGCGACTCTCAAGGCCAACGCCGAGGCCAAGGGCCTCGACGGCTATCGCATCACCCTGGACTTCCCGAGCTTCTTCCCGGTGATGACCTACGCCGAGGATCGCGCACTGCGACGCGAGGTCTACACCGCCTTCGTCACCCGCGCCTCGGACCAGGGCCCCCTCGCTGGCGAGTACGACAACGCCCCGGTGATGGAGGAGATCCTCGCCCTGCGTCACGAGCTCGCCGAGCTGCTGGGCTTCGCCGACTACGCCGACTACTCGCTCTCCACCAAGATGGCCGAATCCCCCGAGCAGGTGATCACCTTCCTCGAGGACCTCGCCGCGCGCGCCGTGCCCCAGGCCCGCGAGGAGTACAGCGAGCTTGCCGCCTTCGCCCGCGACGAGCTGGGCATGGAGGCGCTCGAGCCCTGGGACGTGGGCTTCGCTAGCGAGAAACTGCGCGAGGCGCGTTACGCCATCTCCGATGAGCAGCTGCGCCCCTACTTCCCGGCACCCCAGGTGGTCGAAGGCCTGTTCCGGGTGGTCGAGCGCCTCTACGAGGTCAGCTTCGTGGAGGACGAGACGGCGCCCCGCTATCACCCCGACGTGCGCTACTTCCAGATCCTGGAGCAGGGCACGCCCATCGCCGGCTTCTACCTCGACCTCTATGCCCGCGAGGGCAAGCGCGGCGGCGCCTGGATGGACGAGTGCCGGGTGCGGCGCCTGGAGGAGGGCGAGGTCCAGCTGCCGGTGGCCTACCTGACCTGCAACTTCACGCGCCCGGTCGGCGACGCCCCGGCCCTGCTGACTCACGACGAGGTCACCACCCTCTTCCACGAGTTCGGCCACGGCCTGCACCACATGCTGACGCGCCAGACCGTCGCCGACATCTCCGGCATCAACGGCGTGGCCTGGGACGCCGTGGAGCTGCCCAGCCAGTTCATGGAGAACTTCTGCTGGGAGCGCGAGGGCCTGGACCTGATCGCCGCCCACGTCGACACCGGCGAGCCGCTGCCCGAGGCGCTCTTCGAGAAGCTGATCGCGGCCAAGAACTTCCAGTCTGCCATGGGCATGGCGCGCCAGCTGGAGTTCTCGCTGTTCGACTTCCGCCTGCACCGGGACAAGGCCGCGCCCTCGGCCGCCGAGATCCAGGCGCTGCTCGACGCGGTGCGCGACGCCATCTCGGTGGTGCCGCGGGCCGACTTCAACCGCTTCCAGAACGGCTTCGGGCACATCTTCGCCGGCGGCTATGCGGCGGGCTACTACAGCTACAAGTGGGCCGAGGTGCTCTCGGCGGATGCCTGGAGCGCCTTCGAGGAGGCCGGCATCTTCGACCCCGAGACCGGACGGCGCTTCCGCACCGAGATCCTCGAGCGCGGCGGCTCCCGCGACGCCGCCGAGCTGTTCCGCGCCTTCCGCGGCCGCGAGCCCAGCGTCGAGCCGCTGCTGCGCCATTGCGGCATCAGGGCCGCCTGACAAAGCCACCTGCGCGACACGACCGCCGGGGCCTCCCCGCGGTCATCCCCGTGGAGGCGACGTGAGCGTCGTCTCCCGCTTTTTACTGGCGCCATCTGCCCGCGCTTTCTGCCCGAGCTGCGCCGAGGCAGAATGGCAGCGCATCCGCGCCGCCTGAACGCGCCCCCATCGACCGGAGCCCTTCATGACCGTCCAGAAACGCTTTATCGCCGGCGCCATCTGCCCGCGCTGCGCCGAGATGGATCGCATCCGCGCCTGGGAGCAGAACGGCGTGCGCTACCGCGACTGCGTCAGCTGCGACTTCTTCGAGCAGCTACCCATCGAGGACGAATCGCTCCCCGAGCTCGAGACCCGGGTCAATCGCGAGCGCGAGGAGCAGCAGGCCTCCGACCTGCAGACCGTCAAGATCCTCGACCCCAAGGGACGCTGAGACGCGCATGGGCCAGGGAACGGCCGTTCCATTACCGCAGCGCCGCCTGCTCGAACTGCTCGGGTTCGGCGCCGCGGCGGCCCTGCTGGTCGCGCGGCTGGATATCGCCACCCTGGCCGCCGGGCTGGGGCTCTTCCTGTGGGGCATGACCCACCTGGAGGAGGCCATCAAGCGCCTCTCCGGCGGCACCCTGAACCGCTGGCTGCACACCGCCACCCGACGCCCCTCGCGGGCCATCGCCGTGGGCGCCCTGGCCACCGCCCTGGTGCAGTCCAGCTCGCTGGTCACCCTGCTGGCGATGTCCTTCGTCGGCGCGGGCCTGGTGGCGCTGCCGGCCGGCATCGCCCTGCTGTTCGGCGCCAACCTCGGCACTACCACCGGCGCCTGGCTGATCGCCGGCCTGGGCCTGAAGTCGAGCCTCGCCCAGTACGCCATGCCGCTGCTGGCCCTGGGACTATTCGGTTCTCGGCTACTGAAGGGGCCGCGCGCCGGCCTCGCCGGCCTGCTGCTCGGCGTGGGACTGCTGCTGCTGGGCATCGACTTCATGAAGCTCGGCTTCGAGACCTGGCAGGACGGCCTGTCGCTCGACGGCCTGGCCGGCGAGCGCCTCTGGCACTGGCCGCTGCTGGTGCTGTTCGGCGTCACGGCCACCGTGGTCATGCAGTCCAGCCATGCCACCCTGCTGATCACCCTCACCGCGCTGGCCTCCGGCCAGCTGCCCTACCTGCCGGCGCTGGCCATCGCCATCGGCGCCAACATCGGCACCACCGTGACCGCGGTGATCGGCGCCTTCGGCGCCAGCACGGCCGGCCGGCGCCTGGCCGGGGCCCATGTGATCTTCAACCTGGTCACGGCGGCCGTGGCCCTGGCGCTGCTGCTGCCGATGGCCGGGCTGGTGGACCGCATCGCCGAGCTGATCGGGCTCGCCCCCGACGCCTGGCCGCTGAAGCTGGCGCTCTTCCACACCCTCTTCAATGGGCTGGGCATCGTGCTGATGCTGCCCTTCATCCCGCGACTTTCGGCGCGCCTGGAGCGCCTCTTTCCTGAACCGGCGCGGCTCTCGCCTTCCCAGGCGCGCTACCTGGACGCCACCGCCCTGCAGCACGCCGACACGGCGCTGTCGTCCATCGAGCAGGAGTGCCGGCGCCTGGAGCGACGCACCTACCACCTGCTCGGCTCGGCCCTGCTGGTGCCGAGCGGCGAGGTGATCGGCCACCCGCCCAGCCGCGCCGTGATCGAGGCGCCCATCGATCCCGAGGCCTGGCCGCCGGTGAACACGCGCTACCACGAGCGCATCAAGCCGCTGATGGCGGAGATCCTCGACTTCTACTCGCGCATCGACATGCCGCTCACCGACGCCCAGGAGGCGCGCCTCGAGGCCCTCTATGCGCGCACGCTGCGCCTGGTCGAGGCGGTGCGCTTCGGCGAGGTGCTGCAGCGCAGCCTGCTGCGCCATGCCGCGGCGTCGAGCCCCCTGCGCGAGGCCCACGACGACCTGCGCCTGGCCGTCGCCGAGGGCCTCAACCGCCTGGCCAACGACCCCACCGCCGCCGACATCGGCGCGCCCCTGGAGGAGGTGCGCCGCCACTGGCAGCACGAACTGGCCGAGCGGCTGCGCCACCAGCGCCTGGATCCCTGGCTCGCCTCCTCGCTGATGAACGACCTCCACCAGGCCAGCCGCCTGACCGCCGCGCTGGCCTCGCCCCCCGCCGTCGCGGCCTGACGGCGGCGCGCCCTGCCGTGCGGATATCCGCACACCTCGAGGCCCGCACCGTGCGGGATCCCAGCCCCGGCACGCCTTCCTCGCTTCGACCAAGGTCGAACGACATCTTCCTAAGCGACTGAAAAAAATGGAAGAAACCCACTCTGGCGCGGCGCTTGCTGCTGTAAGGGCGTTGATGCCACACCGGTCTGGATCACGGCAGGTCACCCTCCCGGTGACCATACTGAGACCGACGGCATGCAGCCCCCGGACACCGTCACCCGGGCACACGACAAGACCAACGCATAACAGGAGAGACGCCATGCGCAACGCCACCTCACGGATCCTCATCGGCACGCTGGCCGGCACCTTGGCCGGCACCCTGCTGGTCGCCGCCTCGGCCTCGGCCCAGGACCGCAGCGACTGGCCCGAGAGCTTCACCGTGGGCACCGCCAGCCAGGGCGGCACCTACTTCGTCTACGGCTCCGGCTGGGCCAACCTGATCGCCGACGAGCTCGGCATCTCTGGCGGCGGCGAGGTCACCGGCGGCTGTAGCGCGCCAAATTGAATGAGACACCGCGCCACTAGGTTTGCAACCTCGGATTCTCGCCCTTTTAATCGTCTTTTACCACCCGCTTAAACACCACACTTCCCAGCACCCGTCGGCGGATCGTTTCGCTGTCCGCGTGGTTCGCATGAGCCACCCAGGAGGCGATGCGCTGGCGGATCTCCGCCGGGCTGATCAGGCCCCTGGCGTACTGCCACTCCATCTCTCGCATCCGGCGCTTCATGCGCTGCACTGAGTCCTTGCGCAGCAGGCGCTTGTGGGGCCATATCCGGTAGCCCAGGAAGTTCACGCCCCGGCTGGCCGGCAGCACGCTGGCCTTGCTGAACCGCATACCCATGCTGGCCAGCTTGTCATCGAACGCCTGGCGCAGCGCCAGGGCCTCGTCCTTGGTGCGCACCAGCACCACCATGTCGTCCATGTAGCGGGCATACCGGCGCAGGCGCAGGTCGCGCTTGGCCCACTGGTCGATTCGGTTGCCCACCAGGTTGGCGATCCACTGGCTGGTCAGGTTGCCCACGGGAATGCCTACCGGGTCGGGATCGGACGGGTCCGCCGTGCTGTCGATGATGGCATCCAGCACCCGTAGGGTGGCCTCGCAGCGGATGCGGTCGCGGATCACCGCCTTGGCCAGGTCATGCCGGATAGAGAAGAAATACTTGCTGACATCCATTTTCAGCACCCAGGTGTCGCCGGTGGCCACCATGCCGCGCAGCCACTTCTCCACGCGATCGGCGCCCACATGGGTGCCCTTGCCAACTCGACAGGCGTAGTTATCGAAGATCATGGCCCGGTCCCAGATCGGGCCGCAGATATTACAGATGGCATGCTGTGCCACCCGGTCCCGATACGGCGCCGCCAGGATCTCGCGCCGCTTCGGCTCGTACACCACAAAGGAGCGGTAGCGGCCGGGGCGGTAGGTGCCCCACAGCAGCTCCATCTGGAGCGCGCCCAGCTCCTCCCATAGATTCGTTTCGAAGGTCGCCACCTCGCGGCGGTCGCGCTTACCGCGCCGCGCCAGTCGGTGCGCCTCCAGCAGGTTGCCCCAGTCGATGATCTGGTCAATCAGGTTCTTTTTCTTGCTTCCCATTGGATGTCCATTTAGTGAGGGCGTCCGGGCGGGACTTTCGCTTTCGCTAGTCGCGCCGCCCGGGCTATCGTGTTCGGCCCGCCGGGGCGGGACCAGGATGGATCGGCTGACCCCCTGTTAGGGATCTCAGGTGACAGCGACTCCGTCGCTGCCCTCTCTGATATTGGTGGTCACAGACGCAGCGCAGCCCGACATTGCCATTCGCGTTCCACGGATTCGCGTTGGAGTTCAGGCACCGCGAACCGCAGTACACGCCGTTGTCGAATTGCCCGCCGCCGATGAAGGAGCGCCAAGAGCGTCGAAACCCGACCCACCCTTAAACGGAATCAGGCCCCGAGTCGCTGCCGCCAGGCGCCAATCATGGCGCCGATTTCGGACAGCTGTGTTGATGCATCCCCGACGCGCTTGATGCCCAGGAGCTTGCGCTCGGCGGCATGGCGCAGCAGGGAATGGATATAGCGGACCTGTTCATCTGCACGGTAAACCTTGCTTTTCTGGTTGCTCATGGCTGCCTCGATCAGGCGCCGCACCAACTCCCACAGCTCGTCCTCTAGCCGTATGGCGTAGCGGTAGCGCTGGTGTTTCGGGATCTTGTCGATGTGCGCCCCCAGGTCGATGATCAGCCGCTCGGCCTTGTTGACGATAACCAGACCCCGCTGTCGCGGGGCCTTTTCAGGAGTCATGGTCACAGGGCGTCACAGACGCAGCGCAGCCCGACATGGCCATACGCGGTCCACGGATTCGCGTAGGAGTGCAGGCACCGCGAACCGCAGTACACGCCGTCGCCGAATTGCCCGCCGCCGAAGAAGGAGCGCCAAGAGGACGCATCGCTGGCGCCATAGACGTACGTATACGCCTGCCCGCGAGCGAAGGCGGCATCCTTACCGACGTCAACAATGGCAGTGCTCCAGAGAGCGCGGTTTTCTATGCCCAGGTCGTAGTGGTCATCCAGCCATTCCCACAGGTTCCCGGCCGCGTCCACCACGTTGAACATGGAGACCGCCTTGGCCACCGCTCCGGTGTTGGTCGGGCCGGTGTTGGTGGTCGCGCTCCATGCAGTATCGTTGTTGGCGTCGTTGCCCTGGGGCGCACCCTCGGCGTAAGTCAGGAACTCCTCGGCGCCGGGAATGCGCTTGCCAGCATTGCGGGCCAGCAGATGGAAGTCGGAGCGGGCGTAGATGTCGTCCTTGATCGGCGGCACGCCGTAGCGGCTCACCGGGATGTTCTCCGGCCAGGTGCCGCTGCCCTCGCTGGCCAGGTAGATGTCCACCCACAGCTTGCCGGGGACCACCTCCACCATGCCGGTGGGGTCACAGGTCGGGCGGTGCTTCAGGTCCCACACGCTGTTGGGCACGATCTGCGTGGCCGGGGTGATGCCGGTGTCGTAGCGCTCGGCCACGGTGCGCACGCGGCCGTAGTGGAAGCCGCCGATCTTGCGGCTGTTGGCGCTGGTGTAGCCGCCGGGCACGGTGATGTTGGTGCTGGCGATCAGGCCGGCGCGGCCGTCGTCGCTCTGCACCGCGTACAGGTACACGTCGTCACCCAGGGCCAGCGCATCCAGCGACCCGTCCTGGTTGGCCACGGCCGTGGGGTCCCAGTCGGTCAGCGGCTCCAGCACGTAGCCCTTGCCGTTACCACCGATGTTCAGGATGCCTTCGGGCACGTCCAGGCGCATCGCGCCGGACGCCACGATCGACCCCATCATCTCGAAGTGCCCGGCCCCCATGGCCGGGATCGCATAGGTCTTCTGGACCATCAGACACTCTCCAGATCAGTGATTGCTTGCTCGACCTCGGCGGCCGAATACCCCAGACGGAAGATCTCCGCGTCAGGGCTCTCGGTGCGCTGGAACTGCACTCGCTCGACGGTGCCGGCGCCCTCGTCCTCGATCTCCAGGACGCGATAGTCGGGCATGGGGCCGTCCGGCGACTCGCCGTCGGCCAGCACCCGGTCGCGCACATAGACGAAGCGGCCGGACAGCAGCCCCTGCCAGTGCTGCTTCAGACGGGTCACCCCCTGGGGGCGCACCTCGCCCTGCAGGGCGAGCCCTTGAAGCAGGTCGTAGTCGGCCCGCGTGCGCAGGCCATAGCGCGGTACTCCTTGCATTTACGCTTCCTCCACAGTGATGACGGCCACCCCGTCCACGCGGCTCACCGCGCGGCGATCGGCGATGGCATTGATGGCCTGGGCCAGCTGCGCCTCGTCGTTGACGTCCGGGGTCACCCCCGCATCGGTCAGCACGCCCATCAGCTCGCGCTGCAGCATGTTGAAATAGGCCGCCAGCATCGGCGTCGCGCGCACGTTGCTGGCCGGCTCGCCTTGCCGCCACTCGCCCTCGGACGTCGTCCGTTCGGTGAATGCACCTACCTTTTCCATTGTTGCTCCTCCAGGTACCCCACATTGAGAATCAGCCAGCTGGGCGCCGCCTCGTGCAGCGCGCACTCGACCAGCTCGTCGCCCCAGCTGCGCAGCGGGTCGCCGATTTCCGAGGCGCCCACGACCGCCTCGCGGACCACGCCGTTAGGCACCAGGACATCCCAGGCCCACAGCCACGTCTCGCCATTCATCGGGTCGCCGATCTCCGCGCCTCGCGGCCCGACGCCCCCTCCCAGCTCCACCGTCGCCTCCTGGTGCTCGACGATCGTGGCGCCCTCGTAGCCCAGCCCCTCGGCCAGGTCGATGTAATCCTGCTGACGCATGCCGCCACGCCCGACGATGCGCCCGATCAGCGCCACGCGCCGGTCGGTCAAGCTCTGCCCGGTCGGGGCGCAGTCACTGGGCAGGCCGTAGCTGGCCTCCCACTCCGGGAACAGCACGTCGGCCTGGCGCGGATCCACCTCGGCCAGCAGCTCGAGCACCCGCGCATCCACCCGCGCATACTCCTGGGCCGAACCGTCCAGCAGGCGCTGCACGTTGCTCTTCGGCTCGGTCGGCCAGACCATCCCCGGCGGCAGCAGCTGGAACAGCAGCCGCCGGTAGTCGCCCGCCGTCAGCTCTGCACCCATGTCACGCCTCCCCAGATCGGCAGCTCACCGGCCGCATGGGTCACGTCCGCCGTCGGTGACTGCAGGTCGTAGTCCTCCACCCCCGGCGCCAGGCTGATCGCCGCGCGAATGCGGCTGATCAGCAGGGTGCCGCCGGGCTCGCCCTCGCGCTCCACCAGGTCGGCCAGCGCCTGGGCCGCCGCGTCGCGCACCTCCTGGGTGTCCGGGGTCACGATCAGCTGCGGCTGGAACGACTTGGTGTCGGGCGCCGAGACGTAGACCTGGGCCTGCACGTTCTTGCGGGCCTCGATGTAGGCCTTCACCGCGTCCAGCAGCTGCTGCGAGGGCAGCGGGCCATCGCTGGCGTCGTCGGCCATGATGCGCACCACCACCGAGCCCGGCCCCATGCCCAGCGGATCCTCCCAGGCACGGGTCACGCCCGGCACCTCCAGCGCCCAGCCCTCCCAGTCGCCCTCGGCGCCGCCACGCGGCACCCGCGCCCGGCGCAGCAGAATACGATCCCGCCAGCTGCCCGCCGCCTCGAGGTCGGCCCCGCCCTGCAGGCCATCGGCGCCAACCACCGCGCCACCGCTCACGCCCGGGACGGGCGACACCAGGCGCAGCTCCGCGCCCGCCGCCTGGTCTCCGGCCGAGCCGGCCTCCAGGGCCACCACCTCGGCGGTGGCCGTGCCCCCGGCGATCACCGCCTCCTCGGTCGTCTCGTACTCCTGCTCGTCCAACTGCAGCCGCGTGCCGGCGACGATCACCGCGTCGTCGCTACCCTCGAAGCTCACCGCGCCACCCGACTTGGCCGGCTGGCGACGCGGCACCCCGGCGCTGTGCAGGTGCAGCAGGTCGTCGTCGCAGGTCTCCGGGAACAGCTGGCGTTCCAGCCATTGCAGATACCCGTACAGGCCATGGGTGACACCCGCCTGGCTGGTCGCCAGGGCTTGGGTCAACCGCGTGGCCAGCGCCGCCTCGGCGCCCGGCAGCCGCGACAGCAGGTCCTGGTCGACCCGCGCCATCAGCTCCGCAAGTGAAGGCCGTTGAAACCCCATCTAACCCTCCGTTATGCAGCGTTTCGCCACACGTAGTCGTATTGCCCCTCGAGCAGCTCCCGGCCGCCGCGACGGATCACCACCCGCAGCCCCAGGGTGTCGAAGCGCACGTGGCGCGCCTCCACCTCCACGGCCTCGGCGACGCCGTCCTCGATCAGCCAGGCCAGCGCCTCCTCGGCGTACTCCCTGGCCCGGCGGCGCACGTCCTCCTCGGCCTTCTCGCGGTGCAGCAGCCACAGCCGGGAGCCGTGGCGCCGGTCGCGGTAGGCGTCGGCCCAGTAGCCGCGGCGGTCGCTCGAGCCATCCGGCAAACGGTCCTCGAGCAGCGCCCGCCGATCGGTGAACAGCGACAGCAGCACCGCCGTCTCCAGCCCCTCGTCGGCCAGCAGGTCGCCGCCCTCGAGGCGCAGGTCGAAACGTTTGGCGCCCGCGTCATAGCGCAATGCAATGTCCATCAGCCCATCTCCTGGTTCGGGGTGCTGGTCGTGCCGCCGCTGTCGCCGCCGTGGTCATGGCCGTTGTAGGTGTCGCGCATGCCCTGCATGGTGCCCACGCCGTCGCGCACCTGGCCGGCCGCCTCGATGTCGCCGGTGGCGATCACCTTGGGCGTGTTCAGCGTCACGCTGGTGCTGCAGGTGAACACCGCCTCCGGCGCCGTCACGTCCAGCTTGCTGCCCGCCTTCACGCCGATGATGCGGCCGCGCTTGAAGCGGATCTCGTCGCCCTCGTCGGTGTACAGGCACACCTCGCCGGCTTTGAGCCCCTTGGGGCGATAGCGCCGGTCGTCCACCGACAGCGCCACCAGGTGGGCCCGCGCCCCGCCCACGGCCGCCACGACCGCCTCGGCGCCCGGGTGCGGGTGGCTGGTGTAGCCGTACTCCTGGAAGCGCTCGGCCCAGGCGGGCTCGCCGCCCAGCAGCGACACCTGGACCCCTTGCAGCTTCAGGCTGTCGTCCACCAGCTTGAGCACCCCGCGGCTGACCAGCAGGCGCAGGCGGCGCCAGACCGGCCCCATCATGCGCTGCCAGGTGCGTCGTTGATCGCTCATCACCACCCCCAGCCAGACGGCGTCTCGGTGCCGCCGGATGAAGACGCCTCGGGCTCGGGCTCCGGTACCGGCACCGGCTCGAACGCGGCCGGCGGCGCCACGCGTAGCTCGGCGCTGCGACCCTGCTCGCTCTCGATCAGCTGCACGTCGCTGATCAGCAGCCGCTCATCCAGCCCCAGATAGGCGTCGCGCACCGGCACCAGGTCGCCCGGGCGCCACACGCCTTGCTCGTGCCGCCAGGTGCCCACCGTGTAGGTCACCCCACGCCCCTTGGCCCAGCGCATGCGCGCCTCCAGCTCGGCCCGCTCGCGGCAGTCGGCCGGGTTGGCCGGCGTGTCGCTGACGATCAGCGTGGTGCGCGGCGAGCGGATCCGCGGGTCGGTCGCCCGGGCGCTGGGGCCGGCGGCATCCTCGCCGCTCCAGTCGTCAGTACCGGGCGTCTGCCCCTCGACGATGTAGGTATTGAAGCGGTCGCGGTCGCTGAACGACCCCGAGCCCTTGCGAATGTTGCCGCCCAGCGCCAGGGGCGTGCGGATCTCGCGCTGCACCGCATGCGCGATCACCAGCCGCCCCTCGGCATCGCTGACGATCCGCGCCCCGCGGATCTGCGCCGCCCGCTCCAACGCCTCGGCGATGGTCTGGCCGTCCTCCAGGGCGAACTCGCGGAAGGGGCGAGACGCCCCCACCGTATCCACCACCTCGATGCCATACGGCGCCGCCAGGGTCCGGGCGATCTGCACCAGGGTCTGGCCGTCGAAGCGCTGGTCGCGACCACTGCAGTCGATCAGGTCGGCCGCCTTGCTGCGTCCGCTGGCGGTGATGGTGTGGCTGGTGGCGTCGTAGTCCGGCAGCACCTCGTCCAGGTAGCCGGTCACCACCGTCTCGCCACCCACGCTCACCGTGCACGCCTCGCCCGGCGTCACCGGGCGCACCTGGCCGCTATCGGCCCAGCGCTCGGTCAGGGTCAGATCGAAGCTGTCGGCGATCTGGTCCAGCGACAGGCGGATGCGCACCTCCTGCCAGCCCTGGTGGCGGCGGCTGCCAAGCTGCAGGATCACAGGCTCGCGCTCACTCACTCAGCACCTCCAACGTCATGCCACCGCGCAGCGCCCCGGGGTGACGGGCCCGGTTGCGGGCCGCCACCTCGTCGGCGCGGGCGGCGTCGCCGTACAGGCGATGCGCCACCACCAGCGCCGGCATCGTCGCCTGCGGGGTGTAGGTGGTCAGCCCGGGCAAGGCTATCGCCCGAGCACGAAGATCCTCGGACACCTTGGCGCGCAGCGTCACCAGGGCGGCGTATACCGCATCGGTGATCGGCTCCTCGGCGGCCATCTGCGCGTCGATCAGCGCCAAGGCGTCCTTCCCGGCGGCCAGCGCCTCCTCGCGGCTGGTCCAGGCGGTATCGCCCACCAGCCGGCTGGCGGCCAGCGTCGCCGCCCTGCCGTTCAGCTGGCGGGCGGCCATGGTGTTCTGGGCCCGCTGGCGGCGGGCCGGGGTGTCGGCCACCGGCGGCGTCACGCTGTCGCTGCCGGTGCCGGTCTCGCGCAGCAGGCGCGCCGCCCGGGTCGGCGTGCCCGGCGTCAGCAGCACCCGGCCGGCGCCGGCATCGCCCGCACCCACCCCCGACCCGCCGTACAGGTCGAGCGCCTGGGCCGGCTTCAGCACCGCCTGGCGCAGCCGGTTGTAGCCATCCAGCACGGTGGCGGCGATGGTGGAAGGGGCGCGCAGCTGGTCGGCCACCTGCTCGGCCACGCCGCCCACCACGTCCTCGATGCCGCGCACCACCTGATCGAGATCGCGCTGCACCGACACCAGCGACCAGCCCAGCAGCCCCTCGACGCTCCAGCGCTCGGCGAAGTCGTCGGCCAGGGCGGTTTCGAAGGCGCCCGAGGCCTGGCGCACCTCGCGCTGGGTGTCGATCGAGGTGGCCGGGTAGGCCTCCTGGCCCGCCTCGGAGAATGTCACCTGGAAGCTGCACACGCCGCCCTCGCGAGTGCTCTCCCGCCAGCTCACGTCACTGGCCACCGCCGTCACGCTGCCCAGGTAGGGGTGCACCAGGGTGGCCGCGCCCGGGGCGTCCAGCGCCTTAATCAGCGCGTCGCGCTCGCGGTCGTAGTCGTCGCCGGCCACGAACAGCGACAGGCGCCACTCGCGGGCCTTGCGGCCCATGTCCTCGGCATGGGGGCGGTCGCGGCGCGGGTACTCGTGGATCAGCCAGCGGCGCCCGCCGGTGGTGTCCGAGCGCTCCACGTGAAAGCGCACGCCGCGGAATTCCCCCGCCAGCTCGGGGTCGATACGGTCACGCCAGCTCATGTGCTACGCTCCTTGGCAACGCATGGAAATGAAGGAAGGGACTGACTCATGAAGACGACGGAAAAAGTTTCCCTCATCGCCGCCGCTTCCGGCGTCGCCGCAGGCCTTGGCACCTGGTGGCTGCTCCCCGAGGCCCACTGGGGCGTCTATGTCCTGGCAGGCCTGCTGGTGATGGGAGGTGCGTACACTGGTATCACCCAGCAAATCGCCACTGATCGAATCGCCGACCGCGACGTGAGCAACCGATAGCCTCACGGCATCACCCCCAAAGTCCCGGAGGTCACATCGAAGTCCAGCGCGCCATCCCGGCGCGCCTCGGCCACCCGGGGCCGCCCCTCCGAATCCACCACGATGCGCAGCTCGCCGCCCACCTCGGTGCGCCTCGGGCCCGGCATCGCCCCCGAACGCCCCTCGGCCACCGGCGCACCGCTAGCCTGCGGCGCGCCCATGCCGCCCAGCCCCAGGCGCTCCTGGGCCCAGTCCGGCAGCCAGCCGGTCAGCTCCTCGACCTTCTGCGATAGCCAGCCGGTCAGCGCCGTCCAGCGCTCGGTGATGCCGTCCCACAGCCCGCCGACCCACTCGCGGCCCACCTCGGTCAGCGAGCGCGCGCCGAACAGCTCGAACACCGCGTCGATGCCCTTGAGCAGCAGCCCGGCCGGGCTGAAGGCCAGCAGGTCCTGGGCGATGCCGCCGATGCCCTGGTCGAACCACGCCGTCACGCCGCCCCACATCTCGCCGAACCAGGCCGAGATGCCATCCCAGTTGCGGTAGATCAGGTAGGCTGCGCCCGCCACGGCGGCAATGCCGGTGATGATCCAGCCGGTCGGCGTAGTCAGCATGGCTACCGACATGGCACGAATCCCTGCAATCACGGCGGGCACTGCCCTGGCTGCCAGCCCGAGCATGGCTCTTGTGGCGGTAACAAGCCCTCCAGCCAGCACCGGGAGAATCTTGACGAGCCTGACGGCTATCGCTGCACCCATGTTGTAGATCGCAATGATCGTCCTACCGATAGCCACCAGCAGGCGGGCACTCATGATCGCCGCCAGAATGGCGATTAGGTTGCCGAAACCCCCAACGCGATCCGCTGCCCACGACACCGCGGTACCGACCAACTGCACCACGCGCCAGACGTCACGGATGCCGTCGACGATGTCGGTGGCCACCGCCTCGCGGTTGGCCTGGCCCAGCAGTCCCATGCGCTCGATCCAGCCGCTGATGGCCGGCAGCAGCTCGCCGACCACGGTGCGCTGGATGCCGAACAGCGTCTGGCGCAGGTCACCCATCTGGCGGGTGTAGCTGCGCGAGTTCTCGATCTCCTCGGGGGGTATGATCTCGCCGCGCTCGCTGGCGGCGCGCATGATGGCCTCGACCTCTTCGCGGGTAGCGCCCAGCATGGCCACCATCTGCTCGCCGCCCTGGCCGCCGAAGATCTCGTCCATCACCCGCTGGCGGGCGGCGTCGTTCTCCAGCTGCCCGAGGCGCGAGCGCACCAGGTCGAACATGGCGGCGGTGTCGCCGCCGGTCTTGCGCAGGTCGTCGACGTTGATGCCCAGCCGCCCAAACGCCTCGGCGGCGGGGCCGCCGGCCGTCACCACGAACTCGTCGGCACGCAGGCCGAGCTCCTTCAGGCCGTCGACCAGGGCGTCGTTGCCGACGCCGAACTTCCGGCCGACCGCCTGCCACTCCTGCAGCCAGGTGGTGCCCACGCTCAGCCGCTCGGCGCTCTCCTGGACGGCGTTGCCCACGTCGGTCACGCCCGAAACCAGGCGCTCCACGCCCCACACCGCCCCGGCGGCCAGCCCGCCCATCACCGCCAGGCGCTGGCCCAGGCCGCGGGCGCGCTCCAGGGTCTGACCCATGGTCTCGCCCACGCGCCGTGCCGAGCCGGCCAGGCGGTCCAGCCCGGCGCGGCGCCCCAACCCCGACAGCGACTGCTGGATGCGGCGGACCGGGCGCGTCACCCGGTCCACCAGCTGCATCACGATGCTGGTCGTCATGTTAGCCATCGCGCTTCATCTCCTCGGCGAGGATCTCGGCCTGGCCGTACCACCAGACCAGGTCATCGACGTCCATCTCCAGCAGCGCCACCGGGTCGAAGCCGGTGAAGCTGACCGCTACCGCGCGGGTCAGCGCCGCCCAGTCCCGCGGCGCCTGGGCAAAAAAGGCTCGATGGCCACCAGGCACAGGTCCATGTCGCGGGCGTCCAGCTCGTCCATGGCATGCGCCGGCACCCCGGCCACGGCGGCCACCAGGGCCAGGCCCTTGCCGATCTCGCCGCTGGCCTGGTCCATCTTCTTCAGGTGCTTGCCCTTGATCTTCTTGGGCAGGCGCAGGCTCTCGATGGTGACAGGGTCATCCAGCTTGCTGCGGGTGTAGGTCAGCGGCTCCTCGAGGGCGATGACCAGGGTGTCGCCCTGGTCGTCGATCCGGGCGCGCTCGTCGTCGGTCAGCTCGATGCCGCCGATCTGGTCGTGAAGGGTGTCGTCCATCGCTTAGATCCTCTTGCAGGTGCGGGCGGCCATGTTCATGCGGAAGGTGCCTTCGCCGCTGTTGAGTTCCGCTGTCTCGGTCACAAAAGCCCCGGTCAGCATGTAGTCCTGGCCGTTGTCGCACTCGAACAGCACGGTGGCATCGCGGATCTTGCCGACCTCGATCAGGTCGAGCTCCTCGGTGTGCAGCACGGTCATCTGCAGGGTCGGGGCCACCGGCTCCTCGTTGTAGTAGACGCGGCGCCCGGCCATCTTGGTGTTGCGGTTCACGCCGCCGGGGTTGAGCGTGGCGCCGCGCTCGCTGGGGAACTCCTGACCGTCCACGCGCACGGTGGCGATTCCGGTTACTCGTCCGCTCATGGGGGCTTGCCCTCCTGTTAACGGGTGGTTATCCGCCGCTTATCCCTTAGCGGCGGAACTGGGTCTGCTGGGCGTGCACGCGGTACTGGCCGATCAGCATCGGCTGGTCGATCACGTTCAGTCGCGACGGATCGTTGGGGTCGATGTTGGCCTGCAGGCTCTCGGCGTAGCCGGCGTAGTCGCGCACCCAGCCATAGGCGCCCATCAGCGTCAGCTCGTAGAGGTTGAGCAGCTCGGTCTTGGCCACCTTGGGCGTCATGATCGGCTGGCTCGGGTCGTAGAAGGCCCGATCCTCGTCGGCCGCCAGCTTGTGCCGCGGGTACTTCTGGGCGAACAGCGAGATCTGCTCGAAGCGGATCCGCTCCAGGGTCTCGGGCACGTTGATGTCGAGATACGAATCGTCGGCGATGCCGGCGGCGTTCTCCTGGTAGGTGGTGATCTGGCGCTCGATCTGCACGCTGCCGTCACTGGCCACGGTGTACGTGGCAATCCCGTCGTACAGCAGCAGGTTGCGCTCGGGGTCGCTCCAGCGGTCATCCTCGGCGGGCGGAATCAGCCCGGGCAGGGTCAGGCGCTGCAGCGGGCGGGCCGGGTCGATGGCCAGCGCCTTGGCCGCGACGATGGCGTCGGTGGCCGCCCAGACCCAGGTGGCGCTGGGCGCCAGGCCGGTGCCCATCACGCTCAGGTGCGGCGAGTTGCGCCCGCTGCCCAGAGTGCCGGTCTCGCTGTGGGTGCCGCGGAAGGCGGCAAAGGCGCGACCGCCGATCTGGCGCATCGGGCCGTAGCGGTCGGACAGCTCGGCCTCCATGGCCTCCAGGCTGGTGGTGTCGGTGTAGGGCAGCGCGACCCAGTTCCACCACTCGCCGCCCATGGCCGCGACCACCGGGTCCAGCGAGGGGTTCACGGCGCCGCCGCTGGGCTGGGTGTAGGTCAGGGCCAAGGCCCGCGGCCGAGCCTCGCCCTTCACGCTGTCGCGCAGGTCGATGTCGTTGCCGGTCTCGCCGCCCCAGCGGCAGGTCAGATCGACCTTGCTCGGCGTGGCGCCGTTCACCTGCGCGGTCACCGGCAGGCGGTCGTCGGCGTTCACGGCATCGACGATCGCCTGGGCCACCACCTGCGGGTCGTCGCCGCCGGCCATCTCCACCCACACGCGCCGGCCTGCCACGTACAGGGCCAGCGGGCGGGTCTCGGCGGGGCCGTCGGTGACCTCGATGATGCCCCCGGCCGCCGTTGCGGCGGCGCCGTCATCCAGGGCGATGGCCCAGGTCTCGGTATAGAGGTCGACGTCCTTGATGGCGCGCATCATCTCGGCCAGCATCGAGCCGCGGCCGAACAGCTCGTCGGCCTGCTCCTTGCCGGTCACGCGCACCAGGCTACCCGCGCCTTGGCTGCCGCCGGCCAGCTTCTGGCCGATCACCAGCAGCTTGCCCATGAACACGCTGTTGCCGGCCAGCCGGTTGTCGAACTCGATGTACCATCCCGGCAGCCGCAGGGCGGCGGGGATCTGGTTGAACACGGTGGAACTGATCGCCATCAGTCAGTCTCCTGTTGGTCGCGGGCCGGCGACTTCGCCGGGGCCTTGGATTGCCTGGGCGGCTGGGCCTCCACCACCGAGCCTTCGGCGTGGCGGCGCACCCAGTGGCCGGTCCATGCCACCCAGGCGCCCTCGGCGGGCAGCGGGCGGCCGTTGTGCGGTTGGCGCACCACCAGGCCCTTGCGGGCCGGCTTCATGTAGCGCTTGCTCTTGTGAACGGTCACGGTGACTCCTCCGTGGGTAGCTCGAGGTGGCTCTCGGTGTCGGGGCCATCCCCGACGTGATGGGTACCGTGGTAGGTGGCGAAGTCGGCCAGCTCCGAGGCGTCGCGCAGAGTCGACAGGTTGATCACCTGCCGCCAGCTCACCGCCCACATGGCAATGCCCAGCCGGTCGATCTCGCCGCTGTAGAGGTTCTCCGCCGACACCTGCTCGGGCCGCTGGGCGTTGCCCTGCTCCCAGGTGTTGCCAGGCACCAGGCGCACCAGGGCCTCGGTCAGCGTCAGCGCCTGGGTGTCTCGGGGCGCGCCCGGCGCATCGCGACACATCACGAAGGCGGCGAACTGCACCGCGGGCCGGGCGCGAGGGCGCTCCTCGACGCGAGGCATGCCCATCGCGGCGACCAGCACCGCCGGGGCACGCTTGCTGTAGCGGGCCAGCTCGGCCCGGTCGAAGCGCCCGCCGTGGGCCTCCACGGTCACGCTGGGCCCCAGGGCCCGGGCGAGGGCGGCCACGATCGCCTGGCGAACGTCGTCGATCTCTGCGCTCATTGCGCCTCCAGTCGCCGCGCGATCCAGTCATCGACGATGCCCTGGATGTCGGTCTCGTTGTCGTCGGAAACCCCCAGCATCTGTCGCTGAGGAATTGCCGCCGGACCGGGGGCCATATCGCTGGTGCCGCCCTGGTCGTGAATGGCGAAGTACACCAGGTTGCTGCCCCACTCGGCGTAGTCGTCACCGGCCTGGCTGGTGATGGAATCCACCAGGTCGCCGCCGTCTTCCAGCAGCGAGGACCCCCCACCGCGCCGCGCGGCATAGCCAGCAGACCAGCTGGGCCAGGGCGCGCCGTCGGGGGCGCGCTTCTCCTCGCTGACGCGCCGCCGGGTCTGGCTCTCGCCCTCGAAGGCGATGGCCGTCATCAGTCCGCCCGGCTGGCTCAGGGACTGGCCCAGCGCGCGGATACGCTCGGCCAGCCGCTCGACGCCGGCATCATCAACGGTCAGCGAGAGGCTCATGTCAGCCTCCGGCCGCGCCAGCGCCGCGGAGCGCTGGCGATCGACGGCTGGGTGCGAGCGGTCGGCGCCTGGGGCATGCCGAGAGTGATCTCGCGCTTGGCCAGCTTCTTGAGCAGCGACACGGCCTCGTCATAGCGGCTGCGGCGGTACTCGGTGGCGGTGTCGGCCTCCGGCGAGAGTCGGTGGAAGGCGATGTCGCAGGCCAGCCGGTTGATCAGCCGCGGCACGCTGGGAAGCGGCAGCGCATAGACCTGGGCGAGGTAGCTGTCGATCTCGGCCGAGGCGTCCTCGAGGGCGCCCTCGACCACCGCGCTATCGATCACCCCGTCGCGGTCGCGATCGGCGGCGACGAGCAGCTCGTCCTCGCCGACGCGGTTGATCAGATCCTGCTGGCTGGCATACGGCATCGCGGCTTACTCCTTGGCGCCGGCATCGGCCTGGACGTCGACCTGATCCTCGACCACCGCCAGGCGCGGCTCGGCCTTCAGGGCCGCGAGCTGCTCGTCGGTGAGCGTGTCGACGTCGAGCACGGTCTCGCGGGGGCCGAAGGAGAGGCCGGCGCGCCGGAAGCGCTCGCCCAGGGCGCGCACCTTCAGCACGTTGCGCTTGATGGCCTTCCCTCCCTTCTTGGCGGACGGCTTCGGCTCGGCTCCTTGCTCCTTCGCAGCGCTTGCGCCGTCCTGCTCGGGGGTTGCGTCATCGCCATGGCTGACCGGGGTGTCGGGGGTCGCGGTCTGGTTCGTCTTGCGCTGTGTCACGTTCAGTCTCCTGGTGGGTCGGGGCCGGCCGCGCCGGCCCCTGCGAGGGTCACGTCAGGTCGCGGCGGATCAGGCGGCGCCGGTGGAGCCGTAGGCCAGCTGCCAGAAGCCGTAGCCGCCGGCGGCGCGGGCCTCGGCGCCGAACTGGAACTTGCGGCGGTGGAAGACGTCGGGGCTGTTGATGTCGGTCATGGCGACAAACGCCGGGGCCTTGCGCTCCTGGTAGATGAAGGGGCGCACCGGCTTGGTGGTATCGAGCAGGTACCAGGCGGTATCGCTGGTCAGCCAGTCGCCCACCACCAGCTCGGCGGTGTCCTTGTAGATGTTCGGCTTGCCATCCTCGAGGCGCTCGGCGGTCAGCAGGGTGCGGCCGATGTCCTCCAGGGCCGGCGGCACCAGCAGCACGTTAGGGCGCACGCCGAGCGGGCGACCCTCGTCGTCCTTGAAGCCGCGCATCGCGGTGCGGGCGGCGCCGTAGCTCGCCTTGGCGGCGGCCAGGGTCGAGACCGCCAGGGCCGCGGTGCCCTTGTTGGAGACACTGACCTCGCCGCCCTTGCCGTCACCCACCGGGTGGTCGGCATCGAAGAACGGCTGGCCGTCATAGCACAGCGCGGTGAAGCCCTGGTTGGCGAGCTCGAAGACGATCTCGTCGGGCAACTGCTTGGCGCTGTGCCCGGCCATCTGGGTCTCGGGGCCAACCACGCCCAGGTTGTCGTCCTCGATGTCGTTGCGATCGACCTCGATGGTGGCTTCCCAGTCCTCGTTGACGACGGTGTAGCCGTGACCCTGGAGCTGCTTGACGGCCTTCTCGCCGATCCAGCGCTGCATGCGCGGGAAGCGGTCCATCCACTTGTAGCGGTTCTCGCCGCTGGTGGAGGTGACCTTCATGGCGACCTTTTCCCAGGCACTGGGGGCCGCGTCGAAGGCTTTGTTGAAGGTGGTCTTCAGGTTGAAGAAGATCCCTTCGAGTGCCTGCTTGTTGACGATCATCGCGTTGCTCCTTGGTTACTCGATCCAGACGCCGGCGGTGTCGATCCCCACCACGACGCCTGCCGCCGAGCGGGTGCCGGTGCCGTCGGTGGCGGCCACGGTCTCGTCGTCGACGATGTAGGCGACCTTGCCGAGGCTGGCCTGGGTGACGGGGTCGCCGCTGTCGTTGGCGAAGCGGAAGGCCTTGCCGCGACGCACCAGCACGCTCTTGTCGCCGTCGCCACCCGCCGAGTTATCGATGTGCTGGTCGGCACGACCCAGATAGGTCAGGCCGGTGGCGGTGGTGCCGGGCGCCACGTAGCCGCTGGCGTTGGCCACCACCAGGGCGCCGGAGAAGATCTCGACGCTGGCGGCCACCGGCATGGCGAGGATCTCGCCATCGTTGTAGGGGGTGTTGCGATCCTGGTTAAGCGCCATCGCCGTAGCCTCCGTACTTCTTCAGGTCGTCTTCGCTGTTGCCGAACTGATCGGCGACCGCCTGCATCTCGGCATTCAGCGCTTTCTGCTCGCCCTTGGGCGTCTTGCCGTCCAAGCCGCTGTCGCCGGCTACCTGGGGCGCCTGCTCGACGAACGCCTTGAAGCGCTCCAGGCCGCCTTCGCTGCGGCACTGGGCCTTGTGGTACTCGGCGGTGGCCGGCGTGATCTTGCCGCCCTCGAGGGCCTGGTTGATGGCGGTATCGATCGCCTCGTCCTGCTGGGCCTGCTTGAGCGTGGACAGCTCCTGCTCGGCGTTGCTGGCCCGGGCCATAGCGCCGTCGTAGTCGGCGCGGGGCACGAACTTGTCGAGGCTGGGTTGCTGGTTGGCGCGGTTCTGGGCGGTCTCGAGCTGGCCCTTGAGGCCGTCGACGGCCTCCGTCACCTGTTGCGCGGTGGCGTCTTCGGGCAGCCCCAGCCGCTTGAGCAGCTCTTTGTCCATGGTGGGGACGTCTCCCTGGTCGGGGGTGGGGATGAAATCGGGATCACCGCCGGCGGCGGCGTCTTCCTGGTTGAGCGCCTTGAGCGCGAAGTTGGGCTGGTTGGTCAGCCCGACACTGGTCAGCCGCTGGATGCGCCGAGCGGCGTCTGCGGTGTAGAGGAACACCGGCGAGGCGTAGCGGTACTCGCGGGCGGCGATCTGGCGGGCGGCACGCTCGGTCCACTCGACGCGACCCCACAGGGCGCCGTCGCGGGGCTCGAGCTCCTTGATCCAGCCGGCGGCGGGGGCCTCCTCGCCCTTCGGGGCGCGGTGCTCGCTAGCGTGCTCCCAGTCGAAGACGACCTCGCCCAGGTGCTTGGCGAACTCGGCCAGGACGGTATCCCGCTCGTCGGGGCCGAAGGTCCAGGCGCGTCCGTCCACGCCCTGGATGATAGGACCGGCGGGGATCAGCTCGAGCCACTCGGGGACGCTGCCATCGGCAGGCAGGGCGACGTTGAGGGCGGTGCGAAGTCGTTTGCTCATGGGGCCAGCATGGCGCCCATGACGTCGGGGAGGGATTTAGCGCGTATTAAAGGTTTTCGGGGGTGGGGCTCAGTCTTGCGGGTAAGGCGCTGGCCGGGTATGCGGTTAAAACCCGGTTAAAATCGCGCCCAGGCGTTCAAGGGGGGCGGGGTGGTGCCAAGGTACTAGCAATGCCATCAAAACGCCTTAGAGGCCGCTTGAGCGCTTTGCACTGCACGGACCCGCGCGAGCATTGTCGCGCATCGCCACGGGCCTGCCAAACGGCTCAACGGACGACCTGGCCTCGATCCATTTCGTCGGCGCGCGCCGCGGCGCTCACCTCGCCCAGGCCGACCACCCGCCAGGCCTGATCGTCGCCCAGGGCCAGTACCGCCCGCCACCACCCTTCCCCGCGGCGCTGGAAGGCCAGCAGGCGGCCATCGTCGCGGCGGATCAGCTCGCCGCCCTCGAGCAGCGCCGGCAAGCGGCGCAGGGCCGCCGCAGCGGGAGCCTGGTCGGCGAGGTCGCGGCCAAGGCGCACCAGCGTGGAATCTCCTCCCACGGCCGCGAGGATGCCCTGGGGCAGCACGCCACCGGGCAGCTCTCCGGGGCGTCCACTCGACCGAGCGTCGGCCAGCCACTGCTCGAGGATCGGGCTCTCGATCACCTGGCGAGCGGTGGCGCGGGCGGTCTGGCCATCGGCCATGGCCAGGCGCTGGGTCAGCTCGCCGCGCAGCACCGCCGCGCGCTGCAGGCCGGGGTTGCTGGCCCAGGAGGGATGCAGGCCGGCATCGACCTGGCGCTGCTCGCCAGTGCGACGATTGGTGTAGGTCATCGGCTCGATCGCCGGGGCCTCGGTGCGCACCGCTACTCGCTCGCCGACGCGGCGCCCGGTGGGCAGGCCGGTCTCGGGATCAATCTCCTGGGCGGCCCGAGGGTCTTTGACGCCGTCGCGCTGCAGGCGCTCGGCCTCGCCACGGCTGACCGCCCGGACCCGACACTTGCAGCCGTAGCCGTTGGGCGGCATGTGCACCTGCCACCAGGGGTGCTCGACGGGCAGCAGGGTGCCGGCCCATTTGATGTGCTCGTCACGGTGCTCGCGACTGGGGCCCAGCTCGTAGAGGAGATAGGGATGGGTGTCGCGGTGGCGCTCGATGCGCGCCCACTGGCCGGCGGCGCGGGCGCTGCGCATGTTGGCGCGATAGAGGGTCTTCAAGCGCCGAGGGGAGCCCAGCTGCACCTCGCGGCGCTCGCCGGTGGCGGGGTCGACCTGCTCCTTGACGCCCCACCAGCCCTTGGCCTGCAGCCGCGGCGTTACCGCCTTGGCGAAGTCGCGGAAGGTCTGCCCCTCGGCCAGGGCTTCGTCGAGACCGGCGCGGATGTCGTCGAGCACGTCGAGCTTCATGGCCTTGGCCACGGTGAAGGCGTGGGCATGCTCCTCGGCGGCCACATCCTCGGCGTCGAAGCCGACGCGCAGATCCTTGGCGCGGAAGAAGGCCAGGGCGTCGCGGGGAATGCTGGCCGGTATGCGTCTAGCCATCACTGCCGTCTCCGTCACTGCCGGCATCGCCGAGACCGCGGGCCTTCAGGGTGGCGGTGGCCAGGTGACGCACCAGCTCGCGCTCGTCCATCTCCTCGAGCAGCTCCGGCAGGCGCGCCAGGAAGTCATCGGCACCACCGCCCTGGTCAGCCACCTGCTGGGCGAGGCGCTCCACCGGGTCGAGGAGCGGGGCGAGCTGGGCCTGCCAATCGCCCTCGCCCTGAGCCTCGGCCTCGTCGAAGGCCGGCTCCTCGTCGACCCTCACCGGCGCTGGCTCCTGGCGGTTGATGGCGCGATTAACGGCAGGGGCCATGGCGACCTCGGGGGCACGCAGCAGCCGGGCCGCGGGGTCCGGGTCGGCGAAGCCGAGCTTGTCGCGGATCTGCGATTCCTCGACGCGCAGCCCCATCGGCACCAGCTCCTTGAGCACGCGAGCGAGCTTCTCCAGGTCCTCGGCCTCGGGGACGTGCAGGCTGATCGCCGGGTACTGGCGCTGACGGCCGTGGTTGAGATCGATGAACGGTTTGATCAGGTCGCGATTGAGGGTAGTGGCCAGCTGACGCGCGTCGGCGCGCTGAATGTCGCCGCGCACGTCGTTATGAACGCCGGCCTGGGCGTAGCTCGAGCCATCGTCGGTAGTCATGGTCTGGCCGAGCACGGCCTTGGAGGTTTGCTTGTCGAGCCACTCGGCGAGCCCCTTGAACAGGTCGGCCCCGCCCTGGCTGTTGGCGATCTCCTGGAACTCCACCTTCATGCCATCGGGCAGCACGGCGGCGGCGTCGGTGCCCAGGTTGGCCACCGCCTGGCGCAGGATGGCCACGTCGTCCTCGCTGGCACGGTCGTCGTAACGGCCGATACGCAGCGGCATGCCGAAGATCTCGGCGAAGCTTAGCCAGTCGGTGACGGTGTAGCTCTTGGCCATGTAGCTGACCGCCACCAGCCGCGCCAGGCCGCCGCGCAGGGGGATGCCGCTCTTGAGCTTGGGCACGTGGGTGATGAACTTGTAGGCGGGCAGCGCGATGCCGTCGGCGGCGTTCTCCAAGTCGATCAGGCGCAGCTCACGGCCGCCGACCTGATCGAAGCAGAAGAAGCGCGGGTCACGCCAGGTGTAGCCGCGCGGCCACCACTGGCGCTCGCTGCGGTCCCAGTCGATCTCGCAGGCCGAGTAGCCCTTGCCCAGGGCGTCGAGCAGGTCCTCGAGGAGATCCTCGAAGGCCGGACGGCGCACCAGCGCACGGATCTCGTCGGCGAGCTCGATATCGCCCGGGTCGTCGCTGGCCGCCTCGACCATCACCTCGAGGCCCGAGACGGCCCGCTTGCGGGTACCGAGCACGGCAGCGTAGTGAGGCTCGCGCTCCTCCATCTCCTCGGCCAGCGTCAGGTACTGGTGGCCGTCGCCCTCGGCGGCGGCGCGCAGGATCGCGGCCAGCCGGTCGGGCGTCAGGTCGCTGGCGACGCCCGGATGCCACACCTGGCGCACGCCGGTGAGGGTGGGCGGCGCGACCTCTCGGGTCAGCGTCTGGCGCTGCAGCGGGCGCCCGCGGTGGTCGATGATCACGCTATTATCAGCCATTTACAGCAGGCCTCCTCGACCCTTGAATCCTCCCGTGGCGCGTACCGGCCGGGCATGGCGATGCCCCGGACCGACGCGCACGGCTTGGTAGCCATAGGCGTGTGACGGCTGTTCGGCGGCGGCGAGGCCCAGGAACCCCGCCCAGGCGCGGTCGGCGTGGCCGTCCGAGCCGTCGACGTCGAAGCGCACGTTGCCGGTGGCGGTGGTGACCTTGCGCAGGCTGTGCAGGTCGGCACGCAGCGGGCGATCGCCAAGCCGGATGCGCACCTTACGATCTTCGAAGGCCTGACGGCCCAGGGTGGCCATGTGCAGCTTGGTGCTGGTGGTGAACAGCACGCCCTCGACGCGGTACTCGCCGTAGCGGCGCTTGGCGTCCTCGACCGGCTTCTCGCCCATGCCGGTCTGGTCCATGGCGATGCGCACCGGGTGATAGCGCTCGACCAGCTCATCCATGACCTCATCCTGCTCGCGGAAGCTGGCTCGCTTGAGCACGCGGATCTCGCGCTCCCAGAGCACGTCGCCGACCTCCTCCCAGACCCAGGCGACCCACAGGTCGTTGCGCGCGGCGATGTCGTTGCCGATGAACACCCGGCCGCCCTGATAGCCGTCGGGATCGCCGGCCTGGTCGTCCTCGCAGGCGTTGATCAGGTCGTAGGAGAGCCAGCTGGAGGCCTCGTCGAGCCAGTTGAGTTCGTACTCCTGGGACCAGGCATCATCATCGCCGATGCCCGACTTCAGCTCCTCGATGTCGCGGGGCAGCCCCTGCTCGACGGCCTGGTAGATGTCCACCTGGTGGCGGCTCCAGACGTCGGCCAGGTCACGACTGGTCATCAGCTCGTAGAACTTGTTGCCCTTGCCGTTGGGGGTGGAGACCACCCGCAGCTTGAGGCCGGGCTTGGAGATCACCGGAAACAGCGCCTGCCAGATCTTGCGCGAGTCGGCATGGAAGGCGAACTCGTCGAGGAAGACGTTGGCCGAGAAGCCGCGCGCCGTATCGGGGTTGGCGGGCAGCGCGGTGACCTTGGAGCCGTTGGGCCAGGTCACCTCCAACGCCTTGTACTTGGCTTCGCCACCCTCGTAGTCGTACTCCTGCAGGCTCAGCAGGGTGCCCAGCGCCTTGGCGTGCTTCTTCACGCCCTCCTCGATGGCCTCACGGGCCTGGCGCTCGCCGCGCGACAGGATCACCCAGCGGGTAGCCTTGCCCTGGAGGTCGGCGATCTGGCAGTCCTCGGCGATCTCGAGGGTGGTGGTGAAGGTCTTGCCGGTCTGGCGGGCGAACATGCCGACCTTGAAGCGGCTGTCGTCCTGTTTCCAGGCCAGCTGATAGGGATGCAGGATGCCGTCAGCCACCGTAGACCTCCGCCACCGCGGCCTTGAAGTCCGCGACGGTCAGGGTCTTGTTGCCCTGGGCGGCTTCGTCGACCTTGTGCTCGAGCTCTTCGCGGGCCTGCCGGCGGATCTCGGCCTCGCGCTTGACGTTCTCGCTGGAGGCCTTCTCCAGCCGCGCGGTGGTCAGCGAGAGATCCTTGAGCATCTCGATCATGCCGGGCAGCGATTCGGAGGTGAGCTCGCCCTCGGAGAGCATCAGGCTGACGTCGAAGGAGAGCGAGCGGATCATCTCGTTGATCAGGTTGCCCATCTCGCCCTGGGGCTGGGCGCCGAGCTTGCCGATCCACATCTGGGCCACTTCACGACTCTGGCGCAGTCGCTCGCCGACCTCGTTCATGCGCACGGCGTAGCGATTGACGGCGCTCTTGGAGAGCCGGTCGTCGTGACCCTCGGCCTCGAGGATCTGATTGATCTTGTCGGTGGCGTCGAGCTGGGTGACGCGGGGGTCACGCAGCAGCGCCTGGAGCTGCTCGCGGACGTCATCGGGCAGCCGCTCGATGGTGCTGGTGCGAGCCATCATCAGCTCTCCAGGCGCGGGCGCGCCACGCCGGGCACGCGGGCGCTACCCTGGGCGACGTCTTCGCCGCGAGCGGTGAGCTTGGCCACCTGCACGCCGCCGGCATCGCTCAGGGTGATCAGGCCCTGCTCGGCCAGCCAGGCCAGTTCGGTGCGCAGGCTGTCGCGCGACACCTGGTGGCCGAAGGTGCCGAGCACCGAGCGCAGCACCCCTTCGTTGTGGCTGTAGCCCGGATCTTCTTCGAGCGCCTGCAGCACGACCATCCGCTGATCGGCGGCGGTGAATTGTCGATAGCTCATCAGCTCCCTCGCTTATCGTTCAACAGGTATTCATTGACCATCGTCAGCTGGTGATTCACCGCACCGAGCTGGCCGTTCATGTGCTCCATCTGCTCGGCGACGCGACTCAGGCGCTTGTGAGCGATGGCCAGGTCGTGGTGGGTAGGCGCCTGATCCTGGTGGTGCTCGAGCACGTCGGTGCGCCGCTCGAGGCCGTCGACCCGTTTGCGCAGGTATTCCAGGCGCTGCTGCGACTCCTCGCCCATGGTGGTGATCGCCTGGGCATTGGCCTTGCTGCGCTGAGTGATGTGGGTATAGATGCCCAGCCCCACCAGCCCCGCCAGCTGCAACAGGTCGAGCCAGAACTTGCCTTGGCTGTAGTCGAAAGCCTCCATGCGATCCCCTTACCCCGCCAGGCGCTTGGCGATGACGCCCATGAAGCCGCCGGGCGGCTGCTGCCCGGCGGCGACCTGCTTGTCCTGGGAGCGCTTGCTGATGTTGACGCCGAGCACCGCCAGGGCGATGCCCCAGAGCCCGAGCAAGGCCGTCAGCACGGTGCCCAGCGCCCCCACCACGCCCGCCAGCTGGCCGGGGTCCCGATAGGCGACGAACCCCAGGATCACAGTGAAGCCCACCATCTGGACGAACCATGCGGCCGCGGTGAGATAGCCATAGGTGGGCCGCCAGCGGCGCACGTAGGGGTCAGTGCTGGCGGCTTCGGCGCGCATGGTCTGATTGACCTCGGCGAGTCGGGCGGTCTCGGCCTCGAGAGCCATCTTCCTGAGCGATGCCTTGTGGTCGAGCTCGAGACGGCGCAGCTTGTTCGCGGCCTCGGGGTCACTCGACACCGCTCTGGCAATGGCCTCAGGGTCGGCGTCGGTACCGAGAGCGTCGGCCACCATGCCGATCACGGTGCCGGCGGCCGGGGTGCCGAGTAGCGAGCCGATCAGCGGCGCGGCCGTGCCGACCATGGCTTTCCAGTCCATGAGGATCTCCTTAGCGTTACCAGCTGGCCGGCCCGCTCGAGCGGGTATCGACGTGGGTGAACGAGGCGTAGTGGCCAACGCTGGCCTCGGGGAAGGCCTCGACGATGAATGCCTGCACCTCGGCCGGCTCCACGTCATAGACCTGAATGTCGGCGGCCCGGCCCAGCACGTGCTGGCTGTGGGTGACGCCGCCGACGGCCATGTTGTGCTCGGGGCAGCGGCAGCCGCTGGTCACGCGCACCGGCTGGCCGAAATGCGCGCGCACTGCCTCGAGGATCTCGAGGGTTTGGTGGTCGACGGTGTCGAAGCCGCAGCCGCATTGGCAGGCGAACTCGGCGCGCTTGAAGTGAGGGCTGATCATGAGCGGGGTCCTCCGGTGTGGTGCTGGATGCGCTGGCCGAGGCCGCGCAGGCGAGCCATGCCGTCGAGGTCGCCATCCTCGAAGGCGTCATGCAGGCGCTCGCCGACCAGGCCGGCCAGGTCGCAGAGCAGCACATAGAGCTCGGGGGATGCGGCAGGGGTGACGATCTCGGGGCCGGCCGGCGACTCAGGTAGCGGGGCCGGCTCGGCCGCCGGCTCTCGCGGGGCCGGCGTGCTGACGGCCGCCCGGGCAGGTGCCGGGGCCGCCTCGGGGGCGGGCTTGGCGCGCCGCTGGCGAGTGAGCTCGGCCCGCCCGGCGTCGGTCAGAGTGATGCCGCTACCCTGGGCGGCGCTGCCGCGACAATCGATCAGCCCCGCCTGGCGCAGGCATACCAGCTCGGCGTCGATGGCGTTGCGGGTGGCTTCGGCCTTGGCGCCGACGGCAACGGTGACCAGCCAGGCCGGCATCGGCCCGCTGCGCTCGGCGGTTTCCGCGGCGATGGCGGCGAGGATCTGCTGACGGCTGATGGCCATGTCACACCCCCGGGCAGAGGGTGGGGGCGATGCGACGAAAGGAGAGGGGCATAGTGGCCTCGCGCTCAGGTGAAGGGTCGGGGCTTAGCGTTTGCTTAAGTGACCTTCAGCCTAGAGGCGGGGCGATGCGGGGCGGGACTAGCGTGGGTTATAGGTTTTCAGGGGGTGTGGCAAGGGCTTGAGGCGATGCGGGGCAGTCTAATCTGCCTGCCCCTGGCGCTCAAACAGATCCGGCTGCGAGCGGCGTCGGGCGAGCAGGCGCTGCTCGGCGAGGATCTTGTAGACGCGCACCTCGTTGAGGTCGTACTCCTGGGCCAGCTCGGCGACGTTGGTGCCGTTGTGGCGCTCCCAGATCTCGCGGTCGCGCAGGGCGCGGTCGAGCTGCTGACCCTTGGGCAGATAGAAGATATGGCCGCCGTGGAACAGGGCCAGCGCCCGCACGGCGCGGAAGGCGCGAGCACGGGCGACCTGCTCGTCGTCGCCGGCATGGCGATGGGCGGCCTCGACCACCATCAGCATATCGGTGAGCGACTGCGGCCACTTCTTGGTGATCTCCGGGTCCTGGAGGCGCTCCAGGAGATCATCCGGCAGCTCGGCAAACATCTCGAGGTTGTCGGTGGCGTGCGGATCGATCATGAATCCCTCCGGTTCGATGCGATGCCCAGCTCGCGCATCATCTCACGAAGCCGGGCTTGATTGGCCTGGCGCTTGGCCTGGCTCATCGGCGGCTTGGGCAGGCGGGCCTGCTGGGGGCGGTCGGGAAGCCGCTCGAGCAGCTGCCGCGGCGCGGGCCAGCGGTCGACCTGACCGGCCAGCCGGGTGAACGCCTGGCGCAGCCGCTGGCTGTCGCGCTCGGCGTCCCAGCCGATCGGCGCCGCCCACAGCACCTCGACCCAGGTCTGGGTGGTGTATTCGGCCTCGTCTTCCCAGGGGGCGCCGGGCAGGCGCAGCACCAGCAGGCGCATGACGCCGTCGGCCACGTCGCTGCGGAACCACTGCGGGGCGGAGTGAGGCGACTGGCTCATGACTGACGCACCCGGTTGGCGGCCTCGAGGGCGCGCATCACGCCCTTGGCGGGCTTGGCCGGAGCCTCGGCCTGCGGTACCGCCATCGCCTGGCCGGCCTCGTGACGAGCCCCCAGGCTTTGCAGCACACTCTTGAGGTAGTTGTGGTTCTTGAGCGGGCGAGTGTCCTGGCCGCTCTCGCGCTTGGCGCGGATGGCTTCGACGGTCTCGGACATGGCGGCGCCGACCAGGGCGGTGTCGGTGGCCAGGGCCAGCGCTTCCCGCGACAGGCGCAGCTGACGCTCGTAGGCGGTGGCGCGACTCTTGCCGCGGAACAGGCCCACGTAGGCGACCAGCGGCCGGGAGACCTCGCGGGGCAGATCGGCGAGGACCGCCATCAGCTCGCGCAGCGCCTCGTCCTCGCTGGCGTGCTCGAGGTTGAACTGGCTGTGGCAGCAGGGGCAGCGGATATCCATCGGTTCTCCAGGGGTTAAGCGGGGGTTATCGCAGGCGCTCGAGGCCTTCGCAGATGGCGCGCAGCGTGGGCAGGTGACGCTCCCAGCCCTGGGGCAGCCGGCACCGGCCGGCGAAGGATTCGCGGGTCTGATCGGTCTTCTCCAGGTGGCGATCGATGGCCGCCAGCCGGTCGCGCTTCTCCAACTCGACGTCCAGGGCGGCGATCACGCCACGGTATTGCTTCTCGGTCTTCAACCACTCGATCCGGGCGATGCCTGTCTGGCGCCGGGCGATGGCCTCGGCATAGCCCCAGGACGCGCCCAGCTCGCTCAGCTGCGCCTCGATCTTGGCTACCATCTCGTCCCGGTAGAGGTTGTTCGGCACCCGGCCGGCGCGCTTGGGCGCCTTGGGCTGGAAGCCCAGACGGCGGAACTCGTGGATCACCGCGCCGACGTTGCGGTCGGTGAGCTCCTTGGCGCTGGAGACCCCGGCGGTGCGCGCGAGTATCGCCCGGTACTCGTCGTCGGAGAGGCCGAGCTGCGCCTTGGCGACGTGGATCTGGGCCAGCTTGTTCTTGCTGATCATGGGCGGCCTCCCTGCATCTGACGCTTCACCGCCTGGCACCAGCCGCCGCAGGGCTTGCCGTGCTTGTCGCCCTGGTGGCAGGCGAACACGGCTCGATCCCTCACGGCAGCAGCGAAATCGCGCTGGGTATGCAGGCTCACCGAGGCTTCGCTGCCTTTCTGCGCCGCGCAGCCAGAGCACATGGGAGTGGCTGCGCGCATCGCCTGGCGCAGGCGCTGGCGGGACAGCCGCTCACGACGCACGGGGCGATAGCTCAGGCAGGTGACGCCGGCACCGGGATCGGTCACCCAGCCGCCCTCCGGCCAGGCGCCGCCGTTCTTCATCTCGATCATCTGCTCGAGCACCTCGCAGCCCCAGGCGTGCTCGCAGTGCGTGCACAGCAGGTCGAGGTTGGTCGTCCACTCGGCGGCGGTCGGCTTGTACGGCTCGCGCTGGATGCTCATGACGCCACCTCGTCGGTCTTCAGCTCGAGATCCGGGAAGTGCTTCTTGAGATGCGCAACCGCCGCGCCCTCGGTCCCAAAATCCGGCACAACGCCGATCACCCGGGGCGTCACCATGCGGTCGGCCTCCTTCTTGCCAAACGCTCGCTTCGCTTTCGCATACACCTTCTTGGGATGGGCCGCCCGCTTCATGGGCCGCCAGAAGCGCCCCTCGGGATGCACCGGCTCGCCACCCTCGGTCTTCGTCCACTCGAACTTCACAAGGCCATCGACGAAGACGCGAACGAAGATCTTCTTGCCGTTGTGCACTTTGACCAGTGACAGCTCGTGGCCGTCAGCCAGCAGCTCCACGGAGCCGCCCAGGTGCTTCAGGCGCTCCTTGATCTCTGCCCATTTATCCATTGTTCACCTCGTTGGCTGCTCATCAGTGCCGGGCCACCACGCCCGGCAGACGCCCCTCCCCGCTGGAGAGGGGGCGTTTCGCTTAGCTGTTGCTGCCTCCCACGAAGTAGAGCGCGACCGGTACCAGCGACCCCATCCAGCTGGGAATCGCGCCATTGGCATACCCGATGCCCATCAGCAGGCAGACGATGCCCAGCAGGCCGCAGGCCAGGGCGCGACCGAGATTCACGCCTCACCCCCGGGCGTCACCTCGAAGCGGTACAGCACGCCCTTCTGCTGGTCGTCGGGCTCGGCCTCGAGCAGCTGCAGGTTCGGCTCGTCGAAATGCTTGCCGGCGCAGCGGCGGGCGGCCTCCATGGGGCTCCAGGCGCAGGTGGCGCGCTGGCCGCCGCCGCTGGCGGCATAGGCATCGCCGTTGGCGCGGCGCACGCGGATCAGGACGGATTGGCTCATGACATCACTCCCGCTTTCTTGAGTGCCTCCATAGAGGCGCGAACGACCACAGAATCCTCTGAGTAGCCGCTGTCCAGCATCGACGTCACGGCCTGGTCCAGTGCATCCGCGAGCTCCTGCTCAACACGCAGCCGGTTGCCGTCGAAGTCCACGGCCACAACCTGACCGCCCTGGAACTCGGTGTTGGCGCCATAGGAAGGATTCGCACCCTCTGCGAAGCGCACGACAATGGTGTGCTCGCTCATCTCACACCCCCGCGATGTCGAGGCTGATGGGCTTGTACTGGTCGCTCTCGCCGACCCGCTCGTAGATCCGCACGTAGCTCTTGGAGCCGGTGACCTGGACGGCATCGCTGATGGCGTCCATGGCCTTGAGCCAGCGCGTGTCCTGGATGTTCAGGCGGCGCAGGCCGAGCACCTGGCCGGTGCGGATGTTGCCGGCGGCATCGACGCGGAAGGCGTCCTGGACGATGGTGGCCACCTCGGGCCGGGCGTCGGCGGTCCACTCGCGCAGGCACTCGTCGATCAGCCCCTTGGCGGCCTGGAGGCGCTCGTCGAAGGTGATGCTCTCCTGGATGGCGCGCACCACCTTGAACTTGCCGTCGAAGCTGACCAGCTGGACGTTGCCCTTCTTGCCGCCGATCTGGACGTCGTACTCCTGGGCCGAGGTCTGCACGAAGGCTTCGATCTCGCTGAAGGTGTCGGACTTGAAGTCGCGCAGCTCGTCGCGCAGCTCGCTGGCACGGTCGACGATGGCCTGCACCAGCTCGTCGCGGACCTTGTCGATCTCCTTGATCTGGTCTTCGGGGATCAGCCGGCCCTTGGCATCGAGGCGGTAGCCCTCGGGGATCTGCGGTTGCGGGGTGGTCTGGGCGTTCATGATTGGCTCCTGTCGTCTTGCTCTTCGTTTTCGATCTGCTGGGTAACGGCGTTGATGGCGTCCATGTAGCGCTGGGCCTCGGGGCCGTGCAGGCACACCAGGCCGCCGCGGACGCGGTTCTGGCCGTCGCTCAGGGTGATGGCCACCTGGCCGGCACCGGCGTCGTCCATGTCGCTGAGCAGCTGGTTGATCGTGGCGTTGCCGATCTCGTCGGCGCTGATCAGCCGCATGAGGGGATTAGGGCTCGGCATCTCAGGCACCTCGCTTGTTGAAGAAGCAGCGCGCGCTGCGGGCGTGGGAATGACAGTGGTGGCGCAGCGGCTCGATCACCGCGCCGTTGCGCTGGGGCAGGTGGGCCAGGGGGCGCTCGGCGGCCTCGGTCTCGAGCCGCCAGCGGGCGAGCAGCTCGCGCCAGTCCTGGTGGTTATCGGGCAGCGGCGCCGGCTCGCTGTCGCCGCCGAGGGAAGCCAGGCCGGCGTCCTGCTCGGCCCACAGCCGCAGGATCGCGGCCTGCTGGGCGGGCAGCGGCGGCTCTGGCTCCAGGGCCAGGCGCTCGAAGCGCTCGACGTTGGCCAGGTACTGCTCGAGGCTGACGCCGTGGCGGGCCAGCCGCAGGGCGATGAAGCGGTCGGCGTAGTGCTCGAGATGCGCGTTGGTATAGCGATTCATGGGGATCACCTCTTGGCTCGTCGGGATCTGCGGGCGCTTACGCGTCGCCGCCCAGGTCTTGCCAGGCATCGCGAATGTGGGCGACGCCGGGGCGGCTGCCGCCCGCGAACATGGTGGCCAGGCGCAGGGTCTGGCTCAGTGCGCGCAGGGCCCCGGGGCGGCGGCCGATCTCGAGGCACAGACGGCGGGCGTCTGCGTCGTCGAGGCGCCAGGCGTCGAGCAGAGCCTTGATGTCGCCGTCCTTGGCCTTGGAGAGGCGCACGCGCTTGGCGACGCGGCTGAACAGCTGGGCGAAGCCGACCGAGCGGCTGCCGCCGGTGAGCTGGCTGTAAACGATCTCGTTACCGACCAGGGCCAGGCCGATGCCGGCGGCGTCGTGGATGGAGCGCACGGCATCCAGGGCGCGGGGGTTCAGGTGCTGGGCCTCGTCGATCACCAGCAGGCCGCGGGTATCGCGCACTCGCTCGATGATGGCGGCCTCGATCTGGTGCACGGCGCCGCTGGCGCGGATGCCGAGCGCCTGGGCGATGCGGGTGAGGATCGAGCCCGGGGCGGCGGCGGCCGGGGTGGCGGTGACCACCCAGACGTTGGGCGCCTGCTGACGGTACTGGCCGATGGTGGTGGTCTTGCCGACCCCAGCACCGCCGTAGATGGCGGACATGGCGCTGGCCATCTGGGCGAAGCCGAGCGCGCCGAGCACGGCCCGGGCGCTGGGAGTCTCGACCCACTCCGGGGCTTCGGGCAGCTGGTTGCCGAGTTCGGCGCTGGCGCGGCGGCTGTCGAGCCAGCGGCGCAGGGCGTCCTCGATGGGGGCGATCTGGCCGCTGTATTTCTCGTTCAACCAGTGGTTGAGGCGCGTCTTGTTGATGCCGGTCAGCTGGCTGAGCTGGGGCTGGCTGAGGCCGTCTTCCTTCATGGCCTGGCGCACGTCGGCGAGCAGCGCCTGATCGGTGGTCTTGCGCTCGAATTGGGTCACGTTCTCGGTCATGCGATATACTCCGTCTTGCTGGTGATGGGACAGGACGTCCCGCTGGTGCGGCCCTGCGAAGCCCTACTTCGCGGGGCCGCTTTCGTTTACAGCTGCTCTTTCTTCCACTTGTCGAACTGCGTCAGCACTCGGTCGTTGAAGCCGTAGCGCTCGGCGCCGTCGTCGTCTTCATCGCCCTGGGGCGGCAGGTCGCTGCCTACCGCGCGCTTGCGCTCGCCGAAGCTGCCGCGCACGACGCCGGTCTGCGGGGCGCTGTCGTCGCCTGCCTCGGGATCGTGGGCCGGCAGGTAGTCGGCGGCTTCCACGGCGCCCATGCGCACTTCGGCCTCGGCGGCGTCCTTGCCGGCTTGTAGGCGTTGCTTGCGCAGGCGGCGCCATTCGCGCCCGGCGCTGGTGTCGCCGAAACCGGCGGCATGGATGCACTCGGCTTCGCCGATGTAGCGGCCATCGAGCTGGTAGAGGTGCACGGCGTCGTGCAGGGCGTCGGGGTCGAAGCGCACCACCACGCGGCGGCCGATGTAGTCGATCAGCCGGTCGCTGCTGTAGCGGTTGTAGCCCTGGGGGCCGCCGCCGACCTTGAGCCGCACGGCGGCGTCCTTCTGCACCAGTACCGACTCGGCGGCCATCAGCCACATGCGCCGCTGGGCCTCGGTGGCGCGCCGGATGCGGTGGGCGTTGGCCTCATAGCTCTGGTCGAAGGCCTGCTCGTAGCTGAGTACGCCGCCGCAGATCTCGCTGCGCCGCCCTTCCTTGGCATTCCAGGCACGGATGCTGTCGGCGAGCACCTGGGCAAACACCTCCCACTCGATCGCCGTCTCGCCGTAGTTATCCGGCTTGGCGGTGACGTTGGGGCCGGTGTAGGCGCCGGCGAACTTGGGGTGCTTGTCGACGTACTCGCCGAGGCCGCCGACGCCGAAGGCGCGCTCGATGGGCTTGGCCTGGCCGTGGCCGCGGCCGTTGTGCACGGTGGTCCAGTGCACCTGGATGCCGAGCTGGGGCAGCAGGCCGACCGGGTCCTCCTCGCGCACCTTGAAGCGGTAGCGGGTGCGCACCCCGGCGGTCAGCCACTTGTTGGCGGCGGCGCGGGTGTTGTCGATGGTGACGTGCTCGGGGATGCCGTAGCGCTCGACCACGTCGCCGATCGCCAGGCGGATCATGTCGCTGTGCTCGGTGCGATCGGTGCGGTAGCCGACGATCCGGCGGCTGTAGATGTCCTGCCAGAACCACGTTTTCGGGCGGCCGACGGTGCCATCGGGGAAGCGCACGAAGACGTTGTGCTGATAGCCGTCGCCGTTGATCCAGTGCAAGGCGTGCAGGTCGCGCACGCTGCGCTGCTGCGAGGGGTAGAGCCGCATCATGGCGTACTCGCCCTCCCGCTTGAGCACGCGCACGGCCTTGGGGATCTCGTTGGCCCAGCGGGTCAGGGTGCGCTGGCTGGGCACGGTCCAGCCGTGCTCGCGGGCGGCCTGCTGGGTCCACTCGTAGCAGGTGGCGATGCTCGGGGCCTCGGCGCGCAGGTACTGGGCCTTGAAGAACTCCCAGGCCTCCTGGTCACACGCAGCCTTCGAGGTGCGCCCGGTGTAGTTGGGGGCCAGGGCCGCCAGCCAGTCGGCGCCCTCCACGCCCTTCACCAGCGTGAACCAGCGATACAGGGTGGACCGGGATTCGCCATAGACGGCCGCCGTCTGCTGGATGGCCTCGGTGCGCTTGGCGCCACCGTCCACCAGCCGCTCGACGCCCTGCAGCGCCTGCAGCCGACGCGCGGCCTCGTCCTTCAGGCCTTGCGGCTTGCGCTCGAACGAGTCCCACAGCGACTCGCGATCCAGCGGGCCGGCGGAGGCCTGGCGACGGGCGGCCTTGGGCGGGGCGCTCGGAGTGTGCGCCTTGAGCAGCGCCGCCTGGGTTTCCACCGGCAGCGAGCCGAAGGCGTACTCCCGGCCGCCACCCTTGCCGGTGCGCGGGCGGCTCTCCCAGCCGTCGCGCTTGGCGCGGCCATTCACGCCCTGGGCAGTGCCTGGCATTCCGGGCTGGCCGGCCAGCTCCTTGGCCGTCAGCCACTGCTGTTCGCGGGCGCTCATGAGCGGCCACCTTCTTGTTGGCGGGAGCGCCGACCTTCGATAGGTTGAGTGGCACCCACCGACTCAACCGCTTCAGAGGACTCACCATGGCGCTGCTCGACCGCTTCGACGGCCTGATGTCGTTCACCAAAGCCACCGTCGATATCGCTAGAGGCGGTGGCGATCCGGCAACCATCGTCATGGAGTTGCGTGAGCGACTGCAGACGCTTCGCGAGGACATGCTCACGATGCGCGAGGAGGTGACGGCGCTTCGTGAAGAAAAACGCGAACTGGAGGAACGGCTTGCCGAGGCGGCCGATTTTCAGCTCCAGCGCGACATGTACACGCTGGTAACGTTGGAAACGGGGAGTGTTGTATATGTACCCAACGAGCCGGGAGGCGGGGAAAACCAGCAGCGCATTTACTTTTGTGCCCACTGCTTCGAGCAGCGCACACGCACGATCCTCCAGGTGCAGAAAACCGACTTTAATCGCGACATCTACTATTGCCCGACGTGTGGCACGACGGCGCTCATCCCCAATAACAGGCAGATGACATGCGCTACAGTGCCGGTTAACCACCGCTTCCGCGGCTTCTGAACGCTTCATTGCGTACCTCCTTCAAACAGGCCCAGCTCCGGGGCGTCGTGCTTGCGCACGTTCTCCCGGTGCCCGGCCAGGTCTTGCATGGCGCGCGTCACGCCCTGGAGCACGTCCGGGGTCTCGGCGTCGCCGCGATAAAAGTGGGTCAGCAGGCTCACCGCCTCATTGAGGGCGTTCTGTAGATCCAGCAGCTCGCGCTGCCCGGCACCCTTGCCGGAGGGAATGTCGATCACCAGCTTCTGGGCGCTGGCCGCCAGGTGCTGGGTCACGAAGGTGGCGTCACAGGCGAACTCGAAGGGCCGGATGCGCCGGCTGGGGATCGAGGCCTCGGACATCCACTTGTAGATGGTCCACTCGCTGACGCCGATCAGCTCGCCGATCTGGGCCACGCTGCGGTTGTGCTTGTGTACCGCGTAGTCCAGGCACAGCCGGATGGCGTGCTGCATGGTCTGCGGCTGTACCGGCTTCCAACGCTTGCGTGGTGCCATTGGCCCTACTCCTTTCCGTGCGACTCCAAAAAGACTCAACCCCTGCATCTACTCACGCTCTCAGGAGCGAGTAACCTGACGCTAAAGCGCTAACCGAGGACTCTTTATGCAACGTCAAACAGTGCCTGCTGCTTGCTCTTTGGCGACGTTCCGCCCCGTCCGCTGCTATCCTTTGCGGCATAGCGGCTCGGCCAGATGGTGGCCGGGTCAACGCCGATCGCCTCCGCGATGATCCGCTCGCCCTTCGGCCAGGGCCGGCGTAGCGCGTCGCTGAGCACGGTCGTGCACTTATAGCCGTGATGCTTCGCTAGGCTGCGGAGCGACCATCCGGCCTTCTCGAGTGCCGACTTGATGTCAGCTACATGCCAGTCCTGTAGGGCTGGTTTTTTTGGGGGCTTGTTATCCGTCATGTCGGAAAGCATAGCGCTATAGAGCTAGATAGATCAAGTCTTTTAGCGCTTTCAAGTTGGCGGCGGCGCTTTCTTGGTAGCTCAAAAGAGTAAATACGATTGGATTCAGCAGCTTATGCGTAAGTTGAAAGGTGATGCGAAAGATGAAAGCTCACTTTCAAGTTCTATCGAGGAACTTGAAAGTAGCTTCATTGCGCGAATGGAGTATTGCGCCGCTCAAGCAGGGAGCGTTTCTGCGCTAGCTAAGAGAGCGGGGATATCGCAAAGCGGCATCCGCCGGTACTTCTCAGGGGGCGAGCCATCTCGGCCGCAGCTGATAGCTCTCGCTGAAGCGGCCGGGGTGAGCGTCAAATGGCTGGCTACGGGGGAGAGCGAACCAAGCGACGAAGCCAAGGCGAGGTATCAGCCGGGGCAGGCACCTGGATCGGGCGGCGGCGCGGTCGCGGAGGATGACGGCCACCTGATGAGCCCCCAGCGCGCCTACCGGCACCACGCCCTAGCAGCCGGCACGGATCACCCGGAGGAGTCGGAGAACCGCCTGGTGGCGCCGGTTACGCTGTATGTGCGCCTGATCGAGCCGCTCAAGGAGATGACGACTGGCGAGGAAGAGCGCGAGTGGGTGATGGATCGCATCCTGGCCATGCTGGATGCCCTGACAGGCGGCAGCGTGCCCGACATGCTCAGGCTAACCCAGGAGGATCTAACGCACGCCGTGCACCTGGCGGCCGCTGCCTGGCGCGCTGAGAAGGGGAAAGGGGAGGCGAAGCGCAGAGCGGCGCTCCACGAAGACCGGCAGGATCGTTCGGGCGGGGGAGATCGGAAGCCACTGGGCCCGGGGGATGAAGACTGGTGGCCAACGACCCTTCTGCCAGATGACGATGAAGGGTGATGTTTAACCGCTGGTTAACCGCTTGCGAACCACTCCGCCCCATGTCTCACATCAAGCGTCGCATTTTCCTCTAAGCCGTTTTCATGGCTGAATGTCGCAAACCGGGATGACGCTTCTCATACCGGGGCCAATTTCCCTACAGGCCCCGCCGTTGCTGGCTCGATACCGCAATCCCCCGCCCAATACCATTATATCCCGCTAGTTCCATACCAAGTGTCCACACACAGCGGCCCGACCCAGAACATGGCGCTGGTGCATGGCGGCGACGTCGCCCTGGGCCTGACCACCATGGGGCCGGCCGCCGAGGCGCTGGCCGGCGAGAGCCCGCTCGCCCCCGGCCTGTCGATGGACAACGTCTGTGCGCTCTTCCCGATGTACGAGACGCCCTTCTCGATCACCGCGCTGGCCGACAGCGGCATCACCTCGATCGATGACATCCCGGACGGCGCGCGCATCGGCTTCGGCCCGGCGGCCTCCACCTCCGACACCTACTTCCCGGCCATGCTCGAGACCCTGGGCGTCGAGTTCGATCGCCGCAACGGCGGCTGGTCCGACCTCGGCGGTCAGCTGCAGGACGGCCTGATCGACGTCATCGCCTTCGCCGCCGGCATCCCGATCCCCGCCGTCAGCCAGCTCGAGGTGCAGACCGACGTCAACATCATCGAGTTCACCGAGGAGGAGCAGCAGGCGGTGCTCGAGGAATTCCCGGTCTCCGCGTTCCAGATCCCGGCCAGCACCTACCAGACCCTCGAGGAGGATGCCCGCGCCGTCTCCATGTGGAACTTCACCATCGCCAACTGCGACCTGCCGGAAGACTTCGTCTACGAGGTCACCAAGCTGAGCATGGAGAACAACGACCGCATGCGCGACGTCCACCGCAGCGCCGCGACCAGCATCCCGGAGAACATCAAGTACAACACCGTACTGCCCTTCCACCCGGGAGCCGTGCGCTGGTACGAGGAGAACGGTTACGAGATCCCGGCCGACCTGAAGCTCTGATCCGCTGATCCGACCGAGCGCCTCCCGTCGCGCCACGAGCGCGCGGCGGGAGGCCGCTTTCGTGCCCCTCCGACAACCCCTCAAGGGTGCCATCCATGTCCCATACCCCCGAATCCCGTGACGACGCGCCACACGACGACGTCGTCGAGACGGTCAACGCCGAGGGCGTCGACGACGCCGCCGTGGAGTCCAACCGACGGCTCTATACCGGCTGGCAGTGGCTGCTCTTCGGTGCCCTGGCCATCGCCTACTCCAGCTTTCACCTGATCTCGCTGAACCTCTATCCGCTGGAGACCTGGTCGTTTCGCATCGTGCACATCGCCGGCGCGCTGATCCTCGGCTACGGCCTCTACGCCGGCACGCGCTTCGCCGACGAGGAGCACCGTCGCTCCTCCGCCTGGCTCTCCTGGGCGAGCTATGCGCTGCTGATCCCGGCCGTCTATGCCCTGGTGCGGGTGGTGATGATGTACCAGGCGATGAGCGGCGGTGCCATGCGCATCGACCCGGCGATCGAGGCCTGGCACTACGGCTACCCGCTGATACTGGCCACCGTGGCCGGCATCCTGCTCTCCTGGAGCTATCGCCAGTTCCGCGACCGCCTGTCGCCGGCCGACCTGGTGCTGATGGTCTGCGCGCTGGCCGTGGCCGGCTACCTGCTGGTGATGTTCAACAGCCCCCTTCGCGCCGCCACCGGCACCTCCTTCGCGCCGATGGGCATCTCCTACGCCGCCATCGCCGGCTCGCTGCTGATCCTCGAGCTGACGCGCCGCGTCGCCGGCCTGGCGCTGGTGGTGATCTCCGCCATCTTCCTGATCTACGTGTTCGCCGGCCCCTACCTGCCGGGCTTCCTCGGCTACCCCGGGCTCTCGGTGGGCCGCTTCTTCAGCCAGGTCTACACCGACGCCGGCATCCTCGGGCCGACCACCGCGGTCTCCTCGACCTACATCATCCTGTTCATCATCTTCGCCGCCTTCCTGCAGGCCTCGAAGGTCGGTGACTACTTCGTCAACTTCGCCTTCGCCGCCGCCGGCCGCGCCCGTGGCGGCCCCGCCAAGGTGTCGATCTTCGCCTCGGGCCTGATGGGTATGATCAACGGCACCAGCGCCGGCAACGTGGTCTCCACCGGCTCGCTGACCATCCCGCTGATGAAAAAGGTCGGCTACCCGGCCAGAAGCGCCGGGGCCATCGAGGCCGCCGCCTCCACCGGTGGGCAGATCATGCCGCCGATCATGGGCGCCGGCGCCTTCATCATGGCCGAGATCACCGGCATTCCCTACACCGAGATCGCCGTGGCGGCGCTGATCCCCGCCATCCTCTACTTCCTGTCGATCTACTGCATGGTCGACTTCGAGGCGGCCCGCAAGGGCATGCGCGGCATGCGCAAGGACGAGATCCCGCTGTTCTCCAAGCTCATCAAGCAGGTCTACCTGTTCGCGCCGATCATCATCCTGATCGCCGCGCTGTTCATGGGCTACTCGGTGATCCGCGCCGGCACCCTGGCCACCGCCTCGGCGGCCGTGGTGAGCTGGTTCTCGCCGCACAAGATGGGCATCCCGGCGATACTGCGGGCGCTGCAGCTGGCCGGCACCATGGCCATCCAGATCATCGCCGTGTGCGCCTGCGCCGGCCTGATCGTCGGCGTGATCTCGCTGACCGGGGTCGGCGCGCGCTTCTCCTCGCTGCTGCTGGGGCTGGCCGGCGTCAGCCAGCTGCTGGCGCTTATCTTCGCGATGTGCATCTCGATCCTGCTGGGCATGGGCATGCCGACCACGGCGGCCTACGCAGTGGCCGCCTCGGTGGTCGCCCCGGGCCTGATCAACATCGGCATCCAGCCGCTGGTGGCGCACTTCTTCGTGTTCTACTTCGCGGTGGTCTCGGCGATCACCCCGCCGGTGGCGCTGGCCTCCTACGCGGCGGCGGGCATCTCCGGCGACAACGCCATGGGCACCTCGGTGGCCTCGTTCAAGATCGGCCTGGCGGCCTTCATCGTGCCCTTCATGTTCTTCTACAGCCCGGCGATGCTGATGGAGGGGTCCTGGATGCAGATCCTGCGCGTGGGCGTGACCGCCACACTCGGCATCGTGATGCTGTCCGCCACCGTCCAGGCCTGGTTCTTCGGACCGGTCAAGGCCTGGCAGCGGCTGGTGATGCTGATCGGCGCCGTCTGCATGATCTACGGCGGCATCTACTCGGACGTCGCTGGGCTCGCCATCGGCGCGCTGATGTTCTTCCTGCAGCGCGGCAGCCACGGCGGGGGCGACAAGGCCGTCGCCACCGGCTGAGCGCAGCCCGGCTGATCGCAGCCCGGCTGAACGAAAGGCTCGCCCGACACCCGGCCTGACACGCAACGGGCCCCGCCACTGGCGGGGCCCGTTGCGTTGCGGATCGAGGCCGCTGTCGCAAGAAGCGTCGGTCGCGCTGCGTCAGCCGGTGATGTTGTCGAGGATACCGAGCACAGGCTTCGCCTGATTCAGGGTATAGAAGTGCAGGCCCGGCGCGCCGCCGTCGAGCAGGCGCTGACAGAGCCGCGAGATCACCTCCTCGCCGAAGGCGGCGATCGCCTCGCTGTCGTCGCCGTAGGCCTCGAGCTGCTTGCGGATCCAGCGTGGGATCTCGGCCCCGCAGGCGTCCGAGAAGCGCGCCAGCTTGGCGTAGTTGGTGATCGGCATGATGCCCGGCACGATGGGCGCCTCGACGCCCAGGGCGCGGGCCCGCTCGACGAAATGGAAGTAGGCCTCGGCACTGAAGAAGTACTGGGTGATGGCGAGGTTGGCGCCGGCCTTCATCTTGCGGGCGAAGTTCTCCAGGTCGCGCTCGAAGTTCGGCGCCTGGGGGTGGGACTCGGGATAGGCGGCCACGGCGATCTCGAAGTGGTCGCCGGTCTCCTCGCGGATGAACTCGACCAGCTCATTGGCATAGCGCAGTTGGCCGACGCCGCTCCCACCCATGCCGGAAGGCAGGTCGCCGCGCAGCGCCACCAGGCTGTCGATGCCGTCCTCACGGTAGCGCGTCAGCAGCTCGCGCAGCTCACCCTTGTCGCTGCCGATGCAGGAGAGGTGCGGCGCGGTGGTGAAACCCGACTCGCGCACCATGTTCACGGTGTTCAGGGTGCGGGCCTGGGTGGAGCCCCCTGCGCCGTAGGTGACCGAGAAGAAGCGCGGCGCGCGGCCGGCCAGGGCATCGCGGACGCCGACCAGCTTCTCGCGCCCGGCGTCGGTGTTGGGCGGGAAGAATTCGAAGCTGATTCCCAGCGGATGTTCCAGCGTGCTCATCGGTCGACCTCATGAAAGCGGTGCATATTGAGGCTATTCTGACCGGCGACGTATCCGCCGACTAATGAAAGATACGCGACGCAACATCAATCCTTTTCATACAGAGACGCGACGGCAACCGCCATGAGCCAAGGAAGGACATGACCACGATCGACCCCGGCACCCTGATGGGGCCCCTCTGGACCCTGCTCGCCTACATCGGCCTGGGCTGGCTGGCCGCCCGCCGCCTGGCGGTGGACCCGCGCCCCGTGGCCACCCTGCTGATCTACCTGGTCGCCCCGCTGACCTTCTTCCGCGGCCTGGTGCTGGGCGACCCCACGCCCGGCTACCTGCTGCTGACCGCCGCACTGTTCGCGGTGTCGAGCCTGATCGCGGTGGTCGTCCACCGGCTGGCAAGACACGGCTTCGCCCCCCAGGAGAGCGCCCTGCTGGCCTTCTCCTCCGGCACCGGCAACACCGGCTACTTCGGCCTGCCGGTGGCGCTGGTACTGCTGCCGCCCCAGGGAGTGACGCTCTATCTCTTCGGCGTGTTGGGGGTGACCCTCTACGAATTCACGGTGGGCTTCTACCTGAGCGCCCGGGGGCAGTTCTCGGTGCGCCAGAGCCTGACCAAGATCGCCCGGCTGCCGCTGATCTATGCCTTCCTCGCCGCGCTGCTGGTGAGCGGGGCGGACATCACCCTGCCCGGCGCGGTGATGGAGGGCCTGGCGGCCTTCCCCGCTACCTACACCCTGCTGGGCATGATGATCATCGGCATGACGCTGGGGCGGGTGAGCATTCGCCAGCTCGACTGGCGCTTCATCGGCGCTTGCGTGGTGATCCGCTACGGCTTCTGGCCGCTGCTGGCGCTCGCCGGGGTGATGGGGCTCCAGGCGCTCGTCCCCCTTTCCAGCGAGCTGGCCCTGGCGCTGCTGCTGATCGGCGTGGTGCCCATGGCCGCCAACGTGGTGGTGGTGGCCATGGAGCTCGGCATCGCCCCGGAGAAGGGCGCCCTGGCGGTGTTGATCACCACCCTGGCCGCCCCGCTTCTGATCCCGCTCTATCTGACGCTGATGATGCGCGTCGCCGGACTCTGACGAATGCAGCTCGGCAATGCACCGCGAGAGGCCCGGAGACAGGCCGAAGAGGGGGTCCTATGCCAGGGGTGAGGAGGACTCCTCCGAACGGGCTGGCCATGGATGGCCAGCACCGGTCCTGCAAGCGGAGCAGGATGCGAGAGCGCCGCAGGGCATCGGTAGCGCCCAGGGAAGGGTTCACAGCGCCCCCTCGCCGGCCCGGCGCTCCGGGGCCTGTCGCCGAATCAGCCTCGAGTGATGACCCATGCGTTAAACGAGGCTGTATCAGAGATCAGTAGCGGTAGGTATCGGGCTTGTAGGGCCCATCGACGGCGACGCCGGTGTAGTCGGCCTGCTCCTCGGTGAGGCGCGTGACCACGCCGCCGAAGCCCTCGACCATGTAGCGGGCCACCTCCTCGTCGAGGTGGCGCGGCAGCACCGACACGCCGAGGGCATCGCGACGATCCCCCTCGGGCAGCTCGGCGAAGCGCCCGTCGTAGAGGTGGATCTGCGCCAGCACCTGGTTGGCGAAGGAGCCGTCCATCACCCGCGAGGGGTGGCCGGTGGCGTTGCCCAGGTTCACCAGGCGGCCTTCGGCGAGCAGGATCAGATAGTCGCGGCTATCGGGATCGAAGTTCCCCGGCTTGCTGTCGCGATAGATCTGGTGCACCTGGGGCTTCACCTCCTCCCAGTGCCAATGGCGACGCATGTAGGCGGTGTCGATCTCGCTGTCGAAGTGGCCGATGTTGCAGACCACCGCCCCCCGCTTCAGGGCCTGGAGCATGGCCGCGTCGCAGGCGTGGATATTGCCGGTGGCGGTCACCACCAGGTCGATGCGCGCGAGCAGCTCGCCATCGACGCTCGCCTCGCCCCGGTTGATCCCCTCCCGGAAGGGCGAGACCACCTCGAAGCCATCCATGCAGGCCTGCATGGCGCAGATCGGGTCGATCTCGACGATGCGCACGATCATGCCCTCCTGGCGCAGCGAGGCGGCCGAGCCCTTGCCCACGTCGCCATAGCCCACCACCAGCGCCTGCTTGCCGGCCAGCAGATGGTCGGTGGCGCGCTTGATCGCGTCGTTCAGCGAGTGGCGACAGCCGTACTTGTTGTCGTTCTTGGACTTGGTGACGGCATCGTTGACGTTGATCGCCGGTACCCTGAGCAGGCCGTCGCGCAGCATCTCCTGCAGGCGATGCACGCCGGTGGTGGTCTCCTCGCTGATGCCGTGGATGGCGTCGAGCAGTTCCGGGCGCTTCTCGTGGAGCAGCGCCGTGAGGTCGCCGCCGTCGTCGAGCACCAGGTTGGGCGTCCAGCCATCGGGGCCCTCCACGGTCTGCTCGATGCACCACCAGAACTCCTCCTCGGTCTCGCCCTTCCAGGCGAACACCGGGATGCCGGCGGCGGCGATGGCGGCGGCGGCGTGGTCCTGGGTGGAGAAGATGTTGCACGACGACCAGCGCACCGAGGCGCCCAGCGCCACCAGGGTTTCGATCAGCACCGCGGTCTGGATGGTCATGTGGATGCAGCCGGCGATGCGCGCCTCGGCCAGCGGCTTCCGGTCGCGATACTGCTCGCGCAGGGTCATCAGCGCGGGCATCTCGGTCTCGGCGATACGGATCTCGCGGCGGCCCCAGTCGGCGAGCGCAAGGTCGGCGACCTTGCAGTCGGTGGCGAGGGGGGCGGATACGGCGGGGTGGTTCATGCGTCACCTCTTTCCCGGTGAAGAGCGTGACCTTCACTATAGGCAGTGAGCGGAATCCCGGACAACCAACGCAGGGCTTCCTCCTGGCGCCCCTAAAAGGGACCTGGCTAGAAGCCGTCCCACCCTAGAAACCGTCCCGCCCTAGAAACCATTAGTACCCGCCTCGCCCAGCCGCCGCGCCAGCGCCCGCACCCCGGGATGGGCGAAGAAGTCGACCAGCGCCGCGGCGCGATCGGCTCCCACGCCGGGCAGCGCTCGCCAGTCGCGGCGCCGCCATGCGGCAAGCGTCGTCCAGTCCGCCGGCAGGGCGGCCTCGACGCCGGGCGGCGCGCCAAGCGCCTGCAGCCAGCGGGGGAACGCGACCTCCCGCGTGGCCGTGAAGGCCGCCACCAGGGCCGCGGCTCGCACCTCACCGATGCCGTGGACGCGGCGCAGCGCCGGCGCGTCCAGGGCCCGCCAATCCAGCAGGCCGCTGATCAGCCCCGCCTCGACCAGGGCGGCCCAGGTGCCGGGGCCGACGCCACGCAGGTCGAGCCCCTCGGGGCCGCCCAGCCAGGCGAGGCGCTCGAGGAACTGCGCCTCGCAGCCGGGCGTGTGCCGCAGACAGCTCAGCGCATGATAGTCCGCCGCCGCGGGCGGGGAGAGGGCCGGGCGCGTGGTGGCGCGCCACACCACGCCATCGAGTCGGGGGATGGTCAGGCCGACCAGGGCGATGGCCACCCGATCCCCGGGGCGGATGTCGAGCTCGCGCCAGCGATCCAGCGAGCCGGCGCTGACCCGGCGGATCACCCGGCCATCCAGGGGGACGGGCATCAGGTGCAGCAGCGGCGTGATTCTTCCGGTGCGCCCGATGCGAAACTCCACGCCGCGCACCTCGGCCAGGGCCTCCCGCGGCGGATGCTTCCAGGCCGCGGCCCACTCCGGCGGCCTGGCCTGCCAGCCCTCGCCCGGCGGACGACCGCCCTGGCGCAGCACCACGCCGTCGCTGGCGAAGGGCAGCGGGCCGCGATACCAGCGCTCCCGCCAGCGCTGCACCTCGTCTAAGTTCGCGACCCGCTGCGTCAACCCGACGCTCTCGGCGAAGCCCAGGCGCGCGAGCCCCTCGAGGCGCTCGTCCATGGCGGGCGGGCCGTCCGGCCAGTCCCAGACGAAGAGCCCGACGCGCGCCGCAGCATCATCAGACAGCGACTCGCGGGCCAGCAGCCCGGCCACCTCGCTGCGCGCCCCGACGCCGCCGGCCTCGGCCTGGACGTGATCCTCGAGGCGCCGGTACAGCTCGCCCTGCAGCAGCGCATCGACCGCCTCCGGCAGCCGCGCGGGCACGGCGGGTAGGCGCCGTGCCGCCGATGTCCAGTCCTGGCCGTGGCGGCCATCGCCGCGGCTGATCGCCCGGACCAGCCGACCGTCGCGATAGACCAGGGTCAGCGCCACGCCATCCACCTTGGGCTGCAGCCAGACGTCGTCGCGGCGCGCCAGCCAGCGGCGCACCGCGTCCACATCCTCGAGCTTGGCGAGTCCGGTCTGGGCGACGGGATGACTCGCCTCGCCCTCGAGATGGCTCGGCATTGAGGCCTCGGGGGCCCGCGCGGGAAAGCAGCGTCGCCAGAGCTCGTACTGCCGGCGGGCCTGATCGTAGAGGGCATCGCTGACCGGGGACTCGCCGCGGCGGTAGTAGGCGTCGTCCCATTCGGCCAGCCGCTGGGCCAGGGCGACGACCTCGGACTCGGACGGCGACTCGGCACCTGCCCCGGCACCGCCCGGGCAGGTCGCGGCCCGCGCCGGAAGGCTCGCCACAAGAAGGGAAGCGATCAGGGAGAAGGCCAGCAGACGACCGGCCGATACTCGGGAGGCCATGGCGGCTCCTGCTAATGGACTGCCTTGACCATAGCACTCGACCAACGAAACGGGCCCCGCCGGCAGCGCCAGCGGGGCCCGTCATCGTCTCGGGCGATCGCCTAGAGGCCGGCGGCCTGGCGCAGGGCGGCGGCCCGGTCGGTCTTCTCCCAGGGGAAGGCCGTGAAGGTCTCGGTGTGCTCCTGGCCCTGGGTATCGGTCCAGGTATAGCTCGATTCGAAGGGCTCGCGACCGAAGTGGCCGTAGGCCGCGGTCAGCTGATACATGGGGTGCAGCAGATCGAGCATGCGGGTGATGGCGTTGGGGCGCAGATCGAAGTGTTGGCGCACCAGCTCGATGATCCGGGCGTCCTCCACCCTGCCGGTGCCGAAGGTGTTGATCGAGACCGAGGTGGGCTCGGCCACGCCGATGGCGTAGGAGACCTGGATCTCGCACTTGTCGGCGAGCCCGGCGGCGACCAGGTTCTTGGCCACGTAGCGACCGGCATAGGCGGCGCTGCGATCGACCTTGGAGGGGTCCTTGCCGGAGAAGGCGCCGCCGCCGTGGCGGGCCATGCCGCCGTAGGTGTCGACGATGATCTTGCGCCCGGTCAGGCCGCAGTCGCCCACCGGCCCGCCGATCACGAAGGTGCCGGTGGGGTTGATGTGGTACTGGGTGGTCTCGGTCAGCCACTCGGCGGGGATCACCTCCTCGATGATCTCGCGCTTGACCATGCAGCGCAGCTCCTCCTGATCGACCTCGGGGTCGTGCTGGGTGGAGAGCACCACCGCGTCCACGGCGCAGGGCTTGCCCGCCTCGTCGTAGCGGAAGGTGAGCTGGCTCTTGGCGTCCGGGCGCAGCCAGGGCAGCAGGCCGTGGCGGCGCAGCTCGGCCTGGCGCTCCACCAGCCGGTGCGCGTAGTGGATCGGCGCCGGCATGTAGGAGTCGGTCTCGTTGGTGGCGTAGCCGAACATCAGGCCCTGATCGCCGGCGCCCTGGTCCTCGGGCTTGGCCCGGTCGACGCCTTGGGCGATATCCACGCTCTGCTTGCCGATCAGGTTGAGCACGCCGCAGGTCATGCCGTCGAAGCCGACGTCCGAGGAGGTGTAGCCGATGCCGGTGATCACCTCGCGCACCAGCGCCTCCAGATCGACCCAGGCCGAGGTGGTGATCTCGCCGGCGACGATGGCCACGCCGGTCTTGACCAGCGTCTCGCAGGCCACCCGCGCATTCTTGTCCCGGGCGATGATGGCATCGAGCACCGCGTCGGAAATCTGGTCCGCGATCTTGTCCGGGTGTCCCTCGGACACGGATTCGGAGGTGAACAGGGAGTATTCGCTCATGGCGTCCTCGGCCCTCTTTATGTCGGCAATAGGCAGTCGCGGAGTCTACACGCTGCGGGCCCCCCGGGCATCCGTGATTTGATGCAGGGCGGCAAGTCGGCGACAATAGGCGCCCGAATTTGACTGCGCCGCCCCGTCCCGCGGCGTTACCCAGCCAGAAGCCACGTCCGGCCACTCCCCCTGGCCCGACCGTGTCGTGGCCCTCATTCTGCCGCAGGCGAGGAGCTTCCCATGCCGTCCCGTTTCGAACTGGCCAATGCCATACGTGCCCTGTCCATGGACGCCGTCCAGAAGGCCAATTCCGGCCATCCCGGCGCGCCCATGGGCATGGCCGACATCGCCGAGGTGCTGTGGAACGACTATCTCGTCCACAACCCGGCCGACCCGCAGTGGCCCAACCGGGACCGTTTCGTGCTCTCCAACGGCCACGGCTCGATGCTGCTCTACTCGCTGCTGCACCTGACCGGCTACGAGCTGGGCCTCGAGGAGCTGCAGAACTTCCGCCAGCTGCACGCCAAGACCGCCGGCCACCCGGAGTACGGCTACGCGCCGGGCATCGAGACCACCACCGGCCCGCTGGGCCAGGGCCTGGCCAACGCCGTGGGCATGGCGCTCGCCGAGCGCACCCTGGCGGCGCAGTTCAACCGGCCCGGTCATAGCGTCGTCGATCACCACACCTGGTGCTTCGTCGGCGACGGCTGCCTGATGGAAGGCATCTCCCACGAGGTCGCTTCGCTGGCCGGCACCCAGGGCCTGGGCAAGCTGATCACCTTCTATGATGACAACGGCATCTCCATCGACGGCGAGGTCGAAGGCTGGTTCACCGATGACACCGCCAAGCGCTTCGAGGCCTACGGCTGGCACGTGGTGCCCAACGTCGACGGCCACAAGCCCGAGGAGATCAAGGCCGCCATCGAGCTGGCCAGGAGCCACGACGACAAGCCCAGCCTGATCATCTGCAAGACCATCATCGGCTTCGGCGCGCCCAACAAGCAGGGCAAGGAAGAGTGCCACGGCGCGGCACTGGGCGATGAGGAAGTGGCCGCCGCCCGCAAGCAGCTCGACTGGCCCCACGCCCCCTTCCACGTGCCCGAGGAGATCTACCAGGGCTGGGACGCCACCGAGAGCGGCCAGAGCCGCCAGGCCGCCTGGGACGAGCGCTTCGCGCGCTACGCCGAGGCCTTCCCCGAGGAGGCTCGTGAGCTGCAGCGCCGCCTCAAGGGCGAGCTGCCGGCGGCGCTGACCAGCGAGGCGATGGTCGAGGAGGCTCAGGCCAAGGGCGAGAGCATCGCCAGCCGCAAGGCGTCACTGGCCTGCCTCAACGAGCTCGGCCCGCAGCTGCCGGAACTGCTCGGCGGCAGCGCCGACCTGGCACCCTCCAACCTGACCTTCTGGAAGGGCGCCCAGGCGATCAGCACCGATGCGCCCGGCGGCAACTACCTGCACTACGGCGTGCGCGAGTTCGGCATGGCCGCGATCATGAACGGCATCGCCCTGCACGGCGGCTTCGTGCCCTACGGCGCAACCTTCCTGATCTTCTCCGAGTACATGCGCAACGCCGTGCGCATGGCCGCGCTGATGAACCAGCAGGCCATCCACGTCTTCACCCATGACTCCATCGGCCTGGGCGAGGACGGCCCCACCCACCAGCCGATCGAGCAGCTGACCGCCCTGCGCTCCACGCCCAACCTGGCTACCTGGCGCCCCTGCGACGCCGTGGAGACCGCCGCGGCCTGGAACGCCGCCCTCAAGCGCCGCTCCGGCCCCACCGCGCTGATCTTCTCGCGCCAGGGCCTGCCCCACCAAGCGCGCAGCAAGCAGCAGCTGGCCGATATCCAGCGCGGCGGCTATGTCCTAAAGGACAGCGCGACCACCCCCGAGCTGATCCTGATCGCCACCGGCTCCGAGATCGGCCTGGCCATGGACGCCGCGGCCCGGCTCGAGGAGCAGGGACGCGCGGTGCGCGTGGTCTCCATGCCCTCCACCGACGCCTTCGATCGCCAGGACGCCGCCTACCGCCAGCAGGTGCTGCCGGCGGAGGTGGGCAACCGCATCGCCATCGAGGCCGGCCACCGCGACTTCTGGTACAAGTACGTGGGCCTCGAGGGTCGCATCCTCGGCATGGACACCTTCGGCGAGTCCGCGCCGGCCGGCGACCTGTTCAAGCACTTCGGCTTCACCGTGGATAACCTGGTGAACGAGGCCGAGCAGCTGCTGGACGACGCCGAGGACTGATCGCGGCCTCAGCACCGCAGTACGAAAAGGGGCACGACAAAAGGGCACGGCTGACGCCGTGCCCTTTTTTTGCGTGGAACCTACGCCGGTTTTGCGTCGAACATGGGCCGGTTTCGCGTGGAGCCTGGCCGGCGGCCCTCGCCGTCGCGCCCTCAGGCGAGGGTAATGGCCTCGTCCAAGTAGACGTCCTGGATGGCGTTGAGCAGCGCGATGCCCTCGGCGGTGGATTTCTGGAACGCCTTGCGCCCGGAGATCAGCCCCATGCCGCCGGCCCGCTTGTTGATCACCGCGGTGCGCACCGCCTCGCCGAGGTCGGAGGCGCCCTTGGAGCCGCCGCCGGAGTTGATCAGCCCGGCACGTCCCAGGTAGCAGTTGGCCACCTGATAGCGGGCCAGGTCGATGGGGTGATCCGAGGTCAGGTCGCTGTAGACCCGCTCATGAGTATGGCCGAAGCCGATCTCCCGGTAGCCGGCGTTGGTCTCGGGCAGCTTCTGCTTGACGATGTCCGCCTTGAGCGTGGCGGCCAGATGGTTGGCCTGGCCGGTGAGGTCGGCGGCCAGATGGTAGTCGGTGCCCTCGTGCTTGAAGGCCGGGTTGCGCAGGTAGGCCCACAGCACGGTGACCAGGCCCAGCTCGTGGGCGCGCTCGAAGGCCTCGCTGACCTCCTGGATCTGGCGTCGACTCTCGTGAGAGCCGAAGTAGATGGTCGCCCCCACCGCCACGCAGCCCATCTCGAAGGCCTGATCGACCTGGGCGAACGGCGTCTGGTCGTAGATCGCCGGGTAGCTCAGCGTCTCGTTGTGGTTGAGCTTGAGGATCATCGGGATGCGGTGGGCGTAGCGCCGCGCGACGGACGCCAGCCCGCCGAGGGTCGAGGCCACGGCGTTGCAGCCGCCCTCGATGGCCAGCTCGACGATGTTGGCCGGGTCGAAGTAGCGTGGATTCGGCGCGAAGGAGGCCCCCGCCGAGTGCTCGATGCCCTGATCCACCGGCAGGATGCTGAGGTAGCCGGTGCCGGCCAGGCGACCGTGGTCGAACAGCGCCTGCATGTTGCGCAGCACGTGGGGGCGACGGTCGCTCTGGGCCATCACCCGGTCGATGAAGTCCGGGCCGGGAGGGTGGATCGTCTCGGCGGGCACGCCGCGGCACACGTGCCCCAGCAGGTCGTCGGCCTCGTCGCCGAGCCGCGTGATGATATCGCTCATGTCGCTCCTCTCCTGGGTCCGTGACGTCGTCCCTCCCAGCGTAGCGGAAGACGCCGGCGCCAGGGTGAATCCATATCAGCGAAACTGCATAATAAGAACGCTTCACCGACTTTCCGGTGTCGCCTAGGCGGCGCGTCATCTCGAGACTCTTCACGAAAGGACCTGCCATGCCCGAACTGCGCGGCTTCCTGTGGCTGCTGGGCTTCCTGCTGCTCGGCGAGACTCTGGTCACCCTCACCGGCCTGCCGGTCTCCGCCGGGGTGGTCGGCCTGCTGCTGCTCACCGCCTGGCTGCGGCTCCACGGTGGGGGCCTGGCCGATATCGCCGCCGCCGCACAGCCGCTGATCGCCGTACTGGCGCTGCTGATCATGCCCGGCGTGGTGGGGGTCTTCTTCATCCTCGATGCGCTCGAGGGACAGTGGACGGCGATCCTCGCCGCCCTGATCGGCGGCACCCTGCTCAGCGTGCTGACGACCCTCTGGCTGATGCGCCGCCTGATGGGCGCCCCTGACGAGGACGCCTCCCCATGACGGCGCTGCTCGATCACCTGCTCACCACCCCACTGCTGGCCATCGCCCTGACGCTCGCCGCCCATGCGGCCGGCGCCCGGCTGCTCAAGGTCCTCGGCGCCCCCGCCTGGTGCCCGTCGATCCTCGCCGCCGCGCTGCTGCTCGCCGGCGTGCTCGCCCTGCTCTCCATCGACTATGCGGACTATCGCCGCGGCGCCGCCTGGCTGATGCTGCTGCTGGGGCCGGCCACGGTGGCGCTCGGCCTGCCGCTGCATCAGCAGATGCCGCGGATCATGGCCCTGTGGCGCCCGCTGCTGGCCTGCCTGCCGGCGGCGGTGCTGCTCGCCGCCGCCTATGCCGTGGGCATCGCCTGGTGGCTCGGCGCCCCGCCCGAGACCCTCGCCGCACTCGCCCCCAAGTCGGTCACCGCGCCCATCGCGCTGGGCATCAACGCCCAGATCGGCGGCCCGGTCTCGCTGATGATGGGCGGCCTGCTGATCACCGGGGTGGCGGCCGTCGTCTTCGTGAGCCTGGGGGCCCGGCTGCTCGGCATCCGCGACGAGCGCATCATCGGTCTCGCCCTGGGGCTCAACGGCCACGCCATCGGCACGGTGCGTGCCTTCGAGATCGGCCCGGTCGCCGGCGCCTTCGCCTCGCTGGGCATGAGCCTGACCGGCATCCTGAGCGCGCTCTTCCTGCCGCTGGCCTGGCGGCTGATGGGCGCCTGAGCGCCTCTCGGCCCATGCAGCAGACGCTCGGGGGCCAGATGCGCTAGAATCGCCGTTTCTGTTTCCCGGCTTCGGAGTCCCGCGTCCCCTCATGGCCCTTCGCATCGCCATCAACGGTTACGGCCGCATCGGCCAGTGCGTGCTGCGCGCCCTGATCGAGGGTGAGGCGGCCCGCCACGACGGGCCGGCCCTGGAGGTCGTGGCGATCAACGAGCTCTCCGATCTCGCCACCATCGCCTACCTGAGCCGCTACGACACCACTCATGGCCGCTTCCCCGGCAGCATCGAGGTCGACGGCGACCGGCTGGTGGTCAACGGCCAGCCCATCCGCGTGCTCTGCGAGCCCGACCCGACGCGGCTGCCCTGGGCCGAGCTCGGCATCGACCTGGTGCTGGAGTGCTCCGGCAGCTTCAAGGATCGCGCCACCGCCGAGGCCCACCTGGCCTCCGGCGCCGGGCGGCTGCTGTTCTCCCAGCCCGCCGAGAGCGACGTTGACGCCACCATTGTCACCGGCATCAACGATGCCGACCTGACGGCCGCGTGCCGCATCGTCTCGGCGGCCTCCTGCACCACCAACTGCCTGGTGCCGGTGCTCACCGTGCTCGACGAGGCGCTGGGCATCGAGCACGGCGTCACCACCACCATCCACTCGGCGATGAACGACCAGCCGGTGATCGACGCCTACCACCAGACCGACCTGCGCCTGACCCGTTCGGCGATGCACTCCATCGTGCCGGTCGACACGGGCCTGGCCCGCGGCATCAACCGCCTGATGCCCCACCTGGCCGGACGCTTCGAGTGCCTGCACGTGCGGGTGCCGACGATCAACGTCTCGACCATGGACCTGTCGATCTGCGTGCGCCGCGACACCTCGGCCGAGGCGGTCAACGCCCTGCTGCGCGAGGCGAGCCGCGGGCGGCTCTCGGGGCTGCTCGGCTACACCGAGGAGCCGGTCGCCTCGGTCGACTTCAACCACGATCCGCGCTCCGGTATCGTGGACGCCACCCAGACCCGGGTGGCCGGCGGCCGCCTGATCAAGCTGCTGTGCTGGTTCGACAACGAGTGGGGCTTCGCCAGCCGCATGCTCGACGTCACCCGGCGGCTGGCCCGCCTTCCCCCGGCCCCGACCGGTTCCCCCGACAGATGACATCCCTTCGGCTTTTCCAGACGAGGAACCTGCTTTCATGAACGTGCGCAAGATGACCGACCTCGACCTCAGCGGCCAGCGGGTGCTGATCCGCGAGGACCTGAACGTGCCCGTCAAGCACGGCAAGGTGACCAGCGATGCCCGCCTGCGGGCCAGCCTGCCGACCATCAATGCCGCCCTGGAGGCCGGCGCCCGGGTGATGCTGATGAGCCATCTGGGTCGCCCCACCGAGGGCGAGCCGGCCGAGGAGTTCTCGCTGGCCCCGGTGGCCGATCACCTGGGCGAACTGCTGGGTCGCCCGGTGCGCCTGGTCGCGGCCTACCTGGACGGCGAGGTCGAGGTGGCCGACGGCGAGGTGGTGCTGCTCGAGAACGTGCGCTTCAACCGCGGCGAGAAGCAGGATGACGAGGCCCTGGCGAAGCGCTACGCCGCCCTGTGCGACGTCTTCGTGATGGACGCCTTCGGCACCGCTCATCGCGCCCAGGCCTCCACCCACGGCGTGGCGCGCTTCGCGCCGACCGCCTGCGCCGGCCCGCTGCTGGCCGCCGAACTCGATGCCCTGGAGAAGGCGCTGGCCACGCCGAAGCGGCCGATGGCCGCGATCGTCGGCGGCTCCAAGGTCTCCACCAAGCTCGAGGTGCTCAACGCCCTCTCCGAGAAGTGCGACCAGCTGATCGTCGGCGGCGGCATCGCCAACACCTTCATCGCCGCGGCCGGCTACAACGTCGGCAAGTCGCTGCACGAGGCCGACCTGATCGAGGCGGCCAAGGCGCTGATGGCCAAGGTCGAGATCCCGCTGCCCTCCGATGTGGTGGTGGCCACCGAGTTCTCCGAGCACGCCGAGGCGGTGGTCAAGCCCGTCGACCAGGTGGGCGACGACGAGATGATCCTCGACATCGGCCCCGAGACCGCCGGGCGCCTGGGCGGCCTGCTAAAGGACGCCGGCACCATCCTCTGGAACGGCCCGGTCGGCGTGTTCGAGATCGACCAGTTCGGCCACGGCACCGAGGCGCTGTCGCGGGCCATCGCCGAGAGCCACGGCTTCTCCATCGCCGGCGGCGGCGACACCCTCGCGGCCATCGACAAGTACGGCATCGAGGACCGCGTCTCCTACATCTCCACCGGCGGCGGCGCCTTCCTCGAGTACGTGGAAGGCAAGACCCTGCCCGCGGTGGCCGCCCTGGAAGACGCCGCCGCCCGCTGAGGCGCCGGCAGCCCCGATTTCCCAGCCGGCGCGGCCGTCACGGCCGCGCCGACACGACCCGACAGACAACAGGAGCCCCCATGGCACTGATCAGCATGCGCCAGATGCTGGACCACGCCGCCGAATACGGTTACGGCGTGCCGGCCTTCAACGTCAACAACCTCGAGCAGATGCGCGCCATCATGGAAGCCGCCGACGAGACCGACTCGCCGGTGATCGTCCAGGCCTCCGCGGGTGCCCGCAAGTACGCCGGCGCCCCCTTCCTGCGCCACCTGATCCTGGCCGCCGTCGAGGAGTTCCCGCACATCCCGGTGGTCATGCACCAGGATCACGGCACCAGCCCGGCCGTCTGCCAGCGCTCCATCCAGCTGGGTTTCTCCTCGGTGATGATGGACGGCTCGCTCAAGGAAGACGGCAAGACCCCGGCCGACTACGCCTACAACGTCGACGTCACCCGTCGCACCGTCGAGATGGCGCACGCCTGCGGCGTCTCCGTCGAGGGTGAGCTGGGTTGCCTGGGCAGCCTCGAGACCGGCATGGCCGGCGAGGAAGACGGCGTGGGCGCCGAGGGCAAGCTCGACATGGAGCAGCTGCTCACCGACCCGGAAGAGGCCGCCGAGTTCGTCAAGGCGACCCAGGTGGATGCCCTGGCCATCGCCATCGGCACCAGCCACGGCGCCTACAAGTTCACCCAGCCGCCCACCGGCGACACCCTCTCCATCCAGCGCATCAAGGAGATCCACGCCCGCATCCCCGAGACTCACCTGGTGATGCACGGCTCCTCCTCGGTGCCCCAGGAGTGGCTGGCGATCATCAACGAGTTCGGCGGCGCCATCCCCGAGACCTACGGCGTGCCGGTCGAGGAGATCGTCGAGGGCATCAAGCACGGCGTGCGCAAGGTCAACATCGACACCGACCTGCGCCTGGCCTCCACCGGCGCCGTGCGTCGCTTCCTGGCCGAGAACCCGGCCGAGTTCGACCCGCGCAAGTTCCTCAAGGCCAGCACCGCGGCCATGAAGGAGGTCTGCAAGGCCCGCTACGAGGCCTTCGGCACCGCCGGCAACGCCAGCAAGATCAAGCCGATCAACCTCGAGGAGATGTTCCTGCGCTACGAGCGCGGCGAGCTCGACCCGAAGGTGAAGTGATCGCCGGCCGCACAGCCGGCGGATCACGACTCACACGAGAGGGCGGCCCCAGGGGTCGCCCTCTTGCATCTGGCCCTCTTGCATCTGGCCCTGTCGCGTCCAGGCCCTTACCCTCGAACGACCGAGTTTCCCTTTTGTTCCAGGAGCCGACCATGGACGGACCCGATTGCACCACCCGCCAGCGAGGAGCTCGGCGATGCTGAACGACCTGCCCTTGGCCGCCGCCCTGGCGCTGTTCGCCGGCTGCGCCCTGGTGATCGGCGTGGTGGGCACCCGGCTGACCGGCATCGTCGATGACCTGGCCGATCGCACCGGCCTCGGCGAGGCCATCGCCGGCACGCTACTGCTGGGCATGGCCACCTCGCTGTCGGGGCTGATGGTTTCGGCCTCGGCGGCCCTGGCCGACCGGCCGACCCTGGCGATGAGCAATGCGCTGGGCGGCATCGCCGTGCAGACGCTGTTCCTGACCGTCGCCGACATCACCCACCGGCGCGCCAACCTGGAGCACGCCGCCGCCTCGCTTAGCAACCTGATGCAGGGGGGCCTGCTGCTGTGCCTGCTCTCGCTGGTGCTGGTCGGTCGCTTCGCCCCCGAGTGGACCCTCTGGCAGGTGCATCCCGTCACCCCGCTGCTGCTGCTCGTCTACCTGTTCGGCCTGCGCCTGGTGCACCTGAGCCGCGACAACCCCATGTGGCGCCCCGCCCAGACCCGCGACACCGAGCCCGACGTGCCCGATGAACAGGCCATGGGCCGCTCGGCGACGCGCCTGTGGCTCGCCTTCGCCGGGCTGGCGGCACTGCTCGGCGTGAGCGGCTGGCTGCTGGAGCGCTGCGCGGCGGTGATCGCCGAACAGACCGGCCTCGGCCAATCGGTGGTGGGGGCGCTGATGACCGCGGTGGTCACCTCGCTGCCGGAGCTGGTCACCTCGATCGCGGCGGTGCGACGCGGCGCCCTGACGCTGGCCGTGGCGGGGATCATCGGCGGCAACGCCTTCGATACCCTGTTCGTGGCGGCCTCGGACATCGCCTACCGCGGCGGCTCGATCTACCACGCCATTCCCGACGCGGTCTCGCTGTGGGTCGCCCTGGCGATGCTGATGACCGCCATCCTGATGGTCGGGATGCTCCACCGCGAGCGCCAGGGCCCGGCGCGCATCGGCTTCGAGAGCGTCGGCATCATCGCCTGCTACCTGGCCGGGGCGCTCACCCTGCTACTCTCGCCCTAAGGGGCAGGCGCTCCGAGAGAGCCGGCCCGCGTCGCGTTTCCCGGCCGGCGCTCACACGGCTGATGCTCGCAGGGCCGCTCATGGCGGAGGCCGACGACCGGGCTAGGAGTGAGCGCCGCGACGCCGCCGACGCCTGTCGAGCCAGGCGAACAGATAGCCACGCGGCTCATCGACGCCCGTGACGACGTAGCGAAGCGTATAGGGGTTATGCAGGGTCGCCTGGAGCATCGACTCCGACCAGGGGGTACCGCAGAGGAGGATCTCGTCGCCGACGCCAAGCGGAAAGTCCGCGTCCGGCAACATGATCGATTCCCCGGCTCGGTGAACGGCCAGCGCTTCACACGGCAGCCTCGCCGGAAACGCACGCGCATCGCAGCACAGCGGCCCCAGGGCCACGCTCCCGCCCGCCTCCAGATAGTCGATCACCGCCGGCGCTTGGCTCGGGACCAGCCTGATCGACCACAGGTGCGGGGGCTCTTCGCCCACGGCCGCCTTGAGCCTTGCCACCAGGGCGCGCGTCTGGGCCGGTTCGCGCCCTGCGAGCCAGTCGATCAGTTCCTGCACCAGGGGCGAAATCAGAAGCTTCAGGATCCGGCGCGCCGTGGTCAGGCTGTGCTGGAGGACGAGGTCGGCCCGTGCGGCATCGAACGCGACCTGATTCTCGTGACTGTTCTGGCGCACGATGCGAAACGCCTGGGGATTGAGCTCGGTGACCGAGAGCAGCGTGCTGAGATTGTCGGCATCGCGATTCGTCGCGGCGATGACCCCGGCGGCGTCATCGATCCCCGCGGTCATCAGGGCCGCATGGTCGGCGTGCGCCCGGACGATGGCCGTTCCCTCTTCGACCTGGTTGGCGTCTACCTCCGGGTCGATGATGCACACGTCGAGGCCGTGAGCCTGGAGGTTGTGATGGATCCAGCGCCCCATCCGCCCGTACCCGCAGAGGATCCAGTTGCCCCGCGGCACCTGAACCGGCGCGCCCAGCTCGACGCCGCGCGTCCCCACGAACCAGGCATTGAGGTTATGCAGCTCGGAGCGCGCGATCGCCCGGGAGACGAGCTGGGCGAAGATCTCGAACGGATCGACGACCGTGACATTGTCCAGCGCCCGCAGATTGGCCTCGTGGCGTGCCGAGGTCGAACGGCAGATGACCCGCAGACGCGGATTGAGGTGGCGCGCCATCACCGCGATCTTGAGGTTGACGTCGTCATCGTTGGTCAGCGCGACTAGGGCCCGGCAGGCCGGGTGTTCCACTCCCGCGGCCAGCAGGTGTTTCGGCGCGCTGGCATCCGCGTGGAGGCCCGGCATCGGGACCGTATAGTCGCGCACGCCCAGGGCCTTGATGCGCTCCGGGTCGGCATCGAGGATCACCGCGCGCATCCGGTGGTCGCTCAGGCCCCGGGCCAGCAGGCTGCCGGCATCGCCGAACCCGCAGAGGATGACGAAGGGCTCCGCGTTGCTCTTGACCTTGCGGGCGAACCGGAACCCGTCCATGGCCTGAATGAAATGGGGATTCTGCACCAGCTGAATCAGCGAGCCGATCGCATAGAACCAGGCGATGACGCCGGTATAGAGGCAGAAGATCGTCCACAGCCGCTGCTCCTCGCTGAAGCCGTTCGGAAGTTCGCCGAACCCGGTGGTGGTCGCCGTGTAGGTGAAGAAATAGAACGCATGGAAGAGGTTCATGTGGGTCGTCTCGCCCTCGACGACCTTTCCCGGCATCAGGGCCATGCCCATGATGCCCACCGAATAGACGAACAGCAGCACGAACAGCGGCCGGCGCATGTAGCGCAGCACGATCATCGCCACCCGGTCGAGATCGGAGGTCGGCGTCACGGGTTCAATCCTCCCTGTGCCTGTTCCGGATGGCGGCGGCCACGCTGAACTCAGCCACGCACGACGTCAGCGCCGCGAGAGCAGCGTATCGCCGACCAGGATCACCGTCGCGATGACGTTCGCGACCAGCGCCCCCATGGCGATCGAGACGATATCGGCCATGTCGCCCGGCCCCGGCCCGCTCCCGCCCTCGGGGTCGGCGACGATCCAGACGATGCGCGCCGTGATCAGCAGCAGGCCGGCCACCAGGCCGGACGCCAGCAGCAACGCCCCGGTCTGGGAGCGGTCCCCCAGTTTCAGGCCGATGGCGACCAGGTTGACGATGATCGTGAAGGTGAGGATCCAGACATTATGATGGGCGGCCGTCTCGACGCCCCCCGCCACGAAGGCGGCGTTGAGGCTCAGGGTGAGGATGACGAAAAAACCAAAGACGACGCGTTCGAGATTCATGAACCTGCTCCTGACCGGGGCGCGCCGTCAGTATAGGCATGAATTCTCATATACCGCGACCGCCAGCGGCGGGGGTCGAGCCGAGGCACGGTGAGATCCTGGCGCCGACCGGCTCCCGAGATTCAAGAACACTGTTCACAAAATACGAAAACTGGGCTTTACTGTTGGGCAGGACGTTCCGATATCTGTAACAATATCTTTATGACTTTTTAACTTCCCATGAGGCCCGGTGATGGCACGCCCCCTCTGCCTGCTCTTCGATTGTGACGGCACCCTGGTCGACAGCGAACCGCTGCTCGCCGGCGAGATGTCCTCGAGCCTCACCGAGGCCGGCCTGCCGTTTCGTCCCAGCGACTACATGGGAGAGTTTCGCGGCGCCCGCTTTCGCCGCATCGTCGCCGCGCTGGAGCAGCGCTACGGCAGCGTCGACCCCGAGCGGCTCGATGCCCTCGAGTGCCGCATGCGCGCCAACCTCAATCGGCGCCTGGCCAGCGAACTGATCGCCATCGACGGCGCCGCCGAGGCGCTGGCCGCCCTCACCCGCCACCCCATGGGCGTGGTCTCCAACGGCCCGGAGAACAAGATCCGCACGTCGCTTGAGGCCACCGGCCTCTCCGCGATGTTCGGCGACCGCCTGTTCAGCGCCTATACCGCCCAGTGCTGGAAACCCGACCCCTGTCTCTTTCACCATGCCGCCAGCCGGATGGGCTTCGCACCAGAAGAGTGCGTGGTGATCGACGACGCCATGGTCGGCGTGCGCGGCGCCCTGGCCGCCGGCATGACGGTGATCCACCTCAACCGCTTCCCCGACGTGGAAGAGACCCCCGCCGGGGCGATCATGATCAGCAACATGTTCCAGCTGCCCACGGTCATCGCCCATCTGGAAACGAGCCGCGCCCTGGCCGCCCACGCCTGAGCGCCGCGCCTCTGGTCACCACGTCTATCCAGACCGCCTGTCCATACCCCTGATCACGCCTGCCATCCACAACCTGCTACCCACAGCCTGCTGTGCACGTCATGTCTTGCATGGGCTGTGGACAGTCTGGCGGATGCAGCCCGCCGCCGGTATGGCTATCATCGCAGCGACACACGACAGCGCGAGGAGGCCCCATGGCATCCCTGAAGGAGCAGCTCGGTGGGCTGGTCTATTCCACCGAACACGGCGATACCTGCCCGGAGTGCCGCCGCCCCCTGGCCGAGTGCGCCTGTGCCGAGCAGGCTGAACAGCGACGCCTGGCCGAGCTCGACGGCACGGTACGCATTCGCCGCGAGACCAGCGGCCGCAAGGGCAAGGGCGTGACCACCCTGGAGGGCATCCCGCTACCGGCCGACGAGCTCAAGACCCTGGCCAAGGCGCTCAAGAAGCGCTGCGGCACGGGCGGTGCCGTCAAGGAGGGGGTCATCGAGATCCAGGGCGACCAGCGCGAGGTGCTCAAGGCCGAGCTCGAACAGCGCGGCTACCGGGTCAAGCTGGCTGGCGGGTGACCGAGCCAAGCGGGCCGTCGTCCAGCGCCTCGCAGAGCCCGACCAGGGCGTCGGCGGAGGCCTGTACCTTCAGGGCGTAGAGGTCGTCGGCACGGGTGCGGCCCAGGTTGAGGCAGGCGATGGGCCGCCCCTCCTTGGCCGCGGCCCGAGCGAAGCGGAACCCGGAGAAGACCATCAGCGACGAGCCCACCACCAGCAGGGCATCGCTCTCGCCGAGCAGGGTAAAGGCGGCTTCCACGGTGTCGCGCGGCACGCTGTCGCCGAAGAACACCACGTCGGGCTTGTAGATGCCGTCGCCGCAGCGCGTGCAGCCAGGCACCCGGAAGTCGGCGAAGTCGGCCTCGAGGTCGGCGTCGCCATCGGGCCCCGCCCGGGCGCCGGCCTCCCGCCAGTGGGGATTGCGCTCGGCCAGTTCGGCGTGCAGGTCGTGGCGCATGCGTTGGGCGCCGCAGCCCATGCAGCGTACCCGATCGGCCCGGCCGTGCAGGTCGATCACCCGCCGCGAGCCGGCCCGCTGGTGCAGGCCGTCGACGTTCTGGGTGATCACGCCGTTCACGTGGCCCAGCGCCTCTAGCCGGGCCAGCGCCGCGTGGGCCACGTTGGGGGTGGCCTCCTGCAGGGCGCGAAAGCCGATCAGCGCCCGCGCCCAGTAGCGCTGGCGGGCCGCGTGACTGCCCATGAACGCCTGGTGCTGCATCGGCGGCGGGCGCTTCCAGTCGCCGTGGTCGTCGCGATAGTCGGGGATGCCGCTGGCCGTGCTGATGCCGGCGCCCGTGAGCACGGCCAGCCGCGGATGCCGGCGGACGAAGGCCGCCAGGGCCTCGAGGTCGTGGTCGCTGCCTGCCACGCTGCTCTGTCTCATGCTGCGGTGTTTCACATCTGCCTCCTCGCGCCCACGTCTCGTGCCTCGCCGATCGCGCCGAATGAGCATGGCCCCCCGGGGGCCAGGTTGTCTAGAATGGAGCCTCTCCCTCAGGGCAAGGACACCCGATGGCCTGGCTGGAATACCTGCTGCCGCTGATCTTCCTGTTTCCGCTGGCGGCCACCGCCGTCATCGTGCTGGCGCTGCGCAACCTGCACGATGCCCGGGTGCACTCGCCCTTCGACGCCCATCCGCTGAAGGAGCCCGGCCAGAGCCTGCGCGACCGCCTCGATCGCGCCTTCGCCGGTCTGTTCCTCGACGGCGCCCTGGGGCCCATCATCACCCTGGCCCCGCTGGTCTACGGCATGGGCCGCATGCTCTTCGCCGACGAGCAGAACTGGGTCGAGTGGGCGCTCTACGGCGCCTTGAGCACCCTGCTGGTGCTGGTGTTCTGCTTGCTGCTGATCCGCGATTTCCAGCGCATCCGCCGGCTCAAGCTGGGGCTGGCCTGCGAGCTCGCCGTGGGTCAGGAGCTCGAGCGGCTGATCCGCCCCGAGGGCCATCCCTACTTCGTGTTTCACGACGTGCCGGGCGACGGCCGATCCCTCGATCACGTGGCGGTCACCCCCCACGGCATCTTCGTGGTCGAGACCCGTGCCCGCCCGCCGGCCCTCTCGCCCGGCGGCCAGGAGGACAACCGCGTCGTCGTCGAGGCGACGCGGCTGCGTTTCCCCGGCTGGAGCGAGCGGGCGCCGATGCACAGGACGCGCGAGGCCGCGCGCTGGCTGGCCACCTGGCTGGAGCGCCAGGTGGGCGAGGCGGTGCCGGTCAAGGGGGTGTTGGCCCTGCCCGGCTGGCGGGTCGAGGAGGCGGGCGCGACGGATGACCTGCTGGTGGTCAACGGCGAGGACCTGGCGCGGCGCCTCAGCGAGAGCTCGCAGGGCGAGATCGACACCGCCCTGCACGACGCCGCCATCGTCGCCCTGCGTCAGCGCGCCAGCCTGGCGGGCCCGCCTCCCGCGGCCTGATAGCCCCAGACGAGCCATCGATCCATCGCCGGCCGCCCGTTCACTCGAACCGGGCGATGCGCACCCGCGTCGCACAGCGGCCGCGCGGCTGGCGCACCAGGCTCTCGGCCGCCGGGAAGCTCGCCAGCCGGTCGGCCGCGATGCCGATCCGCACCTCGGTGAGCAGGCGGTTGCCCCGCCCGCCACAGCTCAGCCGCAGCGACCGCCCGGTCTGTTCGCCGAAGGCCGCCTCGAAGGCATCGATCAGCGCGTTGCGCGCCACCTCACCGCCCTGGTTCAGCGTCACGAAGGCGCCGAAGGCGCTCTCGTTGACCGCCTCGACCAGGGCCACCGAGGCCGAGAAGTAGGCGGCCTCGGGCAGTGCCAGGCAGGCGGCATGCTTGGCGTACTGATAGCGATCCAGGCAGCTGGCACGCCCCGGCATCGCCGCCTCGAGGCGCCGCGAAAGCCCCGCCGGCAGCGACAGCGGCGGGTGGGCGCGACAGAAGCCGCCGTCGGGTCGCGGCGTCTCGAGAAAGCAGCCGTCGCGCCACCAGCGGCGTCGATCGACGCCCCGATCGGCGAAGCGCTCGGGCAGCGAGGGCCACAGGCCGTGCAGCACGAAGCCGCGATCGGCGCCCTCGCGCAGGGCCGGCTCGCGGCACTCCCGCGGCGGGCGCGAGCGGCTCGCACAGAAGCCGGGGTGCCAGGTCAGCGCCAGGGTGTAGTGATCGAAGCCCTCGGCCGGGAGCCCCGCGAGCGGGGCGTTTTGCTCTTCACCCGAGGCCTGTGCGAACGACGCCTGTGCGAACGACGCCTGTGCGAACGACGCCTGTGCACCTTCCACCGCGCCCGATGCCTGCGCCTCCTGCGCCTCCTGCGCCTCCTGCGCGCCCGACGCCGACGCGGCCATGGCCAGCAATGCCATGGCCACCAGAGTCGCCGCCGGTCCCGTCAGTGCGCGATACCAGGCTCGCGGGCTCATCGATCCCCTCTCAGCCGGCCGCCCATCTCCTGGGCCAGATCCACCGCGTAGTGGTCGGTCATGCCGCCGATGAAGTCGAGCATGCGCCGGTAGCTGTCGTAGAGGCTCCATGAGGAGCGCGGGGTGTTCTCACCGATCAGCGCCAGCACCCGCTGGTGCTTGAAGGTGGAACGGCCCTGGTAGTGCAGCTCGTGGGCGGCGCCGATGAAGGCCTCCAGCAGGATGCCCAGGGTGGTGTAGGCGCCGATCTCCAGCTTGGCCTTGCGCTCGTTCTGGAAGATCCGCTTGCGGGCCAGCTGCTTGGCCGCCTTCACGCCCCAGCCGAGGTCCGGATGGCAGAGCTCCAGCAGGTCGTCCTGGAGGCGCCCGCCCAGCAGCTCCGCCTCGTGCTGCACGAAGACCGCGCCGACGTCGCTCACCGCGCGCTCCATGGCGGCCCCGCGCAGGGCGGCGATGCGCCGGCGCTGGGAGACGCCGCTGCGCTGCATCTCGGCGTAGTCCGGCGGCACGCCGCCGGCGATCTGGGTGAGGATCTCGGCCACCTCGTCGAACCCCAGGATGCTCATCTCCAGGCCGTCCTCGAGGTCGAGCAGCGCATAGCAGATGTCGTCGGCCGCCTCGACCAGCCAGGCCAGCGGGTGGCGACACCAGCGATCCTGGCCGCGGGGCAGCAGGCCGAGCCGCTCGGCCACCTCCTCGAGCAGCGCGCGTTCGCTCTGGTAGCAGCCGAACTTGCCGGCCGCCCCGCCGTGCTCGACGGTCCAGGGATACTTGAGCAGGGTGCCGAGCGTCGCGGTGGTCAGGCGCATGCCGCCGCGGAACTGGTTGTACTCGATCTGAGTGACGATGCGAAAGCCCTGGGCGTTGCCCTCGTAGGTGAGCAGGTCCTCGCGCTCACGTGCCGACAGCCCGTCGAGCAGCCCGCTGCCATCGACCTCGGCGCGGGCGAACCAGTCGCGGATGGCGTACTCGCCGGCATGGCCGAAGGGCGGGTTGCCGATGTCGTGCCCCAGGCAGGCCGCCTGGACGATCACCCCCAGGTCGGCCGGGGTGATCCAGGCCGGCAGGCGCTCACTGAGCCGCTCGCCGACGATCATGCCGAGCGAACGCCCCACGCAGCCCACCTCCAACGAATGCGTCAGGCGGGTGTGGATATGATCGTTGTCGGTCAGCGGGTGCACCTGGGTTTTGCGCCCCAGGCGGCGGAAGGAGCCGGCGAAGACGATCCGGTCGTGATCCTTGTGGAAGGGGCTGCGGCCGATCTCGCCGCGCCCGTTCCCGGGGCGCGCGCCGCGGCGGTCGTGCAGCCGCCCCGGATCGAGCAGCCGCTCCCAGCTCATCTGCGTCATGGGCAATCTCTCCTTGGAGGCTCCATTCTGGCACCGGGACGCGCGAGATTGCCATCGCCGCGCCGCGGGCTTGCAGGATAGCGACGCTCGATCGCCATATCGTTTCGCCGACTAACAAATTTCCATAGAATCGCCTGCATACGCCGTGCCTTTCAGTAAAAACACTAGATAAAAGCGGGTCAGGCCACAGGGTCGCCTGACATCACCCGATTCGGCACGGTCCGTGACGCCACAACCACCTCACAAGGCAGACGATCCATGTCCTCAACCTCCGATGCCCCCGACGCGACGTCCCGACGGGATCACGGCTTCTTCGGCCACCCCCGCCCGCTGGGGTCGCTGTTCTTCACCGAGATGTGGGAGCGCTTCTCCTACTACGGCATTCGCCCGCTGCTGGTGCTGTTCATGGCCGCCGGCCTCGCCGAGGGCGGCCTGGGCTTCAGCCGCGAGGACGCCGCGGCCATCGTCGGCATCTACGCCGGCGCCATCTACCTCTCGGCCCTGCCCGGCGGCTGGCTGGCCGACAACTGGCTCGGCCAGCGCCGCGCCGTCTGGTACGGCTCGATCCTGATCGCCCTGGGCCACCTGGCCATCGCCCTCTCGGCGCTGTGGGGCGCCACCGCCTTCTTCGTCGGCCTGCTGCTGATCGTGCTGGGCTCGGGCCTGTTCAAGACCTGCATCACCGTGATGGTGGGTAGCCTCTACGACGAGGGCGATGCGCGCCGCGACGGCGGCTTCGCGATCTTCTACATGGGCATCAACCTGGGCGCCCTGCTGGCCCCGCTGATGACCGGGCTTTTGATCGAGAGCGGTGGCTGGCACTGGGGCTTCGGCATCGGCGGCCTGGGCATGCTGGCCGCGCTGCTGATCTTCCGCCTCTGGGCGATTCCCGCCATGCGCCGCGCCGACCATCAGCAGGGCCGCGACTCCAGCTGGGACGCCCCGGCCGTACAGCGCCGCGGCGTGGGCCTGGCGGTCTCGGGGCTGTCGATCCTCGCCGCCGCCCTGGTGAGCCTGACGGCCAGCGGCATGATCCAGCTGGAGCCGGTGGCGATCGCCGAGGCCATGACCAGCGTGATCATCGTCTGCGCCCTGGGCTTCTTCGTCTACCTGATGGCCTTCGCCGGCCTCGACGCCCGCGAGCGCTCGCGGGTGGTGGTGGCTTTCCTGCTGATCGTCGCCTCGGCCTTCTTCTGGGCCTCCTTCGAGCAGCAGCCCACCTCCTACAACCTCTTCGCCAACGACTACACCAATCGCGCGCTGTTTGGCTGGGAAGTCCCCACGGTCTGGTTCCAGTCGCTCAACGCCGTCTTCATCATCCTGCTCGGCCCGCTGTTCGGCTGGCTGTGGCCCACCCTGGGCCGCCGCGGCCTGGAGCCGAGCAGCGCCACCAAGTTCGTGATGGGCCTGCTGTTCGCCGCCGCCGGCTTCGGGCTGATGATGCTCGCCGCGCGCCAGGTACTCGTCGGCGACGGCCTGGTCTCACCGCTGTGGATCACCGGCAGCCTGCTGCTGCTGACCCTCGGCGAGATGTGCCTGAGTCCGGTGGGCCTCTCCACCATGAGCACCCTGGCCCCCCAGCGCATCCGCGGGCAGCTGATGGGCCTGTGGTTCACCTCGCTGGCGCTGGGCAACCTGGTGGCCGGCCTGATCGGCGGCAACGTCAGCGCCGACAAGCTCGCCGAGCTGCCGGCGCTGTTCGGCCGCTCGGCCGTGGCACTGGTACTCTGTGCCCTGGTGCTGGCGCTGCTGACGCCGCTGATCGGACGCATGCTCAAGGGCAGCCAGCGCGATGCCGCTGCCTCCTCTCCCTCTTCTTCCACCACCGGAGCCTGACATGAGCCACGCCCCCTCGACCCCCGCGGCCCGTCTCGCCGCCCTGCGCGACGCCATGCGCGAGCACGCCATCGACGCCTGGTGGCTGCCCTCTTCCGACCCCCACAACTCCGAGTACCTGCCCGAGCACTGGGCCGGCCGCGCCTGGCTCTCCGGCTTCGACGGCTCGGTGGGCACCCTGGTGGTCACCCACGACGCCGCCGGCGTCTGGGTCGACAGCCGCTACTGGGTGCAGGCCGAGGAGCAGCTGGCGGGCAGCGGCATCGAGCTGATGAAGCTCACGCCCGGCCAGGCCGAGGCGCCGATGCGCTGGCTGGCCGAGCGGCTCGACGCGGGCGCCACCCTGAGCTTCGACGCCGACGTGGTGTCGCTCGCCAATGCCCGCCGGCTCGAGGAGTCGCTCGCGCCCAGGGGCATCCGCCTGCGCGGCGACCTGGACCTGCTCGACGCCGTCTGGCCCGACCGCCCGGCGCTGCCCGAGGCGCCGCTCTACGCCCATCCGGCGACGTATCTCGACGAGAGCCGCGCCGAGCGCCTGGCCCGGGTGAGGGCATCCATGGCCGAGCACGGTGCCGACTGGCACCCGATCTCGACCCTGGACGACATCGCCTGGCTGACCCAGCTGCGCGGCGACGACGTCGCGTTCAACCCGGTGTTCCTGGCCCACCTGCTGGTGGGCGCCGAGACGGCCACCCTGTTCGTCGCCCCGGGCAAGCTGGACGACGAGCTGACCGCGGCACTGACCGCCGACGGCATCGCGGTGGCGGACTACGCCGACTGGCTGCCCCGCCTCAATGCGCTGCCCGGTGAGGCCCGCGTGCTGCTCGACCCGGCCAAGCTGACCCTGGGCACCCGCCAGGCGCTGCCGGCGGGCGTGAGCCTGGTGGAAGCCAGCCAGCCGAGCACCCTGGCCAAGAGCCGCAAGAGCGACGCCGACCTCGACCACGTGCGCGAGGCCATGGCGGAAGATGGCGCCGCGCTGTGCGAGTTCTTCGCCTGGCTGGAGGCGGCGCTGGAGAACGGCGAGACGATCACCGAGCTGACCGTGGACGAGCGGCTCACCGCCGCCCGCTCCCGGCGCCCCGGCTTCGTCAGCCGCAGCTTCTCCACCATCGCCGCCTTCAACGCCAACGGCGCCCTGCCGCACTACCACGCCACCCCGGCGGCCCACGCCACCATCGCGGGCGACGGCCTGCTGCTGATCGACTCCGGCGGTCAGTACCACGGCGGCACCACCGACATCACCCGGGTGGTGCCGGTGGGCGAGATCTCCGATCTCCAGCGCGAGGACTACACCCGGGTGCTCAAGGGCACCATCGCCTTGTCCCGGGCGCATTTCCCGCGCGGCATCCCCTCGCCGCACCTGGACGCCATCGCCCGGGCGCCGCTGTGGGTCAGCGGTCGCGACTACGGCCACGGCACCGGCCACGGCGTGGGCTACTTCTTGAACGTCCATGAGGGGCCCCAGGTGATCGCCTGGTCCGCGCCGGCGGCGCCGCACACCGCCATGCAGCCGGGCATGATCACCTCCATCGAGCCGGGCGTGTATCGCCCGGGCGAGTGGGGCATCCGCATCGAGAACCTGGTCGCCAACCGTCCCGCCGCGGCGAGCGAATTCGGCGACTTCCTGCGCTTCGAGACGCTGACCCTGTGCCCCATCGATACCCGGCCCATCGACGTCGCGCTGCTCGAGGCCGCCGAGGCCGACTGGCTCGACGCCTACCACGCCGAGGTGCGTGAACGCCTCGCGCCCAGTCTCGAGGGCGATGCCCTGGCCTGGCTCGAGGAGCGCACCCGGCCGCTCGCGCGCGGCTGATTGAGCGTCGCTCACCCGCTGAGCGACGCCCGATACGCACAGCCCGAAACGACCAGGGGCGCCGGCATGCCGGCGCCCCTGGTCGTTTTAGCCTCAGTGACCGTACTACGAGAGCAGAAGACGCCGTCTCGGCGGCTTAGTCCTCCGCCAGCGCCGGCAGCAGGGTCTTGAGTTTCCGGCCCTTCAAGAGAGCGGGTATTGCGACCCCAGCCCAGCAGCTCGGCGGCCTCGCCGGTCTTGTGGAGAGCGACCGCCGGTATGCTTGAGCGCGGTCTCGATCAGGATGCGCTCGTGCGCTCTGGAAAGCGGCACCGCCTCCTCATTCCCCATCGGCCAGCGCCGGCAGCAGGGTCTTGAGCTTGCGAGTGAGGGTATTGCGCCCCCAGCCCAGCAGCTCGGCGGCCTCGCCCTTCCGACCGCCGGTGTGCTTGAGCGCGGTCTCGATCAGGATGCGCTCGAAGTCCGGCACGGCCTCCTCGAGCAGGTGGGTATGGCCGTCGCTCAGCGCGCGGTCGGCCCAGTCGCGGAAGGCGGTGCGCCAGTCGCCCACGCTGCCCTCGGTAACGCCGGGCTCACGCAGCTCCGGCGGCAGGTCCTCGACCAGCACCTCGCGGCCGGAGGCCATCACGGTCAGCCAGCGGCAGGTGTTCTCGAGCTGGCGGACGTTGCCCGGCCAGGGCAGCCGGGTGATGTGGGCCTCGGCCTCGGGCGTGAGCACCTTGATGTCGGTGGCGAGTTCCTTGGCCGCCTCGGAGAGGAAGTGGCGCGTCAGCCGCGGGATGTCCTCGCGGCGCTGGGCCAGGGTGGGCAGGTGCACGCGAATCACGTTGAGCCGATGGAACAGATCCTCGCGGAAGCGCCCGTCCTCCACCAGGGTCTCGAGGTTCTGGTGGGTGGCGGCGATGATGCGCACGTCCACCTTCACCGAGGTATGGCCGCCCACCCGATAGAACTCGCCGTCGGCCAGCACCCGCAGCAGGCGGGTCTGGGTCTCGGCGGGCATGTCGCCGATCTCGTCGAGGAACAGGGTGCCGCCGTTGGCCTGCTCGAAGCGCCCCTGACGCTGGGCCGTGGCGCCGGTGAAGGCGCCCTTCTCGTGGCCGAACAGCTCCGACTCGATCAGGTCCTTGGGGATCGCCGCCATGTTCAGGGCGATGAAGGGCTTGCCGGCCCGCGGACTGTGCTGATGCAGGGCGCGGGCGACGCGCTCCTTGCCGGTGCCCGACTCGCCGTTGATCAGCACCGTAATGTGCGAATGCGACAGCCGGCCGATGGCGCGAAACACCTCCTGCATGGCCGGGGCCTCGCCGATGATCTCGGCATCCAGCCCCTCGGGCACGCTGACCGGGCGCTTACGCTCGCGGGCGTGGGCCACCGCCCGACGCACCAGGGCCAGCGCCTCATCGACGTCGAAGGGCTTGGGCAGGTACTCGAAGGCGCCACCCTGGTAGGAGGCCACGGCGCTGTCCAGGTCGGAGTGGGCGGTCATCACGATCACCGGCAGCTCCGGGTGGGCCTCGCGCACCCGGGCCATCAGGTCCAGGCCGTCGAGCCCCGGCATGCGGATATCGGTGACCAGCACCTCGGGCGGGTCCTCGAGCAGGCGCTCGAGGGCGTGATCGGCGCGATCAACGGTCTCCACCTCGAGGTCGGGCTGGGCCAGGGCGCGCTCCAGCACCCAGCGAATGGCGCGGTCGTCGTCGACGACCACGACGCGGGCGACATCAGTCATGGCGCTTCTCCAGCGGAATCAGCAGTCGGAATTGGGTGTGGCCGGGGACCGAATCGCACTCGATCAGCCCCTGGTGCTGGTGCAGGATCGACTGGGCGATCGAGAGTCCCAGGCCGCTGCCCTCGGCGCGACCGGAGACCATGGGGTAGAAGAGCGTCTCGCGCAGCGATTCGGGGATCCCCGGGCCGTTGTCGATGATCGCCACCTCGCAGACCAGACGATGGCGTTCGGCCCCCAGGGTGAACTGGCGGCGGGCACGGGTGCGCAGCCTGAGCCGCGGCGAGGCGGTATCGGCCTCGGTCATCGCCTCCACGGCGTTGCGCGCCACGTTGAGCAGGGCCTGGATCATCTGTGCCTCGTCGCCGGAGAGCTCCGGCAGGCTGGGGTCGTAGTCGCGCTCGATCCACACCGCCGGGTGCTCGACGATCAGCAGCGCGCGGACCCGTTCGAGCACCTTGTGAATGTTGAGCGGCTCGTGACGCACCATCCGGTTGGGCCCGAGCATCGAATCGACGAGATCGCGCAGGCGATCGACCTCCTCGATGATGATGCGGGTGAACTCCTTGAGGCCGGGATCGTCGAGATCCCGCTCCAGCAGCTGGGCCGCCCCGCGGATCCCGCCCAGGGGGTTCTTGACCTCGTGGGCCAGTCCTCGGGCCAGCACCTTGATGGTCTCCTGGCGGGTCTGCAGCGCCTCCTCCCGGGAGATCCGCAGCAGCCGGTCGCGGGGCTCCATCTCCAGCAGCAGCTCGTCCGAGGAGAGGGGGGTGACGGTGTAGTCGACGGTCAGCGGCTCGCCGGTGGGCCGAATCAGACGCGCCTCGCGCTGGGTGAAGGGATGGAATTCGTCGCGGGCCTTGGCCAGCAGTCCGCCAATATCCTCATCCCCCTCCACCAGGGCCGGCAGGGGCTGGCCCTTCAGGCGGCTCAAGCTGATTGCCAGCAGTGCCTCCGCGGCCGGGTTCATCCAGCGCAGGCGCAGCTCGCCGTCGAGCAGCAGCACCGCGGTGGTGAGGTGTTCCATCAAGCGTCGATACATGAAGCCGTCCTGCCCGATCCGATGAGCGCCTTCCGAAGAGGCGCCGTGAGCCTGTATGGGGAGGACCTGCAAGAAATGCGCCATCTCATGAGGCGGCTGGCGGCGCCTTTCCGGGGCAGGACCGCCCCACCTTGGCGCACCACTTTAGTGCATCAGGCCGTCGAACGCCCGTTTACGTGCAGCCGTTTAGGTGAATCCCAGGGATGCCATCGCGTCTCGCGCCCGGGCGGGCCGATCGATCAGGGCGCGTCGTGGGGCGAGAGCGGGCGATGCGTTCGCGTATCGCTCGAGAAGCGGCCGCGCGTCGAGGGATCGCGCCGCTGATGCGAGGGCGGCGGGTAATGGGGCTTGGAGTCGTGGGTCGGTGGATGCTGAGTCCGCGGATGATGGGGCGGGCGAGCGGAAGGCTCATCCCTTCGCCCGTCACGTAGCCGGTCGAGGTGCTCGAAGGCGCGCCCCTCCTTCACCCGGTCGGCATGATCGAAGGCATCGAAGCGGCCCTCGTCGCGGGGCAGGGGCTCGCGACAGGGCCGGTAGGTGCCGTCCGGACACGGCGGCCGATGTGTCCGGCGAGGGGCGAGCTAACCGCTCGGGTTATTGGGGTTGCTGGGCAGGTTGACGCTGGCCCGCTGCACGTAGAGGGTCACCGGCGAGCTGCGATGACGCACCGCCCCACCGCCGTCCAGCAACTCGGCCTGCAGCACGTGCTCACCGCGCGCGAGGTTGTTGAGCAGGAAGGTATCGGTGTGCATGGCCGACTGGCTGACGCGCCCATCCACCAGCAGGCGCACCCGGTGGTCCTCGCGCAGCGCCGGCTGGATGCCCAGGTTCACCTGGACGTTGCCCGCCGCGCCGGTGGGCAGGGTCTCTTCCTGGCCGGGCGAGAGGATGCCGAAGCGATCGTAGGGCATGAACGGCTGCCCCGGCGCTGCCGTGTCGGTCTCGTCCCGTCCGCCCTGGGCCACCGGCGCCATGCTCGTCGCCTCGCCGGGACTCGGCACCACGGTGAGCGAGTCGAGCGTCACCTCCTCGCCGCCGCCCTCGGGGTTGTCGGTGAACACCGTATTGCCCTGGGCGTCGGTGGTGCGGTAGATGGTCTGGGCGTGAGCCGCCAGGCTCAACGACAGCCCCAGCGCCACCACTGCCAGTGCCTTGTTCATGCGCCGATTCCTGCGTGACCGATGGGTTTCCCTTTATGATGACAGACTAGCGCAGAAGCGACCGCCCAAGGAACGCGGATGGCGCTCCCCGGGCCGACCAATCCGCTCCGGTGAAGACGTCATGCCGTGATGGAAGAAGGAGACGACGCATGGACGCCTGGCAGACGGTGATCGTGCTCACGCTGATGGCCGGCATGGCGATGCCAATGGGCGCCTGGCTGGCGCGGGTGGAGTGCATCCCGATCGACTGGCTCGAAAACGAGCTGCGCCACGGCATCATCGCCTTCGGCGGCGGCGCCCTGCTCTCGGCGGTGGCGCTGGTGCTGGTGCCGGACAGCCTGCCGGTTCTCGACATCGCCACCGCCGCAGGCTGCTTCGTGGCCGGCGGGCTGGCATTCATGGCCCTGGACATCGCCCTGCACCGCAGCGGCACCTCGGCCAGCCAGCTGGCGGCCATGCTCGCAGACTTCGTGCCCGAGGCCCTGGCCCTGGGGGCGGCCTTCGCCCACGGCAGCAGCGGCAGCCTGCTGCTCGCCGGCCTGATGGCGCTGCAGAACCTGCCCGAAGGCTTCAACGCCTACCACGAACTGCGCAGCACCACCCCCTACTCGAGCCGGCGGCTGATCGGGATGTTCTTCGCCATGGCCTGGCTGGGGCCGCTGGCCGGACTGAGCGGCTTCCTGTGGCTGGCGCCGTATCCCACGGCGGTGGCGGTGATCATGCTGTTCGCCGCCGGTGGCATCCTCTATTCGGTGTTCCAGGACCTCGCGCCCCAGGCCAAGCTCGACTACCACTGGGGACCGCCCCTGGGCGCGGTACTGGGCTTCGCGCTGGGCCTTATCGGCCATATGCTGCTGATCTAGCATCCGCCTCGGAGCGCCCGCCCTTATATCCGGCCCCGTCAAAAGGCGAGGCCACGTCACCCGCTTTATCCGCCACGCATAAAAAAAGAGGCACGCCCGGGGGGCGTGCCTCTTGCGATGCTGGACGCGGCGCCAGGCGCCGCGGGCTCAGCAGCTGTAGTACATGTCGAACTCGATCGGGTGCGTGGTCATGCGGATACGCTCCACGTCCTCGCTAAGCAGCTCGATGTAGGCATCGATCATGTCGTCGGTGAAGACGCCACCCTCGGTGAGGAAGCTGCGATCGGCGTCCAGCGCCGCGAGGGCCTGGTCCAGGCTCTCGGCCACGGTCGGAATCGACTTGCCCTCTTCCGGCGGCAGATCATAGAGGTTCTTGTCCATGGCATCGCCGGGATGGATCTTGTTGCGAATGCCGTCGATGCCGGCCATCAGCATCGCCGCGAAGCACAGGTAGGGGTTGGCGGTCGGGTCGGGGAAGCGCAGCTCGACACGCTTGCCCTTGGGGCTCGCGGTGTAGGGGATACGGATGGAGGCGGAGCGGTTGCGGGCGCTGTAGGCCAGCATCACCGGCGCCTCGAAGCCCGGCACCAGGCGCTTGTAGGAGTTGGTGGAGGCGTTGGTGAAGGCGTTCAGGGCACGGGCGTGCTTGATGACACCGCCAATGTAATAGAGCGCCATCTCGGAGAGACCCGCGTACTCGTCGCCGGCGAACTGGTTGGCACCATCCTTCCAGAACGACTGGTGCACGTGCATGCCGCTGCCGTTGTCGCCGACCAGCGGCTTGGGCATGAAGGTCGCAGTCTTGCCGTAAGCGTGAGCCACGTTGTGGATCACGTACTTCATCTCCTGGACCTCGTCGGCCTTCTTGACCAGGGTGTTGAACTTCACGCCGATCTCGTTCTGGCCGGCGTTGGCCACCTCGTGGTGATGCACCTCGACCGTCTGGCCGATGGCCTCCAGGGTGTTGCACATGGCGCCGCGAATGTCGTGGAAGCTGTCCACCGGCGGCACCGGGAAGTAGCCGCCCTTGACCCGCGGACGGTGGGCCAGGTTACCGCCCTCCACCGAACGATCGGTGGACCAGGCGCCCTCTTCGGAGGAGATCTTGTACATGGAGCCCTCGATATCGGACTTCCAATGCACCTCGTCGAAGATGAAGAACTCGGGTTCCGGGCCGAAGAAGGCGGTGTCGCCGAGGCCGGAGGACTGCAGGAAGGCCTCCGCGCGCTTGGCGATGGAGCGCGGATCGCGCTCGTAGCCCTGCATGGTGGCCGGCTCGATGATGTCGCAGCGCAGCACCAGGGTGGCGTCTTCGGTGAAGGGGTCGAGGAAGCCGGAGCCGTCTTCCGGACGCAGGATCATGTCGGACTCGTTAATGCCCTTCCAGCCGGAGATGGAGGAGCCGTCGAACATCTGACCGTTCTCGAAAAACTCCTCGTCGACGTCGCGCGCCGGGATGGTCACGTGCTGTTCCTTACCGCGCGTATCGGTAAAGCGCAGGTCGATCCACTTCACGTCGTGTTCTTCAATCAGGGCGAGTGTCTTCTCGGACATGGAGTCCTCCACAGTGAGCTGAGCTGAAAAGCTTGCGCGGTGTCAGGGCATTGCCGCGGGTAGGTTCCGACGACGTTGTAGCATGCCGCCGGGCCGATGCCCACGGCCACCCTGCCGCAAGATAACCTTGCCGATAAGAATGCAGGCCGCGTGCCAGTTTTGCACCACCGAACGGCAAGAACATCACAAGCCACTGATTAAAAGAGTCTTTATCCGTTCATCCCTGGCCGACTCATGCACCAGAATCGCCATTCATTTTTTCCGCGCACCGGATCACCCGCCTTTACGCACCACGAAAGTGCAAAAAAACCGCTCTTCGCACCATAATGGCTCGCAAATCGCGCTTCGGCCCGCCATGACCCGACGCCATGCAATGGCCTCCCTCATCCCTGCTGCGGTCGGAAGGTCATCTTCGCGACACAGAAATATCAGTCCGATGCGCATTGATACGTGTTAACACCAAAAACTACACTTGTTTACATGGCGGCGCCGACCGGTGTGGCGCAGGCTCCGGAGAGGCAGCGCGGATTCTGGGGTGAGTGCCATCCCTGCGACCCGCGCCCAACCAAGGGAGCCGACGCGAGCATGATCGTCTGCAGCATCCTCCTCGATGCCCGCGCCTCGGGTGCCGGCCTGCCGCGCCGCCTGGCGGCGCTGAGGCCCCTGAGACAGCGCCGCGACCTGCGGCTCGAGCTACTGCTGGCCGACGATACCGGCGATCAGCGCCTGTTGCGCATGGCCAGTCGCCATGAGGTGCGCCTCGTGACCACCGAGGGCACTCCCCTCGGCGACCGCCTCAACACGGCGGTCGCCCACAGCCAGGGGCAGGTGCTGCTGTTCCCGGCCCCGGGGCCGCTCATCTCCCCCGGCTGGCTGGTCAATACCCTGGCCGACATCGAACATCATGCCCGGGACGCCGTGGTCCTGACCGCCCTGCGTCCCAGCCGGCTGATGCTGCTCTGGCAGCGACTGCGCCACCAGCCCCTCGCCGACACCCTCTGCGTCTCCCGCGCCTGGTTCGAGCGCATCGGCGGCTGCGACCCGTCGCTGGACACCGAGGCCCTGCCCGACCTGATCGCTCGCCTGCATGCCTGCCAGGCGCGTGTTACCGCCGTCGAGGCATGAATCGCTCGTTAACGCTCTTTTCAGTGGCTCCCAAACCACTGATATATGGTCATGACGGAAGATTCACGGCGACAAAGCTGGTAGCCGTCGTCGCCCTGCCCCTATAATGCGCCCCCAATTTTGTCAGCAGGATCCCGTCGTGATCGAGAATCTTCGCAACATCGCCATCATCGCTCACGTCGACCACGGCAAGACCACCCTGGTCGACAAACTGCTCAGCCAGTCCGGCACTCTCGACCGCAAGGCCGAGGGGCAGGAGCGCATCATGGACTCCAACGACCAGGAGAAGGAGCGTGGCATCACGATCCTGGCCAAGAACACGGCGATCCGCTGGCAGGCCCCCGACGGCCAGGACTACCACATCAACATCGTCGACACCCCCGGACACGCCGACTTCGGCGGCGAGGTCGAGCGCGTGATGTCGATGGTCGACTCCGTACTGCTGCTGGTCGACGCCGTCGACGGCCCCATGCCGCAGACCCGCTTCGTGACCCAGAAGGCCTTCGACCAGGGCCTCAAGCCGATCGTCGTGGTCAACAAGATCGACCGCCCCGGCGCGCGTCCCGACTACGTCATCGACCAGATCTTCGACCTGTTCGACAACCTCGGCGCCAGCGACGACCAGCTCGACTTCCCGATCATCTACTGCTCGGCCCTGAACGGCATCGCCGGGCCGGAGCCGGAGCAGCTGGCCGACGACATGACGCCGATGTTCCAGTCCATCGTCGACATCGTCGAGCCGCCCAAGGTCGAGCTCGACGGCCCCTTCCAGATGCAGATCTCGGCGCTGGACTACTCCAGCTACGTCGGCGTCATTGGCCTGGGCCGCATCAGCCGCGGTTCGGTCAAGCCGAACCAGCAGATCACCGTGATCAGCAAGGAAGGCAAGGAGCGCAAGGGCAAGATCGGCCAGGTCATGACGCACCTGGGCCTGGAGCGGGTGCAGACCGACGAAGCCACCGCCGGCGACATCATCTGCGTCACCGGCATCGACAACCTGGCGATCTCCGACACCCTCTGCGACCCGGCCGTCGTCGAGGCGCTGCCGGCGCTGACCGTCGACGAGCCGACCGTCTCCATGACCTTCCAGGTCAACGACTCGCCCTTCGCCGGCAAGGAAGGCAAGTTCGTCACCAGCCGCAACATCAAGGATCGCCTCGACCAGGAACTGATCCACAACGTGGCGCTGCGCGTCGAGCAGGGCGACAGCCCGGAGAAGTTCAAGGTCTCCGGTCGCGGCGAGCTGCACCTCTCGGTGCTGATCGAGAGCATGCGCCGCGAGGGCTTCGAGCTGGCCGTGGGCCGTCCCGAGGTGATCATCCGCGAGATCGACGGGGAGCAGCAGGAGCCCTACGAGGAAGTGATCATCGACTGCGAGGAGCAGCACCAGGGCTCCGTCATGGAAGAGCTCGGCTACCGCAAGGGTGAGCTGGTCAACATGAACCCGGACGGCAAGGGCCGCGTGCGCCTGGATTTCATCATCCCCGCCCGCGGGCTGATCGGCTTCCGTGGCCAGTTCCTGACCCTGACCTCCGGTACCGGCATCCTCACCAGCCGCTTCGACCACTACGGCCCGCTCAAGCCCGACGCCTCCATCGAGCGTCGCAACGGCGTGCTGGTCTCCATGGTCCCCGGCAAGGCGCTGGCCTACGCGCTCTACGCCCTGCAGGATCGCGGCAAGCTGATCATCGACCATGCCACCGAGGTCTACGAGGGCATGCTGATCGGTATCAATAACCGCGCCAACGACATGGTGGTCAACCCCACCAAGGGCAAGAAGCTCGACAACATGCGTTCCACGGGCAACGACGAGAACATCGTGCTGACCCCGCCGATCAACTTCACGCTCGAGCAGGCCATCGAATTCCTGGATTCCGATGAGCTGGTGGAAGTCACCCCCAGCCACATCCGCCTGCGCAAGAAGCACCTGACCGAGAACGAACGCAAGCGCGCCAGCAAGAAGTAAGCCGGCCCGCCACCGCCAGAGCCCGCCCATCCGGCGGGCTCTGTCGTTTGTGGCCGCCGCAAACGGCCCCGCGTCCCGGCGGCGGCTATGCTGGAGGCTGAATCACCCACCCAAGGAGTGCCGTCATGCACAAGCACGTGGAGTGGGACGATCCCGGCGAGAGGGGCGTCCTGCGTTACTATGCCAACCATCCCGACGACTACCGCCCGCCCCAGCGCGGCAGCATCCTGTCGGCCAGCTACCGCGGATTCACCGTCAGGGTGAAGGTCGCGGCCCGGGTCGAGGACACCAGCATCGGCGAGGTGGTGGCGCTGATCGCCGACGACAACGGGAGACGCCAGCAGGCCGCCGGCGATCTGTCGCTGGGCGACACGGTGCGCCTGCCCGACGCCTTCCGCGCCCTCGAACCTCGTCACTCCGAGGAATCGGACGAGTCGGAAGAACCGGAAGAGCCACAAGACTGATCCCGGCGGCGGTGACCACCGGGCGCCGCCAACGCCTCCTAAACGCTGGCCTACTAGCCAGACAGGCCCTCGTGCCGCAAAGTTGGCGGCACAGGCTCACAAGGCCCACCAAGGCAATCCTGGATTCCCATGAGCACGCATAACGTCTGGACCCACAAGGGCACCTTCCTGCTGGCCGCCGTCGGCTCGGCCGTCGGGCTCGGCAACCTCTGGCGCTTCCCCTACCTGGCCGGCGAAAACGGCGGCGGCGCCTTCATCCTGGTCTACGCCCTGACCATCTTCGCCGTGGGCATCCCCATCCTGATCGCCGAGATCATGCTCGGCCGCAACAGCCGGCGCAGCCCGATCATGGGCATGCGCTTTCTCACCCGCACCCACCAGACCTCGCGCGCCTGGGAGTCGATCGGCTGGCTGGGGGCCGCCTCCGCCTTCCTGATCCTGAGCTTCTACTCGGTGATCGCCGGCTGGGCGATCCACTACACCGGGCTGATGCTGACCGGGGGAATGGCCGATATCGACGCCGCCGGAGCCGGACAGAGCTTCGATGCGCTGCTCGCCTCGCCGATGCTGCTGACCCTCTATCACACCCTGTTCATCGCCGCCTCGGCGCTGATCGTGGGCCTGGGCATCCACAAGGGCATCGAGAACGGCCTGCGCCTGCTGATGCCGTCGCTGTTCGTGATCCTGCTGGTGGTGCTGGGCTATGGCGCCGTGGTCGGCGACATCGGCGCCGCGGCGAGCTTCCTGTTCACCTTCAACCTGGCCGACTTGAGCCTCGAGGGCTGGCTCGAGGCGATGGGGCAGTCGTTCTTCACGCTGAGCCTCGGCATGGGCGCGATCATGGCCTACGGCGCCTACATGCCGGGCGAGTCCTCGCTGACCCGCACCGCCTTCGCCATCGCCATCGTGGACACCGCGGTGGCCATGGTGGCGGGCCTGGCGATCTTCTCGCTGGTCTTCGGCTCCGGCCTGAACCCCGGCGAGGGCCCCGGCCTGATGTTCGTCACCCTGCCGCTGGCCTTCGCCGAGATGCCGGGCGGAGCGCTGGTCGGCGGCGTCTTCTTCATCCTCGTGCTGGGCGCGGCGATCAGCTCGTCGATCTCGCTGATCGAGCCCGTGGCGGCCTTCCTGGTCGAGCGCTTCGACCTGACCCGCCCCCAGGCCGTGACCATGATGGTGATCGCCAGCTGGGCGCTGGGCCTGCTCACCGTGGTCAGCTTCAACCTGTGGGCCGAGGGCACGCTCTTCCACACCCTGTTCGGGCGCAGCGCCTTCGGCCTGATCGAGATGCTGACCAACATCTTCATGCCGCTGGGCGGCCTGATGATCGCGCTGTTCGCCGGCTGGGCGCTGACCCACTCCGAGGTGATGAAGGAGATGCACACCAACGAGCGCTGGTTCCGTCTCTGGCGTTTCCTGGTGCGCTTCGTGGCGCCAGCGGCGGTGGCCTTCGTCTTCCTGCGCAGCATTCCCCAGGTGGAGGGCTACCTGATCCCGGCCATCGGCGCCGTGGTGATCGTCGGCGCCTTCGCCGCGGGTCGCACCTTCCTCGCCGACGACAGCCAGCAGCAGTAAGCGCAGGAGCGTGATAACGGCAGCGTCCGAAGCGCAACACTAGAACAATAACCCACGGGATCCGCCATGGCCGCCATCATCGATGTACAGCACGTCAACAAGGCCTTCGGGGGCCTCAAGGTCATCAATGACTGCTCGATCCAGGTGGAAAAGGGCTCGATCACCGGCCTGATCGGCCCCAACGGGGCCGGCAAGTCGACGCTGTTCAACATCATCGCCGGGGCCCTGCCGCTGGACAGCGGCCGGGTCCTGCTCGACGGCGACGACATCACCAACCAGCCGGCCAACGCGCTGTTCCACCGGGGGCTGCTGCGCACCTTCCAGATCGCCCACGAGTTCTCCCACATGACGGCGCTGGAGAACCTGATGATGGTGCCGCCGGCACAGTCCGGCGAGAACCTGTTTGCCGCCTGGTTCACGCCGAGCCTGGTGCGAAGCGAGGAGACCGAGGTACGACGCCGGGCGCTGGAGGTGATCGACTTCATCGGCCTGCACCACGTGCGCAACGAGCTCGCCGGCAACCTCTCCGGCGGCCAGAAGAAGCTCCTCGAGCTCGGCCGCACCATGATGACCGACGCCCGGGTGGTGCTGCTCGACGAGATCGCCGCCGGCGTCAACCGCACCCTGCTCGGCGATCTCGTCACCAACATCGAGCGGCTCAATCGCGAGCTGGGCTACACCTTCCTGGTCATCGAGCACGACATGGACATGATCGCCCGGCTCTGCGACCCGGTGATCGTGCTGGCCCAGGGCAGCGTGATGGTCGAGGGCAGCATCGCGGAGATCCAGAACAACCCCGAGGTCATCGAGGCGTACTTTGGCGCTGCCAGCTGACCGGGGCGCCGCCTACTGAGCGGCTGGCCGCCGCCCGCCCCATGGGGGGCGCGGCGTCCCGCGGGACACCTCCAATAACGATAACGAACGCAGAGAACGACTGACCATGCCATTACTCGACGCACGCAACGTGCACGGTGGCTACGGCGGCATGAACATCCTCAACGGGGTGGACATGGCCATCGAATCCGACCAGATCGGCGTGATCGTCGGTCCCAACGGGGCCGGCAAGTCCACCATGCTCAAGGCCGTGTTCGGCCTGCTCCACGTCAGCCAGGGCGAGATCCTGCTGCGCGGCGAGCCGATCCACAACCTGCCCCCCAACAAGCTGGTACAGAAGGGGATGGGCTTCGTGCCCCAGGAGAACAACGTCTTCCCGAGCCTCACGGTGAAGGAGAACCTGGAGATGGGCGCCTTCCTCAAGCCGGGTAACGTCAAGCGCATGCTGGCCCAGGTCTTTGAGTTCTTCCCGCCGCTCCACGAGAAGCGCCACCAGCCGGCCGGCGAGCTCTCCGGCGGCCAGCGCCAGATGGTAGCCATGGGCCGGGCGCTGATGGCCGAACCCAGCCTGCTGCTGCTCGACGAGCCCACCGCCGGCCTCTCGCCGCTCTACGTGAACGAGATCTTCGAGCAGGTGAAGCGGGTCAACTCGGCCGGCGTGGGCATCCTGATGGTCGAGCAGAACGCCAAGCAGGCGCTCGGCATCGCCGACAAGGGCTTCGTGCTGGCCGCCGGCCAGAATCGCTTCACCGATACCGGGGCCGCGCTGCTGGCCGACCCGGACGTCGCCAAGAGCTTCCTCGGCGGCTAGCCGGGAACGGGAGAGTATCGACGTGAATGAACTGGTCTTCTTTATCAACAACGTGGTGATCGCCGGCAGCGTGACCGGCTCGATCTACGCCATCGGCGCGGTGGGCGTGACGCTGATCTTCAGCATCATGCGCTTCGCCCACTTCGCCCATGGCGACATGATGACCTTCGGCGCCTTCATGGTGCTGCTGCTGGCCAGCGCCTTCCCGGGGGCCGGGGCGGCCTTCGGCGTGCCCGCCGCGCTGGTGCTGCTGCCGGTGGCCATGGCGCTCACCGCGCTGCTCGCGGTGGGCATCGACCGCGCCTTCTACAAGCCGCTGCGCGCCCACGGGGTCAAGCCCATCGTGCTGGTCATCGGCTCGCTGGGGGTGACGCTGATGCTGCAAGGCCTGATCCGGCTGTTCTCGGGCACCGGCGGCCAGAGCCTCTATGTCGATGATCGCAAGGAGATCTTCCGCCTCGCCCTGCCCTTCGAGGGCGTGCGGGTGCCGGTGGTGATCACCGAGCCGCAGCTCTGGCTCTTCGGGATCACCCTCGCCGCCGTGGTAGGGCTGCACTTCTTCCTGACCCGCTCGCGGCTCGGCAAGGCGATGCGCGCCATGTCCGACAACCCCGATCTGGCCCAGGCCTCGGGCATCAACACCAACACCATCGTCGCCGTGACCTGGGTGATCGCCGGGGGACTCGCCGCCATCGCCGGCACCCTGCTGTCGCTGGACGTGACCTTCAAGCCCGACCTCAGCTTCTTCCTGCTGCTGCCGATCTTCGCCGCCGCCATCGTCGGCGGCGTGGGCCACCCCTTCGGGGCCGTGGCCGGCGGCTTCGTGGTGGGCTTCGCCGAGACCCTGGCGGTGTTCAACTGGAGCGTGCTGCTCAGGCCCTTCCGCGACAGCCTGCCGGAGTGGCTGACCCAGGCCGGCAACCTCGCCTTCGTCGGCACCGAGTACAAGATCGTGGTGCCCTTCTTCATCCTGGTCGTCATCCTGGTGTGGCGCCCCACCGGCATCTTCAAGGGCAAGGTGATCTGATGGATACGAGACGCGCCGATATCGTCGCCGCCCCCAGCCGCCTGCCGCTGCGGGAAATACTGCTCTTCCTCGCCCTGCTGGCGGCCGTGCTCGGCGTCTACGCCGCGATGGGCAGTGCCTACAGCACCCGCATGCTGGTGGAGGCCTCCTGCTACGCCATCCTGGCCCTCGGCCTGACCATCCAGTGGGGCTATGCCGGCCAGTTCAATGCCGGGGTGATGGGCTTCGTGGCCCTGGGCGGCTTCAGCGCCATGTTCTTCAGCATCCCGGTCAACGAGGCGTTCTGGGGCAGCGAGCTGCCCGGCGAGCTTGGCCTGGTGCTGCTCGCCATGATCGCCGCCATCCTGGTGGTGCTCGGCGCCACCCGGCTCGACCGGCTCGGCGTGCCTAAGCGGCTGCGCACCGTCATCGCCGTGGTGCTCGGGGTCGTGCTCTACCTGGTGGTGATCAACGCCCTGCGTGACGTGACCGACCAGATCGAGTCCCAGGCCGGTTTCATCGGCGGCCTGGGGCTGCCGGTCGGCGTGGGCTGGATCGTCGGCGGCGCGCTGGCAGGCGCAGTGGGCTTCTTCATCGGGCGGGTCTGCCTGGGGCTGCGCAGCGACTACCTGGCGATCGCCACGCTGGGCATCGCCGAGATCATCAAGGCCTTCCTCAAGAACTCCGACTGGCTGACCCGCGGCACCGCCACCGTCTCGCCGCTGCCTTGGCCGGTGCCGGGCCCTGCCGAGGTCGGCTTCACCCTGGCCCGGGCGATGTACCTGTCGGTGACCGCGGTGATGATCGCGGTGATCTTCTTCCTGCTGAGCCGCGCCTATCACGCCCCCTGGGGACGGATGATCCGCGCCATTCGCGACAACGAGCTCTCGGCCGCCGCCATGGGCAAGGACATCAACCGGCGGCGCCTGGAGATCTTCGTGCTGGGCTGCATCCTGATGGGCATCGGCGGCGCCGCGCTCGGCAGCTTCAACAGCATGTTCGATCCCCAGGGCTACCTGCCGCTCAACCACACCTTCCTGGTGCTGGTGATGGTCATCCTGGGCGGTCCCGGCAACAACCTGGGCACCATCTTCGGCGCCGTGGCGGTCTACATCATCTGGATCATGTCCGAGCCGCTGGCGCTGTTTGTGATGGAGCTGGCCGTCGCCTTCGGCGAGGGCGCCTTCGGCTGGGAGGCCCCCACCAACATGGACAGCCGAGCGCTGCAGGCGCGGGTATTCGTGATCGGGCTGCTGATCACCCTGGTGCTGCGCTTCGCGCCCAAGGGGCTGCTGCCGGAGAAGATCAAGCACGTGGCCTGACACGCCATCGGCCCGGGACGCAGGTCCCGGGCCGATGGCGTCTCTCCCTCATTTGCTGACCGGCCCGCTCGTCACCCGACGGGCGGGCCGGCTGCCGCTAGAAGGCCTCCCACTCGGGCTCACGCTCCTCGGCCTTCGACGAACGCGCCCGCGGCGACGCCTCGCCGGACGCTGGTGCGCCCGAGGCGGGAGAAGACACCGACCCGGCGTGGTGGCTGGCGTGAAGGGCGCCGTCCTCGCGCTCATCGCCCAGCACGAAGCCGCTGATCAGGCCGCTGAGCTGCTCGGCCTGGCGGCGCATCTGGGCGGCCGTGTCGGAGCTCTGCTCGACCATGGTGGCATTCTGCTGGGTCATGGTATCGAGCTGATTGACGGCCGTGTTGACCTCCGCGATGCCGGCGCTCTGCTCTCGCGACCCGGCATTGATCTCGGAGATCACGGCCGTCACCTGCCCCACGCGATCGAAGATCTCGCGCATGGTCTCGCCGGCCCGCTGCACGATCTTGGTGCCGTCTTGGGAGAGCGCCACCGACGACTCGATCAGGCCCTTGATCTCGTTGGCCGCCTCCGCCGAGCGCTGGGCGAGCTTGCGCACCTCCTGGGCCACCACGGCGAAGCCGCGACCGTGCTCGCCGGCACGCGCCGCCTCGACCGAGGCGTTGAGCGCCAGGATATTGGTCTGGAAGGCGATGGAGTCGATCATCGACACGATATCGCCGATCTGCGACGACGAGCGACTGATGTCGCCCATCGTCTTCTCAACGCCCTGCATGGCCGCCTGGCCCTGCTGGGCGACGCCGGAGGTGGCGGTGACCAGCTGGTCGGCCTGCTCGGTGTGGCTGGCGTTGTTCTCCACCGTGGAGGTGATCTCCTCCATGGCCGAGGAGGTCTGCTGCAGGCTGGCCGCGGCCTGGTCGGTGCGTGCCGCCAGCTCCTCGCTGCCCTGGGCGATATCGTTAGCCGCCCAGGTGACCGCGTTGGCGCCGTGGCGCACGTCGCGCAGCATCGACTGCATGCGCTCGAGGAAGGCGTTGAACTGCTCGCCCAGCTCGCCGATCTCGTCGCGGCTGCGAACGGTCAGGCGCCGTGTCAGATCCCCCCTGCCGGCTGCCACCTCGCTGGCGACCTCCTTGATGGTCGAGGCCGTGTAGCGCACCTGTTGGACCGTGCGGCGCGCCAGCCACATCGCGAAAGCCGCGATGATCAGGTTGGCCACGGTGCCCAGGCTCCAGAGCCGGACCAGAGAGGCGGTGAGCGACTCCTCGGCAGCCGCCTCGATGCCCGCCATGGCCGCCTCGATATCACTGACATAGACGCCGGCCCCGATCACCCAGCCCCAGGGCTCGACGGAGGCGACATAGGAGTGCTTGGGCTCAGGCTCGCCGGTCTCGGGGTCCGGCCACTCGTATCGATAGGAGCCGCCGCCCGCCGCGGCCAGCTGGGCCATGTCGCGAATCATGTGAATGCCGTTGGCGTCGGTGGCCCCGAACATGTTGGTGCCCACCGTGTCGGGCGCCGCCGGCTGCACCAGCATGTGGCCGTCCGACTCGAAGGCAAAGATGTAGTTGTCGCCCTCGAAACGTAGGCTATCCAGCAACTCCATGGCGCGTCGTTTCGCCTCTTCGGTGTCGGGCACCGTGGCGGCGATCCGTTCCATCATGGACGTGGCGAGCTCGACGTGGCCTCGCACGCCGCGCTGGCGCGCCTCGAGCAGCAGCTCACGCTGCTGCTCGACCTGCTCCTGATTGGCCTGAAAACTGCCATACCCCTCGAGCAGCAGCAGGCAGGAGGAGGAGAGAATCAGCGGCATGAGGACCAGCAGCAGGATCTTCACCTGCAGGCTGTCGGTGACGAATCGCAGCAGGCGAAACCGGGGGGGCGCGGCGGAGGAAGCATTGTTCATTATTGGGTCTCCCAGGGAAACAGAAGTGGCTAGAGATCGCGGGCGTCACGAGATGGGGACAGACCGCGGCATGACAATTGGCCAAGCCGACGGCGGCACCGAAGGGCGTGAAAGCGAGGATGTCATGGGCGCGGCTCTCGACGCGGGCCTGGCGAGTCGATGCCACACATCGTCCCATTGTCGGGATTGGGCGCTGCCGTTACATGATATATATCAAGATTTGTTGTTATATATAAGACTAACTTAGCGGCTCGGCTTCGAGGCCACCACGAGAAAGGCCCCGGCGGTTGCCGCCGGGGCCTTCGTTCGTTCGCCCCCGCACAGCGAGAGCGCGACCCTTAGAGGTCGACGTAGCCCTGGCTGGTGAAGGAGCCGTCCTCGATCACCATCTCCAGCACCACGCCCGGCACGTCGCCGTTGGCATCGAACTCGTGGGTGCCGGAGGCGCCCTCGTAGTTGATCTCGGTGCCGGCGGCGATCAGCTCCACCGCCTTCTCCCACTCGCCGGGCAGCACCACCTCACCCGGGGCGCTGGCAACGCTGCGCAGCGCCTCGTTGAGCCCCTCGCGCTCGGCACTGCCGTTCTGCTCGATGGCCAGCGCCAGCAGGAAGGCGGCGTCGTAGGCCTGGGCGGCGAACACCGCGCTGGGGTCGATACCGGCCTCCTCGGCCTGGGCCTGGAACATCTCGGTGCCCGGCAGTTCAGGGCTGCCCGGGCGGGTGGCGATCATGCCGTCGAGCACGTCGGCGCCGATGGCCTCGACCAGGCTGTCGCCGACCATGCCGTCGGCCCCGATGTACTGGGTGAACATGCCGCTCTCATAGGCCTGGCGTACCACCGTCTGGCCGGAGGTGTCGGCGTAGGCCAGCACCACCAGGTTCGGCACGCCGGTGGAGGAGAGGATGCCCAGCTCCGAGCGGTAGTCGGCGCGGTTGTCCTCGTGGGCGAGGTTCTCCACCACCGTGCCGCCCGCGGCCTCGAAGGCCGCGCTGAAGGCCTCGGAGAGGCCGCGGCCGTAGTCGTTGTTGACGTAGGTGACGACGACTTCCTCGATGTCCTTGGAGATCAGCAGCTTGGCGAGCATCTCGCCCTGGAAGGCATCCGAGGGGACGGTGCGGAACACCAGGTCGTTGTCATCGAGGTCGGTCACCGCCGGCGCCGTGGAGGCCGGCGAGACCATGGTCACCCCGCCCGGGACGGCGGCGTTGTTGGCCGCGGCGATGGTCGCGCCGGTGCACAGCGCCCCGACGATGGCGGTGACCTGCTCGGTGTTGACCATGCGGTCGGCGGCATTCGAGGCGGCCGAGGCATCGGAGCAGGTGGTGTCGCCGGTGGGCATCACCAGCTCCTGGCCGCCCAGCAGGCCGCCCTGCTCGTTGACCTGACTCACCGCCAGCTGGGCGCCGTCGAAGATCGGCGGCGTCAGGCTCTCGATGCCGCCGGTGAAGCCACCCAGGAAGCCGACCTTGACCTCGGCCTGCGCCATGCCGGAGAGGGCCAGGGTGGTCGCCGCCACCGCCGTCGCTAGAACGCGTTTCTTCATGATTGTTGGTCTCGCTCTGGTTGTTCGGATCATGAACTGCATGAATCACACCCCTCAATCTGGAAGGCCGAGGAGTAAAACACAAGCCGGCGCTGCCAACGCTCCGGGCCCGTCGGCGCTCGCCAAGTCATTGATCAAAATGGCGGAACGCCAGTGCTTAAGCCTTCGAACGCACGCTTCAACGCAACCGCACGCCCCGACCTATACTGAGGGCCGTTCCCCCTGCCAAGAGGTCACCATGACACCACGCCCAACGCCCCTCGCCTTCGCCCTCCTCGCTCCCCTCGCCCTCTTCACGGCAAACGCCCAGGCCGACCAGCCCGCCGGCCAGGCCATCGACTACGCCGTGGAAGGCGAGGCCTTCGCCGGCTACCTGGCCAGCGCCCCGGACGAGTCCCGCGGCACCGTGCTGATCATCCATGACTGGGACGGCCTCACCGACTACGAACGCCGGCGCGCCGACATGCTCGCCGAACTGGGTGTCGACGCCTTCGCGATCGACCTCTACGGCCAGGGCAACCGCCCGGTGGAGACCGCGGCCAAGAAGGCCGAGACCGGCAAGCTCTACGAGGATCGTGAGCGCATGCGCCGTTTGACCCTGGCCGGCCTGGCCGAGGCGCGTGCCCAGGGCGCCGCCGGCCCGGTGGTGATCATGGGCTACTGCTTCGGGGGCGCGGTGGTGCTGGAGCTCGCCCGCTCGGACGCGGCCGAGGAGATCGCCGGCTTCGCCACCTTCCACGGCGGCCTGGCCACCCCCGAGGGCCAGGGCTATCGCGCCGATACCGCGCCGATCCTGGTGGCCCACGGCGGCGCCGATGGCTCGATCTCGCTGGACGACGTCGCGGCCCTGAGCAAGGAGCTGGAAGCCGCCGGCACCCCCTACGAGATCGAGATCTACTCCGGCGCGCCCCACGCCTTCACTGTCTTCGGCAGCGAGCGCTACCAGGCGCGGGCCGACGAGAAGTCCTGGGCCGCCTTCCTGGGGCTGCTCGACGAGGCGCTGTGATCCCACCGGGCGGCCCGCGGCACGGGTCGCCATATCGCAAGAAGCCGTTCGTTTAATCAAAGATTAATGGTTTTTCTTTCTGTAGAATCGCTTTCCGGAACTGACAACCACCACATAAAAGCTGTTTTGCAGAAAGGAGTACCGACGTGACGAGCCCATCGACGGCCGCGCCCACTAACGTGTGGCGGCGCATTCCCCTGTGGCAGAAGATCCTCGCCGGCCTGGCGCTCGGCATCCTCGCCGGCGCGCTGATGGGCGAGGACGCCAGCGTCTTCAAGCCCATCGGTGACGTCTTCATCAGCGCCATCAAGATGCTGATCGTGCCGCTGGTGTTCTCCACCCTGGTGGTGGGCATCACGGCGATGCGCGACCCGCAGAAGATGGGCCGCATCGGCGTGCGCACCATCGGGCTGTACTTGATCACCACCGCCTTCGCCATCGCCATCGGCCTGCTGGCCTCGCTGATCTTCCAGCCCGGCGTGGGCCTGGAGATGAGCTTCGAGTCCGGCATGGAGGCCAAGGAGGCCCCCAGCCTGGTGGAGATCCTGGTCGGTCTGGTGCCCCAGAACCCCATCGATGCGCTGGCCAACGGCAACATCCTGCAGATCATCGTCTTCGCCATCGGGCTCGGCATCTCGCTGACCCTGATCGGCGAGAAGGGCGAGCCGGTCGTGCGCGTCTTCGAGAGCTTCGCCGAGGCGATGTACAAGCTGACCAGCTTCGTCATGGCCCTCGCCCCGTTCGGCGTGTTCGGCCTGATCGCCCACGTCTCGGGCAGCTACGGCCTCGAGGTTCTGCTGCCGCTGGCCAAGGTCATCGGCGTGGCCTACCTGGCCAGCGTGGTGCACGTGCTGGTCGTCTACAGCGGCCTGCTGGCCCTGCTCGGCCGCCTCAACCCGGTGCGCTACCTGCAGGGCATCCTCGACGCCCTGGTGGTGGCCTTCTCCTCGGCCTCCTCCTCCGGCACCCTGCCGGTCTCGCTGCGCTGCGCCCAGAAGAACCTCGGCGTCTCCGAGGGCGTGGCCGGCTTCGTGCTGCCGGTGGGTGCCACCATCAACATGGACGGCACGGCCATCTACCAGGGCGTGGTGGCGGTGTTCATCGCCCAGCTGCTGGGCGTCGAGCTCAGCATGATGGACTATGGCATGATCATCGTGACCGGCACCCTGGCCTCCATCGGTACCGCCGGCGTGCCCGGCGCGGGCCTGGTGATGCTCTCCATCGTCATGGCTCAGATCGGCCTGCCGCTGGAGGCGATCGCGGTGATCGCCGGCATCGACCGCATCCTCGACATGGCCCGCACCAGCGTCAACGTCGCCGGCGACCTGATGGTCACCACCCTGGTCGGCAAGAGCGAAGGCGAGCTCGACGAGAGCGTCTACAACGCCACTCACAAGAGCTGATCCCCCGCGGCGCCGGACCCGCTCCGGCGCCGCGTCCTTCCGCGGCGCGTCCCGGGCCGCTATAAAAAGCGACTCGCCCCGGGCCGCCGTGATAAGCGGCTCGCCCTGAGCCGCTATCCTGACGCGCCCCCGACCCGGCTCTCGATAAGCCCCCTGCCCTGCCGGCTCCCGACGAATGCTACAGTGACCCTGTCGATGCGCAGCGAGTCGCGAGGTCACCATGCATATCACCCCCCTGACCGGCAGCCGGGCCGAGATCGGCGAGGCCCACGGCCGCGCCCATGCCGAACGGATCACCCATAGCCTCGAGGTCTACGACCGGCTCTTTCAGGACTTCGTGGGAATGGACTGGGCCCGGGCGCGCCGCGTGGCCGAGCGCTTCCTGCCGATGATCGAGCGCGGCTTCCCGGCGATCCTCGAGGAGATGGACGGCATCGCCCGGGGCGCGGGCCTCGACTTCGCCGATATCCTGACCCTGAACTGCCGAAGCGAGATCTCGCTGACCCAGGCCAGCGGCGGCTGCTCGGCCTTCGCCCTCGACCGCGACGACACCCAGTGGCTGGCCCAGAACTGGGACTGGCGCAGCGATCAGCTGCACAACGTGGTGGCGCTGGAGATCAGCGGCGACGACGCCCCGACGCTGTTCAGCATCGGCGAGGCCGGCATGGTGGCCAAGATCGGCATGAACGAGCACGGCCTCGGCGTATGTCTCAACGCCATCCGCTCCCGTACCTGCGGCGCGGGGCTGCCCATCCACGTCGCCCTGCGCAAGATCCTGGAGTGCCGCGACCTGGACGACGCCGTGGCGGTGGCGCGCCACGACCGGGTCTGCTCGCCGGCGCACTTCCTCATCGCCCAGGGCGACGGCCGGGCGCTGGGCCTCGAGGTGCAGCCCGGCGAGCCCGGCGTGCTGTTCCCCGAGAACGGCGTGGTCACCCACACCAACCATCTCTATGCCGGCGGCGACGCCGAGCGCGTCGAGGACTTCCCGCGCGCCGATTCCCGGTCTCGCCTGGCGCGGCTGGATGCCCTGCTGCGCGAGGGGCTGCCGCGCCAGGGCGCGATCGGCGAGGGGGAACTCTTCACGTTGCTCAGCGATCACGACGGCGCGCCGCTCTCGCTGTGTCGCCACTTCAACCCCGACCAGCCCGCCGAGGAGCGCATGGAGACGCTGTTCTCGGTGGTGATGGACCTGACCCAGCGGCGACTCACGCTGCGCCACGGCAAGCCGTGCGAGAGTGACGAGAGCCTGACGGTCCAGTTCGGCGACGAGCCCGGGGTTGATCCGGGTCAAACGCGACAGAATATCGAACGATAATGATTGTCAGATGCAGTGGCGGGTGATAGCTTAGCCGTGCGATACATTCTCATTTGCACCAAGGATCCCCGCATGAAGAAGCTGCTGCTCACCGCACTCTCTACCGTCCTCTGCACCGGCCTGATCGCCACCACCGCCCACGCCGAAGGGCCGGATCACTTCGCGGGCGAGCCCTCGCGCACCCTCGAGGAGGCGATCACTAACGTCAGCGATTACAACGCGCGGCTGACCGAGCTGCTGGCCAAGGACGAGTTGAGCAACCGCGACCTGGGCACCGTCCACGAGCTCACCTACACCCTCGAGAATGCGCTGGCCCGCATCGATGCCGAGGTCGACACCATGGCCACCTCCCTCGAGGAAGTGCACCTGGGCTCGGAGAGCGTCGATCGCGAGCGCGTGCGCCTCAACGGCATGGCCTACCTCAACGCCGCGCGTCCGCTGACGGCAGCAGAGTAAGGGCCTGAACGCGGCCCTCACGGCCGCGACGGCGCCTCAGCCGGCCAGGGCCTCCTCGACCAGCGCACGGGCCTCGGCGGTCATCGGCAGCTCGAGGGCCAGCGCATGGGCGCCCGGCGACATCTTCCGCCAGGTCTTCTGTACGATGCGAATCAGGTGATCGTGGTCGACCTGTCGGGAGAAGTCGCCGAAGTAGTTCTCCAGGAACACCAGGCAGGCGCAGTCCTCCACCGCCTGCACGCCCTCGTCTCGCCCCAGTCCCTGCTTGCGGATCATCGTCGCCACCCGCTCGGCCGAGGCGTCGTCGTAGCCCGCATCAATCATCAGCGCCGCGGTGGTCTCGCCGGCGCGTTGCCCCTGATCACGACGCCAGGTCAGATAGCCCACGCGCCCCTCGGGATAATCGCCGCGCGGCACCTGCCAGCGCTGCAGGTGCTGGCCGCGCACCGCCAGGCGCACCAGTTCGTCCGGCGCCTCGACGAGCCGCTCCAGCCAGGCGCTCATCCTTCCCGCGTGCCACAGCTCCTGGGGCATCGGCTCGCCCTCCACCGTCACGCGGCGCGGGTCCTCGGCGTGCAGGGCATCCAGGGCGGCGAGGGTCGCCGCGAACGGAGAGGGGTCGCGAGGGGATTCGACGGGCATGGGCGCACTCCTTGATCGGATAGGGTCGGGTCCGGTAACGGCGACGGCCGCCGCCGGCCACAGCATACCGGGCCGTCGGGCGTGGGGCCCAGCCCCGCCGCCACGGATTGCCCGACGCCCAGGCCGCGGTGATCGTGCGATGGCCTCGAAAGCCTCGGGCCGCACGAGGCGTAACGCCCGCGCATAAAAAAGGCCCCCCGCAGGGGGCCAGTGGGAGCACGCCAGCTCACTCGTTGCATCGCCACTCCAATGGCGATCCTGCCATACGTAGTGCGATAAGCAGGCCAATAAAAATAAAACGATTACATAACAGCTGCTTAATGAAAGATAACGCCTCGACGCCACGTGTAACGGCGCCCGATCACTTCGCACCTGCACCATGGCGGGCCCACACGCCGGCCCGGTGCCCCATCTCGGCCCGCCCAGTCCTCGCCGCCATCGCCAGTCGAGATCATCAGGCCCAAGCGCGATCACCGGGAGGCAGCGAGATCATCGGGATGTCACGCCACCGACTCCCCGGCACTCAGGGATGCAGGCTGGCGGCGTTGCTTATATATGGAATGGCAGATATGTTGGCGAGACACTCCACCTCCCAGGCCCCGTGACGCCCATGTCCTCTCTGCACGACCTGCCCAATATCGAGCGCCCGCTGTTTCGCGTCCCCGACCCCGAGGCCCTCGGCGGCGACGCCGCGGCGCATCGACCCCGGATCCTGCTGCTCTACGGCTCGCTGCGGGCGCGCAGCTTCAGCCGGCTCGCGGTGGAGGAAGCCGCGCGGCTGCTGGAGGCCATGGGCGCCGAGACCCGCATCTTCGACCCCCGCGGCCTGCCGCTGCCCGATGCCGAGGAGGCCAGCCATCCCAAGGTCGCCGAGCTGCGGGAGCTGGCCGCCTGGGCCGAGGGCATGGTGTGGTGCTCGCCGGAGCGCCATGGGGCGATGACCGGCATCATGAAGGCGCAGATCGACTGGATCCCGCTCTCGCTGGGCGCCGTGCGCCCCACCCAGGGCAAGACGCTGGCCGTGATGCAGGTCTGCGGCGGCTCCCAGTCGTTCAACAGCGTCAATCAGCTGCGCGTACTGGGGCGCTGGATGCGCATGCTGACCATCCCCAACCAGTCGTCGGTGCCCAAGGCCTACCTGGAGTTCGACGAACACGACCGCATGCGGGCATCGCCCTATTACGACCGCATCGTCGACGTGATGGAGGAGCTGGTGAAGTTCACCTGGCTGGTGCGCGGGCGCACCGACTATCTCACCGATCGCTACTCAGAGCGCAAGGAGAGCGCCGGCGAGCTCTCCGCACGCGTCAACCAGCGGGCGACCTGAGCACCGCGGCCGTCAGCCGCGATCGCCACAGAGCAGGCCACTCTGGCGAATCTCCCCCAGCCGCCCGTCGCCGATCCCCCCGATCCGGGTGAGCTCGGAGGCACCTCGCCACGGCCGCCCGGCGATGATATCCGCGGCGCGCGCCGGCCCCACGTGGGGCAGCTCGGCGAGCCGCGCCGCGACGCTGGCGTTGAGATCGATGCAGCGCGTCCGCGAGCCGCCGACCGCCAGCACCTCGCCGCCGGCCGCCGGTACGGGCTCGAGGCGCGCGCCGTTGAGCGCCAGGTAGACCGGCGCATGGTCCGAGACCCGGTCACGCGACGCCCGGTGATCCAGGGGCAGCAGCGCCGGATAACGCAGGATGCCCCCGCCGTCGGGCGTCAGGCGCTCGGCGTCGTACCAGAGGTTGTCGTAGAGGCTCGCGTACTCGCCCGCCGTGGTCGCCAGGGTCGAGCGCCCCTCGGTGATCGCCGGCACCGCGCCCAGGGCACGCAACGGCGCCCAGCCCGGATGGTCGGGCGGCAGGTTGAAGTCGCCCGCCAGCAGCCGCGGCGTCTGTGGCGCGATCTCGCCGAGCCACTGCCAGTAGTCGGCCAGCGCCGCGATCTCCGGCAGGCGGTCGCCCACGCTGTCGCCGTAGACCGCGTGCACGGTCGCCAGGGTGAAGCGGTCGCCGGTCGCCACGTCACGAAAGCGCGCCGAGTAAGGCTCGCGGGAGAAGACGTCGCCGTGATCGATGAACACCACGGCCCCGTCCTCGTAGGCCACCTCGCTCTCCCGCCACAGGAAGCCGTAGTGCTCCTCGTAGGAGCCGCGCCCCAGGGCGTGGCTGGCCATGGAGGACCAGGCCTCGCCCGAGCGCGCCTCGAGCTCGCGTTCCAGCGAACCCAGCGCCGCCGGGTCCATCAGCTCCTGCACCGCCAGCAGGTCGAAATGGTTGGCCACGTGGGCCACCTGGGGCATGGCCTTGTCGTTGTTCCAGCCCAGATGCTCGATGTTCCAGCTGCCGACGAGCACGTCGGCCGAGAGGGGAAGGGGGGACAGGACCAGCAGCCCTGCCAGCAGATAACGCGGCATGCCATCTCCAGGCAAAAGGCCGCTATCCTGGCGGCCTTTTGCATGAAGATCAATCTGTTACGAAAAGCGACAAACGAGAAAAAGTGACGACCGGCCCAGGCCTCAGCGCCATGCGAGCCACAGCGCGTCGGCGGCCACGCCCAGCAGGAAGAGTGTCAGGCCGAGGCACCGGGCGGGTCATCATGGCGGGCCCTCCGCGACCGGGAGGGCCGGCCGCTCAGGGGTTGCCCGGCACGGCGATCCAGAACGGGAAGGCCCCCGCGAGCGGCTCGCGCCGCACGACCTCGAGGGTCTCGGTGTCGATCACCGCGATGGCATCGTCGGCGGTGAGCGAGGCGTAGAGATAGCGCCCGTCTCGGCTCGCCCGCACCCCATGCGGCCCGGTGCCGACCTCGACCGACGCGGCGACCTCCAGGGCCTGCGCATCGATGACGGTCACCACGGAGTCCGCGATGGCGCCGGTCGCCACGTAACGCCCACCGGGCAGCACATCGATGCCGCCGTGGCCATTGCCGACCGGGAAGGTGGCGAGCATGGTCTCGCTGGCCAGCTCGAGCACCCCCACCTGGCCCACGAAATCGCGGATCCACAGCCGCTGGCCATCCTCGCTGAGGTCGAGGTTGTGCGGTGTCTCGAGCCCCGGGGTGGGAATCTCGTCGACCTTCTGGCGCGTCTGCATGTCGATCACGGCGATGGCCCCGCCGCCCTGCAGCGTCACGTAGGCCAGCGCGCCGTCGGCGGAGAACACGGCGTTGTGGGGCCCCGCGCCGACGGGGATGCTGGCGACCCGCTCGCCGGCGTCCAGGTCGATCACCACCACCACATCATCCGCCTGGGCCATGGCGAGGCCGTGTCGGCCATCGGGCGCAATCTTCACCCCCTGGGCCACTGCGCCGACCGGCAGGGTCGCGGTCAGCGCCCCGCTGCGGGCGTCCAGCACGTGGACATCGCCGGTCTTGAAGCCCGAGACCAGCAGCCGCGAGCCATCCGGGCTCAGGGCGTTGTAGTGCGCGCCCTCGATGCCCGGCCAGGCCTCCCCGGTGGGCAGCACCTCGACGTCGCCGCTGTGCTGCACCGCGACGTAGGTGGACGCGGGAAACGCCGCCTCCCGGGTGAGTGCCGTGGCCGCATCGTCCGGGGCGGGCTTCGAGGCGGCCGCGGCCTCCGGGGTTGCCTCGAAGCCCGCTAGCCCCTGGCGCAGCCGGTGGACGTCGCGCCCACTCAGCGCCGGGTCGCCAAGCGCTTCGATCTCTTCGGCGGTATAGGGGCGGAAGTCCTCGGGCGCGGGATCGAGCTCGGTGAGCAGGTAGTTGAGCACCTCGGCGATCTGCGCCTCGCCAAGCGCCTCGCCCCAGGCCGGCATATTGCCGTCGTAGGTCACGCCGTCGACGACGATCGGGCCGGTCAGGCCGTTCAGCAGCACCCGGGCCAGGTAGTCGCGTCCGTTGATCTCGTCACCCTCGGCGGCATAGAGCTCGCCGACGTGGCCCCGGTGGGGCGGGAAGACGCCGCTCACGCCTTCGCCGTTCGGCCGGTGACAGGCGGCACAGTGCTCGGCATAGACTCGAGCCCCGGGCGACGCCTCCTGGGCGACGGCCGTGGTGGCGGCCACCGCGCCGGTCGCGCCGAACAGGCAGGCCGTCATCCAGGGCAGCAGATAGGGTCTTATCATTGTCATCTCTCGCATCGGGCCTTGGCCCCCGTCACGGCCTCGTCATCGCGACGGGCCGCCACCGGGGCGCTCGGAAAATGGGGCCGGCAACAGCGGCCGGTAACGGGGGGCGAACAGTGGGTCGAAACAGTGGGTCGCAGCAGGCGACAGCAAGCGGCCGGGCCAACGCCCGGCCATGGCATCACTGCACCGCGACGGGGCGCACCACCGGCTTGCCGTCGACGACCATCGGCGGATCGACCTTCAGCGAACCGGGGCCGAAGGCATACTCGCCGGGCGTCCCGGTATCGCGGTGGAGCATCACGTAGAGCCGCTCGCCGGCCGCGACGTCACGCTCCAGCGGCACCTCGACGGCCTGGTGGTCGCCGTCGCTCACCCCGACATGGCCGATGGAGGCCGGGGCCACGATGTTGCCCTCGCCGTCGCTCTCGTGGACCACCAGGAAGGCATCCTCGGCGACGCTCACGGCCTCCACCGTGACGGTGCGGCCGGGGGCCTGCTCCGAGACCTCGACCTGCGGGGCCGCGACGGCCCCCGCGACCAGGCCGAGTGTCAGGGTAGCGACCGTCAGGGAATGGCGAATCATCATCGTGCAACCTCCTTTGCACGGGGAAAGAATCACGCCGCAGCGGCGCCCGGCGTCTTACAGCCGGAGCCGCTCCAGCCTATCGGTGGGCAGCTCGCCCACCAGCAGCGAGCCGGCGTTGTCGCCCGGCCAGCCCACCACCGCCTGGTCGCCCAGATGGGCGACGTAACGACCCTGCCGGGCGACCGCATCGCGCACGCTCGCCCGATTGAAGAACAGCGGACCGCTGACCACGTACTGGACCACCGTGCGCGCCTCGACGCGGTAGGCCAGCGCCGCGGCGGGTTGCCCCTGCAGCGCGGTCGGCCAGGCGCCCAGGAACTCCACCCCGGGCCCCTCGATGACCTCCAGCGGCAGCGCCAGGGTGCGCGCCAGCGCGGCGGTATCCCGGGTGGTATGCCCGGGCAGCTCACCGGCCACCAGCTGCCGGTAATCGGCCACGGCGTCGCGCACCATCGGCACGCCCTGGCGCGCCTGCCAGCTCGGCCACCCCAGCACCACCGCCAGCACGCAGGCCTGGACCGCCGCCAGGCCCCAGCCCATCCAGCCCCACAGGGGGCGAGGGGCGACGCGTCTCTGGGCGGGAGAGAACAGCCGATGCCTCAGGCGCCGCTCGACGGCCTCGGCCGAGGCCGCGTGGCCGGCAGGCTGGGCGACGGGGTGAGCGGCAGAAGGTGAGGCCGTATGTGATGCAGAACCGAGCCGCCCCAGGCGCTGGCTCACGGCCTGCTGGCGCGACAGCTCGCGCCGGCACAGCTCGCACGCCGAAAGGTGGTGTGCCATGGTGCGGCGCTCGTCGGGAGCCAGCTCGTCATCCAGGTAGGGCGCCACCCGCTCCAGCCAGCCGGCATGCGCCTCATGCTCGCGGCGATCGTGATCACTCATGGTGCCGTTCCCCCTCGTCGCCCACCGCGTCTCGCTCACTCGCTTCCTCTTGCTCATCGACCAGCAGCGCGGCGAGCAGGCGGCGGCCGCGGGCCAGCCGGCTGGTCACCGTGCCCAGCGGCAGCTCCAGCGTCTCGGCGATCTCCCGGTAGCGGTAGCCCATCAGGTCGTGCAGCTCGACCACGATGGCGAAATCATCCGGCAGGCGGCGCAGCAGCGCCGCCACGCGGCTGTCCGACTGCGCCGCCACGGCCTCTTCGAAGGGCCCCGGCGCCTCGCCGGCGATGGCCTGCCAGTGCGTCTCCTCGATATCGGTGATCGGCAGCAGCGCCTGACGGCGCGCCCGGGTGCGGCGATGATCGGCGACCTGCCGCAGCAGGATGCGCACCAGCCAGGCCCGTGAGGCCTCGGCCGAACGCAGCCCCTCGAGCTTCTCCCAGGCCATGATGCAGCTCTCCTGCACCAGGTCCTCGGCCAGCGCCGCTTCGCCAGTGCGCTGCATCGCGATATGCACGAGATGCGTCACATGCGGCTGCACCAGGCGTCGATAGCGCCTCTCCCGCGACGAAAAATGGCCCAGAAACCGCATCCCGCTTGCTCCCGATTTGGTTGTGCTGCCCATTAAGACGGCGCGAGGCAGCGACTTTATTCCCGACACCGTGATATTCGAAGCGCGCGGGAAACGCATGGCGCCATGAGGCCTGCGGAACATGGTGCCCTGTGCATACGAAAAAGGCCGCACCCCAAAGGGCGCGGCCTGGTCATGCACGACAGCCGGGCGATCAGCCTTCGGCGGCGGCCGTGTAGGGTGCCGGCTGCTCACGCTCCACCCACAGCGGGTTGCTCCAGGCGGTCTCGTCGTCCTGGTCGTCGACCTCGAGGGCGACCCAGCCCTCGACCGTCTCGTCCAGGGTCAGCGAGAGGCTAGCCTCGCGGCCGTCCAGGGCGACGGTCTCGAGCACTTCACCGCCCTGTCCGATCAGGCGGGCTTCCTTGAGGCCGTCGACGGCCACGACGTCCACCTGCCAGGTGAAGGCCTCGCCCTCGGGCAGGCGCAGCTCGTCGCCGAACAGGCCATTGCGCGGATGCAGCAGCGGGCCCTGGGTCGCGTAGCCATGGCCGTCCTTGAGGGCACGGGCGAAGGCGCGCGGGGTCAGCTCGCCCGGCACCTTGGCCATCATGCGGATACGGCCGGTCAGGTCGTTCCAGGCATCGTGGGTATCGGTGCCCGCGGTGAAGTAGACGCGGCTGCCCTCGTCCCACAGGTTATGCGCCGTCTGGCGCGTCGGGACGTTGTCGACCTCGGCGTTGAGCTCCAGCAGGTCGAAACCGGTGGCGAAGCCGCCCGGCACGCTGTCATTGGCGAGGTTGCGCAGGTAGCCGTAGTCGTTGAACGGGTGGTTGAGGGGAATCACCTCGGCGTTCAGGCGACGGGCCTCCGCCAGGATCTCCTGGACACTGTCGGTGCCCGGATCCACCTGAAGCTCACCGGCGATGTCGATGGGGAAGGGATTCATGTGCCCCCAGGACGCCGACACCTCGATGGACGGGATGAAGGGCACGCCGCGCTGACCGGAGAGCGCCTGGAAGCGTTCATGGTTGGCCGTGGAGTCATGGTCGCTGATGAACGTCAGGTCGAGATCGGTGGCCAGCTGCGCCCGAACGACCATCTCGGGCGGGGTGGTGCCCTCGAGGATGTTGGCGTGGTGGTGCAGGTCGGCGCCGTACCAGGAATCGTTGTTGGGCTCGGCGAGCCGCTCGATCTCGAGGGTCTTCTGCACGCTCTCGCCGGAGGCCAGGCTGACCTCGAGCTCCTGCTGCTCGGCGGTGAAGCCGGCGCCGGCATTGACGCTCATACGATAGTCGCCGGGCGCCAAGTCAAGCTCCGCCGTGCCGGCCGGGGTCAGCTCGGTGAAGAAGGTCTGCTTGCCGAGGAACTCGACGGGCGGCTGCTGCCCCTCGAGGATCGCCAGGCGGGCATCGCGGGGCGCGCCGGTCCTGGCATCCCGCACGTCGAGGCGCAGCGTGCCCGGCCCTTCCAGGCCGGAGAATTCGAGCGTCTGCTCGCCGCCCGCGGTCACCGTCAGCGCGACGGGCTCGCTGTTGGCGTGGCCCTGGGCCGTGGCATAGGCGCGGTACTCACCCGCCGGCAGCGACATCGCGAAGCTGCCGTCCTCGGCCAGGGTCCAGGCATAGGGATGACCGTCCTGCTCCACCATGACCAAGCCGTCCTGCGGGGCCTCGCCGCTGTCGTTGCGCAGGCTGCCCGCGATCTGCCCGACGGACTCGCCATGCCGCTCGGCCTCGAAGGCCACCACCGGCGCCAGGTCGCCCTCGGGCACCACCTGCAGCCAGCCATCGAAGGTGCGCGACTCGCCGGGCGCGAGGTCATGCTCCAGGTACATGTCCTGGCCTTCGTAGTTGACGCGATCGAAGTAGGGGGCATGCAGCGCGAAGACCCAGTCGCGATCGTAGGCGACCATGCGATCGGTCAGCGCATCAACGGCCACGGTTTCCTTGGCATCGCCAAGCCCCGGGACGCCGAACAGGAAGCCGGTGTCCGGCCACAGGGTGTAGCCCGAACGAATGGCCTCCAGCGGCGCCTCGCCGGCGTTTTCCAGCTCGGTCTTGAGCTGGATGCGATCGCTGCCCGCCTCGAGGGTGTAGGTGGTGGTGACCCAGGCCTCGCCCCAGTTGCGGCGGATGCGGACCACGGCACGCTCGGGCGAGTCCTCGACGATCTCCACGTCCTTGCCGTCGTTGGGCCAGGAGGACCAGTTGTTGGGGATGAAATCGGCGAAGGCGATGCGGTCGAGATCGATCTCGCCCTCCTTCACGGCAGCCAGGTCGACCAGGGTGCCGCGGGGCACGCCCCAGGGCGGCGCGGATTCCACGGCGATGGAGAAGGCCAGCCGCTCATTGGCGATGGTCAGGTCCTCGCTCGCCTGGGCTTCCCCATCGGGAATCGCCGTGGCGCCGCGGGTGATGCTGACATCGGCGTGAGACGCCGCGGAGGCGCCGGCCAGCAGGCCGGCAAGCAGTAGTCGTTCGAGCCGCTTGGTCATTGAAGCGCTCCCTTGCAGAGTATTTCGTTATTGGTAGGTAACGCTTCTATCCTGCTTTATTTTGATTGACCATTCAAATAACGACCGCGGAGCTGCCGGGAGCGGCTTGGTCTCCTCGCGACGGCGGGGAGCGGCTGACATGGGGTCTGTCCGATTAGCCCGTCGCCGCACCAAAAAGGCCGCCGATCAATGATCGGCGGCCTTCTGGATGCTTCATCATCCCGGCCCGCAGGCCAGGTTCAAGGCTTACTTGGCTGCCTTGGATGCGGTGACTGCCTTGCTGGCGGTCTCGGTGGCCTTCTGGGCGCTTTCCTGGGCCTGCTTGACGCTGCCCTCGCTCAGCTTCTGGCTTTCCTGGGCGAACTCCTGCTGGAGAGCCGTCATCTTCTCGGCATCGCCCTGCACGCGTTCGGTCAGTGACTTGGCGACCTGCTGCTGGCCTTCCAGGAAGCTCTTGAAGCCTTCGGCGTCCTTGACCTCTACCAGCTTGCGCAGCTGCGCCATGTTGGTGTCGGCATAGGCCTTGGTGGCGTCGAGCTGGGCGTTGACCATCTTCTCGGTAAAGTCGACGGACAAGGCGGCGAAGGCACGCGCCGGAGCGAAGAACATGGACTCGAACTGAGTGGTGTCGAATTGCTTGGTGTCGAAAGCGAATACGTTAGTCATGATGGGAACCTCCAAGGTTCTGAGTACCATGGAACGGGCGATCCCCGTTCTGATGCCTTGCATCATAGCAGGCACTTTTGTGCAGTGCAACATAACCCCTTCGCATCGCCGAGAGCCCGTACGCCAAGGCGCATGGGCTGGCATTCGCCGGCCTGCCGGAAAAAACGCCTGACCGCCTGGGCATGCGTCGATCACGGCCCCCAATTCAGATCAATGTAATGCATCGGCCACACCACTGGGCTAGCCTGTGCTGCAACGCAATAAATCGTGGAACCCCTATGACGAACCCCTTCTCCCTGCAAGGCAAGGTCGGCATCGTGACCGGTCTGGCCAACCAGGACAGTATCGCCTTCGGCTGTGCCCAGGCCCTGCACCAAGCCGGCGCCGACATGCTGGTGACCTATGCCAGCCCCAAGGCCGAGCGCTTCGTCACCCCGCTCGGTGCCGAGATGGGCCATCCCGAACTGCGGCTCTGCGATGTGCAGGACGACGCCCAGCTGGATGAACTTTTCGACCGGGCTCATCAGCGCTGGGGGCGTCTGGACTTCGTGGTGCACTCGATCGCCTTTGCGCCGCTGGATGACCTGCATGGCCGTGTGGTGGATTGCTCGCGAGACGGTTTCACGCTGGCGATGGATGTCTCCTGCCACTCCTTCCTGCGCATGGCGAAACGCGCCGAGTCGCTGATGCCGCATGGCGGCACCCTGGTGTGCATGTCCTACTACGGCGCCGAACGGGTGGTGGACAACTACAACCTGATGGGCCCGGTGAAGGCCGCCCTGGAATCCGCCACCCGTTACCTGGCCGCCGAGCTGGGACCCAAGGGCATCCGCGTGCACGCCGTCTCCCCGGGGCCGATCCGCACCCGCGCGGCCTCCGGCCTCAAGGATTTCGAGGCCCTGGCCCGGGAAAGCGAAGCCCATGCGCCGCTGCGGCGGCTGGCGACGGTACGCGACGTGGGCAATGCGGTCGTCTACCTGGCCTCCCCAGCCGGCGCCGCGACAACCGGCTCGCTGCACTATGTCGATGCCGGCGACCACATCCGCTACTGAGCCCAACATCGCCAGCGAAGCCCCTGGCGAAGCGAACGACGAGGAGAGGAACATGAGCGCGACAAGCGACGATGGCTTTATCGAGAACCGCACCTTCGACGAGATCAAGATCGGCGACCAGGCGTGTCTCGAAAAGCGCCTGACCATGCAAGACATCAAGCTTTTCGCGATCATGTCCGGCGACGTCAACCCGGCCCATGTCGACGACGACTTCGCCCGCAGCACGCGCTTCCAGGAGGTGATTGCCCATGGCATGTGGGGCGGCGCGCTGATCTCCACGGTGCTCGGCACCCAGTTGCCCGGGCCCGGCACCATCTATATGGGGCAGACCCTGAACTTTCACGCCCCGGTCAACCTCGGCGACGTGCTCAAGGTGTGCGTCCGGGTCACGGCGAAGGACGAGGCAAAGAAGCAGCTCGACCTGGAATGCCGCTGCGAGAACCAGAAGGGCAAGGTCGTCATCGAAGGCCAGGCCCATGTGCTCGCCCCGACCGAGAAGATTCGCCGGCCGCGCACCGCCATGCCCGAGGTGCGTCTGGCCGAGCGTGGCCGCCTGCATGAGATCCTCAGCGCCGCCGACCATCCCGAGCCCATCAACATGGCCGTGGTCCACCCGGTGGATCGCGAATCGCTGCTGGGTGCCGTGGCCGCCGCCGAGCGTGGGCTCATCGTGCCCTTGCTGGTGGGGCCCGCGAGCAAGATACAGGCCGCCGCCGATGCCGCCGAGGTCGATATCCGTGACTTCGAGGTGATAGACACCCCTCACAGTCACGCCGCGGCAGAAAAAGCCGTGGCCCTGGTACGCGAGGGTCGCGCCGCCTCGCTGATGAAGGGGGCCCTGCACACCGACGAGCTGATGCGCGAAGTGTTCAAGCGCGAGAGCGGCCTGCGCACCGAACGCTGCATCAGCCACGTGATGGCGTTCGACGTACCCACCTACCCCCGCCCGCTGTTTATCACCGATGCCGCCATCAACATCTATCCCACCCTCGCTCACAAGCGCGACATCGTGCAGAACGTTATCGAGCTGGCCCATGCGCTGGGCAACGCCGACCCCAAGGTGGCGATACTCTCGGCGGTGGAAACCATCAACCCCAAGATCACCTCCACCCTGGACGCCGCCGCGCTCTGCAAGATGGCCGAACGCGGCCAGATCACCGGCGGCACCCTGGATGGCCCGCTGGCCTTCGACAACGCCGTCTCCGAGGCCGCCGCCGAAGCCAAGCACATCGTCTCGCCGGTGGCCGGCAAGGCCGACATCCTGGTCGCCCCGGACCTCGAGGCCGCCAACATGCTGATGAAACAGCTCACCTACCTCGCCGACGCCACCGGTGCCGGCATCGTGCTGGGCGCCAGGGTGCCGATCGTACTGACCAGCCGCGCCGACGAAGCCATCACGCGCATGGCCTCCTGCGCCCTGGCATTGCTGCTGGCCGACTACCAGCAGCGCCAGGGCGCCGTGCCACAACAGGAGCGCTGAGATGAGCGATATCCTGGTCATCAACAGCGGCTCGTCGAGTCTCAAGTTCGCGCTGTTTTCCCCGCCCGACGCGGACGATCACGACCTCGACAGCCTCGCGCTGCGTTATCAAGGCAAGCTCACCGGGCTCGGCAAGGGCCAGTCCGCCTCCGCCGCCCGCCTGGAAGACGCCGAGGGCCAGCCGGTACAGGCCGGCTCCTTCAGCGACTTGCCCCCCGCACTGGATCATCACGGTGCGTTGGTGCGGCTGCTCGACTGGATCGATGAGCGTCCCGATCTCGATGACCTCGCCGTGGTCGGCCATCGCGTGGTGCACGGCGGACGCCACTTCCATGCACCGGTGGTGCTCGACGCGGCCATCATCGATGAACTGCAGACCCTCGAGCCCCTGGCTCCGCTGCATCAGCCCTACGGCCTCGAGCCGATCAGGCGCCTGGCCGAGCGGCTTCCCGACGTCACTCAGATAGCCTGCTTCGACACCGCCTTTCACACCACCCAGCCGGCAGTGGCCAGGCACTTCGCCCTGCCTCGCGAACTGACCGCCAGGGGCCTGATTCGCTACGGCTTTCATGGGCTCTCCTACGACTACATCAATCGCATGCTGCCGCGTCACTTGAACGGCAAACCCGCCGGGCGGGTGGTGGTCGCCCACCTGGGCAACGGCGCCAGCCTCTGCGCCATTCAGGACGGCCAGAGCGTGGACTCGACCATGGGCTTCACCGCGCTCGACGGCCTGCCCATGGGCACCCGCTGCGGCAGCCTGGATCCCGGCCTGGTCCTTTACCTGCTCGGCGAGGAGGGCATGAGCGTCGACGAGGTCAATGAGCTGCTCTACTCACGCTCCGGCCTGCTCGGCGTTTCCGGCATCAGCGGCGACATGCGCCGACTGCTGGAGAGCGACGCCGTCGAGGCCCAGGAAGCGATCGACCTCTTCGTGTATCGCATCGTCCGCGAAGTCGGCAGCCTCGCCGCCGCCATGGGCGGGCTGGATCATCTGGTATTCACGGCGGGCATCGGCGAGCGGGCGGCCCCGGTGCGCCAAGCCATCGGCCAGGGTTGCGCCTGGCTCGGCGTTGACCTGGACGACGATGCTAATCGTCGCGATGCTGCCTGCATTTCCCGCACCGACAGCCGCGTCGGCGCCTGGGTCATCCCCACCGACGAGGAACGCATGATCGCCTGGCACGCCAGCAGACTGATGGCGGCACCCGCATGAAGGTGCGCGGGGCGGCGTAGCGAAGTGCCGGTGGCCATCGCTTGCCCAGCGGTGACTGTCGCTGGAGGGTTTAGCGCAGGACGAGGAAAGCCTGCGCTGGTCGATGACGGTAGAACGCACAGCGTCGAAGTGTCCCTGTTTACAGTTGCGCCGGAGAGGAACAACATGACTGACGGGCCGGGGAGCCAAAGGCTCCTTGGCCACGATTGGGTTTCCAGGTCGGCCGCCCCGGTTGATGAACACGAACCCAACGAGCCGGGGGAATGACAGCGATGGCGACACCAGTACTGGTCTATTACGACTTCCGCATGCTCGGTCACAATCCACACGGCTGGGACCCAGACCGTCCCGAGTGGACTGACGCCGTCAAGGCGATGATTGAGCTTCAGTATCCCAATGCCAACCTGGACACCTATAGCCATCCGGAACGTCCGGGGCGGCTGACGGCGATCGTCGATCGGCTGCTTAACGGGCCTATCGACGGGTTGCGCTGGATGCTCCCGACCCCGGCCAGCGCCACCCAGCTAGAGAGGGCACATGATGCGGCCTATGTGGCCCATGTCGAATCGCTGGACGGTCAATCCGGCTGGCTGGCCAAGGACACGACCGCCATATCGCCGGGCAGCGTGACAGCGGCCCGCCTGTCGGCCGGCTCCGGAATCAGCGCGATCGAAGCGATCGCCGCCGGTGAAGCCCGGCGGGCGTTCTGTATCGTGCGCCCCCCGGGCCACCATGCGCCGGCCGACCGTGCCCGTGGCTTTTGCCTGTATAACAACCTGGCGGTCACCGCGGCGCATGCACGCCAAGCGCTCGGCCATGACCGAGTCATGATCTGGGACCTGGACATGCACCACGGCAACGGCACCCAGGACATTTTCTATGACGATCCCCATGTGCTGGTGGTCGATAGCCACTGCGCGGCACCGTTCTACCCGGGCAGCGGCCTGTTGGCCGAAACCGGCGCCGGGGCGGGCGTTGGCTACCACCTCAACGTGCCGCTGCCCATGGGGTTTGGCAACGCCGCGCTATTGGAGGTGTTCGAGCAGGTGGTACGACCGGCAGCGCACGCATTCCAGCCCGAACTTCTGCTGATATCCACTGGCTTCGACTGCCATTACCTCGACATGATCTGCGCCATGGACGAGACCGGCTATGCCGCCGTCACCCAGCGCCTGTGCGCCCTGGCCGATGAGCTCTGTGACGGCCGACTGGTGATGATGCTGGAAGGCGGCTATAACGCGAAGGCATTGGCCGACAGCACCTATGCGGTCATTGACGCATTGGCAGGGAATCCGGTGAGTGCCCTCAACGTCCTGCCGGACGACCCCGGCAATGCCGCCGTGGCCGACGCAGCGGCCTTCCACGTCAAGTCCATCGCCGCGCTGAGCAGAAACGCTAAACATAGAAGTCCAGCTCTTCCTGGGCTTTCAGCAGGTCCCGCATCTTGATGGGGTCGTCACCAAAGAAGAAGATCAGGCCCCAATGAGTGCCGAAGGCTGACCGATCAGGCACCGTCTCCTCTGTCGGCGCGACCCATTCGTGAGACTCGAAGTAGGGGTGATCCACCGTTTCCTTGGGCATTTCCAGCTTGCTGATCACACGACGTCTTGGGTATACACCGAAGCAACCTGCGTAGCCCTTTGCGTCGACGACTTCGCGGGGTGACCTTTCCCCCATTATTCCTGGGTAACCTGCCGGAGCTTGCCCGTGTCTGGCCTTACCGAGATTCACCATTGAACCTTAAAGCACTCTGGGTGCGCCTGACGATGGCCGCCTTGCTCCCCGTGGCACTGGTCACCCTGACACTGATGCCGATCTTCACCTCGCACCTCGAGGAGCGGGTCGAGAGTTCACGCCGGTCGGCCGAGGCACTGCTCGCGTCCGAGTACGACATGCTGCTCCGAGGCATGAACGAGAGCATCAACCAGGTGCTGGTCACCGCGGAATACCCGCTGTTGAGACGCTTCCTGTCCCGACAGGCAGCCGCCCAGACCCCGGTGTGGGGCCTCGCGGAAAAGAACGAATGGGAACAGCTGGAGGCGTTGTTTGATACGTTGCTGACCCATTTCGGCCGCTACAACCGGCTGGCGGTGGTCGATACCGGGGGACGCGAGTGGATCGCCGCCTCGATGGCCCCCCTGCTGCCACGGCCGCCGGTGGTCGACGAGAGTGAGACTCCCGCTTTCCAGGAAGCCATGACGCTGCAGCCACGTGATCTCTATGTCTCGCCGCCCCGTCTGGGCGCTTATGGAGAAAGCGGCGCGCCCGTCACTGCCGTCATCGATATCGCCACCCCGATCTTCGATGATCGCGGGCAGCGCCTCGGCGTGCTGCTGCTCACTCTCGACTGGTCGCACATCACCGCCACCCTGCCGCATGCCAGAAAAGAGGAACGGGGCGAGGCCCTGCTGGTCGATGCGACGGGTACCTGGCTATTACCCGACACCGAGGCTGAGGACGACCGTTTCGGACACTCGTTGACGCGTGAGTGGCCGGCGGCATGGGAGGCCATGTCGGCACGCAATCAAGGCACTGTAACGCTGGACAAGCACGTTCTCGGCTTGCGCAGTCACGATATCCGCACCCATCACTACCGCAGCCAGGCCGGGATGATCGTCACTCAGCCGGAGGCCCAGCCGTGGCGTCTCGGCATTCTGATGCCGCGGCCCAGCCTGATGGTGTTGCTTACGGGGAACCCGGTTCAGCTGCTGGCCATCGCCCTGGTTTACCTGCTGTCGGTGGCCTTCGGGCTGTTCTGGGTGCTCAGCAACCATCGCCTGCGCGAGCTGCGACAGCGAGCCTTGCTGACGTCCCGCGAGGCCCGTCAGTACGCCGGCGAGGTGCAGGATCTCTACGAACACGCGCCCTGTGGCTACCACTCGCTCGACAGCGATGGTCGAGTCCTCAAGATCAACCGCACCGAACTCGACTGGCTGGGCTACCGCACCGACCAGGTGATCGGCAAACGCTGCTATCGTGACTTCGTTACCCCGGACACCCGCGACGCCTTCGATGCAGCTTTCCAGCAAGTACTGGGCCAGGGGCAGGAGGGATCCGCCGAGTGCGAACTGTTGTGTCGCGATGGCACCCGCTTGCCAGTCGCCATTCAGGCCACCGCCCACGTTACCGAGGAAGGCTTCCAGTATTCCCGCGCGATGGTGTTTGACCTGCGCGAGCGCAAGCAGCTGGAGGCGCGACTGGAAAGGCAGGCCCTGACCGATCCGCTCACCGGCCTGGGCAACCGCCGCTATCTGAAGGACCAGGCGGCCATGGAGATCGCCCGCGCCGAGCGCAGCGGGGCGCCGCTGACACTGATCGCCATCGACCTCGATCACTTCAAGCGTATCAATGACACCTACGGCCACGACGTGGGTGATCTCGTGCTTCTGGCCTTCGCCAACACGGCCCGCGAGCTGCTGCGTGACGGCGACGTGCTGTGCCGCATGGGCGGCGAGGAGTTTGCCGTGCTGCTGCCCGACACGACACGGGAGCAGGCCATGCAGATCGCCGAGCGCCTGCGTGAAGCAGTGGCCACAACGCCGGCCAGGCTGGATCAAGGTGCGACAGAGGAGGGGGCGCTGGCCTATTCCGCCTCGCTGGGCGTGACGCTGGTCAGTACTGGAGAAACCACGCTGAAGCCGGCCATCAAGCGCGCCGACCAGGGACTCTATGCTGCCAAAGAGGCAGGGCGCAATCGCGCACATTGGCAGACTGGCTGAGCCATGGCTAGCCTACCGGGTAGGCAGGGTACTTCCATAAAATGTTTTCCTGACAAACCAAACAAGATGGTATCGGCCTATATGGAAAAACGACCCATGTCATCGATATGGATCAACATAAAAACCATCGCATGCGCAGGTGCCCGACATGGCTCTTTCCACCTTGTACGCCAACCCCCCGGCGGCGGTGATTCGTGCGCTGCTGCAACATACTCATGATGTGTCGGTATACGCCAAGGACATGGCCTACCCGCTGAGAGCGAAGGTCCATGAACTCGACCTGAGCACCGGGCGACTGGTGTTGGAAGTGGCATATGGCGGCTCGAATATCGAGCGCTATCTGGTCGGCGGAGGAATCAGCTTCGACCTGGAAGCGGTGAAGGGTGTACAGGCCATAGAGCGCGAGTCCTACAGCCTCAGCAACGTTACCGCCAAGCTGCTCAAGACCGACAGCACACTCTATCGCCTGGAATGCCAGCTCCCGGATTCCGTGTTCGTCGCCGAACAACGCGGGGCGCTCCGTATTCCCCTCGTGCTTGGCATGCAGGTTCGGGTCAGCCTCGAAGTTTACCTGCACGAACTCAATGTACCGGGACGACTGCGTAACCTCTCGGTGGGGGGCTGCATGGTCGATATCGACCTGGCCGAGAGCGTCGCCATCAATGTCGACCAGGACATTCCCGGCGTCACTCTAGAGTTTCCCAATGGAGAGAGCTTCTTCGCCGAAGGCAAGATTCGTCACATCCGCCCCTTCGGCAACCACGGTTATGCCGCGGTCGGCGTTCAGTTCATCAACCTGGGCACGCCGCAGTCGGAGGCGCTGTTCCGCTACGTGAACGAGTCGGAGCTTGAAGCCGCCTACCGCACGGGAGCCAATGACAAGCTCGACCACCACTCCCCGCTGTTCATCCCCGGGGCCAAGGAAAAGAAGATCTTGCAGCGCGAAGCCCAGGAGCGCGAGACGCGTTCCCGCCAGTCGCCGATGGAGCGTGGGGTAATGGATCTCGCCCACCAGCTCCAGGTGGGACTGATGTACATGAAGACCCGCGGTCTCTTCCCCGAGGAAATCTTCTATGACTGCGTCGACACCCTGCGCTACCTGGTGGAGCAGGACCGCAAGGCGTTCCTCTACGCCCTCTCCTGCCTGCGCGACGAGCCGGAATGGGTCCGCCACACGGTGGAGGTCGCCGGCCAGCTGGCCGACATGCTGCTGATCCGAGACCCGCACGACCCCAAGGTCCGCGAGGCCGTGCTGGGCGCCCTGCTGCACACCCTGGGCAAGCCACTGCTGGTCGGCCCACAACTGCCGTCGCTCAAGGTCAACATGAATCCGGCACAGAAGGAGATGCTCAAAGGCCACGTGACCGCGCTCTCGGACAAGCTTCAAGCACTTGGCTGGTCACCCAGCCCCACCTGCAGCGAGGTCATCGAGAATGCCAATGAGCGCCTGGATGGTTCGGGCTATCCGGCAGGCAAGCGCAGCAACAATTTGTCGGATCTGGTTCGCTTGATCGCGATAATCAAGGCAGTCAACAAGCTGAGGCATACCCGAAACGGCATCCCGCCGCGCACGCCGCTGGACGCCTATCGTTCGATCCACAAGGCCGCTTCGGCCTACGACAAGACGGTGCTGGTGGAGTATATCCAGATTTACGGACTCTATCCGGTCGGTAGCCTGGCCAAGTTCTCGGGAGGCTTCCTCGCCTGGGTGATGGATATCGACAGCAAGGGAATGCCCATCCAGGTTAAGTTAATCAAGAACTTGCGCTTCCCTGACACCAACATCTACAGCGAGCTCGGCCGTGGCGACTTCTCGCAGATCGGCAAGCTGGAGGACATCGTCAATCCAGCCGACTACGGCATAAATGTCATCAAGTTCTAACGGAACGAAGAAAGCCTCTGATGACGGGACGACACCAGGGGAAAGCAAGAGGATCAGTCAAGCGCCTTTGGCCCGAGGCGCAGTGCCAATGCGATGCAGGGGAAAGCTTGATGTACATTAGCCTTCCCTTCATTTAGTGCCCAGAACGACGGTGAAGGACCACCCCACCGGCGATGGGCTCCAAAACACCAATGGAAACCGTCGTTTTCTTTACGCGCAGTGACCGCCCCTCCAGGGCAATCTGGGGGCGGTTTTCTGTAAAGCCCCCAAACCTTATCGTGCACAAAAAACGGAGGCTTTCTCGCCCCGCGACACTCGTGACTGGCCGCGCCTCCCGTGGTGATCCATACCGTCCAGCTTTTGAAACCCAGACGGTCATCGCTCTCGGGAAGAAGCCGAGCCAGGACAGTCATGGGATATCTTCCGCCGCACTCCGAGCCGAGTCATCGAAAGCCGGACAGTGCGCAGACACGCGACCACCGAGGCGGTGCCCACGGCCGCTTGGCCGCCGCGTTAGCGCCGGCGGCAGGCCGGTGACCGGCACCGGCGTTGTCCGAGGCACATCCTCGCCAGATGACGAACGCCTCGGCGAAGCCCGCGCCATGCGCCGCGGAATACCTTGGCAAACAGAGCCGCGCGCAGCTGGGCGTTGCGCTGCTCCAGCGCGCGGATCTTCGGGTCGGGGTTGTGGAAGGCCATCGGCTTCTCCGCGACCGATTCAGGCGCGGGTGACCTTCACCGCCGTGCCCGTCGCCACCAGAAACAGCATCGACTTTCCGCCGCCGGAGATCTCGCTGTAGTCGAGGTCGATGCCAATGACGGCATTGGCACCCATCGACGCCGCCTCCCGGCGCAGCTCGTCCAGGCAGGAGACGCGAGCATCGCGCAGCGCATCCTGGGAGGACTTGTTGCGCCCGCCGAAGAAGTCGCGGAAGCCGGCGAACATGTCCTTGAGGACGTTCATGCCGAACACGCATTCGGCGGACACGATGTCGATGTGTTCGGTCACCCGGTAGCCCTCTAGGTGCGAGGAGGTGGTGAGGATCACGCGCTCGGACATACGAACTTTCTCCCTGTGATGGCGGCCACGATAGGCGGGGCTGCGCAAGTGAGGGCACGACGACCGCCCACCCATCATGCGCGGGGGGCGAGCGGGCGGGCAAGCTGTGCCCCTCAGATGCCAGTGTCGCAAGAGAACAGAAATCTGGCGCTCCTCGTCGTTTCCGCTACTGCGGGGACCGGTGACGATCGAAGAGACGGCGCGACGCATGAACTGGGTTATCCCCGCGCCTGCGGGGACCGGATGTTGCTACTGCCCCTGTTCCTGTCAGGGAGCGGGTTATCCCCGCGCCTGCGGGGACCGGGCCAGCACCTCGGTACTGACTCGGTACCAGGTCGGGTTATCCCCGCGTCTGCGGGGACCGGTGTGATGGGCTCACCGTCGGGCACGTGTTCCCCGGGTTATCCCCGCGTCTGCGGGGACCGGTTGGTCAGGCTCGAGTGATAGAGCTCCGATTGCGGGTTATCCCCGCGTCTGCGGGGACCGGGCCCAGAGCCAGTGGCCGCGCATGGAGAAGCGCGGGTTATCCCCGCGTCTGCGGGGACCGGTTCGCCAGTGAGCAGGCCAACGATCAGCGCGCCGGGTTATCCCCGCGTCTGCGGGGACCGGCTGGCCCACGGTGGTTTGCTGTGCCGTGGCGCCGGGTTATCCCCGCGTCTGCGGGGACCGGTCCTGCGCATGGTCATTGGCTGGTATGGCTATCGGGTTATCCCCGCGTCTGCGGGGACCGGTAGCGCAGCAGATACTCGCGGAAGGTGCCTTCCGGGTTATCCCCGCGTCTGCGGGGACCGGGCAATGGCGTCTGCCTGGGGTCATTAGGGGGGCGGGTTATCCCCGCGTCTGCGGGGACCGGAGCTTTAACCCGACAGCCCACACCCTGGCCGACGGGTTATCCCCGCGCCTGCGGGGACCGGAAATCTGTCCGTGGTCGCGTTAATGATCCAGTCGGGTTATCCCCGCGCCTGCGGGGACCGGGACTACAACGCCACCGGCACCGAGACCGCCAACGGGTTATCCCCGCGCCTGCGGGGACCGGGCCAGCTCCATGGCCAGCTCGCGCTTGCTCAGCGGGTTATCCCCGCGCCTGCGGGGACCGGTTTTGTATTGTGCCAAGCAGGCCGCTGCAAAACGGGTTATCCCCGCGCCTGCGGGGACCGGGCGTCATAGATGCGGTGCAGGGCCTGGCTGGACGGGTTATCCCCGCGCCTGCGGGGACCGGGTAGCTGCACCTCGTCTCGCCGGATCTCCTGCCGGGTTATCCCCGCGCCTGCGGGGACCGGGCCAAGAACCTCTCCGCCCGCTGGAAGCAAGGCGGGTTATCCCCGCGCCTGCGGGGACCGGATCGGTCACGAGCCACCCCCTTGCTGAGAGTGCGGGTTATCCCCGCGCCTGCGGGGACCGGCTGGCGGGCACTCAAGTCTCCGGACGTGTTTACGGGTTATCCCCGCGCCTGCGGGGACCGGATGGGCGGCAAGGTCGACGACCTGTCGAGCTGCGGGTTATCCCCGCGCCTGCGGGGACCGGTTGACCGGATCGACGGCAAGCTCGACCAGATCCGGGTTATCCCCGCGCCTGCGGGGACCGGATCAGCCCGACGATGCCGAAGGAAACCGCTCGCGGGTTATCCCCGCGCCTGCGGGGACCGGGGGCGACAGCGGCCCACACGGCGCGCTGGCGACGGGTTATCCCCGCGCCTGCGGGGACCGGGGCGGTGATGATCAACAGCAACCATCACGACCACGGGTTATCCCCGCGCCTGCGGGGACCGGCACACCGCCTCCACCAAGTTCTCCCGCACGAACGGGTTATCCCCGCGCCTGCGGGGACCGGAAGAACTGGAACGGGATGAACGGCCAGGGCTGCGGGTTATCCCCGCGCCTGCGGGGACCGGGCGAGGCCGATGAGGCGTTCCGCTGCATCATGCGGGTTATCCCCGCGCCTGCGGGGACCGGGAGCGTGAGTATTGCGCCCGCTCGTTGTCCGCCGGGTTATCCCCGCGCCTGCGGGGACCGGTGGCGAGTCATGCAGCAAAAGGACTAGACTGCCGGGTTATCCCCGCGCCTGCGGGGACCGGAACGACCTCGCCGCGTGGAGGGAGGCCGCCGCCGGGTTATCCCCGCGCCTGCGGGGACCGGATAACTGCCGGCGGCCGGCACCTCATAGGCGCCGGGTTATCCCCGCGCCTGCGGGGACCGGCGCTGGGTGGCCATCACCAGGACGGCCCCATACGGGTTATCCCCGCGCCTGCGGGGACCGGAAACGCCCGTCGCTTTCCGTAAGCTGCGACGACGGGTTATCCCCGCGCCTGCGGGGACCGGGTCAAGTACGGCACCGAGGCCATCGATGCGGCCGGGTTATCCCCGCGCCTGCGGGGACCGGTTACGCCTGAACCCTGGCCCCGACTCCGGGGCCGGGTTATCCCCGCGCCTGCGGGGACCGGACCAGCAACCCCTCCAAGGCGCTGACCCGCGACGGGTTATCCCCGCGCCTGCGGGGACCGGCTTGTCTCTGGTCGCTTTGCCGGTGGGGATTGCGGGTTATCCCCGCGCCTGCGGGGACCGGTGATGGATGGGCGCCCCTGGCATCGTCTCGAGCGGGTTATCCCCGCGCCTGCGGGGACCGGTCCTGGGCGTGTCTTATAAGTTTCGGTGGTGGCGGGTTATCCCCGCGCCTGCGGGGACCGGCTGGGCGGCATCGGGCTGACGGCGCCGGACAGCGGGTTATCCCCGCGCCTGCGGGGACCGGAACTCGTGCTGGCTGGCCCACTCGAACAGGCGCGGGTTATCCCCGCGCCTGCGGGGACCGGTGTGGTCAGTGCCGATGCCGACGGCTGGATAGCGGGTTATCCCCGCGCCTGCGGGGACCGGGGCTGGGTCGGCTGGAAGACCTACTGGAAGGGCGGGTTATCCCCGCGCCTGCGGGGACCGGATGTGGTAGTCCTTTGTGACCATGCCTAGAGACGGGTTATCCCCGCGCCTGCGGGGACCGGTTGAAGAGCCGCCAGATCGGCGCGACCTTCTTCGGGTTATCCCCGCGCCTGCGGGGACCGGCGTGCCGGACTACATCGGCAGCCTGCAGTCGGCGGGTTATCCCCGCGCCTGCGGGGACCGGACCCGCGACGGGCTGTTGATGCCGAGCTTGTCCGGGTTATCCCCGCGCCTGCGGGGACCGGATGCCGTACACGCCCAGCCCCTCGCGGGCGAACGGGTTATCCCCGCGCCTGCGGGGACCGGGTCATAGCGGAAGCGGGTCAGGGTAGGGAACCACGGGTTATCCCCGCGCCTGCGGGGACCGGAGCGCGATCGCCTTCTGGTGCATGGCCAACGGCGGGTTATCCCCGCGCCTGCGGGGACCGGCGCTACAACGGCCCCGACTTCGAGCGCAACGACGGGTTATCCCCGCGCCTGCGGGGACCGGGGCGGCGCTACCGCGCCGCGTTCAGAGTGCCGGGGGTTATCCCCGCGCCTGCGGGGACCGGACTAATTGTAGCCACTTGTTTATAAAGAAGAAAATCGCCAGCGGTTTTTCCACCAGCGATTTCGTTCACTTATTGATCAGGGCGAATTGTTAAAGAGCCTTGAAAATCAGCTAGTTGGCTCAGGTGGTAAAAAACGCACCAGCCGCAGTCCATCGTGATCGATTGGCTCACGGCGGTTGGCGCCATACGTCTGAAATTCGAAGCCGGACTCATGGTTGCTGGACCAGGCCATCACGACATTCCCTTCTTCGGCCAGTGCATGGATCTGTTCCCAGATCATCTCGCGCACGCGTTTAGTGACATCGCCAACGTAAACGCCGGCGCGAATCTCGAGCAGCCAGATCGCGAGCCGACCGCGCAGGCGCGGCGGCACCGCCTCGGTCACTACGACCAACATCGCCATATCATTGACTCCGATGTCCCTGATCGCCGATCGAGTCCGGTTCGGGAATGGCCGGCGGCATGGCTTCCGGCGCCGGGGGCGGCGGAGCGATCTCTCCGGCGGCCAGCACCTCCTCGATCATCGGGATCAGCCGCTGCAACAACTTCGTCTGCTTGAAGGCATCTCGACAGGCAATACGCACTTCGCGCTCAGGTGCTACTGGATGGCGAGCCGCCACGCGGAAAGCCGCGGGAACCACCGTCTCGAACTTCACGATATCCGCAATATCGTAGACGAAGCTCTGCGGCTTTCCGGTATGCAAAAAGCCGATCGCCGGCGCATAGCCGGCCGCCAGTATCGCCGCTTCGGTGATGCCATAGAGGCAAGCCGTGGCAGCCGACAGGCACTGGTTGGCCACGTCAGAGGCACTCCATTGGCTGGGATCGTAGCGCCGACCTTGCCACTTAACGCCGTACTGCCGGGCAAGCAATTGATAGGTCTTGCGAACCCGCGCGCCTTCCATGCCACGCAGCTGATCCACGCTGCGCCGCGAGGGCGGCGGTTCGCCGAAGCGCAGCTCGAACATCTTGCGCACGACCTTTAGGCGCAGCGAATCATCCAGCGCCAGCTGCGCCTGATAGAGCAGCTTGTCGGAACGCGCCCCGCCAGGCTGGCCAGCGCTGTATAGCCGCACCCCTGAATCGCCAACCCAGATCAACAGGGTGCCAACGAGCGACGCCAACTTGACGGCGGCATGCGAGATGCGAGTGCCCGGCTCGAGCAGTAGGCAGGCCACCGCCCCCACGGGAATATGCATGCGTTCACCGTTCACCTCGTCGATGACAACGAAGGCACCGTCACGCACATCGATCTGCCCCATGCCGACGAAGATCATCGACATGCGGTCTTTTTCGGGGATCGGTTTGAGGGGAATAAAGCTCATGGCGGCCTCCGTGCCGACGTAATGGCGCTTGGCGGGAAGCCGTTAAGGCCGGCGTACCATTAGCAGCCCACAGCCAAAGGCCTTGGCACGCCCCATGCCTTGGGCCAGGGTCCCGATCAGCCGCTCCGGCTCTGTCACTTCCAAAAGCCCCTCATAGTCGACGCTGGAGAACTGGATGGCGTCTCGCCGCCCGGGCTTGTTCAGCTCATGCTGTCGATAGGCCCCGATCTCAGGGCTTACCGGCAGACAAAAACCGGCGCCCTCGGCCCTTGTCTGCAGCCAGTCACGGGCCGCCTGATCCATCGCCTTCACGCACTCTTCGCTGGTGCGCTGCCCGGGGGAGAAAGGCTTCTTCGCTGCCATCATCACGTCGGCTCGCTGCCCACGCTTACCCGCCACCGATTTCGCCACAGTGGGGTTGGCGCGCAGGCGAAAGGCCAGCTGATCCCCGGCGGCGAGCGCCGGAGCGAAGGGCTTGCACTGCACCTCCAGAAGCCCTTGGGACGCGGCCGGCTCACGATCGGAGAGCACATAGAAGAGCGGCAGCCCCTTGGGTGCCTTGTTCAGGCCGGCGTCCCCTTCTTCCATCTCCTGGCGAAACAGGAAAGGGCGCGCGCCGTCATGACCGGGGAAGAGTTGCCAGAGCAATTGGTGAGCGGCATAAGCGCCACCGCCCATGATCTCGAACAGGCTTTCGCGGGAAAGGCCGTTGAGATCGACCCGCACACGTGAGAGATACATCAGCGCGCCTCCTTGGCGTTGGAATCGCGAGCGAAACGCCGATATTCGACGCGCGGCCCGAACTGCCAGCGGCGACGGTTCAGCGGTTGATCCCAGACATCATTGGACTCCACACCGCTGGCTTCGCCGTCCAGCCCCTCGGCGTCACCTTCCCAGTAGTAGATCACGTCATCAGGCAGCCGCAGCAGGCGCTGCTCGCCGGGAACGATGGGCTCAAAGTCGCTATCGAGCGCGGCCCGCAGCGTCGCGTCCGGCACCCGGCGAGGTGCCAGCGGGGCCGCCAGGGGGCAGGCCTTGCGCCCGAGATACAGCGCAAAACAGGGCCGCTCGAGGGCGCTCTGCAGAGCCTCTAGCGAGAACGAGGCACCGTCCGTGTTCCATACCGCAACGGTCCACAGGCCGTCACAGCGATAGTCGCGACTGGAAAGAATGGTGTTGATGGCCTTGCGCGGTGCATTGAGCTCGTCGCGGCGGGTCCGATAGGTCACCTTGGCCTGGGTCGAGGGCACCTGAGCGGTGTGATAATCCCGCAGCAAGGTGCCGGGCGAGCGCTGCTTGACGGCGATGCGCACGCTACCGTTGAGTGCCTGCTGGCCGGCATCATCGTCGCGCCGGATACCCAGCGCCGCGCCCAGCAGCCCGATGATGGCACTCCTCCCAGGGTGCGTCGCGGTGGGGCGCGTTTCGCCCACCGCCGCCTCGCCCCAGCTGGCGAGCGGGGCATAGAGCCGAAAGACCAGATACTCCGTCATGTCGGCTCCTTATTGCTCGGCGTGAAGAAACTCGATCAGCGACGCAAGGCTGCCGGTATGCACCTCGCCGTCCAGGTCGGGGGCCACGTAATCCGGCTCGGCGGAGACTACGAAACGACGTTCGGCTCCCGGGCCGTAGGCGGCGTCGAAGGCCTTGGCCTGGCGCTCCAGACGAGCGATGGCCTCCAGTGACTGATCCTGGCCTTGAACCGGACGCAGGAATGCCGCGGACAGTGAGCGAGGCTGCTGCTCGCCCTGCTCGGCAAGCACGTAGCTCGCATGTGCACGGGAGCCGAAGCTGTTCTGCTTGCCCTTGGGCGAGGTACGCACGGCGGCTTCGACCAGGGCGGCGATGGCGCGCTCGGCCAGCTCGCTATTGCCCTGAAGGTTGTCGACCAGCTGCGAACGATCGATACAGATGTAGGTGTAGAAGAGGCCTGCGCCGAAACCGGCCTCGCCAACGTGCGCGGCGCCTCGATGCTCGTCGCCGGTATTGAGATCATCGACGGCGGTGAAGTAGTCGTCTTCAACCTCGGCGGCATGCACGGTGATGGCGTGCGCCACCTGACAGGCCGCTTCGACGTTGTATTCCGGCACTGCGGCCAGCATGCGACCGAACAGCGCGATGTCGGCGGCGGCCGGCTTGTGGCGCAGCAGATCCAGGTCGGCCTTCTCGGGAGCGCGATTGTCGGTCGCCAGCGTCTCGACCAGGGCATCCACCGCAGCCTGCTCCTCGGGCCCGACATGCACCAGCTGACTGGTCGCCAGTTCACCCTTGGCAACATCGCCAAACACCTTGGCGATCTCGGTGGCCCAGGCCTTGGCGTCTTTCTCCTTCACGCCTTTTTCGAGCAGGCGATCACAAGCCTCGATGCCCACGCGCTTGGTGCGCTGGCCGCGATGCTTGCCCAGCGCCTCTTCGAACAGTGACGAGGTGCGCCAGGTGCGCTTGAGGCTTTGTGACGATACCCGCAGGCGCTTGGCGCCGCCCATGATGGCGGTCTTGGGCCGCCCAAGGTCATCGCGATTGAGGTTGGCCGGCGGATAAGAGGTCAACAAATGCAGCTGGATGAAATGGCTCATGATCAGACTCCCTGTTGTCTTGGCAATGAGATAGCGATCAGTCGCTATCGCGCTGGTACTTCGCCAACGCGTCGAAGTAGTCGTTGGCCCACACGAAACCGAGCCGCTTCGAGGGTTGGGTCGCCGCTTGGCCACGGTATTCACGCCACCACAGGGCGATGTTGTCCGCCAGGAGCACCACGCTGATATCGCGCTTGTCGATCAGCGCCAGCGCGCGGCGTAACCGCTGCACCAGCTCGTCCGGGGAATGGCAATCCATGAGCTGCTGGAAACGCAGCTCGCTCATGCGCGGCTTACCGATGCCCTTATTCTCTTGGCCCAGCCGGCTGCCCAGGGGGGCGTCAGGCGTTTCATCACGCAGCTCAGCCAGTACCAGGGCGATACAAGCCCACTGCTGCAGGCGCGCATCGCGGGGAACCCGCGGCGCTTCCGGCAATTGCTGCCAAAGGTGGCGAAAGCCCTCGCTCAGCAAGGCGGTCTCCGCCGACGCGCAGCGCCTGAGCCTGGCGCGCATGGCTTTCGGCAAGGGCGGCGCCTTGGTGTGAGTCGCTAATGCCTGTGGGCTCAACGTCAGACGCTGCCACCAGTGGCGCACCCTGAAGGCTTCATCAGGCGTCAGCGCCAGCAGCCGTTCCGGTGTCTTTTGCTTCGGCGACGACTGTTCGGCCACCTCAGGCGTTTCCATCTGGCTCATGGCGCTGCCTCCTCGGTTGATGGGATTCCTTGAGCTTCTGTCAGTGCGAAGTCGCCATCCTGAGCGAACCGGCTCACGACCTTGCTGCCCTTGCTGTGCCCCAAAAGCCATGTCCAAAGCTGGCGTCGCGCGCGGGTGATGCGTTTCATGTCCAACTCGGTGGCGGGGCCGCTCAGCGCCTGGGCTTCGAACAGCGTCAGCGACTCACGCCGCAGCGCGAGATACCAGGCCTTGGCCACTTGAGACGGCATATGTGGCCCGTCACCCTGCTGAAGGGCACGCTGCAGGCCGAACAGGGCGCGAAAGAACGCGGGTTCGGTCGCTTCGTAGAACTGGCTGTCGATAGGCGTCAAATCGCCCTTGGCATCGGCGGGGCGCGAAAACCAGGCATTCTTGATCTGCGTCCGGGTCATCCAGGCCGTCTGGCGGGAAAGCTCGACGAAGGCCTGCACCCAGGTGCGCAATAACTCCTGCTGGGCGTGCGGCACTGCCACCAGCGGCATTTCCACGCTATACCAGCCGCGCGGTTTCATGTTGTCCATGTCGTAACCGAAGACCCACAGACGAGGCGTGAGCAACACTTCGATGTCTTCTCCGAAACGCCGCTCCTGGGCCACGACATCCACCTTACGGGTGAGATAGTCGTGTATCACGTTCGCCGGCAGGGCACCGCTGCCCTCGGCATCGTCAAGCACCAGGTTCGACCAATGCCGATAGCCCAACCCGCCGGGCTGGCCCTTGGTGGAAAGCGGTAGCTCGTTGGGTTTCTTGGGGTCGCGCCGGTAGGGCGTCAACGGATGCTGCCAGGGGCCGTCATAGTTGGCGCCATAGTTCTTGGCGCGAATCTCACTCACCATGTGCGATGCCTGGCGGCCACAGAGGTCACAGCAGCCGTCATGTTCCTCGACATCCAGCCGGAAACGCCGCGGCATGGCCCAGTAGGCATGGAGCGCATGCATGTGCTCCGGCAGCACTTCGCTGCCCTTCTGATCACTGACGCGCGTCGGCCCCATCCAGGGAAACAGGGTGTCATCATCGACGCGACTGTCGATAACGCGGCCTTTAGGGGCGACCGTTTCGATCGGCGCCACATTCAGCCACAGCCGCTGCCAAAGGCTGGCATCCGTCTGGTCGGGCAGCACCAGAGTGGTCAAGGGGCCGCCCCCGCGAAGTCCCACGCGATAGCCGGCGCCCCCAGATGGCGCATTGATCTGCAGGGTGAACAGGGCCAGCGCCGCGCAGACTTCACAGACCGCCTCGACCCGCCCCCGTTTGACGAAATGATCGGTATTCAGCTTGAGGCCATTGGCCCCCGGCGAGTCGATCAGGAGCCCAGCGACAGGGCCGGGCTTGGCATCGTCGAGCGGATCGAGGTCCTGCATGAAGCGAGGCCCCTCCCCCGTGAGCTCGAAGGCCGCCGCAAAAGGCGCGAAAGCTGTTTCCAGTGCCTCGCCGCTGGGCGGCTCGAGATGGCGATCCAGCCACTCACCATGATCCTCGGGGGGCCAGGCGGTCTGCAGCAGACCGATCAGAAACTGATAGGCCGCGCCCTGGAAATCCGCCCGAGGCAGCGCCAGATCGACGATCTCGGGATCGGCTATCGCGCTTGGCGGCCGATAGGCGGTGCTTCCATCCCGAGCCCGGAAGGGAAGCCAAGGGTCATGCAGTAAATTCATGAGCGCCTCCTGGCGATTCACGGTGTGGAGGATCGGCCTGACGGCTCGAACGTCAGCCCCCACTGGCGATGATATTCAGAGCCGGCATCCTCACCAGCGAGCCAAGGCTGCACGAAGCGCAGCGCCTTATAGCGCTCCTGCAGGGCCTCCCACTGGGCCTGGTAGCGCTGCGGCAGGCTAGCCAGCTTGCCGGCCTGACTCTGGCGCAGCTTGAGCTGGCTCAGCATGTCGGCGTGGCGCGCTCCTTCGGCCCATAGCGTCAGCGCGCCGTCGCCGTTGCGGCTCAGCAGCGCCACGTTGAGCGTTGGCTCATCGACCAGGCGGGTGCCGATCTCCTGCTCTTCCTGCCACTGGTGGCGGTTCCAGACGTAGCCATCCTCCAGCACCAGGGCGTTGAAGTTCGCCATCGAGCCGGCCACGTTCTGCATGCCGCGCTGCTCCCAGCGCGCGCCCTGCAACCCATCGGGGACCAGCTCGGCGACCTCACCGTAGACGCTTTCGATCAAGACTCTGGCATCATCGGGCATGCGAATCCCGCCCCGCTCGCGCAGCACACGCTGGGTCAGCCACAGCAGCGAGGTATCGCGATAGACGGCATGCGTGCCCGGTAGGGCGCGTTTCAGCCAGTGCTCATCAGGACTCTCCGACCACTCGGGGGCAAGTACCTGAAGCGCCGGTGCGCGCCGGGCGCCGCGAGGGTGACGCTGCAGGCGACCGGCACGCTGAATGAGCAGGTCGATGGGCGCCAGGTCGCTGATCATGAGGTCGACATCGCAATCGAGCGACTCCTGGAAGACCTGCGTGCTGATCAACACCTGACCGTGACGCTCATCCGGCGTGGACGCCTTGCCAAGCCGTTCGATGACATCGGACTCGATCCGCTGGCGATCACACATCGCAAAACGGCTGTGGAACAACAGGCAGCGCTCCGGCGCCGGATGGCGCTGGTGAATGGCCTCGAAAGCGCGAATGGCGTCATCCACGGTATTACGCACCCAGGCGACACATTCGCCGGCCTCGACAGCGGCCATGACGGCCTCAATGGCCTGATCTTCATGGGTGAGCCAATCGACGCCGACGGCCCGCGACACCTCTGGTCTTGCGGCCAGGGCGACCTCGTGCGGAGCCTCCCGGGTGATCTGAGTCAGCAGCGGGAAGTCATCCTTCGTCATCCGCTGGGGCGCGAGGCCAAGTCCATCTCGCCAGGCCGCGCTGAGGGCATGGCGCATGGCCTGGGGTAACGTGGCTGTCAGCAGAATGGCGCTGCCGCCCTGGCGGGCGTGATGGCTCAACAGCTGGCCGAGCAGCGTCTGCATATAGTGGTCATAGGCGTGGACCTCATCGACGATCAGCACCTTGCGTGCCAGGCCATATAAGCGCAGCGACTGATGGCGAAACGGCAACAGCCCCATCAGGGCCTGGTCGATGGTGCCCACCCCCACGTCGGCCAGCAGGGCCTTCTTGCGCGAATCGGCGAGCCAGCGGTTGCACTGGGCGCTCGCCGTGCCCTCGCCCGGTTCGTAGTCCCGATCCCCCGGCTGGGGCCGATCGATGGCAAGGGTGAAGTCTTCATTCAACTTACTGGCGCCATGGGCGAGCACGAAAGAGGGGCAGGAATCGGCGGCATAGAAGCGGCGATGAAGGGCGCCGAGGCGGGCATACATGGCATTGGAGGTCGCCATGGTGGGCAGGGCGAAATAGAGCCCCTCACCATGTCCGGCCGCCAGCAGTCGTTGAGTCAGGATGCAGGCGGCTTCGGTCTTGCCAGCGCCGGTGGTGTCTTCGAGGATGAACAGCTGCGGGCCCGGCGACAGCGCCAGCGTTTCGGCCTCATGCTGCAACGGCGTTGGCGTGACCGCTTGACCATCGAACCAAGAGGAGAAGCCTGCATAGGGTCGCGGCTCGGGCAACCGCATGAATCCGGTATCACTCAGGGCCTGCTTGGCGCGCGGCTGGGCATACTGCGCCCAGTAATCGGCCAGCGACATCTCGTCGCGACAGTAGGGAAAATGCGCCTGGTTAGAGCCTAACCAATCACTGAGGGTGGCCCAGCCGGCGATGGTCCAGCTCAGCGTTTGGAAGGCCTGCAGCCATTCGACAGAGACCAACTTGTCGATGGGCCACTCGACTTCGACGAGTCGAGCCCAATCGGCGACAAATGCTCGTGCGACATCGACATCATCCGCACACTCATCACGACCGAAGAAGCGAGACAGATCCAGCGAGGCCCCGGTCACCGGCTGGCCATGATGACCGAACATGGGCGCCAGCAAAATGGGCAGAGACTCGATCAACCGGCGGCGCGTCTGGCGCTCCGGCAACCCTTCCGGCCAGAGGAGGGTGCCATCGCTCAGCCATTCGACCCAGCACTCTTGCCATAGCAAAGCCCCCAGCCGATCGTGGCGCGCGCTGTATTCGAAGCGAGACAAGGCAGGCACGAGCAGGCTTTCTTGCAACTGAGCAAGCCCCTGGAATGCCCGCGAAAACTTGCCGAGATCGTGTAGCCCCAGCAGAAAGACGAAGAAGCGCCTAAGCGCTTCTGGCGTCATCTCTAACTGTGAGGCCAGGCGCTGGGTCAAGGATCGTTCAGGCGACAGCAGGTACCAGCCGACGGCCGCCACATCGAGGTTGTGATAGGGCAGCAGATGATATGGCGTGCCATCTGCACCTGCAGGCCTGGCCTTGCCCCAGTAGAGGTAATACGACATCCCTGTCTCTCTTTCCTCTTAGGCGATAGACCCCATCCAAGCACGCCAAACTTCGCTTTGCCATCCCCTTAACGTCTATCCAGCCCTCGTTTGATTCAAGCCCTGTCACGGCTCATCTCCAACGACGGGGCTTACTGCAAAAACTCTTACATTGCGGACGCGAGAGCTCTTCCGCGCCTCAACATCCAGCCGTTGAGCCCCTGGAGCCAGACTTACGGGTAAAGGAATAGCCTTCGAGGCCGATACCGAGTTACTGCGTTAAACTCCGAGGAGGCTCCCCCTTGAAATCAGATGCTCGTACCAAACCCCGCCTTGCGATGACGATTCAGACCAAGGTGCTCGCCCTGGTGCTGGTACCGCTCTTCATGGCAACGACCATCCTGGTCACCAAAGCCGCCCTGGTGAGCCAGGAAAAGACGGAGGCGCTGCTGGAAGAACAGCGGGCTTCCCTCATGGAGAATCGCCAGGCCGCCGTACAGGATGTCGTGCGAACGGCCGTGTCCTCGATCCAGCCGATCGTCGAGGATGACGGCCTGACGCCGCAGCAGGCGAAACGGCGTGCTGCCGATGCGCTGCGCAGCGTAGCCTTCGGTGAGAACAACTACCTGTTTGTCTACGACGCCCAGGGCATCAACGTCGCGTCGCGACTCAACCCGGAGAACGAGGGGGTCAACATGCTGGCGGCGAAGGACGCCAACGGCAAGCCGCTCGTCAGCGACATGCTCGAGGTAGCCCAGAGCGGGGGAGGGTTCTACGACTACACGTGGGAGCACCCGGTATCCAGCCAGCCTTCCCCCAAGGTCAGCTATGTCATGTCCATTCCTGAGTGGGACTGGATGGTTGGGGCTGGTGTCTACACCACGGACATCGACGCCGCGATGGCAGACGCCCAGGCGGTGGCAACCGCCGGTCTCCGCCAGTCCGTCATCACCGACATCGTGTTCGGGGTGGTGATGTTTGCGGTGGTGGCCTTGCTGGCCCTGGTGCTGGTGCGCCGCACGGTGCGGCCGATACGCGTCACCGCGGACGCGATGCGCGATATTGCCCACGGCAAGGGTGACCTGACCAAGCGCCTGCAGGTCACCTCGCACGACGAACTCGGAGAGCTGTCGATCGAGTTCAATGCCTTCGTCAGTCGAATGCAGGACACGCTGCAGGAAGTCCGCGCCAACAGTAACAAGGTCTTCAGCGCCTCGGGGGAGATCGCCGAGGGCAGCCAGGAGCTGGCGAGCCGGACGGAACAGGCCGCGGCCAACCTGCAGGAGACGTCCTCTTCCATGGAGCAGATCTCCGCCAATGTGGCTCACGCGGCCGATGGCGCGAAGCAAGGCGAGAGCCTGGCGCGCAGTGCCGCTACGGTGGCCGAGGAGGGCCACGGGGCGATGCAGCAGGTCGAGACGACAATGACCGACATCGCCAAGTCGGGCAGCCAGATCCGCGACATCATCACCCTGATCGATGGCATCGCCTTCCAGACCAACATCCTGGCGCTCAACGCATCGGTCGAGGCCGCGAGAGCCGGCGAACACGGGAGAGGATTCGCCGTGGTGGCGAGCGAGGTGCGCACCCTGGCCAGTCGCAGCGCGGATGCGTCGAAAGAGATCCGCACGCTGATCGACGAGTCGACGACCCACACGGACACCGGCACGCAGCTGGTCGCGGGAGCCGGCGAGAAGATTCGTGAGATCGTCGAAAGCGTCAGCCAGATGGCGGGCGTGATGACCGAGATCAGCGCCGGCGCGAGCGAGCAAAGTTCCGGCATCACCCAGATCAATACCGCCGTCTCCGAGATGGACGCCATGACCCAGCAGAATGCCTCGATGGTGCAGCAGACCTCCACCGCCGCCGCGGACCTGCGCCGGCATGCGGGCAAGCTCAATGAGCTGGTGGGCTCCTTCATCCTGGGAGAGAGCGAAGAACCCCAGGCGGGCAGGGAGTCTCGTACGCAGACCACGCCCGCGACGCGCGTGACGCGTCCGTCCCAGGCAGCACCCAGCACGCCTCGTTCGGAAGACGTGGCCGAGTGGGAGTCGTTCTAACCGTTCAGAGCGCCACGCGACAGGACCGCCGGAGCGCCGGACCGCCCATGACGGGCGCTCCGGCGGCGGCGCCTTAAGATAGCATCGCGGCCCTGCGCCAGCGCACGACCCCAGGTGCGCGATGCAGGGCCGTCACCGTCATCAGAAGGTGTAGATCACCCCGGCGGTGAGCATGTCGAGATCATTGATCTCGTCGGCGTCGATGCGCTCGTACTCCAGCCGGCCACTCAGGCCGAACAGTCCCAGCCGCGCGCCCACGCCGTAGACCGGATCGGTGCCGGAGCGGTCACCGAGCCCGCGGCCGCTGCGCTCGGCGTCCCAGTCGGCCATGCCGGCCTTGGCGTAAAGGCCCAGCGGGCCGAAGCTCAGCCCGGCCAGCCCCATGGCCTGGAAGCTCTCGACCTCGAGGGTCGCCGAGCGTCCGCCCACCTCGCCATCGAGCTCGCCGGTATTGACGTAGCTCACCTCGGCGCCGAGATCGATCAACGGCAGCCAGCCGAAGTGATAGCCGCCGGTGAGCTTCCAGTGGCTCGCCTCGTCGTCGAAGTCGCCATCAGCGTGGGTCTCGCCGACACCGGCGCCGACATAGAAGCCGGTGCCGGCCGCCATGGCGGGCGCGGCGCTCAGCGCAAGGGCCGAGGCCAGGCCGGCGGCCATCAGGGGGCGGAAGAGGAACGTCCGAGGCATGTCATCACTCCTGTGAGCCTTTCAGGGAGCGGCGAGTGTACGCGACCACGCGGCGGCACCACAGTCCGCGGCCGTGGCGCGCCTCGCGAGCCACGGGGTGATCGTCCGGTGAGGGCCTTGCCTAGCCGTTGAGCCACCAGGTGGCGGCATTGAGGTAGACGGCGAAGCTCACCCAGGCCAAGTAGGGCACCAGCAGCCAGGCGGCCACGGGCGAGACCCGGGCGAAGCGGCGCAGGGTCAGCGCGATCATCCCCCACAGCAGCAGCAGGTCGAGCAGCGCCAGGCCCATCCAGTGCAGGCCGAAGAAGAGGATCGACCAGAGCGCGTTGGCGACGAGCTGGGCCAGGAAGGGCCAGAGGGTCTGCCAGCGCGCCGCGGACGGGGCCGCCAGGGTGGCCCGCCAGGCGGCCAGCGCCATCAGCAGGTAGAGCGTGCTCCAGGCAATGGGAAAGGCGAGGTCGGGCGGCGTGAGCGGCGGCTTGGCCAGGCCGGCGTACCAGTCACCGGGCGGGGTGGCGATGCCGGTCAGGGCGGCCAGCACCACCAGCGCCAGCCAGCCCGCCAGCACCAGGGCGGAACGCATCGCGGTCATGATCACTCCATGTCATGGTGAATTCGGTATCGTAGGCGGTGGCTGTCCTGCCGTGAAGCGTATGTGCTGGGAGAGAGACATGGACGAGACCCTGGATGCCCTCATCGTGGGCGGCGGCATGGTCGGCGCGGCGACCGCCGCGGCGCTGGCTCAGGCCGGCATGCGCGTGGCGCTGGTGGAGGGCGGCGAGCCGCCCGAGGCGATCCCCGATGACGCCCCCTTCGACCTGCGGGTCTCGTCGCTCAACCTCGCCTCCCAGCGCCTGCTGAAGGCGATCGGCGCCTGGGACCACATCCCCGAGGCCCGGCGCTGCCCCTTCCGGCATATCGAGGCCGGCGACGAGTCCGGCCAGCGCCATGTCCACTTCGGCGCCGAGGCGCTCGAGCTGCCGGACTTCGGCCACTTCGTCGAGAATCGGGTGATCCGCCGCGCCCTGTGGCAGCGGCTTTCCGAGCTGCCGCAGGCGACGGTCATCTGCGGCGCCGGCCCGGTGGCCTGGCTCCCCGGCGGGCAGCACGGCCTGCTGGAGCTCGACGACGGCCGGCTGCTGGCCGCGCGGCTGGTGGTGGGAGCCGACGGGGCCGGCTCGCGCACCCGTCAGCTTGCCGGCATCGCCACTCGCGACGAGGACTACGGCCAGCGCGCCCTGATCACCAATGTGCGTACCCGGCTGCCCCAGCAGGACGTGAGCTGGCAGCGCTTCACCGCCAGCGGGCCCAGGGCGATGCTGCCGCTGCCCGGCCACCACGCCTCGCTGGTGTGGTACGACGGCGACGAGGCCACCCAAGCCCGGGAGGCGCTCGACGACGAGGCGCTGCGCCAGGCCATCGAGCGTGACTTCCCCGAGCGCCTGGGGGGCGTCGAGGCGGTGCTGAGCCGCGCCAGCTTTCCCATCCGCCGCCGCCACGCCGAGCGCTACGTGCGCCCGCGCCTGGCGCTGGTGGGCGACGCCGCCCATGTGATCCACCCGCTGGCCGGGCAGGGGCTCAACCTCGGCCTGCAGGATGCCGAGGCGCTGAGTCGCCGAGTGACCGCCGCCTTCCGAGCGGGTCAGGATCCGGGCGAACGTCGGGTCCTGGCCGGCTATGCCCGCGAGCGACGCCCCCAGACCCTGGCGATGATCGCCGCCATGGAGACCTTCCATCGGGTATTCACCGGGGCCGCGCCCCTGCGCCAGGCCGGGGGCGCCGGGCTGGCGCTGGCCGACCGCCTGGAGGGGGCCAAGCGGCAGGTGATGCGCCACGCCCTGGGGCTCTGACGGCGCACGGCGGGAAGGCGACAGGGCGGTGGCCCGGGCACGTATTGTTATGTTATAACTTTCGCCGCATTCCCGGAGGCGCACCCCCATGGCACACCGACACCACCGGCATCGCCCCGAAGGGCCCTGCCACTTCTCGCTGATGTCGCTCTCCGCGACGCGCCGGCTGCTGCTCGTCGCCGCGCCGCTGGCCGCCCTGTGGCTGACGGTCTCGTGGGCCGCGGGGTGGTGGTCCTGATGTCGCGTCTGCAACTGCACGACCTGCAGCTGGCCCGCGGCGGCCAGACGATCCTCGAGCACCTCGACGGGCGCTTCATGGACGGCGCCATCACCGCGCTGATCGGCGCCAACGGCGCCGGCAAGAGCACCCTGATCTCGGCGATCATGGGCATGCTGTCGCCGGTCGCCGGGCGGGTCGAGTGCGCGGTGCCCCGCGAGCGCCGCGCCTGGCTGCCCCAGCAGCTGGCGCTGGACCTGACCTTCCCGATGAGCGTGGAAGAGCTGATCATGAGCGGCACCTGGCCGAGCCATGGCGCCCTGAAGGGCTACTGCGGCCCCCACTACCGTCGCTGCCGCGAGATCATGGCGAAGCTGGGCATCTCGTCGCTGGCCCACCGCCCGCTGGGCGAACTCTCCGGCGGCCAGCGCCAGCGCGCGCTGTTCGGCCGCACCCTGATGCAGGAGGCCGAGCTACTGCTGCTCGACGAGCCCTTCGCCAACGTCGACATCGAGACGGTGGACGTGCTGATGGAGGTGCTGCGCGAGATGGCCCGCGCCGGCACCACCATCATCGTGGTGCTCCACGACATGGAGCAGCTCGCCCGCCTGGCCGACGACGTGCTGCTGCTGGCCGGCGGCCACGGCCGCTGGGTGCGCCCCGACGCCCTGCTCGACCACCACAGCGGCCTGGTGCCCCGCGCACCGCGCCTGCCCCTGACCTTTCCGGATGCTTCCCATGCTGGCACTGCTTGACGCCTGGCTGATCGCCCCCTTCGACTACGGCTTCATGCAGCGCGCCCTGGTGGCCGGGCTGGCGCTGTCGCTGGCCGCCCCGCCGCTGGGCGTGTTCCTGATGCTGCGCGGCATGAGCCTGATCGGCGACGCCATGGCCCACGCCATCCTGCCTGGCGTCGCGCTGGGCTTTCTGGCCGCCGGTTTCTCGCTGCCGATGATGAGCCTCGGCGGCATCCTCTCGGGGCTGTTGATCGCGGTGCTCGCCGGCAGCGTGTCGCAGATGACCGGCCACAAGGAGGACTCGGCCATGGCCAGCTTCTTCCTCATCTCGCTGGCCGCGGGGGTGATGCTGGTGTCGCTGGGCGGCAGCAGCGTCGATCTTACCCACGTGCTGTTCGGCTCGATCCTGGCCGTGGACTCCACCGCCCTGACGCTGATCGCCGGCATCAGCAGCCTGATCGTGATCACCCTGGCGGTGATCTTCCGCGCCCTGGTGGTGGAGTGCCTCGACCCGCTGTTCCTGCGCGGCCAGGGGGTTCGCGGCGGCCTGGTCCACGGCATCTTCCTGGGCCTGGTGGTGCTCAACCTCACCGCCGGCTTCCAGACACTCGGCACCCTGATGGCCGTGGGCCTGATGATGCTGCCCGCCACCACGGCGCGCTTCTGGAGTCAGCGCCTGGAGGGGCTGATCGCCATCGCCATCGTCATCGCGCTTGCGGCCAGCACCGGCGGCCTGCTGCTCTCCTATCACCTGAGCCTGCCCTCGGGCCCGGCGATCATCCTGCTGGCCGGCGCCGCCTACGTGCTCTCCGCGCTGTTCGGCCGCCACCACAGCCTAACCGCCCGCCGACGCCGCCATGCCCAGCCGCTGGGCGCCGCCGTCAACGACTGACGCACCCAACCAAGGAAGCCCGCCATGCGCCTCCCTCGTACTCTTGCCCTGCTCGCCGGGATGTCCACCCTGCTGGCCCTGCCCGCCGCCGTGGCCGCCGAGCGCGTCCAGGTGGTCACCAGCTTCAGCCTGCTCGCCGACATGATCGACAACGTCGGCGGTGAGCACGTCGAGGTGGCGGCGCTGGTCGGGCCGGACAGCGATGCCCACGTCTACTCGCCGCGCCCCACCGACGCCCGCGATCTCGCCGAGGCGGACCTGGTGGTGTTCAACGGCCTGCAGTTCGAGGGCTGGATGGAGCGGCTGATCGATGCCAGCGACTTCAACGGCCCGCTGGTGGTGGCGACCGACGGCCTCGAGGCGCGCCTCGGCGCCGCCGAAGACGACGGGCATGATGACCACGGTGGCCAGGAAGATGCGCACGGCTCGGGTCACGAGCATGGCCCCCTCGACCCCCACGCCTGGCAGGACCTGGGGCTGGGCGAGGTCTATGTGGATAACATCCGCGACGGCCTGATCGCCGCCGACCCGGCTCACGCCGATGCCTACCGGGCCAGCGCCGAGCGCTACCTCGACGCCATCGCCGCCGCCGACGACGAACTTCGCGCCCTGCTCGACGAGATCCCCGCCGACACCGCCGTGATCACCGGCCACGCCTCCTTCGGCCACTTCGCGCGCGCCTACGGCCTGCGCTTCCTCTCGCCCCAGGGGCTCTCCACCGCAGGCGAGCCGAGCGCGGCCAACATGGCCCGGCTGATCGACGTGATCCGCGAGCAGAACGTCCGGGCGCTGTTCCACGAGAACATGACCAGCCCCGCCATGATCGACCAGCTGGCCGAGGAGACCGGCCTGCCGGTGGCTGGCACCCTCTATGCCGACGCCCTGGCAAGCGAGGGCGAGGCCGGCACCTGGCTCGGCATGATGCGCCACAACGCCCGGGTGCTCCACGACGCCCTGGCACAGCCGGGCCATGAAGAGCCGGGCCATGAAGAGGACGGCGACGCTCACGGCCAGGATCACGCCCCGGACGAAGCGCCACACGACCACGCGCACTGAGATCCTGCGCATCTGCGCCGGGCGCGCCGACGACCGGCCAGCGCGCGGCCACAACGCCGACACGACACGGGCGCCATCTTCGGATGGCGCCCGTTTTGTGACACCATCGAGCCACGCCCTTAGCCAGGATCGCCGCCATGCTCGAGTTCCGCCAGGTCGCCAAGGCCTACGCCACGCCCCAGGGGCCGCTCGAGGTCCTCGCGGGCGTTGACCTCGAACTGGCGGCCGGCGAGAGCCTGGCGCTGATGGGCGAGTCGGGCAGCGGCAAGTCGACCCTGCTGCACCTGGCGGCGGGGCTCGACCTGCCCGATCGCGGCGAGGTGCGCCTCGCCGGCCAGGCGATCTCGTCGCTCGCCGAACCGGCCCGGGCGCGGCTGCGCCGCGAGACCCTGGGGCTGGTGTTCCAGCAGTTCCATCTGGTGGCGAGCCTGAACGTGCTCGATAACCTGCGCCTGCAGGCGCGCCTGGCGGGTCGCGAGCGGCCCGACTGGACGGCCGAGCTGATCGAGCGGCTGGGCCTGGCCGGGCGTGAGAAACGCTATCCCGAGCAGCTCTCCGGCGGCCAGCAGCAGCGCCTGGCCATCGGCCGGGCCCTGGCGCCGCGCCCCGCCCTGCTGCTCGCCGACGAGCCCACCGGCAACCTGGACGAGGACACCGCCGACGAAGTGCTCGACCTGCTGCTGGCGCTGGTGCGCGACACCGGCTGCGCCCTGCTGATGGTGACCCACAGCCCGCGAGTGGCCGCCCCGTTGGATCGCCGCCTGCACCTCACCCATGGCCGGCTGACGACACCCACGGCGGGGCAGGACGCATGCGCCTGACGCTCGTCGCCCTGGCCACGCTGCTCGGCCACTATCGCCGCCACCCCGGCCAGCTGGCCATGCTGCTGCTGGGCCTGTGGGTCGCCGGCGCCCTGTGGAGCGGCGTGCAGGCGATCAACGCCTCCGCCCGAGACAGCTACGCCCGTGCCGAGGCGCTCTTCACCACCGGCCTGGACCGCCTGGAGCGCCGCGACGGCGAGGCGCTGGATCACGCGGACTTCGTGACCCTGCGCCGCGCCGGACTTCCCGTCTCGCCGCTGCTGGAGGGCGAGGTGATCACCGTGCAGGGCGAGCGGCTGACGGTGATCGGCATCGACCCGCTGACCCTGCCCGGCGACAGCGCCTTCGCCACCGCCGGCAACGGCGGCGGCGGGGGGCTGACCGCCTTCTTCACCCCGCCCTGGCAGACCCGCCTGGCTCCGGCCAGCGTGGAACGGCTGGGGCTCGAGGCGCCGTCGGCCCCCGCCGCCACGCCGATGCTTGCCGCCGGCCAAACGCTGCCGCCGCTGGCCCTCGCCCCGTCGCTGCCGCCGGACACCCTGGTGATGGACATCGCCGCCGCGGCGCGGCTGCTGGAAAGCGGCGACGCCGTCAGTCGGCTGGTGGCCGAAGCGGGCGCGCTGGACGCGGCCCCCGCACGCTATCGACTGATCCGCGCCGAGACCCTGGCAGACCCGGGCGAGCTCACCGCGAGCTTTCACCTCAACCTCACCGCCATGGCGCTGCTGGCGCTGATCGTCGGGCTCTTCATCGTCCAGGCGGCACTGGGCCTGGCGCTGGAGCAGCGCCTGGGGCTGCTGCGCACCCTGCGCGCCCTGGGCGTGCCAGGGCGCACCCTGGTCGGCGTGCTGGCCCTCGAGCTCGCCCTGCTCGGGCTCATCGGCGCCCTGGCCGGCATCGCCAGCGGCGTGTGGCTGGCCCGCGCGCTGCTGCCGGACGTGGCCGCCACGCTGCAGGGCCTCTATGGCGCCGCGGTGGGCACCCGGCTCCAGCTGCCCTGGCACTATTGGCTCGGCGGGCTCGGCGTGACCCTGGGCGGGCTCACCATCGCCGGCAGCGGCACCCTGTGGCGGGCCGCCCGGCTCGGCGTGCTGGAACTCGGCCAGGCCCAGGCCTGGCGCGCCGGCTTCCAGCGCCAGCTGCGCGGGCAGGCCATCGCCGGCAGTCTCGCCGCCCTGCTAGCGCTGGCCACGGGGGCCTGGCTTGCCACGCGGCCGCCCGGCGAGGGGCTGGTCGCCGGCTTCGTGATGATCGCGGCGCTGATGCTCGCCTGTGCCCTGTGGCTGTCGCCGCTGCTGGCGGCCGGGCTCGCCAGGCTGGCAGGGCTCGCCCGCCGCCGTCCGCTGACCCAGTGGGCCCTGGCCGACCTGCAGCTGCAGCTGCCGCGACTGTCGCTCGCCATGATGGCGCTGTTGATCGCCCTCTCCGCCAATCTGGGGGTCGGCAGCATGGTCGGCGGCTTTCGCCTGACCTTCCTCGACTGGCTGGACCAGCGGCTGGCCGCCGATCTCTACCTGCGCCCGCCGCCCGAGCGCTTCGACGAGGTGCAGGCCTGGCTCGAGCGCCGCGATGAGGTCGCCGAGCTGCTGCCCACCGCCGATGCCGAGGCGGTGCTGCTCGCGCATCGTGACCGGAACGAAGCCCAGTCCCTGAACGTGCCGGTGACGCTCTTCGGCATCACCCCGGGCGAGCGCCTGACACCGAGCTGGCCGCTGCTCCAGACGGCGGCCGGCCGCGACGCGGCCTGGGCCGCCCTCGAGGCGGGCGAGGCCTTCATCAACGAGCAGCTGGCCCTCGGTCAGGGCATCGCCCCCGGCGATCGGCTCGTCCTGCAGGCGCCGGACGGCCAGGGCTCGGACAGACGCCGAAGCCGCGAGGAGGTCACGGTGGCCGGCATCTATCCGGACTACGGCAACCCCCGCGGCGAGGTGCTGCTGACCGCGACCCGGCTGCGCGAGCGCTTCGATGCGCCGCCGGGCTCCCTCGGCATCGCGCTCGCCGAGGGGCACACCGCCGCCCCGCTCACCCGGGCGCTGACCGAGCGCTTCGGCCTCGACGACGAGGCCGTGCTCGACCAGCGCCAGATCAAGGCGCTCTCCACCGAGATCTTCGAGCGCACCTTCGCCATCACCCGCGCCCTCAATGCGCTGACGCTGGCCGTCGCGGCCCTGGCGCTGCTCGCCAGCCTGCTCGCCCAGGCTCGGGAGCGACGCCGCCGGCTGGCGCCGCTGTGGGCGCTAGGCGTTCCGCGGCGCCAGCTGGCGGGCCTGCAGCTCGCCCAGCTGGGCGGCGCGGCGCTGGTGACCGGGCTTGCCGCCGTGCCGCTGGGCATCGCTATCACGGCCAGCCTGGTGTCGGTGATCAACGTGGCCGCCTTCGGCTGGCGCCTGCCACTGCACGTCTTCCCCGGCGAGATCGCGCTGACCCTGGCCACCGCCCTGGCGGTGGCGCTGCTGGCGGCCGGCCTGCCGGCCCTGACGCTGTGGCGCACGCCGCCGCGCGCGCTGCTCGCCGAGGAGGAGACCACATGAGGCGCGCTCTGATCACAAGATCGAGAGGGCTGCTGCTCGGCCTGCTGTTCGCCCTGCTGGCGGGCTGCGAAGAGCAGACGCCCCGCGCTCCCGCCGGGGGCTTCGCCGGGCTGGGCGCCGAGGCCGACGGCTTCGTGCCGGCCTCACCGGGCACACCGCTGCGCTTCCCCGAGGATCACGGTCCCCACCCCGACCACCGCCTGGAGTGGTGGTACCTCACCGCCAACCTGGAGGACGCACAGGGCGAGGCGCTGGGCGTTCAATGGACGCTGTTTCGCCAGGCCCAGCTGCCCCCGGCCGAACGCCCCGAAGCGCCCGGCCCATGGGCCGCCGACCAGCTGTGGATGGCGCACATGGCGGTCTCCCGGGGCGAGGTACATCGGGTCGCCGAGCGCTTCGCCCGGGGCGATTCCGGCGAGGAATCGCCCGCGCAGGACCAGGCCGGCGTCACCGTCCGGCCCTTCCGCGCCTGGCTCGACGACTGGACGATGGAGAGCCAGATAGAGGACCCGCAGCGGGACGCCCTGGACCGGCTGACGGTGCGCGCCCGCGCCGGGGCGGGCGATGACGCCTTCGGCTATCGGCTGAGCCTGACGGCCAAGGGCCCGCTGGTGCGCCACGGCGAGGCCGGTTTCAGCCAGAAGTCCGCCGACGGCCAGGGCTCGATCTATCTCAGCCAGCCTTTCTTCGATGTCGCCGGCGAGGTCACTCTGGCCGGCGAGACCCACAGCGTCACCGGCCGCGCCTGGCTCGATCGCGAATGGAGCAGCCAGCTGCTCGGCCCACAGCAGACCGGCTGGGACTGGTTCTCGCTGCACCTCGCCGACGGCCACAAGCTGATGGCCTTTCGCCTGCGCGGTGGCGGCAAGGGCGGCGATCAGGGCGAGGACTATCTCTCCGGCACCTGGATCACCCCCGACGGGAAGGCCACGCCGCTCGCGCATGACGCCCTGCGCCTGACCCCGCTGGAACGACGCACGGTGGCGGGGCGCGAGATGCCCATCCGCTGGCGGCTTGAGCTCCCCGGGCGAGGGCTCGACCTGATCGTCACGGCGCCCCACGCCGAGCGCTGGATGGACACCACGGTGAGCTACTGGGAGGGCGAGGTGCGGGTCACCGACCGCGGCGACGGCACCCCGCGCGGCGAGGGCTATCTCGAGATGACCGGCTACTGACGGGCGGGCTTTCGGGTCCCGAACGACAACGAGGCCGCCCCAAAGGGCGGCCTCGTCGCATCATGCCTGTCGTCAGGGATCAGGCGGCAGGAATCAGGCGTCGGGGATCTCCAGCGCCTGCTGCACGGCCGGCCAGGCCGGCTCACCCTCGCGGGTGGTCACGCCGTCGAGGAATGCCTTGACCTTGGCGGGGTTGTCGCGCATCCATCCCAGTGCCACTTCCTCCGGCTCCTGCTCTTCATAGCTGAAGCCGCGGATCATCGCGCTCTGATCCTCGGCGGTGAAGCTGAGCTGATCGATCAGCCGGGTGGCATTGGGGTTGGCGTCGGCGAAGGACTTGGTCACCAGGGTGCGCACGTCGCTGCGCCCGCCCTCCGGGCCCCACATGTCCTGGGTATCGGTCAGGTACTTCACATCGTATTCGATGTTCATCCAGTGCGGGGTCCAGCCGGCGAAGACGATCCACTCCTCGCGATTGAGGGCGTTGTCCACGGCGCTCAGCATGCCCGGAGTGGAGGTCTCGGAGAGATCCCAGTCCCCCAGGCCGTAGGTGTCATTCTCGACCGCCTCGTTGAGGGTGTCGCTCATGCCGGTGCCCACCTCGATGGAGTAGATGGTGCGGTCCAGCTTATCGGCGAACTCGGGCTTGTCCAGGTCCTCGGCGGAGGTGAGGCCGGCCTCGTAGAGGTAGGTCGGCACGGCGAAGCCGAGGCGAGCGCCGTCGACGTTGGTGCCCAGGTCAACGAGCTTGACGTCATCGCCCTCGAAGCTGGTGTCGTACATGCCCTGCTGGGCGGGCAGCCAGGCCGCCAGGTAGGCATCCAGCTCCCCCTGGTTCAGGGCCTCGTAGGTGATGGTGGCACCGAGCTCCTGCAGCTGCGGCTCATAGCCCAGGGTCTCGAGCAGGGTGGCGGCCAAAGTGGTCTTGACCGTGACGCCCGGCCAGGCCGGCACGGAGAAGCGCACCTGTTCGGGTTCAGCGGCCTGGGCCACGCCGGTCACGGCCAGCGGGGCCGCCAGCAGGGTGCCGGCGAGGGCCAGCGTCAGGGGACGAAGAGGCAGTTTCATCGGGACTCCTAGGCAGGTCATGCCGTTAAAGATCAGACCATGACCCTATTCCCCCTGGCGCCGCCTATCAATGTTTGGCCACCAACGAAAGGCCCCGCGCTCAGTCGCCCTTGCCGGCCATGCGGGCCGCTTCGACCACCTCGATCCAGTAGCCGTCGACGTCCTTGATGAACACCACATCCTTCATCTTGCCCTGATCGGCGCGCTTGATGAACTCGACCTCGTTGGCGTCGAACCAGGCCTGGGCCGCCTCGAGATCCGGCACGCTGAAGCAGATGTGGCCGAAGCCCTGGGGCTCGGCGTTGCCGTCGTGATAGGCGAAGTCGTCCTGGGTCTCGGTGCCCCAGTTGTGGGTCAGCTCCAGCACGCCGCGCTGATCGAAGGTCCAGGCGGTGCGCTCGTCACGCGCCTCGGGTATCTGCTCTCCGGCTTCGGTACGAGCCAGGAAGTAGAGCGAGAACTGCATCTCCTCGAAGTCGAGCCGACGCAGCACCCGCATGCCGAAGACGCGAGTATAGAAGGCCAGCGCGCGCTCGGGATCCTTGATGCGCAGCATGGTGTGGTTGAGGCGAAAACCGTTGCTCTCGCCCGTGGGGGCCTGTACGCCCGGGTACTGCTCTCCCTGGAAACTCATGCGGGGCTCCTAATGTGTGATAACGAATGTGTATTAACGAGTGTGTAGTAACGAATGGACAAGAACGGGTGGGTAAAAAATAGGTTCATCGCAGATCAGCGTGAAATGGGCAAGGCGCGTGAGGACAAGCAGGATAGAGAAACGGCGGTAAATCCGAGTAAGCTGATATTCGCCAAAACGTCAGCCTACGGACACCGCCGTTGCCATGG
>Ga0208138_100015_pt1 | contig 163767 bp, 145 predicted proteins | sample AntRauMetaRauer3_FD_184786 | JGI IMG/M metagenome (GOLD analysis project Ga0208138, IMG submission 184786) | Saline lake microbial communities from Rauer Lake, Antarctica, in enrichment culture - Antartic Rauer Lake 3 Metagenome Rauer3 (SPAdes)... ... | reverse complement strand
CACCAGTGTGCTGGAGGGCATGAACAACCGAATCAAGGTCATCAAGCGGATGGCCTATGGATACCGCGACACGGCGTACTTCTTCCTGAAGATCCGTGCCGCGTTTCCCGGCAAAGTGCGATGAACCAAAAAAACGCCCAGCAGATCTGGGTGGCCGGCGGCATAGGTATAACACCGTTTCTGGCTGCGCTGGAAAACCGCCTGATCAATCCCGAACCAAAACATCCAGCGGTCACACTTCATTACTGCACTGCCGGAGCCGTGGATGACCCAATGTTGACTCGTCTGCAACAACTGACGGAGCAACTTCCGGATATATTGCTGAACATCCACGACAGCCAGCAGGGGCAGCTATTGACCGCGAACCAACTGCAAATCCATGACCGCAGAGTGGATATCTGGTTTTGCGGGCCGCAGGGCCTGGCCAAAGCCTTGCGAAGCGGCCTGAAGCAACGGTCAATTTCCTTACGCTTTCATCAGGAAAGTTTCCAGTTTCGCTGAATGAGTTGTGAATCGGATCCGCTTATCCACACTTGGACCAGCCGCAGCCGGAGTAGCAGGTGGGGCAGCCGTCCATCATGATCAGCTCGCCGTTGCACTCGGGGCAGTGGCCGACCACGGCAGGGCCGCCGCCGCTGTGCTCCTGCGCCTTGCGCTCGGCCTGCTCGACCTCCTCCGGGGTGGGCGGATGCCAGGGCTGGCCGCTCGCCAGGCGCTGGGCGTAGCGGGCGACCAGCTCCTCCACCGGCACCTGGTGGCCATCCTGGTCGAGGAAGCCGCGGCGGTAGAGGATCTGCTGGATCGACCAGGCGATGGCCGCGACCTCAGAGTCGTGGAACACCGGCTTGCCCCAGCGGTTCATGCCGCAGCGCACCAGGCCCTTGTCCCAGGCCACCTTGCGCAGGTCGGCCACCGCCTGGGTGACGTAGCCGCCCCGGGCGGCCAGCGACAGGCTACGCATGGTCGCGGTGATCCACTGGTGCTCGCTGGAGAGCTGGCCCGACGGGAAGAAGAACTCCACCGGGCGCTCGATCACCACGCGTTTGCCGTTGACCACGCCCTCCACCGGCATGAACGACACCAGCAGGTAGACCTTCTTGCGGCCCTCAGCGCCGACGTAGGATATTTTTTCCGACACGGCCTCCAGGGTGCCCTCGGGGCGCGAGGGGATGCGCACCGTGAGCGGGTTCTCTTCGGCCAGCGGCGGCTCTTCCACCGCCTTCTTGACGCTATAGGACACGATCTTGGAATTGATCTCGACGGCCATCAGGAGGCTCCTCCGGAAAAATGTGCTGTGACGCTCGAGTAACGGCCACTCACGGCCGTCACGAGCGAAGGCGAGGCAAGGCGCAGGCTTTCGAGGAAGCGGAGTTTACGAGCCGTAAATGAGCATTCCGAGAAAGACTGCAACGCCGCCTCGGCGAGCGCAGTAGGTCGTGGCTTACCACTTCCCATAGGTGCCTTCCTTCAGCGCATCATAGAGGTTCGCCGCGTTGTGCTCCTCGCCGTCGTAGATGACCTTCTCGTCACCGGCGAGCTCGACGGTCTCGCCGTTCTCCAGCTCGAAGACGTAGGTGGTGTTCTTGAGGTCGTCCTCGCGCACCAGCACGCCCTGGAAGGCCTCGGGGTTGAAGCGGAAGGTGGTGCAGCCCTTGAGCTTGCTGGCGTAGGCATCAAGGTAGAGGTCCTTGAACTCCTCGAAGGGGAACTCGGTGGGCACGTTGACCGTCTTGGAGATCGCCGAGTCGACCCACACCTGAGCCGCCGCCTGCACCGCCACGTGCTGCTTGGGGCTCACCGCGTCGGCGGTGATGAAGTAGTCAGGCAGGTCGCTCTCCACCGCCTCGGCGGCGATGAAGTGGCGATAGGCAGCCAGCTCGAAGGAGACCACCTCGACCTGCTCCTTGGTCTTCTTGCCCGCCTGGATAACGTTGCGGAAGTAGCGGTGCGAGAACGACGGCTCGATGCCGTTGGAGGCATTGTTGCCCAGCGACAGCGAGATGGTGCCCGTGGGGGCGATCGAGCTGTGGTGGGTGAAGCGCGCGCCGTGCTCGGCGAGCGCCGCCACCAGCTTGGGCTCCACTTCGGCAACTTTCTGCATGTAGCGGCTGTAGCGGGCGTGGAGGATGCGACCCGGCACCTTGTCGCCGACCTCGTAGCCGTCCTTCTTGAGCTCGGGTCGCTCGCGCATCATCCGCGGGGTGATCGCGTAGTCCTCCGCGAGCGCCGGGGCCGCGCCCTTCTCGCGGGCGAGCTCCAGCGCCTGCTTCCAGCCCTCGAGGGCCAGGTTGCGGCTCACTTCCTCGGTAAAGGCCAGCGACTCCGGCGAGCCGTAGGGGATCTTGAGCATGGTCATCGTCGAGCCCAGTCCCAGAAAGCCCATGCCGTGGCGGCGCTTGGCCTCGATCTCGCGGCGCTGGCCTTCCAAGGGCAGGCCGCTGATCTCCACCACGTTGTCGAGCATGCGGGTGAAGATCGCCACCACCTGGCGGTAGCGCTCCCAGTCGAAGCGCGGCTTCTTGCCGAAGGGATCGATGACGAAGCGGGTCAGGTTCACCGAGCCGAGCAGGCAGGCGCCCTCGGGCGGCAGCGGCTGCTCGCCGCATGGATTGGTCGCCCGCACCTCTTCGCAGAACCAGTTGTTGTTCATGCGATTGACCTGATCGATCAGGATGAAGCCCGGCTCGGCGAAGTCGTAGGTCGAGGCCATGATGGTGTCCCACAGCTCGCGGGCCTTGATCACCTCGACGATGCGACAGGCCACGCGCCCCTCGTCATCGACCGTGTAGCCCTCCTCGATCACCGGCCAGTCGCGGTAGATCAGCTCCTCCTCGGCGACGTCGTCCTTCTCCCCGGGGTGGAGCGGGAAGGCCAGCGGCCAGTCGGCGTCCTGCTTCACCGCCTCCATGAACTCGTCGGTGATCAGCAGCGAGAGGTTGAACTGGCGCAGGCGGCCCGCCTCGCGCTTGGCCTCGATGAAGCTCTTCACGTCGGGATGGCCAACGTCGAAGGTGCCCATCTGGGCGCCGCGGCGCCCGCCCGCCGAGGCCACCGTGAAGCACATCTTGTCGTAGATATCCATGAACGCCAGCGGGCCGTTGGTGCCGGCGCCGGCGCCGAACACGAAGGCGTTCTTGTGGCGCAGGGTCGAGAACTCATAGCCGATGCCGCAGCCCGCCTTGAGCGTCATGCCGGCATCCACCACCGAGTCGAGGATGTCGTGCATGGAGTCGCGGATGGTGCGCGAGACGGTGCAGTTGATCAGGCTCACCGCCGGCTTGTAGGCCTCGGCGCCGGCATTGGACATGATCCGCCCGGCCGGGATGGCGCCGTTCTCAAGCGCCCAGCGAAACTTCGGCAGCCACGCCTCGGCCTGATCGCCCTCGACCGCCGCCAGGGCCTTGGCAACGCGCTCCCAGGTGGCGTGGACGTCCTGGTCCACGGCGAGGCCGTGACGGTCCTTGAGGCGATACTTGGCGTCCCAGATATCGCGGGAAGGCACCTGCAGGGGCACCTCGTTGGAGGTCTTGAGGGCCTTGGCGGATGTGCTCATGTCGGGGTCTCCAGAGCGGTGTCGTGGTGAATCGGTATCGATAGAGAAATACGGGCCGGCGCGGCGGCCCGGGCGGCGAGATCAGCGATCGCGCGTCGTGAGGCGCTCCAGGCGCAGCAGCCACTCACCGAGGCGACCCTGGGCGAAGCCCTCCTCGCGCCCGTCGAGCAGGTTCTTGACCGTCAGGCCAAGCTCGGTGTCGCCCTCGATCAGCAGGCGGCGCTGGAAGAACAGGCTGTCGGGATCCTCGCGCCGGGTGGCCAGGCATAAGAACTCGCGCCAGCCGCCGCGGATGGTCGCCTCGCCGGGCTCACGGCAGAGCACCAGGCGCTGATCCGCGAGGCCCAGCGTCAGCGTCACGCCGAGATCTTCGATGGTCAGGCTGATCCGGCGCCCCTCCAGGGCATCGAACTCGCCCTCCGCGAGCGGCTCGGCGAAGGTGCGGTTGAGCAGCGGCTCCACCAGCCGGCGCTTGACGCCCAGCGGCACCCGGGGATCCAGGGCGCGGATCAGGCGGCTCGGGGCGGGCGGGCGCGGAAGCGACAACGGCGGATGGGGCAGAGACATGAGGATTCTCCTGATGACGTCGGTGCGGCTGGGCCGCCGGAGCGCTCATCCTAGGGGGCATCTAAACCGCCTGCACTGACGTGCGTCAAGCCGTCGCCAGCAGCGCGTTTCCCGAGGGCTGCGTACCATATATAGACTAACGGAAAGACTCAAGCACAAGATGTATAGAAACTGCCTCAACGCAGGCGATGTCGCCGCGGGCCGTTCGCGACCCCGCGGCGCCTGTACGGCGCGCCCCGAATGGGTCACGGCGGGAGCGATATCGAGGCTAACGCGAGGTGACGGCGGGCCGGTGCCGAGGAGGTGGCCGCGCCTGCGCGCTGCTTCACCCTCCTGCCCTCGTCCTCCGCGTCCCTCCCGAGGCATTCTCGCTCACTCACCAACCTCTCCCCTTCATGGATGATTCACGCGTACCGGTCCGGACCGGACCGGCGCTTACGTTGACTCACCATCTATTAAATTACCCTAATGCATTATCTTGGTGCATAGTTTTTGCGCTTTTAAAGGAATTTCGCGTCAATACTATGCCCAATACCCGCATAGCCCATGCGCTTGCTGCATAATGGTGCATTGCCTTATAGTGCGTGGAACCTTTTTCCAGCGCACAGGAATCGCCCCATGCCCTACGTCCACGACACCCTCGAGGCCCTGCGCAAGAGCAGCCCGGCACAGACCGAGTTCTACCAGGCCGCCGAGGAGGTGCTCGAGTGCCTGCGCCCGCTCTTCGAGCGCAGCCCCCACTACCTCGATCACAACATCATCGAGCGCATCGTCGAGCCCGAGCGGCAGATCATGTTCCGCATCTGCTGGACCGACGACGCCGGCAAGGTGCAGGTCAACAAGGGTTACCGCGTTCAGTTCAACTCGGCCCTCGGCCCCTACAAGGGCGGGCTGCGCTTCCACCCCAGCGTGACCTCGGGGACCATCAAGTTCCTGGGCTTCGAGCAGATCTTCAAGAACGCTCTCACCGGCCTGCCCATCGGCGGCGGCAAGGGCGGCTCGGACTTCGATCCCAAGGGGCGCTCGGACGGCGAGATCATGCGCTTCTGCCAGGCCTTCATGAGCGAGCTCTACCGCCATATCGGCCCGACCACCGACGTGCCGGCCGGCGACATCGGCGTGGGGGCGCGCGAGATCGGCTTCCTCTACGGCCAGTACAAGCGCCTGACCGGCCGCTACGAGGGCGTGCTGACCGGCAAGAGCCTCAACTGGGGCGGCTCCATCGGGCGCAAGGAGGCCACCGGCTACGGCGCCGTCTACTTCGCCGAGAACATGCTCGAGGCGCGCGGCGAGACCCTCGCCGGCAAGACCTGCCTGGTCTCCGGCGCCGGCAACGTGGCCATCTACACCATCGAGAAGCTGCACGAGCTCGGCGCGATTCCCGTCAGCTGCTCCGACTCCCGCGGCACCCTCCATGACCCGAACGGCATCGACCTGGCGCTGCTGTGCGAGCTCAAGGAGGTCCAGCGCACCTCGCTGGAGGCCTACCTGGCACAGCACCCCGAGGCCCGCTACATCCCGGCGGGCGACTATCCGGCCGACGGCCATGCGGTGTGGCGGCTCGAGGGCGACGTCGCCTTCCCCTGCGCCACCCAGAACGAGCTGACCGAGGCCGACGCCGAGACGCTGCTGGGCAACGGCGTGACCTGCATCAGCGAGGGCGCCAACATGCCCTCCACCGCCGCGGCCGTGGATCGCTTCCTGGCGGCGAAGATCGCCTACGGCCCCGGCAAGGCGGCCAACGCCGGCGGGGTGGCGACGAGCCAGCTGGAGATGGCCCAGAACAGCAGCATGGAGCAGTGGCCGCTGGAGAAGGTCGACGCCAAGCTCAAGGCGATCATGGCCAATATCCATCGCCAGTGCGCCGAGACCGCCGCCGAGTTCGACGACCCGACCAACCTGGTGCTGGGCGCCAACATCGCCGGCTTCCGCAAGGTCGCCGACGCCATGATCGAGCAGGGCGTCTGCTGATCCCGAGAAGCCAGGGCAGAAGCCAGAAGAGGCCAGACTGAAGCAATAAGACAGCGCGGCGCCCCGAGGGGCGCCGCGCTGCGTTGGGCGACATGAACCGCCTTGAGCGGGATGGCCGCCGGGATCAGACGGTGCGCGAATAGCGCCCGGTGCTGTGGCTCAGGTAGGCGTCGAAGGCCATGGCGGCGTTGCGCATCATCAGCCGCCCGGCGGGCAGCACCTCGATGGCGGTATTGGAGATGGCCAGCAGGCCGTCGTCGACCATCTCCTCGAGTTCCTCCAGGGCCTCGGCGAAGGTGTCGCGAAAGTCGATGCCGTGGGTCGCCTCGATCTCGGCGAAGTCGATGCGGCCGTGGCACATCAGGGCATTGATCACGTCGCGGCGCAGCACGTCGTCGGCGTTGAGGCGGTAGCCGCGCATCACCGGCAGCCGGCCCGCCTCCAGGCGCGCCTGGTACTGGGCGGTCTCCTTGACGTTCTGGCTGTAGCTGTCGCCGACCTTGCCGATGGCGGTGTTGCCCAGGCCGATCAGGTCGCAGTCGGCGTGGGTCGAGTAGCCCTGGAAGTTGCGCTGCAGGGTGCCGTTCTCGCGGGCCAGCGAGAGCTCGTCCTCGGGCAGGGCGAAGTGATCCATGCCGATGTAGACATAGCCCGCCGCGGTGAGGCGACGAATGATCAGCTCCAGCAGCTCGATCTTGCGCTCCGGCGGCGGCATGTCCTCGGGGCGGATCAGCCGCTGCGCCTTGAACAGCTCCGGCAGGTGGGCATAGCTGTAGGTGGCGATGCGATCCGGGCGCAGGGCGATGATCTTGTCCAAGGTGGCGTCAAAGCTCGCCACGGTCTGCAACGGCAGGCCGTAAATCAGATCGACGCTCACCGACTGGAAGCCCGCCTCGCGGGCCGCCGCCACCAGCTCCAGCACCTGCTCCTCGCTCTGGATACGGTTGACCGCCTCCTGCACCCGGGTATCGAAGTCCTGCACGCCGAAGCTCAGGCGATTGAAGCCCAGGGCGTAAAGCTCATGGATCTGCGCGGGGGTCACGGTGCGCGGGTCCACCTCTAAGGAGAACTCCCGTTCCTCGGGGGCGGCGAAGTGGAAGGCCGCGTCCAGCGCCGCCATCAGCTCGCCGAGCTGATCGTTGTCGAGGTAGGTCGGGGTGCCGCCGCCCAGGTGCAGCTGGGTCATGCGCCGCGACTCGTCGAACAGCGCCCCCTGGATCTCGATCTCCCGCTTGAGCCAGGCGAGATACTCCGCCGCCCGCTCGCGATTGTGGGTGATGATCTTGTTGCAGGCGCAGTAGTAGCAGAGGCTCTCGCAGAAGGGGATGTGCACGTAGGCCGACAGCGGCTTGGGCGACGCGGCCGCGTTGCTGCGCTCGGCGGCGGCCCGGTAGTCATCCTCGGCGAAGGCCGCCTGGAACTGCGGCGCCGTGGGATAGGAGGTGTAGCGCGGGCCGGGGCGATCGTACTTCTCGACCAGGGGGCGGATGAACGGCAGGGTATCTTGCATGATCGAATCGAGCCTCTTTAACCGGAGGGCGGCGGCCACAGCCGTCACCGTTGGGCGAATTATGCCAGCCGCGACCGCGCGCGTCGGTACCCTCGAAGGGGTAGCTGACCCAGATCAAGTTGCCGCCGGCGTCGCGGCTCGCGCCGCGGCGCGCAAGGCCGCCCGGCGTGACCAGTACCGCAGTCGCCAGGCCACCAGCAGCCAGGCCAGGCTCCAGCAGCCGGCCGAGCCCCATAGCAGCAGGTGCCAGCCGCTCCCCGCCAGAGGCATGGCAAGCCGCAGCCCCGCCGCCAGGGCAAACAGCCCCGCCAGGACCGCCAGCCACGGCTCGCCGGCCGGATGCCCCTTGGCCCTCAGGATGGCCTGGCGCAGCATGATACCGCTGGCCAGCGTGCCGAGCGCCCCGACCGTCACGGCATGCAGTCGAGCCGCCGGCGCGATTCCGGCCAGCAGATCGGCCGCCACGAGCCATGCCCCCACGCCCAGCCAGGCGTAACCCAGCAGCAGGGCGAGCAGGTCGGGGCGGTCCCGCAGCCGCCAGGGCGACCAGCGCCACAGGCGCACCAGGATCATCAGGCCCGCCAGGGCGAGCAACACACCGGCCAGCGGCCACAGCGCGCGCTGGGTGAAAGTGACGCCGACGGCCACCAGCAGGCCCAGGAGGGCGGCTTCCAACCGCGGCTGTACGCCGCCCCCCGCCGCGCGGTCGCGGACCATCAGGTGGCCATTGACCGCCGGCGCGATCACCCGTCCCCCCATGAAGACCATCAGCAACAGCAGCCATAGCACGCCCTGATGGAGCAGCGGCGAGAGCAGCCCCGGGGCGAACGCGCGCGCTGCGAGACTGGCCACGGCCAACAGGCAGAGCAGCCCCAGCAGCGGGGAGAGCAGGCGGTTACGCCACTTCTTCGCGGCCAGAAAACGCGGCACCACCCCCACGGCCAGCAGCAGGGCGAAGGCCGCATCGGCCAGCAGCGCCGGCCAGGCCATGGGCAGGGCCAGCCACCCGAGGCGCCCGATCAGCCACAGCCCCGCCAGGAGGGTCAGTCGCCGTATCGGCAGCGGTCCCAGCAGGTAGCCGGCGATCACCGCCAGGGCGAAGCCAAACAGCAGCTCCCGTCCATGGGCGGCCGGCATCGCCAGCCCGGACAGCCATCCCGACCCCGTCACCATCGCCGCCAGCGACAGCGGCAGTGACAGCGCCGCCTGCAGGGCGGCGAGCGGAAAGAACAGCGACCAGGCGGGGCGCCGGTCGGGCCGGCGCACGCCCGAAAATTGACCTGGCGCATTGACAGGGACCTTTAACATGCATGTAAATTACATCTTAAACATGGCCTTGCCAATCCTGCCCGAGCGGCCGCCCCCGTGACCGAATGCCGCCGCGCAGCAGCTCAGATTGGCATAATGATAGAATGGCGAGCCTTTCCGCCCATCCAGCCTATCAAGGCGCCCGACGCGCCGGGATTCTCATGCACCTGACCCGTTTCACCGACTATTCGCTGCGAGTGCTGCTCTTCCTGGCCGTGAAGGGCGAGGAGCGTTCGACCATCAACGAGATCGCCGAGCGCTTCGAGATCTCCCGCAACCACCTGATGAAGGTGGTGCAGGACCTCAACCACCAGGGCTACCTCACCGCCATTCGCGGCAAGAACGGCGGCCTGGTGCTCAAGCGCAGCCCCGAGAGCATTCCGCTGGGCGAGCTGGTACGCGCCACCGAGCGCGACCTTGAGCTCGTCGAGTGCTTCGGTGATAGCAATGAGTGCGTGATCACCCCCGCCTGTCGGCTCAAGCCGATCCTGGCCGAGGCACTCGCCGCCTTTCTCGCCGTGCTCGATCGCTACACCCTGGCCGATCTGCTCGGCCCCCAGCGCCCCTCACTGGTTCGGCTGCTGCAGCTCGATGATCCTCCGCCCGATGCTTGAGGCGTTCGGCCCTCGCCTGCATTAGCGCCTCCTTTTACCTTCCGCGCTTCGCGGGCTAGGCTGAACATGATGCACGTCAAGCCGGATCTCGATGGCAGCTGGCATCATGAAATGACTCGCCTGGCACGGCGTCTGCCCGGGCCAGGCCTTTTCCAAACAGGTAAAGATGCATTTTGGAGGTATATTATGAAGTCATTAATCGCTGTGGCCCTGCTGGGCAGCGCCTTCCTCGCCATGGGCGCCCAGGCCGCCGGTGATCCCGCCGCCGGAGAGGGCAAGATCGCCGCCTGCGCCGCCTGTCACGGCACCGACGGCAATGCCACCGCTCCCATCTATCCGAATCTCGCCGGCCAGAACGCCGACTACCTGGTGAGCGCCCTCAAGGCCTACCGGGCCGGTGAGCGCGGTGGCGGCATGTCCGCGATGATGACCCCCCAGGCCCAGGCGCTTTCGGATCAGGACATCGCCGATATCGCCGCCTACTACGCCAGCCTCACGCCCTGAAGTCTCGGCCGGCCTTCGGGCCGGCCCCTTCTTCCTGAAGGGCGGCATGCCTGCCCTTCCCCTGCTCTTTCCTCGGGGAGCCGCCATGTCGATACGTCGCAGGATCGCAGCCCGATGGCTCGGGTTGTTAGTCGCTCTTGGCCTGTTGCTGCTCTCCTCATCGCTGCACGCCCTCGAGCTGTCGCAGGTTCGCGAGGGGTTCCCGGAGAGTGATCGGCTCGAAGCCGCCGAGTCCCAGTGGCCGGTGAGCGAGGTGTACGCCGGCGACGAGCTCATCGGCTATGCCTTCGAGAGCGTCGATGTGGCGCCGATCCCGGCCTACTCGGGCAAGCCGGTCAACGTGCTGGTGGGCATCGACCTCGAGGGGCGCATCGTCCAGGCCGACATCCTCGGCCACGAGGAACCCATCATGCTGGTGGGCATCCCCGAGTCGAAGCTCGAGGGCTTCGCCGACGCCCACGTGCCCGCCCACGTCAACGACCGCCTCAAGATCGGTGAGGAACTGGACGCTATCTCCGGCGCCACCGTCACCGTCATCGTCGTCAGCGACACCATCACCCGGGCCGCGCGAAAGGTCGCCGCGGAGCAGGGGTTGATCGCCGACCCCTCCGCCGCGCCGCCGGCGCGAGTCCTGGCGGAGCGCTTCGAGCCCGGTGACTGGGAGACGCTCACCGGCGACGGCACCATCCGGCGCCTGCGTCTGACCCATGGCGAGGTCGACGCCGCCTTCGCCGGCAGCCCCGCCGAAGACTACCTGCACACTCCGCAGCCGGCCGACCGGACCTTCATCGAACTCTTCACCACCTACCTGAACCCGCCCACTGCCGGCCGCAACCTGCTGGGCGACACCGAGTACGACCAGCTGATGGCCAGGCTGGAGGAGGGCGAGCACGCCATCGCGGTCATGGGCCGCGGCGACTACTCCTTCAAGGGCTCGGGCTACGTGCGCGGCGGCATCTTCGATCGCATCGAGCTCTCCCAGGGCAACACCAGGGTCAGCTTTCACGACCGCGACCATATCCGCCTGGGCAGGCTGGACATCGAGGGGGCGCCGCGCCTCGACGAGCGCGACATCTTCATCGTCCGCGATGAGGCCGCCTTCGATCCCGGCCGGCCCTGGCAGCTGGAGCTGCTGGTGCGCCGCGCCTCCGGCCCCCTGGACACCGAGTTCCGCCGCTTCAGCGCCGACTATAGTGTCCCCGAGGCCTACATCGAACGTCCCGAGCCGCCGGTGGAAGAACCGATCTGGGTACAGGTGTGGCGCGACAAGGCGTTCCAGATCGGCGTGCTGGCCGCCGGCCTCATCGTGCTGACGATCGTCATGCTGTTCCAGGACGTGCTGGCGCGCCATCCGCGGATCCTGCGCCCGCTGCGCCTGGGCTTCCTGGTCTACACCCTGGTGTTCATCGGCTGGTACTCCCTGGCCCAGCTCTCGGTGGTCAACATCCTGACGTTCACCAATTCGCTGATCAGCGGCTTCAGCTGGGGCTCCTTCCTGATCGACCCGATGATGTTCATCCTCTGGTCCTTCGTGGCGGTCAGCCTGCTGCTGTGGGGCCGCGGCGTCTTCTGCGGCTGGCTGTGTCCCTTCGGGGCCCTGCAGGACCTGGTCAACAAGGCCGCCCGCAAGCTGGGCGTGAAGCAGATCGAGGTGCCCTTCGGGCTCCACGAGCGCCTCTGGGCGGTGAAGTACATCCTCCTGCTGGGCCTGTTCGCGCTCTCGCTGCACTCGCTCGGTACCGCCGAGCGCTACGCCGAGGTGGAGCCCTTCAAGACCGCCATCACCCTGCGCTTCCAGCGCGAGTGGGGCTTTTTGCTCTACGCCCTGGCGCTGGTGGCGATCTCGGCCTTCAACCACAAGTTCTACTGCCGCTACGTCTGCCCGCTGGGGGCCGGCCTGGCCATCCCCGCCCGCCTGCGACTGTTCGACTGGTTGAAGCGGCACCGCAATGACTGCGGCAGCCCGTGCCAGATCTGCGCCAACGAATGCGAAGTGGCCGCCATCCACCCCGACGGCCACATCAATGCCAACGAGTGTCACTACTGTCTCGATTGCCAGATCACCTACCACGACGACCAGCGCTGCCCGCCGGTGATCAAGCGCCGCAAGCGCTATGAGAAGGCGGCACGCCTGGCCGCGGGCAAGGGCGGCGTCGAGACCCATGACCCCGGCACCGCCGGAGACCGCAAGCTGCAGCGAATCCCGACTCTTCAGGAGGAGTGAACCATGGTAGACAAGAAGAAAGAGATCGAAAGCCTCGGCCGCCGCCACTTCCTACGCAATAGCGCGGTGACCGGTGTCGCCGGTGCCGGCCTGGCCGGCGGCTTCGGCGCCAGCGCGCTGATGAGCAGCCGCGAGGCGCACGCCGCCGAGAACGGCATCGAGGTCGCCCCCGGCGAACTCGACGAGTACTACGGCTTCTGGAGCGGCGGCCACCAGGGGGAGGTTCGGGTACTGGGCATCCCCTCCATGCGCGAGCTGATGCGCATCCCGGTCTTCAACGTCGACAGCGCCACCGGCTGGGGCATCACCAACGAGTCGAAGCGCATCCTCGGCGACTCGTCACGCTTCCTCAACGGCGACTGCCACCATCCGCACATCTCCATGACCGATGGCAGCTACGACGGCAAGTACCTGTTCATCAACGACAAGGCCAACACTCGCGTGGCCCGCATCCGTCTCGACATCATGAAGACGGACAAGATCACCACCATTCCCAACGTGCAGGCGATCCACGGCCTGCGCCTGCAGAAGGTGCCGCACACCAAGTACGTCTTCGCCAACGCCGAGCTGCCGATCCCGCAGATCAACGACGGCCGCGATCTGGAGAACCCGGAGAATTACTTCACCATGTTCAACGCCATCGATGCCGAGAGCATGGACGTGGCGTGGCAGGTGATCGTCGATGGCAACCTCGACAACACCGATGCCGACTACACCGGCCGCTTCGTGGCCTCGACCTGCTATAACTCCGAGAAGGGCATGACCCTAGCCGATACCATGCGCGCCGAGCGCGACTGGGTGGTGGTGTTCGACGTCGAGGCCATCGAGGCAGCCGTGGCCGCCGGCGAGTTCGAGACCCTGGGCGACAGCGAGGTACCGGTCCTCGACGGCCGCAAGGGCTCGAAGCTGACTCGCTATATTCCAGTGCCCAAGAACCCCCACGGCCTCAATACCTCGCCGGACGGCAAGTACTTCATCGCCAACGGCAAGCTCTCGCCGACCTGCTCGATCATCGCCATCGACAAGCTGCCCGAGCTGTTCGACGACGCCATCGAGCCCCGCGACACCGTGGTCGGCGAGCCCGAGCTGGGCCTGGGGCCGCTGCACACCACCTACGACGGCCGCGGCAACGCCTATACCACGCTGTTCATCGACAGTCAGATCGCCAAGTGGAACATCGAGGACGCCATCCGCGCCTATAACGGCGAGGAAGTGAACTACCTGCGCCAGAAGCTCGACGTCCACTATCAGCCGGGCCACAACCATGCCAGCCTCACCGAGTCCAAGGACGCGGACGGCAAGTGGCTGGTGGTGCTCTCCAAGTTCTCCAAGGACCGCTTCCTGCCGGTGGGTCCGCTGCACCCGGAGAACGATCAGCTGATCGACATCTCCGGCGAGGAGATGAAGCTGGTCCACGACGGCCCCACCTTCGCCGAGCCCCACGACTGCATCCTGCTGCGCGCCGATCAGCTCAACCCGAGCCGGACCTGGACGCGTGACGATCCGTTCTTCGCCGAGACGCGTGCCATGGCCGAGGCGGACGGGGTCACCCTCGAGGGCGACAACAAGGTGATCCGCGACGGCAACCAAGTGCGGGTCTACATGACCTCGGTAGCCCCGCAGTTCGGCCTGACCGAGTTCAAGGTCAAGCAGGGCGACGAGGTGACCGTGGTGGTCACCAACCTCGATCAGGTGGAGGACCTGACCCACGGCTTCGTGATGGTCAACCACGGCGCCTCCATGGAGATTGGCCCGCAGCAGACCTCCAGCGTCACCTTTACCGCCGACAAGCCCGGCGTGTACTGGTACTACTGCTCCTGGTTCTGCCATGCCATGCACATGGAAATGACCGGCCGCATGCTGGTCGAGAAGGCCTGATCGCTACCGAACCTCGATAGCTACTAGCCAAGGGAGGGTAAGACGTTAGCCTCATGGAGCGAGAGGCACCGGGGGCAAACCAAAGAGGAGGTCCTACGCCAGGGACGGCGTCGGTAGCGTACACGGAAGTATTCACAGCGCCTCCTCGACGGTTTGTCCTCGGAACAGCCTCGAGCGATGACGGCCAAGCGTATTGCCCTCGGACTTTCCCGCTTGTTCGCGGAGAGACGCATGACCCGACGACAGACTCGCGTCGTCCCCCGACTGTTTCTTGTCGCCTGGCTGCTCGCGTGGCTGCCGGGCGACCTGCTGGCCGCCGACTGGACGGCCCGCCCCGGCAAGCCGCTGCAGCCGCTGGTCGACCAGGCCAGCGACGGCGACCGCCTGATGCTGCCCGAAGGCCGCTACCCTGGCCCCGTGACCATCGACCGCACGCTGACCCTCTCGGGCGAGCCGGGGGCGGTGATCGACGGCGGCGGCGAGGGGCATGCCGTGATCCTCGCCGCCCCGAGCATCGTGCTGGAGGGCCTCGCGGTGGAGAACTGGGGAGCCAGCCTCACCGACATGGACGCCGGCATCTTCGTGGACCGCAGCGCCACCGGCAGCGTGATCCGCGACACCCGCCTCACGGGCCCCGCCTTCGGTATCTGGCTGGACGGCGTGAGCGACGTGCAGGTCCTCGACAACGTCATTCGCGGCGACGCCACGCTGCGCTCCCAGGATCGCGGCAACGGCATCCACCTGTTCAACGTCGTGGATGTCCGGGTGGAGGGCAACGACATCCGCCGCACCCGCGACGGCATCTACATCGATACCAGCCGCGACAGCCTGCTGCGCGGCAATCACATGGAAGACCTGCGCTACGGCGTGCACTACATGTACGCCCACGACAATCGGCTGGTGGACAATGCCACCCGGGACACCCGCACTGGCTATGCCCTGATGCAGTCCAAGCGGCTGACGGTGATCGGCAACCGCTCGGATAACGACCGTCACTACGGCATCCTGATGAACAACATCACCCACTCCACGCTGCGCGACAACCGCGTCACCGGCGTCAACCAGCGCCGGGACGCCCAGGGCCAGGGGCTGGTGAGTGGCGCCGCCGGCAAGGCGCTGTTCGTCTACAACGCCCAGTACAATCGCTTCGTGGGCAATCGCTTCGCCGACAGCGACATCGGCATCCATCTCACCGCCGGCTCCGAAGACAACGCCGTGGTGGGCAACGCCTTCGTCGACAACCGTCAGCAGGTGATGTACGTGGCCACCCGCACCCAGGAGTGGTCCGAGGCGGGCCGAGGCAACTACTGGAGCAACTACCTGGGCTGGGATCTCGCCGGCGACGGCATCGGCGACACCCCCTTCGAGCCCAACGATGCCATGGACCGCCTGCTGTGGCGCTACCCGGTCGCGCGCCTGCTGATGGACAGCCCCGCGGTGCTCGCGCTGCGCTGGATACAGCGTCAGTTCCCGGTTTTCCGCCCCCAGGGGGTCAAAGACAGCGCCCCCCTGATGACGGAACCCGACATGAATGCCCCCGGCTTGAATCAACACAACCTCGGAGACGCCGACGCATGACCGCGGTGATCGATTTTCAGGGCGTGACCCAGCGCCACGGCGACCTGGTCCGCCTCGACGCCCTCGACCTCTCGGTCAACGAGGGCGAGGTCCTGGCCCTGCTCGGCCATAACGGGGCCGGCAAGACCACCATCATGCATCTGATCCTCGGGCTGCTCTCGCCCAGTGCCGGGCGCGTCTCGGTGCTCGGTGGCGCCCCCGACGGCCCCCATGCCGAGACCCTGCGCCGACGGCTGGGCTACCTGCCCGAGAACGTCAGCTTTTACGAGCAGCTCAGCGGCCGCGAGGTGCTCGACTACTTCGCCCGCCTCAAGCGAGTCGATCGCCGCCAGGTCGAGGCACTGCTCGAGCGGGTCGGCCTGGGCGCCGCCGCCAACCGGCGCGTGAAGACCTACTCCAAGGGCATGCGCCAGCGCCTGGGTCTGGCCCAGGCGCTGCTCGGCGAGCCGCGCCTGCTGCTGCTGGACGAACCCACCACCGGGCTCGATCCCGCCGCCACCCGCGACTTCTACGACACGGTGCGCGAGTTGCGAGAGCGGGGCTGCACGGTGCTGCTCTCATCCCACATGCTCCCCGGGGTGGAACCCTATATCGATCGCGCCCTGATCCTGGGGGGCGGACGACGCCTGGCGCTGGGCGACATGGAGACCCTGCGCCGGCAGGCGTCGCTGCCGCTGACCATCCGCGCCTGGGGGCCCATGAGCGACGACGACTGGCGGCATGGCTGGGAGGATCCGCGCATCGAGGCCAGGCCCGTCAACGGGCACGAAGTGACGCTCTCGGTACCCGCCGACGCCAAGCTCGCCGTGCTGCGCCGCCTGACCGCCCTGCCCGGCGTGCAGGACATCGAGCTGTTGCCGCCGACCCTGGAACACCTCTACACCCACTTCTCCGCGGCGCCTCCTGCCCCGCGGGAGCCCGCCTCGGGAGACACCCGATGACTGCCATCCTGACCATCGCCGGCAAGGAGTTCCGCGACGGCCTGCGCAACCGCTGGGTGCTGGCCATCGCCCTGGTGCTGGCCCTGCTGGCCGTGGGCATTGCCTGGTTCGGGGCCGCGGCCAGCGGCGGGCTGGGCTTCACCTCCCTGGCCACGACCCTGGTCAGCCTGGCCACCCTGGCGGTGTTTCTGATTCCGCTGATCGCCCTGCTGCTGGCCTACGATGCCGTGGTGGGCGAGCAGGAGGCCGGCACCCTGCTGCTGCTGCTCACCTACCCCATCAGTCGCACCTCGCTGCTGCTCGGCAAGTTCCTGGGCCACGGCCTGATCCTCGGCGCCGCGACGACCCTCGGCTTCGGTATCGCCGGGGCGGTGATCGCGCTGGCCGCCGATGGCGTGCCCCTCCCCGAGCTCGCCGCCGGCATGGGACTGCTGATCGCCAGCAGCGTGCTGCTGGGCTGGGTCTTCATCGCCTTCGCCTACCTGATCAGCGTCTGTGTCACCGAGAAGGCCCGGGCCGCCGGCCTCGCACTGGTGGTGTGGTTTCTCTTCGTGCTGGTCTTCGACCTGGGGCTGCTGGCCCTGCTGGTCAGCGTCGAGCAAGGCGGCGACTGGCTACCCTGGCTGCTGCTCCTCAATCCCACCGAGTGCTTCCGACTGATCAATCTGGCCGGCTTCGAGGCGGCTCGCAGCTACATCGGCCTGACCTCCATCGCCGAGGGCGGCGCCTTCCGGCCCGCCGTGCTGGTGCCGATACTGATAGCCTGGATACTGGTTCCCCTGGGCCTGGCCCTGCTGCGTTTCCGCCACCGTTCGGCCTGAGGCCATCCCCGCGCTCCGGAGTCTTCCCATGCCCCGTTTGCCTGTCCTGCTTACGCTGCTCCTCGTGCTGCTCACCGGGTGCAGCGAGTCCGATCCCAAGACCCTCGCCGCCCCGGTGCCCCTCGAGGACGGCGATAGCTGTCACGTCTGCGGCATGCTGATCCAGAACTTTCCCGGCCCCAAGGGCGAGGCCTTCCTGAAGGGGCAGGACACGCCGAGCAAGTTCTGCTCCACCCTGGAGCTCTTCACCTTCCTCAAGCAGCCCGAAAATGAGACCCGCCTCTCCCACGCCTATGTCCACGACATCGGCAAGACGTCCTGGAAGCAGCCCGCGGACGAGGCCTTCGTGTCGGCCAGCGACGCCTGGTACGTGGTCGGCCACGACCGCCGCGGCGCCATGGGCCACACCCTGGCCTCCTTCGCCGAACGCGGCGATGCCGAGGCCTTCCGCGACGATCATGGCGGCAGGCTGGTGGCCTTTGATGAGATCGATCTCGATCTGCTGGGGCGCCTGGGACGCGGCGAGCTGGGCGGCGACATAGAAGGAATGAAAGGAATGGACGACCAGGGCGCGATGGAGACTGCCCACTGAGCCCGAGTAATACCGCTGGGCGCCTGTCGGCGCCAATCGCTCAATGAATTGAGCTCCCACAAGAGCATGGCACTGCCACCCTGTGGGAGTGATCTTCAGATCACGATGGAGGCCGAAGGTCTCCCGGCGGCACATCCATCGCTCGGTAAACCGAGCTCCCAAAGAGTGCCCGCGCCATGCTAGCCTCGGGCGCGTCCCGGTCCGAGGAAGCTCCGTCATGCCACGCCGTTCCCGTCTCGCCCCGTCCCTGCTGCCGCTATTCTTGGCGCTATTCTTTACACTATGCCTGCTGCTGGCCGGCCCCGCCGCGGCCACGGACTACAACACCAGTGACGCCCGGGCCCATGGCGGCTGGCACTCCCTGGCCCTGTCGCTCGGCGAGGCGCGCCACTTCCGCGCCATCGACCAGCACAGCTACAGCGATTCGATCTTCAGCGTCAACGCCAGCGCCGGGGCCTGCGACCTGCCCTGGCTAGAGCTTCGCGTGGAGCTCGACGCCTACCAACCCGAGAGCGCCACGGTGAACCGCGTGCCCGCCGACCTGCGCGTCGATCACGAGACCATCCACAGCGGCCGTGCCGCCTTCGTCACCGAGCGCGGCGACCGCGGCTTCTACGTGCGCATCGCGCTGCCCGAACTGGACCTGCTGCTCGACGAGATGGCCGCGGGCGAGCTGCTGCGCCTGCGTCTGATGCGCGGCGAGGACGATCCCTGGTTCATGGCCTTCGACCTGACCGGGGCCGGCGAGGCGATCGCGCGCATGCAGCGCCTCTGCGCACAGGCCGCCCGCTGACCGAGGCGGCACGGAGACGGCCCCTCCCGGGGCGACGATCGGCGATACGATGGATATGACGAACTGAGGAGTGCGAGGTGGCCAAGCTGCTGTTTCACCTGGGCAACGTGCCCGATGAGGAGGCCGAGGAGGTGCGTCGGCTACTCGACGAGCACGCCATCGCGACCTACGAGACCCGGGCCGGCTTCTGGGGGCTCGGCGTGGCGGCCATCTGGCTACGCGACGAGGCCCAGCGGGAGCAGGCCCGGTCGCTGATCGACGCCTACCAGCAGACACTCGGCGAGCGCATGCGCGATGAGCACGCGAGCCTCGCCGCCCGCGGCGAGGCGCCGACCCTGTGGCGGCGCCTCAAGCGTCGGCCGCTGCGCACGCTACTGCTCGCCCTGTTGGCCGCCGCGGTGCTCGCCATATCGCTGCTGCCCTTCCTCTGGCTGCTCGGCTAAGCGCCGGCGCCCCCGCTCCCCCGGCCGCTAGGCCGGCTCCCTGACGGCATAACGCGAACGCCCCCGCCGGCAGGGCCGGCGGGGGCGTCGTATCGAACAGCGTGGATCGTCACATCTGCCCGGGCCGCTGGATCACTGGCGGATGAGGTAGTCGAAGGCACCCAGGGCGGCCTTGGAGCCCTCGCCCATGGCGATGACGATCTGCTTGTAGGGCACGGTGGTCACGTCGCCGGCGGCGAAGATGCCGGGGATCGAGGTCATGCCGCGGGCATCGACGACGATCTCGCCGCGCTCGGAGAGCTCGATGGGCGACTCCTGCAGCCACTCGGTGTTGGGCACCAGGCCGATCTGCACGAAGATGCCCTCGAGGTCGACCCGGCGCAGCTCGCCGGTGGCGCGCTCCTCATAGGTCAGGCCGTCGACGCGCTTGCCGTCGCCGTTCACCTCGGTGGTGCGGGCGCCGAGGATGATCTCGACGTTGGGCAGACTCCTGAGCTTCTTCTGCAGCACCGCGTCGGCGCGCATCTCGTCCATGAACTCGATCAGGGTGACGTGACCGACGATGCCGGCCAGGTCGATGGCCGCCTCGACGCCGGAGTTGCCGCCGCCGATCACCGCCACGCGCTTGCCCTTGAACAGCGGGCCGTCACAGTGGGGGCAGTAGGCCACGCCCTTGTTGCGGTAATCGGCCTCGCCGGGCACGCCCATCTCACGCCAGCGGGCGCCGGTAGCCAGCACCAGGGTCTTGGCGCGCAGGCGGGCGCCGGATTCGAACGCCACCTCGTGCTCCTCGCCCGGCTGGCCAGGCACCAGCTGGACGGCCCGCTGCAGGTTCATGATGTCGACCTCGTACTCCTTGACGTGCTCCTCCAGCGCTGCGGCCAGCTTGGGGCCCTCGGTGCGGGGCACGGAGATGAGGTTCTCGATGCCCATGGTATCGAGCACCTGGCCGCCGAAGCGCTCCGCGGCAACGCCAGTACGGATGCCCTTGCGCGCGGCGTAGACCGCCGCCGCGGCGCCGGCGGGGCCGCCGCCGATCATCAGGGTATCGAAGGTGTGCTTGTCGTTGAGCTTGGCGGCCTCGCGCCTGGCGGCGCCGGTGTCCACCTTGGCCAGTATCTGCTCCAGGCTCATGCGCCCCTGATCGAAGGGCTCGCCGTTGAGATAGACGCTCGGCACCGACATGATCTCGCGCTGCTTCACCTCGTCCTGGAACAGCGCGCCGTCGATGGCCACGTGGTGCACGTTCGGGTTGAGGATCGCCATCAGGTTCAGCGCCTGGACCACGTCCGGGCAGTTCTGGCAGGAGAGCGAGAAGTAGGTCTCGAAGCGCATCTCGCCGTCGAGGCCCTTGATCTGCTCGATCACCTCATCGGAGGCCTTGGGCGGATGGCCGCCGATCTGCAGCAGCGCCAGCACCAGCGAGGTGAACTCGTGGCCCATGGGGATGCCGGCGAAGACCACGCCGCTCTGCTCGCCGGGGCGGTTCAGGGCGAAGGAGGGGGTGCGAGCGTCCTGACCATCGAGCTTCAGGGTGATCTTGTCGGTCAGCCCGACGATGTCGGTCAGCAGACCGTGCAGTTCCTTGGACTTGTCGCCGTCATCGAGGGACGCGACGATCTCGAACGGCTGAGTGACCTTCTGCAGATAGGCGTTGAGCTGGCTTTTCAGATTGTCGTCCAACATGACAGCGGCATTCCTTCATGTTCGGGTGTCGGAACGGAGGCATGAGGGTGCCGTGGCTGCCCGCGCGGGGCGCCTCGGTTCGCTCAGGCTTCCTGAAATAGAGACCCGGGCAGGGGATGCCCGGGTGGGGACAGGCGAGGCCGTGAGGGGCCTCGCCGGCAGGGGCAGATCGCTTAGATCTTGCCGACCAGGTCCAGAGAGGGAGAGAGGGTCGCTTCGCCTTCTTCCCACTTGGCCGGGCAGACTTCGTTCGGGTTGGCGCGCACGTACTGGGCGGCCTTGACCTTCCGCAGCAGCTCTTCGGCGTTACGGCCGATGTTGCCGGCGTTCAGCTCGATGATCTGGATCTTGCCGTCCGGGTCGACCACGAAGGTGCCACGCTCGGCGATACCGGCATCCTCAATCAGCACCTCGAAGTTACGCGAGATGGCGTGAGTCGGGTCGGCGATCATCGGGTAGGTCAGCTTGTTGATGGTCTCGGAGCTGTCGTGCCACGCCTTGTGGGTGAAGTGGGTGTCGGTGGAGACGCTGTAGATCTCGACGCCCAGCTTCTTGAACTCTGCGTAGTTATCGGCCAGGTCACCCAGCTCGGTCGGGCAGACGAAGGTGAAGTCGGCCGGGTAGAAGAAGAAGACGCTCCACTGGCCCTTGAGGTTCTCGTCGGACACGTCGACGAACTCGCCATTGTGGTAGGCGGTGGCGTTGAACGGCTTGACTTCGGTGTTCAGCAGGGACATTCGGTGATGCTCCTTTCAACTTTCGTGGAATGATTGGCGGCGATACGAGACGCATGGTAGCCCGTATCTTTTGATAGCGTAAATTGAATGGTGCCATGGATCTGATAACTCAACCCTATGGCCCATGGTGGCGAGGGTTCAGCCGATGCTCACCGCCTCGCCCTGGCGATCGAAGGCCAGGAACGACGCCACATTACCCATCTTCAGCGACTCCACCATGCGGTTGAGGTGCTGCTCAGCCTGTGCCTCGGCATCCTGGCCGGCCAGGGCCGCCACGAAGACGATGTCCCACTCGGCGCCGGTCTCGCGGGACTCCGCGACCAGCGCCGCCATGTCGGTCAGCGCTTCGGGGGCCTTGTCGACGCAGACCACCGGGGTCAGCACGCCGCCCTCGCCCTGCTCGAAGCGGCGCCGTTGCTCCTCACTGGGGTGGTCGGGCAGTTCGGCGCGGGTGAAGACGAACAGCAGGCGCTGGGGCTCAGGCTGCGCGCGCGCCTCGTCCAGCAGGTCGGCAAAACGGGAAATGGCCACGGGCTCTCCTCAAAATGACATGGCGGGTATACGACTGAAAAACATACGTCTGAAAAACATAGGGCTGAAACGTGTAGGGCTGACGGGTATAAGGCTAAAGATACGAACAGCGTAACGGGCCGCCCCCCGCTTCGTGAAGTAAGAATGGCGACCCGCGCGATCCACGTCAGGTTTCCGCCCGGCGAGAGGCTCGCCACCGCCTGCGGCGGGTTCATGTAGGCGGCCAGCACGCGCCGTTCCGCCATCGACAGGACGCGACGCGGTGCCGCGCTTACATATTATCGTGGCGCCGGTCGCAGACCTCGGCGATGTCGCCCCCTCGGCTCATTCCTCGATCGAGCCGCCCTTCAGCGTAGACCTAGCGTTGAGGTCTGGAGTGGTGTTTGCCTTGGCACATCCTCAGAATTGTGCAGCTTTTTTGGACCGGAAGATCGTGACGTAGAGGCACCTTCGCCAACACCGTTCTCGAGACAACCTCAAGGAGTCGCGAACATGTTCAAGAAAATCATGGTTCCCGTGGATTTGGCACACGCGGCTCTCTTGCAGCCCTCCATCGACCTCGCGGCAGATCTCGCCAAGCGGTATCAGGCCGAGACCTGCTACGTCAGCGTGACCGCGAACACCCCCGGCGCCCTGGCCAGGACCCCGGAAGAGTATGCCCAGAAGCTCGCGGCCTTCGCCAAGGAACAGGGGGAGCTGCATGGCCAAGAGGTCAGCTCCAGGGTCATCACCTCTCCCGACCCCGTCGCCGACATGGATGACGCTATCCTTCAGGCCATCCATGACACGGGTGCCGACCTGGTCGTCATGAGCACGCATCTGCCCAGGCGGCTGGACGTCGTCGTGCCATCCAACGGTGGCAAGGTCGCTACGCATACCGACGTATCCGTGTTCCTGGTTCGGCATCGCGACTGACCGCCTGCACCAGGCAACACTCCTTTCGTTCACCCATCGGAGATTTCCCCGTGGAAAATGACTCCCCCAATACGCCCAGCGGCAAGGACGCCCCTGTCTCTGACGGCGTGCCCAAGCCGGAAGGCCCGGCGAATCTGATCGATACCGACTACGTGATCGGCCAGGACAACGTGACCGCCAGCCGGTTCGGCCTCGATGTCGACCTGCACGGCAAGGTGTTCTCGATATCCGCCCTGACGATCCTGTTTTTCGTGTTCATCACCCTGGCCCTGCAGGACCAGGTAGAACCGATCTTCGATGCGGTCTTCGCCTACCTGACCGGCAACATGTCCTGGTTCTTCCTGCTGGCGGCCAATATCTTCGTGATCCTCGCCGTGGGTCTGATCTTCACGCCCCTGGGCAAGATCCGAATCGGCGGGGCCCACGCCACGCCGGACTTCAGCTACACGGGCTGGTTCGCGATGCTGTTCGCCGCCGGCATGGGCATCGGCCTGATGTTCTATGGCGTCTCGGAGCCCTTGACCCACTTCGGCACCGCGCTGGGCGGCACCAGCATGGAGAACGGCGCCCGGACCGACTGGGCCCCGCTGGCCGCCGCTGCCGGTGACTCCGACGGGGCGCTCTCGCTGGCCATGGCGGCCACCATCTTCCACTGGGGCCTGCACCCCTGGGGCATCTATGCGGTGGTGGCGCTGGCCCTGGCGCTGTTCTCCTTCAACAAGGGCCTGCCGCTGACCATGCGCTCGATCTTCTACCCGATCCTGGGTGAGCGGATCTGGGGCTGGCCGGGCCATGTGATCGATATCCTGGCGGTGTTCGCGACCCTGTTCGGCCTGGCGACCTCGCTCGGCCTGGGGGCCTCGCAGGCGTCTGCCGGCCTTGCCTTCCTGTTCGGCATTCCCGACAACGATGTCACCATGGTCTTGCTGATCGTGGGCATCAGCGCGGTGGCACTGCTCTCGGTCCTGGCCGGCGTCGACAAGGGCGTACAGCGCCTTTCCCAGCTCAACATGGTGCTGGCCTTCCTGCTGCTGGCGTTCGTGATTGCCGTCGGCCCGACACTGGCCATCGCCACCGGCTTCTTCGAGAACCTGGGTGCCTACCTGGTCCACCTGCCGGCGCTGTCGATGCCCTTCGGGCGTGAGGACGCCAACTTCAGCCAGGGCTGGACCGCCTTCTACTGGGCGTGGTGGATCTCCTGGTCACCGTTCGTCGGCATGTTCATCGCCCGCGTCAGCCGTGGCCGTTCCGTGCGTGAATTCCTGATCGCCGTGCTGCTGGTGCCGTCGCTGGTCTCGGTGCTGTGGATGACCGCCTTCGGCGGCACCGCCATCGACCAGGTGATCACCGACAACTTCCAGGGCGTCAAGGACGCGGCCCTCGAGCTGCAACTGTTCACGATGCTGGGCCAGCTGCCGCTGACCTCGATCACGTCGTTCGTGGGAATCGTGCTGGTGATGGTGTTCTTCATCACCTCCTCGGACTCAGGCTCGCTGGTGATCGACTCCATCACCGCCGGCGGCAAGGTCGATGCGCCCAAGCCGCAGCGCATGTTCTGGGCCATCATCGAGGGCGTGATCGCCATCGCCCTGCTGCTGGGTGGCGGTCTGGCCGCGCTGCAGACGGCGGTGATCACCACCGGCCTGCCGTTCACGCTGGTGCTGGTGGCGGCCTGCTACGCCATCATCAAGGGACTGCTCTCCGAGCCGCGAGACTGACCCTGGTCTTCCCCGGCCCTGCCGGGGAATGGCCACTTCTCAACGTTGGATCCCATGGCCCCGTGCGGGGCCATCACTCGATGAGCGGGCCGGGCGATGCCTGGTCCGTTCATCGAGCCCGTGCGGCGCCCGGGCTCGACCTCGCCGGGCCGAACAGGCATGGTTGTGCTCTCGCTTCGGGATTCTCGCCGCGATGGAGGCCCCCTCCCCGCAGCGGGCAAGACCCGAACGCCGCGACCCAACGAGCGTTCATGGCCCAGAAGGCCGAGGAGGAAACACCGATGTCGAACCGTCTGACCAGACGCCTGTGCACGACCCTGCTGCTGTCGCTGCTGGCCATCGCGCCCACGGCCTTCGCCCAGCAGGCGACGCCGGGTGCCGCCGGGGCCAATGTCCAGACCGAGCAGTTCCGCGACTGGCAGGTGCTCTGCCCGGCCGAGGGAAGCCAGGGCCCCTGCACCATGAGCCAGCTGGTCACCAACCCCAACAGCAACGATCCGCTGATGCGGGTGATCCTGGGCTATCCGCCGGAGCTCGAGGGTCGGCCGGCGATGACCTTCCTGCTGCCGCTGGGGGTGCGCCTCGCCGCGGGCCTGCAGCTGAACGTGGGCGGCGGTGAGCCGGCCCAGTTCCCCTATCAGGTCTGCCTGCAACAGGGCTGCCGCGCCGACCTGCCGGTGCCGCCAGCGCTGCTCAGCGACCTGCGCGGCGGCAGCAACGCGACGCTGAGCCTGGTCGGCCCACGCGGCAACCGCATGGACCTGGACATCTCGCTGATGGGCTTCACCGACGCCAGCGCGCGCATCGCGCCCTGAGCCACTCACCACCCCGCTACGCAAACGCCCCGGCACTCAGCCGGGGCGTTTCGTTTGAGCAGGGTCGGCGGGGTGCGCCGCCTGGCCAGGCCTACCAGAAGCCCATGTGATCCTGCAGGATGGCGGTGCCGATGCCGATCAGCACGACGCCGCCGAGCAGCTCCGCGCGCTTGCCGATCAGCGCCCCGAGGCGGCGCCCAAGCATCACGCCCAGGGTCGCCATCAGGGTGGTGGCGAGGCCGATGGCCAGGGCGGTGACCAGGATGTTGACCTCCATGAAGGCCAGGCCGATTCCCACGGTCAGCGCATCGATGCTGGTGGTCACGGCCGTTGCGACCAGCAGCCAGCCACCATGACGGCGCGGCTGATCCTCCGACTGCGCCTCCGGTGCGGGCGAGGAGAGGCCGGCGAGGATCATGCGGCCCCCCAGCAGCAGCAGCAGGGCGAAGACCACCCAGTGATCCCAGGCCTCGATATGGCGCGATGCCCCGTAGCCCAACCCCCAGCCGATCAACGGCGTCAGGCCCTCGATCACGCCGAAGATCAGCCCCGTGCGCAGGGCCTCGCGAAAGCGGGGCTGGCGCAACACGGCGCCCTTGCCGATGGCGGCGGCGAAGGCATCGGTGGACATGGAGAAGGCCAGCAAGGTCGTGGAGAGCAGCGTCATCCTGAATCACATCCTGGCCGGGCGATCACCACGACGGCACGGCGCGCCCGGCCTGGGGCACCGCACCATCGATGGTCTCGCCAACCCGGAGGTATACCTGCCACGGCATCTGGCCGACTGTGTTGACAGGCATGCTCACGCTGACCGTGAGCCGGCTACTCCCCAACGAGGGTAGGAAGGATCGCCGGGGTGTCCCGCCGTCCTCGATGCGAGAGTATATCAACTATTGATGTTGCCATGCAGCACGCCGGGGCTGTCGATGGCTCGATAGCGCCCCCCTCGGATCGTCAGCCCGCCTTCAGGGCCACCATGCGCAGTCGCAGGGCATTGGCGATCACGCTGACCGAGGAGAGCGACATGGCCGCCGCCGCGATGATCGGCGACAGCAGCAGGCCGGTGAAGGGATAGAGGATGCCGGCGGCGATCGGCACCCCCGCGGCGTTGTAGACGAAGGCGAAGAAGAGGTTCTGGCGGATGTTGCGCATGGTGGCCCGCGACAGGCGGTGCGCCTCGACGATGCCGGTCAGGTCGCCGCGCAGCAGGGTCACGCCGGCGCTCTCGATGGCCACATCGGTGCCGGTGCCCATGGCGATGCCCACGTCGGCGGTCGCCAGGGCCGGCGCGTCGTTGACGCCGTCCCCGGCCATCACCACCACACGCCCCTCATCGCGCAGCCGCTGCACCACTCGCCCCTTGTCCTCGGGCAGCACCTCGGCCTGTACTTCGTCGATGCCCAGGCGACGGGCCACGGCCTCGGCGGAGGTGCGGTTGTCGCCGGTGAGCATGACGACGCGGAGTCCGTCGGCCTGCAGCGCGCGAATGGCCTCGCCGGTGGTCTCCTTGACCGGATCGGCAATCGCCACCAGGCCGGCCAGACGCCCGTCCACGGCGGCGAAGATCACGGTGGCGCCATCGCCCCGCAGTCGTTCGGCCTCGTCCTCCAGCTCGGCCGGATCCACCGACTCGCTCTCCATCAGCAGGCGATTGCCGAGCGCGACGCGATGATCCTCGACCCGGCCCACCACGCCCTTGCCGTTGGGCGAATCGAAGTCCGTGGCATCGGCAAGCTCCAGCCCCGCGTCCTTGGCCCTCTCGACGATCGCCTGCGCCAGGGGGTGCTCACTGCCGCGCTCCAGCCCCGCGGCCAGCCGCAGCAGCTCCGTGTCGTCAACGCCCTCTACCGGCCGCAGCTCGGTCACCCGCGGCTTGCCTTCGGTCAGGGTGCCGGTCTTGTCGACGACCACGGTGTCGACCTTCTCCAGGCGCTCCAGCGCCTCGGCGTCACGGATCAGCACGCCGGCCTGAGCCCCACGCCCCACACCCACCATGATCGACATCGGCGTCGCCAGCCCCAGGGCACAGGGGCAGGCGATGATCAGCACGCTGACGGCGGCGATCAGGCCGAAGGCCATGGGCGGTGCCGGCCCCCACAGCGACCAGGCGATGAAGGCCACCACCGCGACCAGGATCACCACCGGCACGAAGACGCCGGCCACCTTGTCGGCCAGCCCCTGGATGGGCGCGCGGCTGCGCTGGGCGTTGGCCACCATCTGCACGATCTGCGACAGCATGGTGTCGCGGCCCACCTTGTCGGCGCGCATGATGAAGGAGCCCTGACCGTTGATGCTGCCGCCGATCACGCCGTCTCCGGCGGCCTTGCGCACCGCCAGCGGCTCGCCGGTGACCATCGACTCGTCGATGTTGGAGCGCCCCTCCAGGACCTCGCCGTCCAGCGGCACCTTGTCGCCGGGACGCACCCGCAGGCGATCCCCCACCTGGACCCGATCGAGGGAGACCTCCTCCTCCTGCCCCCGCTCGTCGAGGCGTCGGGCGGTGGCCGGGGCCAGGTCGAGCAGCGCACGGATCGCCCCCGAGGTCTTCTCCCGGGCGCGCAGTTCCAGGACCTGGCCCAGCAGCACCAGCACCACGATCACCGCCGACGCCTCGAAGTAGACGGCCACCGAGCCATCGGCCTGGCGGAAGGTCGCGGGGAAGATGCCCGGCACGATCGTCGCCAGCAGGCTGTAGACCAGCGCCGCCCCGGTGCCGATGGCGATCAGGGTGAACATGTTGAGGCTGCGCCGCTCGAGGGAACGCCAGCCGCGAACGAAGAAGGGCCAGCCCGCCCAGGCCACCACCGGCGTGGCCAGCACCAGCTGGATCCAGTTCGAGACCTGCGGGGCCATCAAATGATCAAGCCCGACCAGGTGACCGCCCATCTCCAGCACCAGCACCGGCAGGGCCAGCACCAGGCCGAACCAGAAGCGCCGGGTCATATCCTTCAGTTCTTCGGAAGGCCCGGCATCGGCGCTGACCGTCTCGGGTTCCAGCGCCATGCCGCAGATGGGGCAGTCGCCGGGGCCCTCCTGGCGGATCTCAGGATGCATCGGGCAGGTGTAGATGGTTCCCGGCGGTGCCGATCCCGCCGATGGCCTGTCGCCCAGGTAAAACTCGGGATCCGCCTCGAACGTATCCCGGCACGTCGCGGAGCAGAAGTACCAGGCCGTGTCCGCGTGGACGGCGCGATGCTCCGTCTCATGAGGATCAACCTTCATGCCGCAAACGGGATCCGTCACCTTATCCGCGTGTTCCTGGGTCATGTTCCATCCTCCCTGCTACGGTTCCCCTTCGCATCATGCGAATGGGAATGGTGGTCGGTGTCTTGTGCGGGACGCCCGGAAAGAAACACGTATTCCGCTGCCAGAATGACGACCATGGCACCCGCCGCGACGAGCAGCACCAGTGGATCCGTGATCACCTTCACCCAGATGAAGCCGGTCAGTACGACCAGGTCCAGGACGATGGCGACCAGCAGTATGGCCGGTTTTGCCTCAACCTCTTCGCGCAGGTGGCGGAACACCCCCCAGTGGATGGCGATATCCATGACCAGATAGAAGATGATGCCGAGGGCCGCTATACGACTGAGATCGAAAAATGCCGTCAGGAACAGACCGAGCACTACCGTGTAGACCAGAGTGTGCTTCTGAATACTGCCGGGCATGTGAAAATGGCGATGGGGAACCAGCTGCATCTCGGTCAGCATGGCCAACATGCGTGATACCGCAAAAATGCTGGCAATGATCCCTCCAGCAGTGGCCAGCATGGCAAGAACGACGGTGAACCAGACGGCCGCCTCACCGATTGCGGGTCTGGCGGCGGCCGCCAGGGAGTAATCCTGTGTCTCGATAATCTCCGTCAGCGACAGATTGGTTGATACGGCAAACCCGACCATGGCGTAGATCACGACACAGAGGATGATCGAGATGACGATCGCCCTCCCGACGTTACGGTGAGGGTCCTGAATTTCGGCGCCGCTGTTGGTGATGGTGGTGAAGCCCTTGAAGGCCAGAATGCCCAGCGCGGTTGCCCCCAGGAATCCAGACAGGGAAGGATCCGGTGCCGCTCCCGTCGTCTCCATGCCGAGGGAATCAGCCACCAGAACCCCCGCCACGCCGAACAGGATAATGCCGCCTATCTTGATGATGCCGAGGACTGACGCTACCCCCTGGATAAGCTTGTTCGCCGAGAGGTTGATCAAGAATGCCGACAGCAAGAGCCCGACACCCAGCAGGGGCACCAGCAACGCCCTATCTTCTACGTCAACCAGCTCCAGCGTGTAGGAGCCGAAGGTTCTCGCCAGGAAGCTCTGGGCGATCACCATGGAAAAATACATCAGCAGCGCATGGAAGGCGGTCGGCAGTGTTGCCCCGTACGCCTTGTGGAGGTACATGCCGATGCCACCGGCTGACGGATAGGCATTGGACAACTTGACATAGGAGTAGGCGCTGAAGGCGACGACGAACGCCGCCGACAAGAAGGCCAGGGGAAACAACTTCCCCGTCATCTCCGCCATCTGGCCCGTCAGGGCAAAGATGCCGGCACCGATCATCACCCCCGTCCCCAGCGCGATGGCCCCGATGAGCGAGAGGCTGTTCTCCTGATACTCGGGCGATCTATCCATTCACACCTCATCTCGTCACAGGATAATGGAACCGCGCACTCCCTCAGGACATGGCCGCACAGGGCCGCGGCAGGACCTCCCGGAACAGGTTCGGCCGGAGGGTGGACGTCACCACCTGAAATTCCGGTGACGACAGCAGTGGTTGGAGGCCAGGAAAGCGTGTCATGCAGCCCTTTTCCTGAAGGGCACCTCCAGCACTTCTCAATGGCAGCTCCAGGGTTTCTGCTTGGCGTTATCCTTCACATTCTGATCGACGAAGCGATAGTATTCTTCCTTGATCCGGTTCCATCTTCCTGAACTGATATCGACACCGTGCCGCTCAAGAACCTTCTCGACATCATCGATGCATAGCCGCTGGGCATCATAGGCAAGGCGGAGCTGACTGAGCTCGTCATCATAGGATGCCTTATCCATTCCAAATAGATTATCGACTTGGGTAATGGCGGCCTCCATACGCCATGACTCGTGTGGCTTCAGCTTCAACGTCCGCGTGACCAGCGTGGCCTCCGAAACACCCAAGCGATGCTCTCTCTTCGACATGATTAACCTCTCGTCAGCAGAAGTCTCGGGGTTGATCACTACCGCTGCCATCGCCGTGCCCGCCATGACACCGGCGCATGAGCCGATGCATCAGGGACAGGCGACCAGTAACCGCAGCGGTAGCGCCGGATAGAGGGTCAGTCGATGGCCGGTCGCCCGTGAATTCGATCATCCCTGCCTGCTTCTCATCACAGGATGAACGGCTTCAAGGGCATCCACAGTCCCATGAAGATCATCACCAGGTTCTCGGTCAGAGACACGAAGCCCAGGGGGACATTGCTGTTGCCGCCGACACAGGCACACTTCAGCTCGCGCTTATCGATATAGACGGCCTTGAAGACCGAGACGGCGCCCACCGTGCCGATGAACAACGCCAGGGGAGCGGCCAGCCAGATCCAGGCGCCGGCCAGCATCAGGACACCGGCGAGGGTCTCGGCGAAGGGGTAGACGTAGCCGTAGCGGACGTGGCGCTGGGCGAGCAGGTCGTAGTTGAGGAACATGGTGCTGAAGCTTTCGATGTCCTGCAGTTTCTGGAGCCCCAGCAGGGTCATGGCGGCGGCGATCGCATACTCCAGCATGCGCCCGGAGACGAGGGTGCCGCTGGCCGTCCAGCTCACCGCCAGGCCGATCAGCAGGGAGGTCGCGAAGATGGCGATGACCGGCTGATAGCTGATCTCCTTCTCGCCGGGCACGCTCATGCCGAGATACTCGCGCAGCTCCTCGTAGCCCCCTACGCGCCGATCACCGATATAGACCTGGGGCGTGGTATCGACGCCGGCCTCTTCCTTGAACGCCTCGATCGCCTCGCGCGAACCGAGAGTGTGATCGTCCACCCGGTAGCCCTTGCGCTCGAGCAGATCCAGGGTCTTGAGGCCGAACGGGCACAGATGCTCGTCCGTCTTCATGCGGTAGAGGCGAGCGGACTCGTGCTGCGAAGACGCTGCCGAGGTAGTGCTGCTCATGATCATCGACCTCCTTGCGGTAACGGGAGCGGATCGGGCGCCCGACGCTCGACGCCATGGCTCGCGGCCATGTGCCAATACCATCCTCTTGCCGATGGAGGCGGTGGCGCCCCACGCGTTGCCTCCAGCCTAGAACCCTTGTGTCACCCAAGGGTCAAGGCGATGCTCGCCGAGGCCGGTCACAGCATCAGCCTGACTCCGGCCACGACGCCGCTGTCCTCGGTGGCCTCGCCGTCGGCCCGGGACAGGTCGGCGGTATCGCCGTATTGCTTCTCCCAGTAGGCCCCCACATAGGGGGCGATGCGGCGCGTCACCGCATAGCCAAGTCGCATGCCGACCCGCACGGAATTGAGCCCCTCGCCCACGCCGAAGGCCTCGACCTCGCGGCCGGCCAGTGCGATCTCGGTGCGCGGCTGCAGGCTGAGTCGCTGGGTCAGGCGCAGGTCGTACTCGCCCTCGATGCTTGCCGAGACATCGCCCGCGTCGCTGACCTGCAGCGCCACGTCGGTCTCGATGCCGTAGGGCATCACCCCCTGCAGGCCGACCACGCCATAGCCGCGCTCGGCGTGGTCGTCCGAGAACACCCCGCCCTGATAGCCCACGCCGCCCTGCAGCTCCCAGAAGTCGGCAATCAGCCGGCTGTAGAGCAGCTCCAGCGATTCGAATTCGGCGTCCTCGCCGTCGCCCTGGACGTTCTCGCCCTCCGACTTGAGGTAGACCCGGTTGACGTCGCCGCCGTACCAGGCCTGGAGATCCCACACCAGCGCCTCCTGCCCCTCGTCGGGCAGGGCATACTCGAGCCGGTCGATCAGCACCATGCCCAGGTGATGCTTGACCATGGGGGGCGGCCAGTCGGCGGGAGCCGCGTAGCCATCCTCGGCCTGGGCGGTGGGCAGCGCCAGCAGGGCCACGGCGCTGCTGATCCCGATCACTACGTTTCTGATATTCATGCGTTCTCCTTGCGAAACCTGATTCACGAGAGCGGGTTCACGAGACCTGGACGACCCGGAACATGCCGGCCTTCATGTGATAAAGCAGGTGACAGTGAAAGGCCCAGCTGCCCTCGGCATCGGCGGTGATCAGCGCCGAGACGCGCTCGCCGGGCTTGACGTTCAGGGTGTGCTTGCGAGGGATGAGCTCACCGTGGCCGTTCTCGAGCTCCATCCACATGCCGTGGAGATGGATCGGGTGCTCCATCATGGTGTCGTTGATCAGGATCAGGCGCAGGCGCTCGCCGTGATGGAAGTGAAGGGGGCCTGTCATCTCGCTGAACGTCTTGCCGTCGAAGGACCAGATATAGCGCTCCATGTTGCCGGTAAGGTGCAGCTCCAGCTCACGCGCAGGTGCACGGCGATCCGGCCAGGGAGTGAAAGCCTTGAGATCGCCATAGACCAGCGTGCGGCGCGCCTCGGGCTCGATGCCGATGCCCGCCTGGCCAAAGCGCGAGCCCGGCTGCGCCGTGCCTGCCGCCAGCATGCCGTTGGCGCTCGTCCGGCGGCGCTCACCCGCCATGCCCGCCATGGCGCCGTGATCCATGCCCGGCATGTCCTGGGAGCCGGCTGCATCCATGCCCGCCATGGCGCCGTGATCCATGCCCGGCATGTCCTGAGAGCCGGCTGCGCCCATGCTCGCCATGGCGCCGTGATCCATGCCCGGCATGGCGTGGGCGCCCATGGCCTCCATGCCGCGATCGGCGATGGCGCGACGCTCGGGGAGCTCCGCGATCATGCCCTCGCGGGGCGCCAGGGTGGCGCGGGCGTAGCCGCTGCGATCCATGGATTCGGCGAAGATCGTGTAGGCCGTGTCGTCCTCGGGGGCGACCAGCACGTCATAGGTCTCGGCCACGGCGATGCGAAACTCGTCGACGGGAACCGGCTGCACGGGCTGGCCGTCGGCCGCCACCACGGTCATCTTGAGCCCCGGGATGCGCACGTCGAAGTAGGACATCGCCGAGCCGTTGATCACCCGCAGGCGGACGCGCTCGCCGCGCTTGAACAGCGCCGTCCAGTTCTCCTGCGGAGCGTGGCCGTTGAGCAGGTAGCTGTAGGTGCTGCCGGTGACGTCGGCGATGTCGCGGGAGCTCATGCGCATCTTCGCCCACATGCTGCGCATCTCGGCGGTGGCGGCGAAGCCCTTCTCGCGCACGTCGGCGAAGAAGTCGGCGACGGTGCGCTCCTGGGCGTTGTAGTAGCCCTCGGCGGTCTTGAGGTTGCGAAATACCGACATCGGATCCTCGAAGGTCCAGTCGGTGAGCAGCAGCACGTGCTCGCGGTCGTAGCGGAACGGCTCACGCTCGGCGGCGTCGATGATCAACGGGCCGGCGTGGCCCAGCTGCTCCTGCAGGCCGGAGTGGCTGTGATACCAGTAGGTGCCGTTCTGGCGCACCGGGAAACGATAGGTGAAGGTCTCGCCGGGGGCGATGCCGGCGAAGCTCACCCCCGGCACGCCGTCCATGCCGGGCGGCAGGATCAGGCCGTGCCAGTGGATGGACGTCGGCTCATCGAGCAGATTGGTGACCTTGAGCACCGCCTCCTGGCCCTCCTTCAGACGAATCAGCGGTCCGGGACTGGTGCCGTTGATCGTCATCGGCCGGGCCGACTGGCCGTCGATCGGCAGGGCTTCCCGGCGGATGGCCAGCGCCACCTCGGGCCCCTCCTCGGCGCCCTTTGCATAGACGCTGGTGCGCCCCCAGGGATCGGCCCAGCCGGGGCGCACGCCCAGGGCGGCGGCCGAGCCCAGGCCCAGCGCCGCGCCGCCCTTGAGGATCTGCCGACGCGTCAGCGGGTGATGGATGACTCCGGAACCTGGCATGGGTGACTCCCGTCGATGACTGATCGCGCCATCCTGACGGGCCAAGCTGAATCAGCGCTGAATCTTGCCGCTGAACTCTCGCCGCTGAACTCTCGCTGCTGACCCTGCGGCTTAGGCCAGGCTTGCGCCGACCGGCACCATGATTTCCACCCGCAATCCGCCCAGAGGGCTCGGCGCGAAGTCGACCCGCCCCGCGTAGCGGGTCAGCAGCTGGTGCAGGATCGCCAGCCCCAGCCCGTAGCCGGGGCGGCGCTCGTCCAGGCGGGTGCCGCGCTGGCCCAGGCGCGCCATGTCCGCCTCGGCCACTCCCGGCCCGTCGTCCTCGATGAGGATGGTGAGGCCCTGCTCGAGGCGCAGCCGGCAGTGAACCTCGCGGGTGGCCCACTTGCCGGCGTTATCCAGCACGATGCCGAGCATCTCGGAGAGATCCTGGGAGTCGATCGCGACCCGCAGGTCGCGCTGCGCGGGCAGGCTCAGCGTGAAGCGCTTGTCGGGGTAGAGGGAACGGAACATCTCGATCAGCCGCTCGCTGTCGCGACTGAGCTCGGTCATGCGCCCGGCATGGGGGCCGGCGATGCGCGAGCGGCGCAGCTCGGCATCCAGCTGGGCATGCACCGCGTCGAGCCGCTCCAGCAGCCGCCGCCGACGCGTCGCGTCGATGGGGCGGTTGCCGCGCAGCACCTGCGTGACCGCCGCCAGCGGCGTCTTGAGCGCGTGGGAGAGGTTGGCCACCGAGTCGCGGGAGCGCTGCAGGCGGGCGTCGATCTCGTCCATGAAGTGGTTGAGCTGGACGACCAGGCCGTCCAGTTCGGAGGGCACGTCCGGGGAGAGCCGCTCACGCTCGCCGCGGCGCAGCTCCCCCAGCTGGTCGCGCAGCCGAGAGAGGGGAATCAACCCGCGGTTGACGGCCAGCAGGTTCAGCGCCACCAGCATCACCAATACCGCCGCGGCGATGCCGCCGACCCACCCGTGCAGCCGATGGAGCCCCGCCTCGACCTGCGAGAAGTCCTCGCCGATCAGCAGCACGCCACGCTCGCCGTTGAGGACGAACGCCTGCCGAAAGACCAGCAGGTGCTGCCCATCTTCCCGCACCTCCGTCAGGGCATCCCGGGATGCCTCGAGCAGCGGTTGCAGCGCCACCTGCCAGCGCGGGTCGGAGGCCGAGAGGTCGTCACCGAGGCGCAGCACGTAGAGATGATGGAAGACCTGGAAGCCGCGACTGGCCGACTCCAGCACGCCGGCAGAGACGCGATCATCGCGGCGCAGCTGCTCGATGGCATGGGCGGCCTCGCGCTCCAGGCGCGCGCCGAGGAAGTCACGGGCCAGATCGTTGAGCAGGATGCCGTGCAGCAGCCAGGTCATCCCGGTGACCACCAAGGCGATGCCCGACAGCCAGGCCAGCAGCCTGACACGCAGGCTGCGCCGATCAACGCGCAACGAAGACATAACCCTGGCCGCGCCGGGTCTGGATGATCGCCTTGCCCAGGTAGCGCCGCAGCCGCGCGATGTAGACCTCGATGAGGTTGGGCGCCGCGGCGTCCTGCTCCAGGGCATAGAGCTGATGGAGCAGCTGATCCTTGGAGAGCACGCGTCCGGGATGGTGCATGAAGTAGCGCAACAGCAGGAACTCGGTGCCGGTGAGCGAGTGCCAGGGGCCACCATCGAGGCGCACGCAGCGGTTCGCCTCGTCCAGCGAGACGCCGCCCTGCGAAAGCGCCTGGGACAGGCGCCCGGACTTGCGGCGCAAGAGCGCCATGATCCGGGCGATGAGCTCGGCGTCGTGGAAGGGCTTGGTCAGGTAGTCGTCGGCGCCGCCCTCGAGGCCGACCACCTTGTCTTCCCAGGTGTCGCGCGCGGTGAGGATCAGCACCGGCAGGTCATGGCCGGCCCGGCGCCACTGTTTCAGAAGCTCCAGTCCCGAGCCGTCCGGCAGGCCGAGATCGAGGATCGCCAGCTCATAGTGCTCGGTGGCCATGAGCGAGCCGGCCACGTGCAACGACGTGGCCAGGTCCGTGCGATAACCGTTGTCCTTGAGGCAATCGACCAGGCTCTCGGCCAGCAGGTCGTCATCTTCGAGAAGCAACAGTTTCATTGACGGCGCATCACCCCTGAAGATCGATGTTGCCCGACATACCCGATTCGTAATGCCCGGGAATGTTGCAGGCGTATTCGAGGCTATCCACATTCTTCGGAGCGGTCCAGACGAGTGTGGCGCGCTCTCCCGGTGCCAGGTTCACGGCAGGCATCTGGCCGCCGTGCTGCCCCTCGGCCATGTCGTGGCCGCCATGATCGCCATGACCGCCATGACCGCCGCTCATCTGCTGCATCATTTCCCGGTGAGCCTCCTGGGCCTGGGCGTCGCCGATCACGAACTCGTGGGCTAGATGACCGGTGTTGGTGATCTCGAAGCGAATCGTGTGGCCAGGTTCAACGTTCAGCGATTCGGCATCGAACCACATGTCGCCCGCCTCGAGGCGGATGGTGCGGTCGACCTCGGCGTCGCCGGCCGGCGCATGGGAACCACCGTGCTCGCCGGCGGCGAAGGCGGTGCTGGTGACAAGCCCCAGGGTCAGGGCCAGTAGCGTCTTGCGCATCGCGGATACCTCTCGCGTCGTATCGGGGAGTGTCCTTTGTACCCTAGCAACCTGAAACGAGACTGAAACCGGGCCTCGGCATCACGCTCTGGCGGGACGCTTGACCTAGGGGCCACCCAAGGGTTGTAAGCTCATAACGGTTGTAAGCTCATAATGATAGTTGCCAGTGTCTTCCCATCGGGGAAGGCCTCGTTCCTACCATACGCACGACGAGGAGAACGATCATGGTCAAATACCAACGAGTCATCGCCATCGCCCTGGCCGCCGGCCTGAGCATTGCCGCCAGCGGTGCCGCGTCCGCCCAGGGCACGCCGCAGGGCGGCCAAGGCAACATGGGCCCGGGCACGATGATGGGCGGCCAGGGCAACATGGGATCCGGCATGATGATGGGCGGCCAGGGCGGCATGGGCCCGGGCATGATGATGGGCGGCCAGGGCGGCATGGGCCCGGGCATGATGATGGGCGGCCAGGGCGGCATGGGACCCGGCATGATGATGGGCGGCCAGGGCGGCATGGGACCCGGCATGATGATGGGCGGCCAGGGCGGCATGGGCCCCGGCATGATGATGGGCGGCATGGCCAACCTGCTCGATGAGGAGCAGCTGGGCACCCTGCGCGAGATGCGTCAGCAGCACCGCACCACCCACTTCGCGCACATGGGCGAGATGATGAACCTGCGTGACGACATGGCGCTGGTGATGCGTGCGGAGCGCCCGGATCCCGAGGAGCTCCAGGCGCTGCATCGCCAGATGGCCGAACTGCAGGGCGAGATGATGGCGGACCGGGTGCGCCTGCACAATCAGATGCAGGATCTGCTGACCGACGAGCAGCGCGAACAACTCAAGCAGCGCGCCCCTGGCCTGCAGCGCCAGCCCTGATGCCGCTGGGCGCTGCCGGGTGATGCGATCCAAGCTTGCGCTGGATCAAGATGGCGGATCGCTCATTGGGCCCACAATGAGGCTGCCATGACGAGGTAACCCATGACCGTACCGGCTCGACACTCGCATCACCCCCGAGGCCAACGCCTGCTGGCGCTGCTGCTCGCGGTGCTGCTGTCGGTGGCGAGCCTCTCGGGTCACGCGGCGATGGACGCCTGCAGCGTCGACTGCGCGACGCCGCTGGCGGAGATGGTCGATGGCGTCGACGCCGATTGCGGCGCCTGCGCGGCCATGGCCGCCATGCCCCTCATCGCCGCCAGCGCGGCCGACACCCTGGCCGGCACCGCCGACCCGGCGCTGGTCGACTTCATCCCCCTGCCGGCCCGGCCCCCTCCCAGACCCTGACGGCACCTTCGCCTGCTCGGTGACGCCGGCATCCCGCCCGCCACCGGAACTTTCCGCACTCTCGTCAGGAGTCACACCATGATGACCACCGACTGCTTCGCCCTGATGGGCTCCATGGGCTGGATAGGCTGGCTGATGCCGCTCGCCGTCCTGCTGCTGCTGGGCCTCGGCATCGCCTCTCTCGCCAAGTACCTGTTCTCGTCACGCCGTTCCCGGGAGGATCGCTCATGAGCCGCCACGCCACGCCGCTGCTGCTGTCCGCCGCCCTGCTGCTGGGCGCCGGCACCGCCCAGGCCGCCCTGCCCACCCAGGCCACCCTCTACAAGAACCCGCAGTGCGCCTGCTGCGATGGCTATGCCCGGCACCTCGAGGCGCTGGGCGTCGAGGTCAGCGTGGTCGATGACCGCCCGCTCGGGCAGGTCAAGCAGGCCTCCGGCGTGCCCTACGGGCTCGGCTCCTGTCACACCGTGGCGATGGGCGACTACGTGATCGAGGGCCACGTGCCGATGGCGACCGTGGAGCGGCTGTTCGAGGAGCGGCCGGCGATCGACGGCATTGGCCTGGCGGGCATGCCGATCGGCACCCCGGGCATGCCCGGCCCCCAGCGCTCGCCCTACGAGGTCTACCGATTCACCGACCGGCAGGACGCCCCCTTCATGACGCTCTGACGCCACCCTCAACGCGACTCTTAGCAGCAACCCAACGAGATCGCCCCGGCATTTGCCGGGGCGATCTCGTTTTCGCGTCGATCAGGGGCCTGGCGGCCTCAGGCCTCGGCGGTGACCCGCCGGCGGCGCCGGGCGCGCTGGATCATGCGATAGCGCGAGCGGATCTCGTCGCGCTCCATGTAGCAGCCCTGCAGCCAACGGTGGCCGGTGCTGCCCTCGAAGGCGTCCCGGGCGTGCAGCAGGCGGCGATTGTCGAAGATCACCAGATCCCCGGGATGGTAGGTGAAGCGGATCGCGAAGGCCGGGTCGTGCAGCAGCCGCTGCAGGGTCATCAGCGCCTCATAGGCCGGCTCGACGTCCTCGAAGGCGGTCTGCAGTGGGCCGCGCAGGAAGTCGGCGATGCGCACCTCGAGCAGCTCGCCCCGAGCATCCAGGCGGATCATCGGCTCGAACCAGACGTAGTCGGTGGTCTTGGCGGTATTGGCGTAGCACCAGCGCACCCGGGTCAGGGTCGCCCAGGCTTCGGGGTGACGGTCGCGCAGCGCCTCGGCCACGGCGAAGCCGTCGAGCATCACCGCCTGGCCGCCCTCGACGCTGTTCTCCAGGCAGTGCAGCATCTGCAGGCCGGGATGGTACTCGCGGGTCGGCAGGTCGACGTGGGGCGGCAGGGCGATGGAGGTATAGGCGTTGGAGTCCGGGTCCGGCTTGGCCTGAACGTCGAACAGCTGGCCGAAGTTGGTCGGGCGCACCGGCCCGATGCGCCGGGCGATGGACTCCAGCGAGCCCGGCTCGGTGGGCAGGTCACGCAGGCGCACCAGCCCCTTGCCGAGCACGCTCTCGAGTGCCGGGGCGAGGATCGCCTCCTCGGCCTCGCTGTCGGGCGCGGTCTCGAGCAGCCCGGCGGCCGAGAGGGTGTCGGGGCCGGCCTCGGGGCCGCCCTGCCAGTGGGTCACCGGCACCAGCGGCGCCGTGGCGTCGTCGGCGTTGTCGTAGTCGTGGGCGCGCAGCCAGCCGGGATGGAAGCGCAGGCGGCGATCCTCCACGGCGAAGTCCACGCACAGCGCGCCGGCGGCGTCGATCTCGGCGCCTTCAACCTCCGGCCAGGCGGGCAGGGTGGAGAGATCCAGGATGCGCTCCCGGGTCGCCGGGTTGACGGTGGTGTCGTCGGCGGCGTTCTCGCGCAGCCAGACGCTGTGATAGCGGCTGACGCGGCCGTCGCTCCACTGCACCGTCACCAGGCGCGGAGTGAAGGAGACGCTCTCGAGGTCGGCCTCGATGGGCCAGGCGTCGTAATCGGGGGTGAGCGGTAGCGTGATCATGGGGTGACTCCCGTTGGCGTTGAGCATGCCCACAGGATGCCAGCCGGACCCGGGCACGATACGACCCGATTCGACACCCACTGTGCAGAACTCGACAGTCAGCTCGACTCGGCGCGTCGCCGCAGCTGGCTCGGCGTCACGCCGTGATGACGACGGAAGGCGCGGGTGAAGCTTGAGGCGGAGGCGAAGCCGCTGGCCAGGGCGATCTGGGTGACCGGGTGGCGCGTCTCGCGCAGCAGCCGATGGGCGTGGGCCAGACGGCGCTCCACGTAGAAGCGCTGGGGCGAACAGGCAAGGTCCCGCTCGAAGAGGCGCTCCAGGCGGCGCCAGCCGAGCCCCAGCTCGTCGGCGAGCGCGCGGATGCTCAGCGGCGCCTCCAGGTGATCCTCCATCAGCACGATGGCGCGATGGAGCAGCGGGTCGAGGCCCTGGCCCGGATGGCCGCGCTGGCGGCTCGCCGGCTGGCGCCCCTGATGGTGGACGAGCTGCTCGCGGACCCGGTCGGCCAGGTCATCGCCGTGACGCCGCCGGATCAGGTCCAGGCTCATGTCGATGGCCGCGCTGCCGCCGGCGCAGGAGAAGCCGCTCGGCGTGACCTCGAAGACCGACTCCACCGCCTCGATCTCGGGGAAGCGCTCGCGAAACTCCGGCAGGCTCTCCCAGTGCAGGGTCACCGTCTGGTCGGCGAGCAGGCCGGCGGCGGCCAGCACGAAGCAGCCGGTATCCATGCCGCCCAGGGTGACGCCGCGCGCGGCTCGCTCGCGCAGCCAGTCGAGCAGCGTCTCGTCGACGGCGGCGTCCGGGGCGAAGCTCGTACAGACCGCCAGGCTCGGCGCCATCGGCGCATTCGAAAGGCTCACGTCGGCCGCCAGGGTCATGCCGTTGGAGGCCTCGACCGGCCCGCCGTCGCGACTGATCACGTCCCACTGGAAGAGCGTCTGCCCGCTGATGCGGTTGGCGATGCGCAGCGGCTCGATGGCCGAGAAGAAGGCCACCATGGCGAAGCGCGGCAGCAGCAGGAAACCGAGACGCTCCGGGATGGACGCGGGAGGCTGGAGTCGCATGGAGCACCTGGGCGAGGAGTGGGCCGGAATCGAGCGCCGATTGTAGGCGGCCGGGACGGTGCAACGGAAGCGGCCGAGATACCCGGGGGTATCTCGGCCGCCTTCATCGACCCGCGCAAGGACGCGGCGTCAGGTCACTGGCGCTGCGACGCTCCGACGCGGCGGCGCGACTCGCGGAACAGCGAGACCAGCACGCCGGCGGTCATCACCAGGATCACCACGCTCAGCGGCAGGGCCGCGGCGATAAGCGCAGTCTGCAGCGCCTTGAGGCCGCCGGCCATCAGCAGTGTCGCGGCCACCAGGCCGATCACCACGCCCCAGAACACGCGGAAGCGCTGCGGCGGCTCCTCGTTGCCCAGCGACAGGATGGTGGTCAGCACCAGGGTGCCGGAGTCCGAGGAGGTGACGAACCAGCTCATCAGCAGGAACACCATCAGCGCCGAGAGCACCCAGCCGAAGGCCCCGGTGCCGGCGATGCCGTCGGCACTGGCGAACAGCGCGGCCGGCAGGTTCCAGGCGTTGACCAGTTCGATGATGCCGCCGCTGCCCGGGCCGCCGGCGGCGGTGAGCTCCTGGTGCAGGGCGTTGCCACCGAAGATGATCAGCCAGACGAAGATGATCATCGTCGGCACCAGCAGCACGCCGAGCACGAATTCACGCAGCGTACGGCCGCGCGAGATACGCGCGATGAAGATGCCGACGAACGGCGCCCAGGCCAGCCACCAGCCCCAGTAGAAGATGGTCCAGCCCTGCTGCCACTCGGTCGTGCCGGGATCGTCGGAGAACCACAGCCCCATGGGGATGAAGTTGATGGCGTAGTCGAGCACGGTATCGCCGAAGGCGCCGATCAGCCACAGGGTCGGGCCGCCGATCAGGAAGGTCGCGACCACGGCCACCGAGACCCAGATGTTCATCTCCGAGATGATCTTGATGCCGCGCTTGACCCCGGAGACCGCCGAGATGACCGACACCGCCGAGATCACGGCGATCAGCACCAGCTGGGAATTGAGCCCCGGGTCGGTGCCGATCAGGCGCTCCAGGCCCACGGCCATCTGGCTGACGCCGAGCCCCAGCGAGGTGGCGACGCCGAACACGCAGCCGAGCACGCCAAGGATATCCACCGCGTGGCCGATGGGGCCGAAGATACGCTCGCCGATGAACGGATAGAGCGCCGAGCGCAGCGCCAGGGGCAGGCCCTTGCGGTAGGCGAAGTAGGCCAGCGACATGCCGACGATCACGTAGATCGCCCAGCCGTGCAGCCCCCAGTGGAACACCGAAACGCGCAGCGCATCGATGGCCCGCTCGTAGTTCATGGCGGTGGCGCCGGCCATGTCGGCATGGGGGTTGTTGGGGTAGCCGAAGGCGCCGGTGTTGTCGAAGTAGAAGATCGGTTCGGCAACGCCGAAGAACAGGATGCCGATGCCGATGCCGGCGGAGAACAGCATCGAGAACCAGGCAAAGTTGCTGAAGTCGGGCCGGCTGTCATCGGGCCCCAGGCGCACACTGCCATGGCGGCTGAGCACGATGTAGGCGCAGACCACCAGCAGCAGCATCACGGTGATCAGGTAGTAGCCGCTGAAGGTGGTCTCGATCCAGCCACGCGTGGTGCCGAACAGGCCGCTGGCGAGATCCGGCATCACGCCGGTGAAGAGCACGAATCCCAGCACCAGCAGCGCGGCGGTGATGGTCATGCCCTTGTGCATGCCACTGAAGAAGCCGTCCTGCGAAATCTCGGTGACCATGTAGTCGGTGGAAGTCTCGACCTCATGGCTGGCACGGCGTGTCGGCGGATTGGGGGGAGTTGAAGTAGCGATAACGTCATCCTCTTGAGCCGGGCCTCGGGCCGGCGATCCCGTCAACCGCCCGGCGTCGGCCGGGCGGTACCTGATTCTTATTCTTGGCGTCCATGTACTTGGCGTAACGGCAGAAGACGCTCAGCGCTTGGCGGGCAGCCCGATGCGACGGCCGGCGAGTTCCGGCCAGTCACCCTCGGCGGCGGCGGGCAGCGTCTCGATGACGCCGGCCACGGCCTCCGGGAACGGCGCCGGGCGCCCGGCATCGCTGTCGATGCCCATCAGCATCTGCTCGCTGGTGGCGAGCAGCGTGCCCTCGCTGTCGTGCATCGTGAAGAAGACGTGCAGGCGCTTGGCATCGCGCGCCAGCACCGTCACCTCGACCGACAGCGGCTGGCCCTCGTGGACCTCGCGCCGGTAGCAGAGGTGCGTCTCCAGGGTGAAGAGGGTGTAGCCGTGGCGCGCCCGACCGGCCTCGTCGAGGCCGATGGCGTCCATCAGCGCCTCCACGCCCAGCGAGAACACCCGCGCGTACTCGGCGTCGTTCATGTGACCGTTGTAGTCGACCCACTCGGAGGCGACACGGATCTCCATCAGGGCCATCAGATGCGCCCTTCCAGGCCCTCGGCCTCGGGCCAGTACTTCTGCACCAGGCCGAGCAGCTCGACCAGGAAGTCGTCGCGGCGGCGATCGAGCTCGGCGACCGGGCGACCGGCGGCCTGGTACTCGCAGCCCTCGACCACCTTGTCGATCAGCTCATCGGTGAGCTCCGGGGCCTCGAGCTTGGTCCAGGGCAGCTTCAGTGCCGGGCCGAACTGCTCGAGCATGTGGCGCATGCCCTGCTCGCCGCCGGCCAGGTGGAAGGTCAGGAAGGTGCCCATCAGCGACCAGCGCAGGCCGCAGCCGTAGACCACGGCGGCGTCGATCTCTTCGGTGGTGGCGACGCCGTCGTTGACCAGGTGCAGCGCCTCGCGCCACAGCGCCTCCATCAGGCGGTCGGCGATATGGCCCTCGATCTCGCGCTTGACCACCAGCGGGCGCATCGCCAGCCCCTGGTAGAGCGCCTGGGCGGCGTCAGTAGTCGCGCTGGTGGTCGCTTCGCCGCCCACCAGTTCGACCAGCGGCAGCAGGTAGACCGGATTGAAGGGATGGGCGACGATCACCCGGCCGGGCGCATTCGCGCAATCCTGTTGAAGGTCCGTGGGCTTGAAGCCCGAGGTGGAGGAGCCGATGATCGTCTCCGGTGCGGCCGCGGCGTCAAGCGCGGCGAGGATCTCGCGCTTGAGCTCGAGGCGCTCGGGCACGTTCTCCTGGATCAGGTCGGCGCCTTCCACGGCGGCTTCGAGGCTCGCGACGAAGCGCAGTCGCTCGAGGCTCGCCCCCTCGGCCAGGCCCTGCTTCTCGAGCGAGCCCCAGGCGTTGTCGACGAAGGCGCGGGTGCGCGCCTCGGCGCCCTCGGCCGGATCGAAGGCGACCACGTCCCAGCCGCGGGCCAGGGCCCGGGCGATCCAGCCGTTACCGATGACGCCGGTGCCGATGACGGTCAGCTGCTGGCTCATGCTTCACCTCCCACGATGTTTCCGGTGTTCGGGTCGCGCAGCTTGAGGTGCGCGCGGGTCTCGGCCGGGGTCATGATGCGACCGCCGAGGTTCTCGATGATGGTGCCGGACTTCTCGACCAGGCCGCCGTTGGTGGCCAGCACGCCCTTCTCGAGGTAGAGATTGTCCTCCAGGCCAACCCGGGCGTGGCCGCCGAGCAGCATCGCCTGGGCGACCATCGGCATCTGGTGACGGCCGATGCCGAAGGCGGCCCAGTTGGCGTTCTCCGGCAGCTTGTTGCGCATCGCCAGCATGGTCTCGGTGTCGGCTTCGGCGCCCCAGGGAATGCCCAGGCAGAGCTGGAACAGCGGGTCGCCGTCGAGCAGGCCTTCTTTCTGCAGCTGGCGGGCGAACCAGACGTGGCCCAGGTCGAAGCACTCGAGCTCGGGCTTGACGCCGGCGGCCTGCACCAGGCGGGCGTGCTCGCGCAGCCAATCGGCGGTGTTGACGTAGACCATGTCGCTGAAGTTGAGGCTGCCGCAGTCCAGGGTGCAGAGCTCGGGCAGCAGCTCGCCCACCGGCGCGTGGCGCTCGGCCGGGGTCTGGATGTCGGTGCCCGGGCCGCCGCGGGTCGGATCCTCGACGTCCGGCACCCAGTCGCCGCCGCCGCCGGCGGTGATGTTCATGACGATGTCGACGTCGGCCTCGCGAACGCGCTCCATCACCTCGCGGAAGTGCTCGGTGGAGTGGCTGATACCACCGGTCTCGGGGTCGCGCACGTGGATGTGGGCGACGCTGGCGCCGGCGCGGGCGGCCTCGATGCAGTTGTCGGCGATCTGCTTCGGCGTGACCGGGACATTGGGGTTCTTGCCGGCGGTATCGCCGGCGCCGGTGACGGCGCAGGTCAGAATGACGTTGCGGTTCATGATCGACCTCCTGGGGTTCTAGGATGGGAATGGCGACAGTGTGGGGGCATCTCGCCCCCTTGATTCGACTTAAAGCGACTTTAAATATACATAAAGCGACATTTGTACCCAAAAATCACCGCCAGGGACGTGCCGGCGGCACCGGGCTCGGCAGCTGGCGCGCCGCTCCCGTAGAATTGGCGGCGTCGCGACGGCGCCATCGCCGCGTGCCGATCGTCGATGCCGAGCGAGTGCGAACGGCGGTCCTTCTGGACCGCGTGCGGCCAGACTCAGCCATTACTGACACCGAGCAACATCATCACGGAGCGCCGCATGGCAGCACGGAAAGGCCCCAAGTCCTACGTCGTCTGGGTCGGGCGACAGACCGGCATCTTCAGCACCTGGGACGAGTGCAGTCGCCAGGTGAAGGGCTACCCCAAGGCCCGCTACAAGTCCTTCCCCTCCCGCGAGGAGGCCGAGGCCGCCTTCGCCAAGGGGCCGGGCAGCGCCACGCCCGCCAAACGGCCCAAGGCCTCGGGCGAGGCCGGGGCCGGGGCCGGGGCCGGGGCCGGGGCTCGGGCTAAGACCGTGGGGACCGCGAACGGCGCCACGCGCCCGCGCCAGGCGGCGCCGGCACGCGACGAGCCGGGCAAGCGCTTCGATATCGAGATCTACTGCGATGGCGCCTGCGAGCCCAATCCCGGCGATGCCGGCTCGGGCATGGCCGTCTACCGTCAGGGGGCGCTGGCCGAGCTCTGGTATGGGCTTCACAACCCCCAGGGCACCAACAACACCGCCGAGCTCAATGCCTTCCACCAGGCACTGCGGGTCGCCGAACAGGAGATCGCCCGGGGCGCCTCGGTGCGCATCCACTGCGACTCCACCTACACCATCAACGCCATCACCAAGTGGGCCGGCGGCTGGAAGAAGCGCGGCTGGAAGAAGGCCGACGGCCAGGCGATCAAGAACCCGGAGATCATCCAGCCGACCCACGCCCTCTTCGAGCGCCTCAAGGCGAAGGTCGCCATCGCCCACGTCAAGGGCCACGCCGGGGTGGAGGGCAACGAGCTGGCCGACCGGATGGCGATGTACGGCGCCGACCAGCAAGAGCGCGAATTCGCGCGCTACCAGGGCAGCCACGCCGTGGCCGAGGTGCTCAAGCTCAAGCGGGGCTGAGGCCGAGTCGAGCCGCTCCGCCTGCCGCCGCTGCGCGGCGGATCGCGATGGCAAGCATCGCTTGTATGTTGGAAATGAACCGACAAGGGCTGAGCAGCAGCCGAAAAAAAGGGCCTGCGACGATGTCGCAGGCCCTTGTGCTTCTCTCGCGGTGTTATCCGTCTTTCCCGTCGCTTTACCCGTCGGGCGGCGCGCCTACTCGGCCGTGGCCAGCAGGCTGGCGTTGCCGCCGGCGGCGGTGGTGTCGATGCAGAGGTGGCGCTCCAGCGCGTAGCGCTCCGGCGCGATGGTCTGCGTCTCCAGCGGCACGATGGCCCCCTCGCGCTCGGCCAGCGCCAGGCGCAGCTCGCGGGTCCAGTCGCTGCTGCCGGCGGCGGCCACCGCCACGATGCCCTCGACCGCGGTCAGCGTATCAGCCGCGACACGACCGTCGAGCCCGGCGACCGGTGCACCGGCACTCTGCAACGGCTGCACGGCCTCGGCCGCCCCCGGGGCGACGATCAGCGCCGGACAGCCGGCACCGAGGGCCTGCACCGCCTGGGCGACGGCGATATCCAGCGTCGGGCCGAGGCAGAGCACCGGCCCCTTGGGATACATCGCCAGCCGGTTGCTCTCCCCGGTCGGTCCCGGCAGCGTCTGTGGCGTCATGTCCAGAGACGCGGCCTCGGCAAGCGCCTTGCGGATCACCCCGCGCTGGCCGGAGAGCGCCCGGCGCAGCACCTCGACCCGATCGGGCCGCGCCGCCCAGTTGCGCGGATCGAGCCCATCGAGGGCCGACTGCAGATCGCCGAGCGACACGGCCTCGCCCGTCGGCGCCTCGTGACGCTCGGCCTCGGCGGTGCGGCGAAAGCGGGTGAGGTAGAGCGGCCCGCCGGCCTTGGGCCCGGTGCCCGAGAGCCCCTCGCCGCCGAAGGGCTGGGAGCCGACGATGGCGCCGATCTGGTTGCGGTTGACGTAGACGTTGCCGACATGGATCCGTTCGACGATCTGCTGCACGCGGTCGTCGATGCGCGTATGCAGGCCGAAGGTCAGGCCATAGCCCCGCTCGTTGATCGCGTCGACCACCGCGTCGATCTCGCGCGCCTTGAAGGTGGCCACGTGCAGCACCGGCCCGAAGATCTCGCGCTCGAGATCCTCGATGCCGCCGACCTCGACCACCGCCGGAGTGACGAAGGTGCCCTCCTTGGGCGCGGGCAGCGTCTTCAGCAGCTTGCCGGCCTTGCGGGCCGTCGCCACGTAGGCGGTGATGTCGGCCTGGGCCTCGGCGTCGATCACCGGCGAAACGTCGGTGTCGGTGTTCCACGGGTCGCCGATCACCAGCGCGTCCATGGCGCCGTCGAGCATGGTCAAGAGCCGCTCGCGCGCCTCCTCCTGGACGTAGAGCATGCGCAACGCCGAGCAGCGCTGGCCGGCCGACTGGAAGGAGGAGATCAAGATATCGCGCACCGCCTGCTCGGTCAGCGCGCTGGAGTCCACGATCATGGCGTTGAGCCCGCCGGTCTCGGCGATCAACACCGCATCCGGGCCGGCGTTCTGCGCCAGGGCCTTGTGGATGATCTGCGCCACCTCGGTGGAGCCGGTGAAACAGACGCCGGCGATGCGCGGGTCGCTGGTCAGCGGTCCGCCCACCGTCGGCCCGTCGCCGGGCAGCAGCTGCAGCGCCGCCTCGGGCAGGCCGGCCTCGCGCATCAGCTCGACGGCACGGGCGGCGATCAGCGGCGTCTGCTCGGCGGGCTTGGCGAGCACGGCGTTGCCGGCCCCCAGCGCGGCGGCGATCTGGCCGGTGAAGATCGCCAGCGGGAAGTTCCACGGGCTGATGCAGACGAAGAGGCCGCGGGCACTGCCGGGCTCCTCGGCCTCAAGCCGCTCGCTCTCGTTGGCGTAGTAGCGCAGGAAGTCCACCGCCTCGCGGACCTCGGCGATGCCGTCGAACATCATCTTGCCGGCCTCGCGGGTGCAGATCACCGTCAGTTCGGCGATGTGCTCCTCGTAGAGATCGGCGGTGCGGCGCAGCACCTCGGCGCGCTCGGCCGCCGGCCGCGCCGACCAGTCGCGGTAGCCCGCCTCGGCGGCGTCCAGCGCGGCGGTCACCTCCTCCTTGGTCGCCTCATGCACCTGGCCGACCACCCGCGACGTGTCGGCGGGCGACAGGGCATCGCGCGCCGGCCCCTTGGGAGCCGGACCTCCAGCCAGCATCGGTACGGCCGTCCAGGTGCTGTCGGCGAATTCCTCACGGGCCGCCAGCAGCGGCCGGATCGAGGCAGGCTCGTTGATCCGGTAGCCGCGGGAGTTCTTGCGCTCCGGGGCGAACAGCTCGCCGGGCTGGCGGATCGACGGGCTGGCGATGGTATCGCCCAGACGCTGCATCTCGGCCACCGGATCCTTGGAGACCTCGCTCGGCGGGATGGTGTCATCCACCACCTGGTTGACGAACGAGGAGTTCGCCCCGTTCTCCAGCAGGCGGCGCACCAGGTAGGCCAGCAGGTCGCGGTGCGCGCCGACCGGGGCATAGATGCGGCAGTGCGTGCCCTCCGATTGCTTGACGATATGATGCAGCGACTCGCCCATGCCGTGCAGGCGCTGGAATTCGTAGCTGTCCTTGTCGTCGCCCCCCATGGCGATGATCGCGGCGCAGGTATGGGCGTTATGGGTCGCGAACTGCGGGTAGATGCGGTCGCGCCGGTCGAGCAGCATCTGCGCGCAGGCCATGTAGCTGACGTCGGTGTTGACCTTGCGGGTGAAGACCGGGAAGGTCTCGACGCCCATCTCCTGGGCCAGCTTGATCTCGGTGTCCCAGTAGGCGCCCTTGACCAGCCGCACCATGATCTTGCGGTCGAAGCGCTCGGCCATCTCATGGAGGGCCTCGATCATCGGCGCGGCGCGGCGCCCGTAGGCCTGCACCACCACCCCGAAGCCGTCCCAGCCGGCGAGGCTCGGGTCACAGAGCAGTTCCTCGATCACGTCCAGCGACAGGTCCAGGCGGTCCTGCTCCTCGGCATCGATGTTGAAGCCGATGTTGGCCTTGGCGGCCTGCTTCACCAGTTCCCGCGCGCGCGGCACGAGGTCGCTCATCACGGTGTCGCGGTGGGTGTATTCATAGCGCGGATGCAGCGCCGAGAGCTTCACCGAGATGCCGGGGCTGCCGCGCACGTCGCCCTTGGCCTGCTTGGCGATGGCGGTGATCGCCTTGGCGTAGGCGTCGTGATAGCGCTGCGCGTCCTCGTCGGTGCGCGCCGCCTCGCCCAGCATGTCGTAGGAGTAGGTGTAGCCCTGCTTCTCGAGCTCGCGGGCGTTCTTCATGCCCTCATCGATGGTCTGGCCGAGCACGAACTGGCGACCGAGGATCTTCATCGACTGGCCCACCGCGGTGCGCACCACCGGCTCGCCCATGCGGCGCACCAGGCCGCGCAGCGCGCGCACCGGCCCCTTGGGATCGTCGTCGAGTACCTTACCGGTCAGCATCAGCGCCCAGGTCGAGGCGTTGACCATCGACGAGGAGGACTTGCCCAGGTGAGCGCCCCAGTCGGAGGGCTCGATCTTGTCGTGGATCAGGTCGTCGATGGTCTCGGCGTCGGGCACTCGCAAGAGCGCCTCGGCCAGGCACATCAGGCCGACGCCCTCGGCGGTGGAGAGCCCGTATTCGGCCAGGAACGACTCCATCATGCTCGGCGAGGTTTCCTTGCGCACCCGCGCCACGTAGTTGGCGCCGGTCTCGGCCACCCGCTGGCGCTCCTCGTCCGACAGTGCGATACGCTCGACCAGCGCCCTGAGCACCTCGGCCTCGTCGGCCGCATAGTGGGCGCGGATCCGCTCGCGCAACTCGCTCACGTTGCCATGGTCATTGCCGTCTAGACCTCTGATTGCTTCGTTCACCATCGATTCTCCTGCCGCGGCGACGGGAATCGCGGCCGGTGACCCGGCCAGGCGACCGTCGCCATTGTAGAAAGCCATCCCTTAAGCGTAGGCGTCATGACCGACCTTGCATAAGCCGCCGAGAGGCACGTTCCGACACTGAGTTAACGCTCGGGATGACGCGGCGCCGACGCGGGCCCCGCTAGTCATCGATCGAGAGCGGGCGATGCTCGGCGAGAAAGTCGATGAGCGACTCGAGCGGCATGGGCCGGGCGAAGTGATAACCCTGGAAGAGATCGCAGCCGTGGGCCGACAGCAGGTGATGCTGCTGCTCCTGCTCGATGCCCTCGGCGACCACCTGGAGCCCGAGGTGATGGGCCATGGAGATGATGCCCTGGATGATCGCCGCGTCCTCGGCGCTATGGGCGACCCCGCTGACGAAGCTGCGGTCGATCTTGACCCGATCGATGGGCAGATTCTTGAGGTAGCTGAGGCTGGAGAAGCCGGTGCCGAAGTCGTCGATGGCCACGCCCACGCCCATTTTTCTGAGGGCATGCAGGGTCGCGATGGCGCCTTCGGTATCGTCCATCAGCACCCCCTCGGTCAGCTCCAGCGAGAGCTGGGGCGCCGGCAGCCCGGTCACCGCCAGGGTCTCGCGCAGGTTGCCCAGAAAGCTCGCGCGATGGAACTGCAGCGGCGAGAGGTTGACCGCGACGTTGAGGCTGCCATGCCCTGCCCGGTCGAGCTGGCTCAGATCTCGACAGGCCCTGGCCAGCACCCACTCGCTGATCGGAATGATCTGCCCGGTCTCCTCGGCCAGGGGAATGAAATCAGCGGGCGAGACGAAGCCGCGCACGGGATGGGGCCAGCGCAACAGCGCCTCCACACCCGCCACTCGTCCCTCGCGATCGATCAGCGGCTGATAGTGGAGCTCAAAGTCTCGCGCCTCGATCGCTTCCTGAAGCTCGTTACGCAGCGCCACGCGATCGCCCATCCGGAGAATGATCTCGGGGCTGAACCACTGGCAGGCATTGCGCCCCTGCTGCTTGGCCCGGTACATGGCCATGTCGGCCTGCTGGATGAGTTCGAGGGGCTGTGCCATCTCGGCGGTGCTGACGGCGATGCCGATGCTGCACGACAGCGAGAGCTCATGCTCGCCGACCCGATAGGGCCGACTCACGATCGACAGTAGCCGCTCGGCCACCTCCATCGCCTGGACGCCCTCGTGCAGGTCCGGCAGCAGCACCACGAACTCGTCACCGCCCAGGCGCGCCAGGGTATCGCCCGGCCGCATGGCCGCCGACAGGCGCTGCGAGACGCCGCGCAGCAGCTCATCGCCGACGGCGTGCCCGAGGCTGTCGTTGATCGGCTTGAACTCGTCGAGGTCGAGGAAGAGCACCGCCAGGCGCATGCCTTGACGCCTGGCCAGCTCGGCGTCGTGAACCAGCCGGTCCTCGAGCAGCGTGCGATTGGCCAGCCCCGTCAGGGCATCGTGGCCGGCGTGATAGGCCAGATGCGCCTCATAGGCCTTCTGCTCGGAGATATCGTGCTGGATGCCCACGTAGTGGGTGACCCGTCCGTGATCATCGCGCACCGGGGAGATATAGAGATCGTTCCAGAACGGCGTGCCGTCCTTGCGGTAGTTGCACAGGGTGACGTGCACCTCGCGATGTTGCGCCAGCTCGTGGCGAATCTTCTGCACGGCCACCGCGTCGGTCTCGCTGCCCTGCAGGAAGCGCGCGTTGCGGCCGATGATCTCCGCCCGCGCATAGCCCGTCATGCGCTGGAAGGCATCGTTGGCATAGATGATGGGCAGGCCCGGCAGACTCGCATCGGCAATCAGCACGCCGTTGACGCTGGCTTCCACGCCGCGCTCCAGGATCCTCAGTCGGATCTCGTACTCCCGCCGCCGAGTGACGTCCTTGGCGATGCCGTAGATTCCCGTGATGCGCTCATCGACCACCACCGGCAACGTGGTGAGATCCAGCCAATGCAGCGTGCCGTCGCGATGAGGCACCTTCAGCTCATAGCGGCAGGGCTCTCCGGCGGCCGTGAGCTCGACCTTATGCTGCACCGCCGCCAGGTCGTCCGCCTGCAGGAATTCGGAAAAATGGCTGCCGAGCAGCGCCTCGACGGCATAGCCGGTCAGCTCGGCACAGTGGTCGTTGGCGGTGACGAAGTGGCCCTGCAGGTCCATGGAGAACACCGCATCGGGGTTGTAGGTGAACAGCGACCGGTAGCGCTGCTCGCTCTCCCACAGCGAGCGGCGATCCTGGGCGCGCTCCATGGCCAGGGCCACCAGGTCCACGGCCTGAACGATGCGCTCGAGCTCATGACTGCCCGGCGCCGCCGGGCGTCGGTAATAGGTGGCGAAGGTGCCCAGCAGCCGGCCATCGCGGGCGATCACCGGGTAGGACCAGCAGGCCCTTAGCCCCTCGCTTGCGGTCAGGTCGACCAATCCCGCCCAGCGGGGATCGCGGGCGAGGTCCTTGCAGACCACCAGCTCACGACGGTGCGCGGAGCTTCCGCAGGCGCCCACGTCCTCGCCGATGGCCACCGAGGCGGTCGCCTGTCGATAGGTCGACGAGAGGCGCTGGCCCGCGATCAGGCGCAGCTCGCGCCCCTGGTCGTCGGCCTGCATGATCGAGCAGATCCCGCCTGTCAGCTGAGCCTCGAGCATCCGGCAGATGGCCTCGAGCGTCTGATCGAGCGGCGCCTCCTCGACGATCATCGCCTGGATGGCCTGCTGCTGTTCGAGCTGCTCCCGCGCCGCCATCAGTTCCCGAGACCGCCCCACCGCCAGGCGCACCATGCCCAGGCTGAAGACCAGCAGATAGCTCAGCGTCAGCCCGCCAAACGCTACCGCAGAAGGCACCGCGCCGGCCCGTAGCGCATTCGACCCGCCGACGAGGTGTACGGAGGGACTGAGCATCGTCCCCCCCGGCAGCCCGATATGGCGGGCCGCCAGGGCAGGCGCGCCTGCCACGTCGGCCGCGACCTTTCCTGTTCCGGCCAGGGCGGTGAGCATCTCGCCGTCGCGGGCGAGGTTCAGCTGGAAGTCGACCAGATGGACGCGCAGCTCGCGATTCAGGAGGGTGGTCATGTCCATCACCGCCACCAGCTGCTGGTCGCGACGCGGCAGGGCGATCGCCAGGATCGCCAGCCCCGGCTCCGCCTCGTCGGGCACCACCATGCGGGGTTGGGCAAAGGGCAGGGTCAACCAGTCGGCGACCCGCTCGGTACGCGTCCAACGCGCCAGCCAGCGCCGTACTTCGTCGCTGCGCGCCTGCTGCCAGCGCCAGTCGTGGCGCGGCCCCAGCAGGCCGATGACCTCCAGGGTGGGGATATCGCGCAGATAGTGGGCCGCATCGAGGGTCGATTCCGCGACCTCTCCCTCAGCGGAGGCGTCCAGGCGCTCGGCCATGCGCTGCATCTGCTGCATATAGGATTGCAGCAGCTGATCGGCATTGAGGCGGACGTTGTCGAGCAGATACTCCGCCTGCTGATACATGCGCTGCTGCTGCTGAGCGCTGAGCAGGTACCATGCCAGGCTGCTGACCAGTATCCCGGCGAGGCCCGCCGTGATCGCCGCGCGTCCCAGTTCGAGGGGTGCCGCCCTCCTGCGGACGCTGGCCGCCAGCATGGCCGTGCCATACAGCAGCGCGAACGGCGCCACCAGCCAGGGAGAGGCGGTCATCTCCTGCAGGCCCAGCCTGGCGGCGGGCGCGACAAACTCCTCGCTGAGCACCAGAAGCCCGAAGCCCAGCAGCAGCAGCCCGGCCATCCACCATAGCCGCCGCAGCCCCGGCCGCTCGAGCCCCCCTGCGACGCAGAGGGCCGCCATCGCCATCATGGCGGCCGACCAGGAGGTGACGCGGGTGCCCCCCGACAGCCAGGGGTCCCCCGCTTGGTTACCGCCGAGCATGACGTTGTGCGCAAGGGTATAGAGCATCAGGGCCAGCAGCGCGATGCCGGCCACCAGGCGCACTCGCCGCCACTGCTGTACCACGGCCAGCAGGCCGCCACCGCCGAGCAGGGTGGCCAGGGCGGCATCCGGCAACAGCAGGGGCGGCGCGGGGGCGTGCCACCACTGCGCCAGCCCGATCAGCCCCATCAGCATGAAGGCCGCCGAGACCATCAGCAGCCAGCTATCCTGGGCGATATCGCGAGTCTTGAAGGGCATGACGACGGTGCTCCCTGCACGTTGGCAGCGTTGGGCCTGGCACAACGCCATCTATCGCTGCCTTGTCCTGATGAATCAGAGGATGAGGGGATTTTCGCCGGCGTACCAGTTTCCTGCCTCATTCATTGGGCGAAGACGCGCCCGTTCAGCAGCGCTGGCGTCTCAGGGCGCCCCAAGCTGCCGAATCGCGCAGAAGCGCCCGGCCTCGGTGAAGGTCAGCCGAAAGCGGCCGTGCACGCCGTCACGAGTCACCACGCGCCGCAGCGCTTCGGCGGGAAACACCACCCGGCGCCCATCCAGGCTGCGGGTCTGTACCTGGGCCACTTGCCCGGTGTAGTGCGCCAGGCAGGCGTCATGGGAGAGCTCAATCACCACGTCGATACTGGGCATGGGGCCGCCGGCTTGTCGCTAACAGGTTATTCGCTAATACTTTATCATTACTTGTCTTCGCCGCCGGCGCGCTTTCGGGAGTTCATCATGTTCGCCTCCACCGTTATCGGCCCCGCCCCATTGCCCTCCCCGCAGGTGCTGGCTGGCGCCTCTCGGCACGCCCATGAGCACGGTCCCCGCAGCGAAGCGCCCCAGGCGGCACGCCCCGACGCGACCCAGCCGCACAGCGACGCCCGGGACACCACGGCGGACAGTCGCACCCGCGTCACGCCCGGCGATCAGGCCAGCCGTCCGGACGGCGAGACGCTGACCGAGACGCAGCTTCGTCAGCTGGAGCGCATGAAGGACACGGATCGCGAGGTGCGCCAGCACGAGCTGGCCCACCAGGCAGCGGGAGGCGCCCACACCGGCTCGCCGAGCTACGATTTCGAGCGCGGCCCGGATGGCCAGCGCTACGCGGTGGCGGGTCAGGTGCCCATCGATTACGGCCCGGTTCCGGGTGACCCGCGCGCCACCATCGACAAGATGCAGCAGGTGGTGAGCGCCGCCCTCGCCCCCGCCGATCCCTCGTCCAAGGATCATCAGGTCGCGGCCAAGGCCCGCCAGTACCTGCTCACCGCCCAGCTGGAGCTGACCCAGCAGCAGAGCGAGATGGACGGTGCCCGCCGAGATGCCCGCGGGCCCGATGCATCCTCGCAGCAGACCGAGGGCCAGAGCAGTGACGCCTCAGGCGCCGTTGACGCGGATAGGGTGGCGCAGCGTGACGCGCCCGCCGCCCAACTGAGCCAATACGACATCATCGCCCAAGGCGCCGCTTCCGGGGGCGGCGAGCACCTGCTGGGCCTCGCCTGACGCCACCGAAGGACGGCTCGCGAGGCCAGCCGAAGCCCGGCATTCGCCATGGCCTATCCATCACTCGCCTTCAAGTTTCCGAGCGAACCGCCGAAGAAGGGAGCGATATTCTCTCGGGAGACGCCACCATCATGCTCAACCCCCTGCGCCGGGCCTGCCTGCTGCTTATCCTGCTGCTTATCCTGCTGCTGAGCCTGACCGGCTGTGCCCATCATGAGCGCGCCCTCTACAATGCGCCGCCCGCTCCGGGGCTCGAAGAGGCCCTCGGGAGCGCCATGCACGAGATGGCCGAGGCGTTCCCCGAGCTCACCGAGCAGGGCCCGATGATCGCCGCCTCGTTCATCGACGTGGAAGGCGCCAGCGCCTCGACGGCGTTCGATCGCATCGCCGCCGAGCTCTCGGCCGCGGAGCTGGCGCGGGCCGGTGTGCCGGTGCGCGAGATGCTGCTCGACGGCGGACAGCTGCTGGTGATGGAGGTCCACGACGGCCTGCTGACGCACCGAGTGAGGCGCCAGGGGGCCAGCGTGGGCGCCAGGACGCTGCTGCTCGGCACCTATGCCCGCGGACACGAACGTCTCTTCCTGGCGCTGCGCGTGGTGGAGCTGCGCACCGATCGGGTGCTGGCGAGCCGCGGCCTCTCGCTGCCACTCGACGGCGACCTGCGCCAGCTGCTTCGCTCTCGTTAAGCCCACGCGTTAAGCCCGCTCGTAAAGCCCACGCTTAGCCAGCGCCGAGCCCAGATCAGCGCGCCTGGATTACCACCTCCACTCGGCGGTTGCGCGCGCGCCCCTCGGCGCTGTCGTTGCTGGCCAGGGGCCGCGTGTCGGCCAGGCCCACGGCGCGAAGCCGCGCCGGGTCGACCCCAGCCGCTACCAGCGCCTCGACGATGGCGATGGCGCGAGCGCTGGAGAGCGCCCAGTTGGAGGGGAAGCGCTCGGTGCTGATCGCGCGGCTGTCGGAGTGCCCCTCAACCGCCACTTCGCCCGGGTGGCGCCGGACCATCTCATAGAGCCGCTTGGCCACCAGGGCGCGCCCTTCGTCGGTCAGCTCCCCCTCGGCGGTCGGGAAGAGCAGGCGATCCTCTACTCGCAGCCGCACGCCCTCGGGAATCCGCGACACCTCCATGCCGTCCAGGTCTGCGAGATACGGGGCCTCCATCAGCGCTTCGGTCACGAAACGGGCACCTGCGATGGCGGCCTCGTCGACCGCCTCGACCCCCGCGGGGGGACGGTCGGCGAGCACCACCAGATAGTCGGCCAGCGGCCTGGTGAGATCGACGCCGGCCGATACCAGCCACTGCGGCCCCTCGGCGTCGATGCCGCCTTGCGCCTCGTCCTGAGCCTCGACGGTACCCGGCAGCGCCAGCAGCGCCAGCAGCGGCGGCGGTGCGGGGCGCACGTCCGGCAGGCCGGCCACCCCCAGGGCGGCGGTGATGGCGCGTGCCGACATGCCCCCGGGCGCAGCGGCCCGGGTCGCTCGTTCGGCCACGACTCGTCGCAGCGGTTCGGGAAGCGGCACGCCGAGATCGAGCGATGCCGCCGATGCCGGGCGGGTACCGAGATCGGCGGTCTCCGGCGCAGCGGTTTCCGCCCCCAGCTGGCCCAGCGTAATGATCAGCACCAGCAGGGCCACCAGCAGGGTCATGATGTCGACGTAGCTGATCATCCAGCCGCTGGCGTCGTCATCCGCCGGCAGCGGGCGCATCAGGGAGTCGTGGCGACCTCGCCCGCGGTGCTCATCGATCATCTGGCCCTCCGGGCGCGTCTCTAGCAGGTAACGGAAAACCGACAACCTTAGGCACAGGCCATCTCGGATACAACCACCCGCCGGCAAGATGATCCATGAAGCCGCCTCAGCCCCCGGGGCGCGCACGGCTGACTCGCGGATACCTCGAGCCGAGACGGCCCCAACGCTATACACAAGTTTTACTTAATGTTTCGGCGGTATAAAGATTGCCGCTCGGTGGCCGATAGCGACAGGAACGGTTGCACCGCCTTTCAACAACGGCCCAGCGACCCTCACCTCGCCACTCGACAGGAGACCGCGCCGTGCCCCGACGCCAGACCACACCCCCCACCTCCCAGGCCGGCAACGATCATCGCCAGCGCATCGACCGGCTGATGTGGATGCTCGCCGGCCTGCATCTGGTGCTCTGCCTGGCCGTGGGCCTCTATAACGGCACGCTGCCGCTGGCCCTGGCGTTTGGCGCTATCGCCTTCCCGCTGGTGGCGCTGCTGCAGTGGCGGCTGCCCGAGGGCGCCGGCGGCTTCTTGATGGCGGCGCTGTTCATGGGGCTCTCGGCGCTGCTCATCGAGCAGAGTGACGGCCAGATCGAGGCTCACTTCAGCATCTTCATCATGCTCTCGGCGCTGATCCCCTACAGCGACTGGCGGGTCATCGTCTGCGGCGCCGTCGTCATTGCCGTGCACCATATTCTCTTCACCTGGCTGCAATACCTCGGCGTGGTGAACCTGTATGCCGGCATGGCACATCACGACGCGGCGGCCCTCGTCGTCTGCCTGCTGCAGCATGCCGGCGCCGTGGTGGTGCAGGCCGTGATACTGGGCTATCTCGCCCGCATGCTCGACCGCATGGTGCAGGACGGCCTGCGCGTCGCCCGCTTCGCCGAGCAGGCCGGCCAGGGGCGGCTGGACATCCCGTTCAGCGACGAGGAGCGCCGCCGCGAGACCCTGGCCGCCGTCGCCAGCATGCAGCAGCGGGTGGCCTCCACCCTGTTGAAGGCCCAGGCCACCGGCCACGAGGTCAGCGATCTGAGCGATACGCTGTTCGCCGGCCAGGCCGGACTGCGCGGTCAGGCCGAGCGCAACGCCACCCAGGTCGAGCGCGTATCAACCAGCGCCACCGAGCTCAGCGCCACCACCCGCGAGAGCGCCGCCGAGGCCAGCCGGGTCCGCGAGCTCGCCGGCAAGGCCGCCGAGCATGCACGAGGCGGACAGCAGGAGGTGCTCGCCCTGCAGCACTCCATGCAGGAGCTCTCCACCAACGCCGCCGGCATCGCCGAGCTGCTGGGCGACATCGACGAGATCACCTTCCAGACCAACCTGCTGGCCCTCAACGCCTCGGTAGAAGCCGCCCGCGCCGGCGAGCAGGGTCGGGGCTTCGCGGTGGTCGCCGGCGAGGTACGCCAGCTGGCCCAGCGCACTCGGGAGACGGCCGAGCAGATCCGCTCACGCATTCGCCAGAACGACGACAGCGTGCAGGCCGGCGTCAGCCGCACCCGCATCGCCGGCGAGGCCATGACCCAGGTACTGGGTGCCTTCGATCAGGTCGCCCAGCGGCTGCGCGAGATCGACAGCGCCAGCCAGCAACAGCATCAGGGTATCGAGGAGCTGGAGAGCAGCGTGCTCGAGATGCAGGGCTCCCTCCAGCACTCTTCGAGGGCGCTGGACGAGGCCCACGCCACGGCCGAGAAGCTGGGCGAGGCGGCCGGCGAGCTGATGAACGCGGTGGGCTCGTTCCGCCTCGGTACCCCGTCAGCCGAGCCTCAGCGGCAGAAGGGCCAGACCTCCAGCAGCCCGTCGCAGCGGAACTCCGCCTCACAGGCCGCCAGCTGACTGCGATAGCGCGCGGCGGTGCGGGCGACCTGGCCGGCCGCGCGCTGGACGGCGGGCTTGCCGCGCCAGGAGCCGCGGCGATAGCCGCCCTGGCCCTCATGGTAGGCCAGGTAGAGGTGGCGAGGGTTGTGCAATGAGACGCCCGTCATGCGCCGGGTGCGGGCGTTGTACCAGCCGATGAAGTCGGTGGCGTGCTTCATGTGGGTGCGCCGAGCGAACAGTCGCCCGGCGTCCGCCTCGTACTCGCCCCACACCGGGTCCTGGGCCTGGGCATAGCCGTAGGCCGACGACGGTCGAGTCCAGGGGATGAAGCCAAGCAGTTTCTGGCGCGGCGGCTTCACATGGCTGCGAAAGCTGGATTCCCGCTGGATGAAGGCCATCTGGGTAGCGATGGGCGTGCCCCACTTCTCCTGTGAGGCCCTGGCGTAGTCGTACCAGTCGGGCTGCTCGCGGAAGATCTCGCAGACGTTCGACTGACGCTCGGGCGGCGCCGGCGCCAGCATGGCGCAGCCGGTGAGCGACAGCAGCAGCGCCAGCCCCGCCAGGGGCCGCAGGCCCGTGATCCACAACGTCTTGGCTCTCATGACCTGACATATCTCCTGTTACGTCTCTCGCTGCAGGGGCGCGAGCCCCGAGCCATGAATGGCGCGCAGAGCCTCGTCCCACTGCCGTCTGGGACCGGCCTATCGGCCCGCACGCCCAATACTTGAGGCGGCACGCAGGGTGAGCACAAGAGATATTATCTCAGGAACATCCTTTCAAATGATTGAGGCGAGACACGTCAGAAATACCACGACAGCCCCAGGCTCACCTCGTGGGCCGTGTCGTCGGCCTCCACCCCGGTGCGCAGATCCAGCGCCTTGCCCAGCGCCAGCCGATGCTGGAGCCGCCAGCGCGTGCGGCGACCCACCTCACCCTTCAAACCGTCGGCGTGAGTGACCTGTAACAGGCTGCGCTGATCGGCCGACCAGTCGCTGAGCACCCCCAGCCGAGCCATCGGCGCCAACGGGCCGGCCTGATGGCGCTCGCTGCGCAGCTGCCCGCCCAGCAGGGCGAAAGGCAGGTGGCGACCCAGTCGCCACGACTTGCCAGCCAGCAGCGTGGCGCGGCCGTCCAGGCAGTCGTCGCAGTCCAGCCGGGCGCGCTCGATGCCGGCAGAGGCATGCCAGGCCATGCTGGGCAGGGCCGGCAGAGGCACACTGCGCGCATGCAGGTTGGTGACGTGGAAAAGCTCGAGGCGATTCAACCAGGGCCCTCGTCGCTGAGGTCGAGCTCGGTGAGGCGAAACTAGAGCCTGGGGCCGGCCTGGTCGTGCTTAGGCGAGAGGGGGCATGAGAATAGCGCTACCCAAGCAGATGCAGGGTAGCGCTCGACTCTCCTGGAAAACGATCAGATCTTGCCCAGGTATTCCATCTTATCGACCATGTAAGCTGGTACATCCTCGACCAGCACCAGGGTGATTTCGGAGTCGCTTTCGGAGTTGGCCACGACACTCTCACCGAGAGAAGCATTGAGGGTATCCGGGGAGAGGTTATACATCGCGCCAGTCAGCGGGTCCACGATCAACCAACCGATCAAGCCACCGAAGATCAGGTTGCCACCGATGTACCATCCATTAGGCGTGGAGTTGATCATCATGGTACGGCTCTCATAGCCGTCCTTGGCCAGCTCGACGGTGTAGGTCTTGCCGCCAAAGTAGCTACCATCCGCCTTACGCAGCTGAACGGTGGTAGGCGTGGTGCCCGAGTGCACCTCCATGCTGCGCTCATCGGTAATCAGAACGCTTGCGTTACTCGGGCTGCTGTTGATGGTGACCGTTTGATCTTTCTCCCCCACGATAGAGGCACAGCCTGCCAGCAGCGACAGGGAGGCAACGGCGGCGGTGATCTTCAACTTCTTCATTTCAGTTCCCTTTTTTCCAGATGACCGGCCTTGTTCTTTTCTTGCCTATCGGAGGGCCGGCTGCTCCCGATAATCTGTGATGTCGCACTGGAAGCGCCCGCCGTCGACGTATCGGCCCTGCCGCGCCAGACGGTGAGTTCAAGCTCCTTTTGAATGGGGAACAATTCTATACATCCACATACACTAAATAAACAAAAACAGCCCTGACACGGCTCGACGATCGCCGCATTCCATGCAAGGCAATGCGGCACTCAATGCGCCCAAGCCACGGGCTCGGGCTCGCCCTTTCATCGCGTCTCTTCCGAGATGATCGAGGCCGGCGCCTGGATCGGCCGCTCCTATTGCCGGCTGGTCATCCCATGACCCCGAAAGCAGTGCTTGCCGGCTTCCTTGGCGCGGTACATGGCCTGGTCGGCGTGGCGCAGCAGCAAGTCCGCATCGTCGCCGCCGGCGGCCTCGTAGTAGGCCACGCCCAGGCTCGCGGAAACCTGCAGGCGGCGCCCGGCCACCTCCACGGGCGCCGCGATGGCCGCCAGTAATCGCTCGAGCACCCGCTCACCCTCCTCGTCGCTCGCCAGATCCAGCAGCACGGCGACGAACTCGTCGCCACCCAGGCGAGCCAGGGTATCGCCGGCCCGCAGCTCGCCCTGCATCCGCTCGGCCAGGGCCTGCAGCAGGCGATCGCCCATCTCATGGCCGTGGCTATCGTTGATCGCCTTGAAGCCGTCCAGGTCGATGAACACCACGGCCAGGCGCTGACCGCCGCGGTCGGCCTGGGCCATGGCCATGCGCAGCCGATCGGCGAGCAGGGCGCGATTGGGCAGGCCGGTGAGGGCATCGTGCTGGGCGGCGTGAGTCAGCGCACGCTGGTGCTCCTTGAGGCGGGTGATATCGGAGAGCAGGCCCACGTATCGCTGCACCTCACCCGCGCTATCGGTGACGGCGCTGATGGTGAGCCGCTGGGGATAGACCTCGCCGTTCTTGCGCCGATTCCATACCTCGCCGTCCCAGTGGCCGGTGAGCTTCAGCTGCTGCCAGAAGTCCGCGTAAAAGGACGGGGGGTGCCGGCCGGCGCCCAGCAGGCTCGCATTGCGCCCCACCGCCTCGTCGCGGGCATAGCCGGTAATCTGGCTGAAGGCGTCGTTGACCTCCTGCAGCTCGCCGCAGGGCGAGGTGATCATCACGCCCTCACGGGAGTGGGTGAAGACGCCGGCGAGCAGACTCAAACGCTCCCGCTGCTGGCGCAGCAGCCGGTTACGACGGGCCAGCATCACCAGCAGCACCGCCACCAAAAGGCCAGCGGCGGCGAAGCCGAGCAGGACTCCCGCATAGCGCTGCCAGATGTCGCGCCAGGTGAAGTCGGGCATGGCATCGAAGGGGGGTAGGCGCAGGCGGCGGGCCAGATTCTCGACGGGCAGGTAGTCCTGGGGCGGGGCGAAGCCGGCGATTTGCGCCGCCTGGGCGGCGCGATGCTCGGGATCAAGCGTGAACAGCGCCACGGCGACCCGGCGCACCGTCGCAGGCGCCACCTGGGGCATGACGACGAAGGGCCACTCGGGATAGAGGCGCGTCGAGACGGCGAACGGAAAGCTCGCCAGCCGCTGTGGGTGAATCACCTCCAGCCGCCCCGGTGCCAGGCGCCCCTCGGCGATCAAACGCTCGAGGATTCCGGTGCGCACGAAACCGACCTCCGCCTCGCCCACCAGCACCGCCTCCACCACGGCGTCGTGACTGCCGGCAATCACCGGCTTGATATCACGCTGCGGATCGATGCCCGCGTCCATGAGTTCCAGGGCATGGGTCTGATAGCCGCCCAGGAAGCGTCGGCCTGGCATGGCGACGCGCCGGCCTTCGAGATCCTCCAGGCGCTGGATCTGATCATTACCCGCCGTCTTGATCATCGTTCCCCCCAGGCTGCTGACGGGCCGGCCTTGCTGCGCATTGATGATGGTGGCCAGTGCCCCGGTCAGGCTGTTGTGGCTGCGAATCTGCAGGTAATGGCTGGGGTTGGTCATCAGCATATCCAGGCGCCGGTGAGAGATCGCCTCCTCGATCTCATCGAGGCTCATCACCTCGAGCTCGACGCGGTGCTCCGGCAATTGCGCGCCCAGATACTCGGCCAGCGGGCGATAGCGCGCCTCCATCACCGCCTCGGGCCGATAGGCGAAGACGCCCAGCGTCAGCGTCTTCTCCGCCAGAAGCGGGCCGGGCAGCAACGTCAGCACGACGAGCAGAAGGCGGCGAGAGAGGCTCATGCGACATCACCCACGTCGGGCAGGAAACGATCCATCGTCAGGGCCTCCAGGGAATCCGGACGCGCCAGCTGCCCATTGGCCACCATGACCTCGTTGAGCAGCCGCGCCGCCCTTGCCAGATCGCCCTGCGGACCGAAGTAGTCGCGGTTGCCGGCGCGCCCCGGCAGCTCCAGCCCGGCGTAGGAGGCGCGCACCTCCTCGAAGCCGAGCCCCCGCCAGGCGCCGATGCGACGCATGGCATCCTGGGGATTGACCCGCAGGTGGTCGAGCCCGCGAAAGTGGCCGGCCACCAGTGCGCTCACCGCGCCGCCCCGCCAGCTCAGGCGATCACGCCGCACCGCCAGCACATCGAGGATGACGTCGGGGAACTGGCTGCTGTCAAAGAGGCGCACCGCTCCCTCGCGCAGCAGTCGGCTGGCGGTGGGCTCGTAGGTGATGGCCGCCTCGATCTCACCGGCCTGCCAGGCGGGCAGCTGCTCGTTGGGCGCCATGTCGATCACCCGGAGATCGTCGCGGCGCAGGCCGGCGGCCGCGAGGAACTGCGACAGCACCAGGTTGCCCACCGTCGTCTGCTCCACGGCGATGCGACGCCCGGCAAGCTCCCTTAACGCAGTGATGCCCGGCCGGGCCAGCACCATATCGGCCCCTACCGAATCATCGCAGACGGCGACCACCGTCAGCGGGATGCCTTCCGAGCGCGCCACGAGCACCTCGTCCAGGGTCAGCGCGGCGCCGTCGAGCTCGCCGCGACTTAGGCCGGCCAGGGAGTCCCCGGCATTGCCGCCCTCGCGGAGCTCCAGCTCGTCTGGCAGCCAGCCGAAGGCCCGCGCCAGATAGAGCGGCTCATAGCCCGGCCAGGGGTGAATGCCGATGGCAAGCGGCTTACCGGGCGAGCACGCCGTCAGGCCCAAGGGCACAGCCGCCAACGCGGCCAGAGCGATCAGGGCGTCACGTCGGTGCATGGAGTGTCATCCGCGGAATGCCGTGGTCTTGCCACCGAAGTCGTCCAAGGCCACATGATGCAGCTGAATATGCATTTGCCCCAGGTGCGCCGCCACGGCGTTACCCACCTCGACACAGCCCTTGCTGATATCGAATCCCTCACCCCGGCCGAGCCGGTCGGCCAGCCTGCCCCAGCAGCAGGAAGCCGTGGTTGCAGCCGATATCCAGCTCAGTGGCAACTTCAGGCAGCACTTCTTCCAGGTCGGAGTGGGCCAGGCGCGCCGAGTGCCGGGCAGCAGCAGCGACTCGAAGCCCTGATAGGGCAGGCCAAAGTCGCCACGACTGATTAGCACTCATGCCGGCTGAGCCGCATACTCCTCCCAGATCCTTTCAATATTGTCGGTATCAATATTTGACTTCACCTTGAACACACCAGCTGACTCCGATCGCTTGACCGTTTCAAGGAATTCAAGCACCACATGATAATTCGGTCGGTTCCAGAAATCATGAACGAAGATTCTTGCCGCCTCGGGATCATCGGCCTGCATTAAAATATGCTGGATAGCTGCCATCACGCATGCCACACGGAAACGACCATCCACCAGAATCAAGTCAAACTCGCCTTTGTGATTGAGTATTTCCTTGCTGTAGTCAGCGAAAAGCTCAGCGTTGTCCAGTGAAACTGGATATCCCCACTCCCGAGTTGGGCCAATATCTACCGCCTTTACCTGACAGCGTTCACCCAACTTCCCCTTCAGGCCATTTACCCACTGGTCGTCGCTCTCCACACCAAATACGGTCAGCCCCTGGTTGACCGCCCATACCGTTGAACCGCCGCTACCAAACTCAAAGTAGCGACGCGCCGCTTGCAGCGATTCCTTGAACAGAGCTCGTTCATTAGGAGTCATAAAAGGTGCTTCGGGAATCGGGAACCCTTGTGCCCCATCTTCCGCCTCGACTTCGACATGGCTTTTTTCGCTCCGCCTGTAACCAAGATTCACCAGATACTGCGCTGCTTTCTCTTCAGACACTGATTCCAGTATGCCGTACGCCATATCCTTGGCGCCAAATACCGTATCCAGCAAAAAAGCCAGCTTTATGCGTTGATTATCGCTGAGGCTCGCCATGCGCTCATGGCTAGGCAGGTACAGCGCATCGGCGCTATCCAGCTCGGTGGCCTGGAGCTGGCTAGCGGGCACGTCGTCTGGCAGCTGGGTGCGGTGGTGCTCATCGTTGAAGCGGTAGAAACGGAAGCCATGGCGGCTGGCCCAATGGCTAACCTGGGCGAAGTCCGGCTGCTGACGATGGGTCGGCTGGAAGGCCAGCCGCACCTGGAGCAGCAGGGTATCTTCCAATGCCTCTGTGCCGTTTTCCAGCACCGCCACGGCGTCGCTCTTGTCATCAAGAATCAGCCAGTCGAGGCTCTCCAGCCCTTCGATGCTGTCCAGCGTGACGGTATTGACCGGAAGCGTTGTCATCACCCGGGTTGCCTGGGCCTGCTCGGGACTAAGGCACTCCGCCGGCAGCGGCTCTAGCGTAGCACTGGCCGCCGGATCCAGGGTGGCATAAAGCGTTGCCGGCTGGCCATCGCCCAAGGTGGCGTGGGGCAGCAGCTGCACATCCTCACTTGTGGCAAAACGCTCGGGATTGGCCACACGACTGGCCGAGTCAAAGGCGACCACACCAAAAGCGCCCAACTTCAGCAGCCCATCGATGCCGGCGCTGCATTGCATCAGCTTGGCGCCGTTGTCCAACACGATCACCTTGCCGCTAAAGCTCCAGCGAAACTCGTCAGCATCGCCCTCCACCTCTTCCGGCTCAACGAGGCCCACCGGCTCACTTTCGCCGTCGAAGGTGGCTTGCCCTTCCTTGTCGAACGTCAGTGCGGCCGGCTCTTTGCCTTCACAGTAGCGCTGCCAGATGGCGCGCAGAGCAGAGGTGAAGTGACGCGCGAAACGCGGCGCATCGCATACCGGCGATTCCAGCAGTACCTGCCTCAGGTGCTGACGGATGGTCGCCAGGCTATCCAGGTCAGATGCCAGTTCAAGGGCGCGCTCACGGTATTCATCCCAGCTATTCACCACCAGCTCCGGCATACCCGCGTTGACCAAATGGGTTGCGCTATGACGGCCGGCAAAGGTGGGGCCTGGCAGCGTTACCACCGGCACGCCCATGATCAAGGCCTCACACGTGGTGAGCCCGCCTGAATAGGGCCAGGGATCCAACGCGATATCCACGCGACGATACGCCTCCATCAGTTCAAGGTGCGGCGACGGCCCCTCAATAATCACCCGTTCCGGTGCAATGCCCTGGGTTTCCATCAAGGAGCGCACACGCTGGCAGAGATCATCACTATTGAACTGAAACCCTTTCAGAAACAGCTGCGACTCGGGAAGCTCGTGCATGATGAGCGCCCACTGGGTCAGTACCGTTTCATTTATTTTTGATGGATTGTTAAAGCAACCGAATGTCACGTGGCCCTTGAGCGTGGCGGGCAGTGGCCCAGAGTCAGGCTGATCTTCTCCCGGGTCGTAGCAAATGTAATCGTCCGGTAGGCGTATCAGCTTTTCAACGTAGAACTCGTCTTCGCCTTCGGGTGTTTCTACCGAGTCACTTAGCAGATAATCCATGGTGCTAAGCCCGGTTGTATTGATCAGCCCACCAACCCACTTGACTTGCACCGGGGCGGGCTTCATGGCCATGGTAGGCATACGGCTACCTGCATTGTGCCCGCAGAGATCTATCAAAATATCGACTTTATCGTCAAGAACTTGCTGGCCCAGCTGCTCAGCGGTCATGTGTGTTACCGACATCCACTGGTCAACAGAGCGTTGGATGCTGATGGTCAGCGGATCAACAGCGCTGTTCGTACTGTAAGCCAATAGCTTTATATCACTTTTCGAAATCGCCGCCAGAACCCTGCTAATCATCTTGCCTACCGGGTGCTGACGAAAGCCGTCGGAAATCATGCCTATCCGAAGAGTTTTATTCGGCTGGCGTATCTCTGCGGGCTTTAACGATGCCAGGCGTGGCGCATAATGGCGCTCCCATTCCCGGCAAACATCCAGAATGGCCTCGCGTGATGCATGTGGCTTATAGTGCAGCGCAGTCAAGCGGTTGGAATACGGCTTAGCGTCATTTTTTGTGCGCTTGATGGATTCTTTATAGTAAACATCCGCTTCGTCTAGCAGGCCCAGATCACGGCGCAGGTTCGCCGCGTTGTTCCAGTGGCTGTAATGCCCGGGCTGGCGTTCCAACAGCTGGTCGAACACTTGAATCGCATCACTGTAGCGGTGGAGTTTATAAAGGATCACCCCGCGATGAGACAGCATATCTAGGTGCCCGGGCACTAAATCCAGGGCTTGATCAATATGTGCCAGAGCACGTGAGTATTGCTCTCTCTCCAGGAGCAGATGGGCGTAGGAAAAGTGGGCCTGTGGTCTGTTTGGGTCTTGTCTCAGAGACGCCTCAAACAGGGAGACAGCCGCTTCTGCATCACCGCATTTGTGCGTCGTTCTGGCCAGTCCTTCAAGGATTGCCGGATGGTGCGGCGTCAGCCGGTCTGCCCGCTGCAGGGCTTCCCTTGCCTCATGCCACTGATTGACCTCCACCAGTGCCATACCAAGAGCGTGCCAGCTATCGGCCCTGTGCGGCTGTTTTTTTGTCAACCTGCGTGCCTGTACCAGGCTGATCGGCTGCGTAGTACGCATTGCAGGCGATGAGTGGCGTGGCTTGTTGGATTTGTGCGGCACGGCATACTCCTTGGCGGGACGGGGTTGCGGGGGAAAATCGAGCCGTCGGTGGTCCGGCCGATGCTCGCCTTATTTTACTAAAAAACCGGCCCCACAAGGGGGCCGGCTGGCTCTCTCATCCAGTGATAAAGTCGTCGCTTTATCATCTGATTTCAGCTTAGCCCAGCAGGGAAAGGACGTTCTGAGGGAGCTGGTTGGCTTGGGCCAGAACTGAGGTGCCTGCCTGCTGGAGGATCTGGTTCTTGGTCATGTTGGCCACTTCGGTGGCGTAGTCGGCATCTTCGATGCGCGAACGGGCCGCCGAAATATTGGTTTCGTTGGTGCTCAGGTTGGTGATGGCCGACTCGAAGCGGTTTTGTACCGCACCCAGCTCGGAGCGCAGGCTATCGACCTGACCCAGTGCCGCGTCAAGCGTGCCCAGCGGTGAATCAGTCGGGCCAGCGCCTGTTGCTTCGCTCACATACTCGACCTGCTCACCGGCAGTGACAGTGAAGGTCGCTTCGTTTGTACCATCCGCTGCGGTACCCGTTGCTTGGGCTTCGTAATAAGTGATGTCGCCGCCTGTGTCATTTTTGACGTAGGTGTTGCCATCGCTATCGGTTACCAGCGTGTCTGTACCGCCAGCCATGGCATCATTGGTGATCGTCAAATCACCGCTGGTAACTTTTGTGGAATCTTCGGTGGTCTCTGCCGTACCGGTTACTGTGAATGTAGTACCGTCATCGGTAGTCAATGTGCTACCCGTTGTAGTTGCCTGGGCACTAACACTGACTTCGTTGACGTTGAACCCTGCCAGGTTAAGAGAATCTACATTAGTCTCGGAGAAATTGATGTCAATGGTTTGGCCATCTTCAGAACCGACCTGAATGGTCATCGGTTCGGCACCTTCTTTCAGTACGGCCGTGCCGTTGAAGTCGGTCTCTTCGGAAATACGGTCAATTTCACTGAGGCGCTGACCGATTTCATCCTGAATGGAGTTCAAATCGTCTTGGCTGTTGGTGCCATTTTGCGCTTGGACGGTCAGCTCGCGCACGCGCTGCAGGTTATCATTGATCTGATCCAGGCCGCCTTCTGCGGTTTGTGCCGCTGAAATGCCGTCGTTGGCATTACGCTGCGCCTGTCCCAAGCCGGTGATCTGGCTGCTCATGCGATTGGCGATGGCCTGACCTGCGGCGTCGTCCTTGGCGCTGTTGATGCGCAGGCCTGAGGAGAGGCGCTCCATGGAGGTCTGCAGGTCATTCTGAGACTTGCTCAGGTTCTGCTGACCGATCATGGAAGTGATGTTGGTATTGATCACGGACATGGTGTGATTCCTTCCCGATAGTTGAGGGCTCCATTGGCGGGCCCGCTGCGAGTTACCCGAGGCCCAGCGGGCCTGCCACAACGGCGCCGTTGGCCGTTACTCTCTATAACGACTGCCTGCGGACGAACTTTAGGTTCTGGCCGGAATTTTTTTGGCCCAGGCTGCTTGACATGCTTACCTCCGGACCAGGCCTGCCATCATGACAGCGCCCCGACCGCAAGGGCCGAGGCGCAAGATGAGCTGTTTCAATAGGGCCAAAGGTTTGCGTAGGATCAGTCGCGACCGAGCTGGGCATCCAAGGAGGCGAACTGCTGGGTGAGGTAGCTGCTGGTCTGATTCATGTTGGCGATCATGGCATCGAGCTGGCCGAACTGGGCGCGGTAGCGCTCGACGGTTCGCTCCACGCTCTGCTCCATGCGCACATAGCGGCGATCGAGGCTTTCCACCTGGCTCTCCGAGCCCTCGATCGCACTGGCGATCACCCCCTCCTCGCCTAGGAAGCGCCCCAGGGTGGCCTCCATACGCCCGGCCAGGCCGCCCGCCTCGTCGGCCCCGGCAAAGAAGTCGGCCAGCTGCCCGGGATCGTCCGCGACCATCTCGTCGAGCTTGTCCTCGTCCAGTTCCAGGCGCCCCTTCTCGTTCAGCGATACGCCGAACTGCGACATTACAGACAGCTCCCCGCCCGCCACGCTACTGGTCAGATCGCGAACCAAGTCCGATTCGATATTGCGCACGGTGCGATCGCCGATCAGCTCGCCGGAGGCACCCTCACCGCCGCCATAGGCCGTCATGCGCCCGATAGTGGACTGCAGCTCGTTGTAGGACGACACCATCTTTTCCACAGCCTTCTTGAGCCCATCGGTATCGCGCGACACCTCCAGGCTGAGCGTTTCCCCCGCGGAAGAGGGATCCAGCTCCAGGGTAACGCCCTCGATGGCGCCTTCCACGGTATTGGTCGGACTGGTAATGGTGATGCCGTTGATATCGAGCTGAGCGTCGCGTCCGGCCTGGAGCGTGTCGGCATCCCCGTCCAGCGTGACGCCACCCGACAGGTTGGTGAAGCTCATGCTGGCGATGCCGGCATTGGCGCCGCTCTCGCGGGCGCTGAGCACCAGGCGATGGTCGGTGCCATCAAAGATAATGGACGCATCTACCCCGGCGTCAGGATCGCCGTTGACGGTATCGCGAATGTCTTGGAGGGAGTCTCCCTCCGCCAGGTCAATGCTCTTGGTGGTAGACCCGTCGCCGAAGGTCAGATCCAGGCTGGCATTTGCAGCGGTCAGCGGCGCCTCCGGGTCAGTCTGCCCGGTGCTGGCGAGGCTTCCGGCGCGAGCGGTATCGGTTACGGCGACCTCATAGCGGCCCGGACTGGCCTCGGCGCTGGCGGTCGCGCTCAGACCGTCGCCCTGCACCTTGGCGGAAAGCCCCTCGAAGAGTGAGGGGTCGTTAAGCGCGGCCACCGCGTCCTGGAACTTGTCCAGGCCGGACTGCAGGCGCCCGTATGCGGAGATCTTCGTCTGCTCCTGGCTCTTCTGCGCCGTCAACGGCGCCAGCTTCTCCCGCTCGGCGGAGCGCAGCTGGTCGAGCAGGCCATTGAGATCCAGGCCGGAACCGATGCCGAGAGATGAGATGCTGGCCATGTGAAAGCCCCTCCATGAGCGCCCGTAAGATGTCTGCCATGGACTATCGGCCATGACGCGGCAAACTTTAGCAAAAAAGCACTGCGCCAATCTCTGTAACACACTCAGGGCGCCGCGATCCTCCCAGACGGCCCCTAAAGCTTCACCCATCGCGGGCGATAAGTGGGCTTGGATAACCAACAACTGCCTGGAGCCATAGAGCCTTGCCTGATCCAAGCCCACACGCCACCACCCTTCATGCCCGCGACGTCGTCTACGACCTTATCCCCAAGCTCAAGACCACCGAACGCCTTGTGGACAGCACGCTTCAGGGCCGGATCGAGCGCTGCGCCGATGCGGCCGAGAAGGCCAAGCTTGAAGAATTGAAGATCGAGTTCGAGCTGGAGATCTCGATGATCCACATGAACCTCAAGCATCTGATGCGGCGCTACTCAAAACAGCTGGAGGAGGCCGCCCGGGATGACGCATCGGGCGATAGCACCTTGCTAACGCTGGACGACCACGAGGCAGTCGCCATCGAGAGTGCGCGCACGCTCTACCAGCGCGCCCAGGCGCTCGCCACGTGAGGGCCGTCGACCATGGTGCCGTGAATGAGGCGCTGGGTGCCATGGAGTCCGCAAGCCAGACCGTGGTGCGGCTGCTGGATGCCCTGGTGGCCGACGTGGACCAAAAGCAAGCACGAGTGGCGCCAAACAGAGACATCTTTAATTAATTCCCCCTAAAGAAATCCCGTCACCCGCCGAACCTTAAGGACGAGGGCACAGGAAGTGCCTCGTGCGACGCGCCAGGGAACGGCCGCTGCTCTTGCCCGGTGATCGATCCGGCGCCCCGTCTCCGCTCGCCCGATGCCCTTCCTGGCCTCCCGCCGCTCCCGTAGCGGCCCATAACGACACAACGCCACGCAAGGGAACCGCATGAACCGAACTGCCATGTCACTGGCGGCGACGGCGCTGGCCATCGCGCTGAGCGGCTGCTCGTCCTACCAGCAGCGCAGCCAGATGGACGCCTTCAACGCCGCCTGGGTCCAGGGGGACTATCACGCCGCCGCCGCCGCCATGGAGCCCGGGCTCGGGCTCACCGGAAAACCCAAGGACGAGGACAAGCGCCTGCTGGAGCTGCTGCACCAGGCCGAGGCTCATCGCCTGGCCGGCGACCCGGCCACCGCCATCGCGCTCTATGACCAGGCCGAGACCGGCATGAAGCTCGACGACACCACCGGCCTGGCCGCCGGGCTTCTGGAGAACGGCCTGGCGGTACTGGTCAACGATGCCGAGCGCGACTACACCCCGATGCTCGCCGAGACCGTGCTGGTCAACACCTACAAGGGGCTGGCCTTCCTCCAGCAGGGCAACGCCGAGTATGCCCGCATCGAGTTCCACCGCGCCGACGACCGCACCCGCCGCGCGGTAGAGAGCTTCGCCGAGGAGATCGCCGCCCAGCGCGAGACCCTTGCCAAAGAGACGGCCGAAGGAGCGGGTGAGGGAGCGGGTGAGGACGCCGGAGCCAAGCAGCGCACGATCCGTCAGAGCCTGGCCAGCGACGCCCTGCAGGAGACGGTCGCCAGCCAGTACGGAGAGCCCTCCGGGTGGAGCGTCTATCCGGAGTTTATCGTGCCCTCGGCCACCTATCTGCACGGCCTGCATTTCCTCGCCAGCGGCCAGAGCGGCGACCTGGACCGCGCCGCCACCTCGCTTTCACGCGTCGCCGAGATGACGCCCGACAACCCGGTACTGGCCGCCGACGCCGCGCTGGCCGAGGCGCTGGCCAAGGGGCGGCGCTCTCGCGAGGCCCTGGGCGAGCGCGTCTGGGTGGTCTACGAGAACGGCCTGGGCCCGGTCGCCGAGGAGCAGCGCTTCGACGTGCCGCTGGTGCTGTTCCACGGCAACACCACGACCCCGGCCTACACCGGCATCGCCCTGCCCCGCTACGCCGAGCGCCGCGCGGTGCGCGACACCCTGCGCGTACGTGGCGACGGCGAGGCGCAGGCCCTGGCGCCCTTCTCGCCGATGGGCAAGGTGGTGCACACCGAGATGCAGGCGCGCTTCCCCGCCGTGCTGGGCCGCGCCGTGGCCTCCGCCGCCCTCAAGGCGCTGATGCAGAACACCGCCGCCGAGGAGCTGGGCGTCGCCGGCCAGCTGGGCTCGGCGCTGCTCGCCGCGGCCACCACCCGCGCCGACGTGCGCAGCTGGCAGGCCGTGCCCGACCACTGGGAGGTCGCCCGCCTGGCGCGCCCCGAAAGCGGCCGACTCACGCTCGAAGGCGATACCGGCCCGCTCGGCGAGCTCGCCCTGCCCGACTGGCGCTACACCCTGGTCTACGTCAAGCGGCCCAGCGACCAGAGCCCCGCCGAGGTCTCGCTGATCGACCTGCAGGGCCGCCAGCCGGGCCGACACCTCAGCCTAGACGGCCAGGCCGACGTCGATGCCCTGGTGGCCGACGCCTCCTGATCGGCACCCTTCGCTCCCCGCGTCCTCGGCCCGCCGCCGGGGGCGTCGTCTCACCACTCCATCGAGGAACATGACATGTCACGCCTTTTCACCCTCCTCCTGCTGGCCGGCCTGAGCCTGGTGCTCACCGGCTGCGCCACCGCCACCCGCTACGTCGACCCGGCCAATGATCAGGGCGCCGTCAGCATGGGACTGGACTATCGCGACTTCGAACGCGCCGCCACCGAGTCGGTGGACTCGATGCTCGCAAGCGGTGCCGTGGACAACCCCAACGGCGGCCGCTACGTGCTGGTGGTCAGCCGCATCGTCAACGACACCATGCAGCGCCTGGATACCGACCAGCTGGTCAAGAAGATCCGCGTCGACCTGCTGCGCTCCGGCCGGGTGGTGACCACCACCGCGGTGGGCGCCGACGGCGCCGAGGACCAGATGTCGATGCGGGTGCGCGAACTGCGCAACTCCGAGGAGTTCGATCAGCGCGGCGTGGAGCGCAAGGGCACCCTCCAGGCGCCGGATCTCAGCCTCTCCGGCAAGATCCTGCAGCGCAATCGCAAGGTAGGCCGCGAGCAGCAGGTGGAATACTACCTGCAGCTCTCGCTCACCGACCTGACCACCGGCCTGGCGCTGTGGGAAGGCGAGAGCCAGGTCATCAAGCGGGGCTCCAACGCCTCGGTCAGCTGGTAAGGAGGCCCCATGTTCCCGATGAAATCTCTCGCCGCCGCCCTGCTGCTGAGCCTGCCGCTCTGCGCCCCGCTGCTCGCTCAGGCGCAGGCGCCGGCCCAGAGCCAGAACCAGGACCTCGCCGACCAGGCCGATGCCGCCCAGCAGAACGCCGCCACCACTCCACCCTCGCCGTTCTACGCGGTCGATGAAGTCTCCCAGAGCGACGAGAAGATCCAGGCGTTCCTGCGGTCGCGCGGCTGGGTGCAGGGCGAGTCCTCCAGCAACCCGGCGGGCGGCATCCTGGTGGTCGCCTCCCAGGACATTGCCGCCGACCCCACCAGCATCGACTTCAGTCAGGCACGGCTGATCGCCACCGAGGAGGCCTTCCTGCAGGCCATGGGCGAGCTCGTTTCCCAGGATTCGGTCAACATCGGCAAGACCATGGCCGACCGCTTCATGAAGGACGACCTGCCCGAGGATATCGAGGACACCACCAGCCTCGCCGCCCTGGGCGAGGCGCTGTCGAGCCGTCTGGCCGAGGCCTCGGTGCAGACCCTCAACGCGGTGATCGAGGAGCTGGGCGGCGACGCCAGCCAGCTGCCCCAGCTCAACGTGGCCGATCGCCAGCAGCTGATCTACGACGAGTTCGTGACCCAGACCACCTGGCGTGCCATGGGCCGGCTCTCGGGCGTGGGCATCTTCGGCGTGATCGAGGAAGTCGGCGGCGACGGGCCGGTCAACAACGGCCGGGTCAGCGTGGTCGTGGTCAAGTCGGATCGCTTCAGCGAGTTCGGCCGCCAGCTGCGCACCGGCGACGTGGCGCCGGGCCAGGCGATCCCCGTGGAAGCCATTCAGGCGCGCCTGGCGCCCCAGCTCGAGGAGGGCACGCCGATGCTCGGCTACTTCGGCGTGCAGCCCCTCGTCGACGGCGAGGGGCGCTACGGCCTGCTCTCCTTCGGCATGGACGCCCCGGGACTGGTACGCGGCATGGACGAGTTCTCGATCAGCACGGAGATGGAGGCGTCGCGCACCAGCGCGCAGCTGATGGCCGACGGCTGGCTGGCCCAGTTCGCCAGCATGACGGTCCAGGGTCAGAAGGAGAGCTCCCGGCGCAAGCTGCGCGAACAGGTACGCCACACCTGGGGCAACGGCCGCTCCGAGATCGAAAGCCGGGAAGACGTGGGTAGGATGGTCAACAGCATCCTGGAGTCCGAGGCCAACGCACACCTGCAGGGCGTGCAGACCGTAGGCCAGTGGAATGCCACCGACCCCAGCACCGGCCACCCCTATCTCGGCTACGTGAAGTACTGGTCGCCGGGCACCTCGGCCAAGGCGCAGGGGCTGAACCAGCAGGAGGAGGAGCCCGCCCGCGCCTCGGGTGAGCGCTCGGCGCCGAGCACTCCGGCCACGAGCCGCGCCACCGGCTCGTTCGGAGAGTGGTGATGGGAGGCCCGACCGCGATGCTGCGAGCGCTGATCTGGCTGCTGCTGGCCGCCCTGCCGCTGGTCGCCCAGGCCGGCGTGGAGACCCGGGTGGTGCAGGCCGAGGCCACCGGCGTCAACCGCGAAGAGGCGATCTTCAACGCCCTGGGCGATGCCGTGCGCCAGGTCCATGGCGCCCGGGTGGACGCCAGCCGCGAGCTGCGCCGTTCCATGAACCGCCTCTCGGTGCGCGACAACCAGGGCCGCGAGGCGTCGGTGACCCACGAATCGCAGGTGGAGAGCCGCACCAGCGTACAGAGCCAGGGGCTGATCAGCGGCTATCGGGTGCTCGGCGTGACGCCGGCCGCCGGCGGCGGGCAGCGCGCGAGGCTGGAGGTGCGGGTGCCGGTCTATCGGGTGCCCGGTAGCGGCGCCCAGAGCAACCGCCGGCGCCTGGCGGTCTATCCGGTGGCGATCGACACGCCGCGCCTGCGCCTGGCCGGGGAGTCGCTCGGCGCCGGGGACGCCTCGCGGCGGCTGACCCAGGCCCTCGTCCAGGCCTTCGTCGCCTCGCGGCGCTTCTCGGTGCTGGAGCGGGACATGCGCCGGGCCATCGAGGCCGAGCAGGGCTTCGTGGCCTCCGGACGCGCTGGCCTGGCCCAGCAGGCCATGCTGGGTCGCGAACTCGGCGCCGATTACCTGGTGGTCGCCCGCCTGACCGAGCTGGACATGGACCTGCGCGAGGTCGAGAGCTCGCTCACCGGGGAGCGCTCCCACCAGGGCGAGGGTGTCGCCACGCTCGAGGCCCGTGTGGTGGTGCCGGCCACCGGCCAGGTGATGTGGAGCCACACCCTGAGCACCGACCTGGCGAGCCTCGGCATCGAGTCGCCGGGCAGCCGCGGCTTCTCCCAGCGGGTCTTCGATGCCCTGGGCAGCGAGCTTGCCTTCCAGGCGCTGAACGTCATCTACCCGCTGCGGGTGGTGGAGAGCCAGGGGGAGCGTCTGGTACTCAATCAGGGCGGCGTCATCGTCAAGCCGGGACAGCGCTGGGCGGTCTACGACATCGGCAAGGCCTACTCGGATCCCTACCACGGCGAGAGCCTGGGACCGCGAGAGTCCTGGTCGGCCGAGGTGGAGATCACCCGGGTGGCGGATCGCGTCGCCTACGCCCGCGTCGTGAAGGGCGAGGTCGATGGCGACGGCCAGGTACTGCGCCGCCTCGATGCCACCGGTCAGGCCACGCGGGAGGCCGAGCGCGCCGCCCGGCGCGGCACCCGGGAACGAGTCTGCCTGCCCATGGATCCGTGCTGACGGCCCATAAACGACAAAGCCCGCGGCGGTGTGAATTGCGCCGCGGGCTGTGTGTTTCGGGCTGTGTGTTTCGGGCTGACCGGTTTTAGGCCGGCATCAAGCCTCAGGCTCGCTCGGTCTCGCGACCGGCCTGAGAGGAAGCGTCGCTCAGCCCCGCCGTGTAACGCTGGCTCAGGGTGAAGCCGCCTACCGTCTGGGCGAGACGGTTGGCCTGCTCCTTCAGCTGCTCGGCGGCGGTGGTGGATTCCTCCACCAGGGCGGCGTTCTGCTGGGTCATGCGGTCGAGCTCGCTGACCGCCACGTTGACCTGGCCGATGCCGTCGCTCTGCTCGCCGGTGGCGGCGGTGATCTCGCCCAGCACGTCGGCGACGCGAGTCACGCTCGCCACCAGCTCGGTCATGGTCTCGCCGGCCTGGCGTACCTGGCTGGCGCCCTGCTCGGTGCGCTCCGCGGAGGTATCGATCAGCGCCTTGATCTGCTTGGCGGCGTCGGCCGAGCGGCTGGCCAGCTGGCGCACCTCGCCGGCGACCACCGCGAAGCCGCGACCCTGCTCCCCGGCCCGGGCGGCCTCTACCGAGGCGTTGAGCGCCAGCAGGTTGGTCTGGAAGGCGATGCCGTCCATCACGCCGACGATCTCGCTGATCTCCCGGGAGGAGTCGGTGATGCCCTGCATGGTGGTCACCACCTGGTCGACGGCCTCACCGCCGCGCTTGGCCGTCCCGGCGGCCGACTCGGCCAGGCCGTTGGCCTGGCGGGAGGACTCGGCGGTGTGCTCCACGGTACTGGTGATCTCCTCCATGGAGGCGGAGGTCTGCTGCAGGCTGGAGGCGGCGTTCTCGGTGCGCCGCGAGAGATCCTGTCCGCCCTGGGCGATCTCGGTGGCGGCCACGTGCACCGATTCGCTGCTGTCGCGGATGGTCAGCATCACCGTCTCCATGCGCGAGACGAAGCGGTTGAAGGCGTTGGCGATCTGCGCCACCTCGTCGTTGCCGTCCTCAGGCAGGCGCCGCGTCAGGTCGCCGCTGCCGCTGGCCACGCTCTCCATGGCGTCGCGCGCCGCCAACAGCCGGCGGAAGACCATCTTCAGCAGAGCACCCAGCAGCAGCGCCGCCAGCAGGCCGACCACTACCAGGGTGATCGCGGAGGCACTCATCACGCCGCGCAGCCCGGCGGTGGCCTCGTGTTCATCCAGGGCCACCACCAGCTGCCAGTCGGTGCCGTCGATGGTATTGCCGCGCAGCAGCTTTTCGGCCCCGTCCAGGGCCGCTCGCGGCGGTGTCTCGGCCTCTTGCAGCGCCTTCAGCTTCTCGGCGGAGAGCATCGGCGAGAGCTCGCTCACCGGCAAGAGGCTCATGTTGGGATCGGGGTGGGCCACCAGGGTGCCATCGGCGGTCGCCAGGAAGGCCAGGCTCGAGGGCGTGGGCGCGATCTGGTCGACGATGTCGATGACAGCATCGATCACCACGTCGCCGCCGATCACCCCCACCAACCGGCCGTCTTGCTTCACCGGCGTGGCAACGGTGACCACCATGCCGCCGGTGTTGGCATCGACATAGGGCATCGAGACGATGGTGTCATCGCGCTCGGTGGCGGCGAGATACCAGCCACGCTGGCGCGGATCATAGTCGTCGGGCGGAACCCAGCCGTCGGAGGAGACCAGGGTGCCATCGGGCCGGCCGAAGTAGGCCGACAGGAAGCCGCCGGACTCGGCCAGCTGGATCAGCGCCTGTGTCGAGGCCTCGCCGGTGACCGGCTTGCGGGCCGCTTCGACCATGCTGGTCCGGGCGCCGATCCACTCCTCGATGGCCAGGGCGTTGCCGTCGGCCACGGCATCGAGCTGCTGGGCGATCTGTCGATCGTTATGGGATTTGACGGTGGAGTAACTCGCCGCGCCGTTGGCGATCAGCGCCACGGCAATCACCACCAGGGTAGCGACGAGGATTCGCAGTCTCAGGGAACTCAGCATGGACACTCTCATGGGTAGGGGAGTTTTTTTATTGGCCGACCCCGGGTGCCAGGTGCCGGCGACCCGACCTATCGGCCTGTATCGCCAAGACTTGAGCGAGATCAACAAACTCGACATCGCCGCAAAAAACAAAAGAGATGCCTAATAAATAGAAGCTGGGGGGGATTGGAGCCCGCGCCTCGGGCTGGCAACATGCTTCTATATGCCCGAACGGTGTCGTCTCGATGATGAAGACGACAACAGACCTGAGTGGTAGCCAGCCTGACGATCCTCGAGCCCCTGACAGCCGCCCTGCGGCGGCACCTGCTTTCCCTGCGCGGACGCCTGCTACTGGGCGTCGCGGCGGTGTGGGGCCTGCTGTGCGTGGTGCTGCTGGCCTTCGGCTGGCAGTCCGGCACCCTGCTGGTCGAGGAGTCCAACCGCGTGCACCTGCGCTACGAGGCGGAGCTGGTGCGCAATGCCATCACGCAGAAGATCGAGCAGCGCCTGGAGGCGCTGGAGCGCCTGGCCGAGCAGTTCCCGCGCGCCACCCCCGGCATCCTGGCCGAGGGCGGTCACGAGGAGATGCTCACCCTCTTCGAGGGCCTGGTGCTGGTCGATGCCCAGAACACCGTCGTCGACAACTGGCCGACGATGGCGGGCCGCAACGGCCTCGACATCAATCATCGGGCCTACGCTCGCTTCATGCGCCACGTGCAACGCCCCCACGTCAGCGACCCCTTCATCGGCATCGTCTCCGGCAAGCCGATGGTGATGATGCTGGTGCCCCGCCGTGACGCCCAGGGCCGCTACGCCGGTTTCCTCGGCGGGCTGGTGGAGATCGAACGCAGCGAGCTGTTCGCGGGCTTCAAGCGCCTGCGGCTCGGCGATGCCGGCCACGTGGTGGTGGCCACGGCCTCGGGCCGGCTGCTCTATCACCCCGGGCAGCGCGATGATCTGCCGAACTCCGTCAGCGCCATGAAAGATCCCGGGCTCGACCTCGCCCTGCTGGGCTGGGAGGGCGAGACCCTCGGGGAGACCGGCCAGGGCCGCGAGGCCCTCAAGGCCTATCGTCAGATCTGGCCCGCCGACTGGGTGGTGGGTATCTACCTGCCCATGGAGCAGGCCTATGCGCCCCTGGCCAGTGTGATGAAGCGCATCACGCAGCGGGCCTGGTGGGCCCTTGGCCTGCTGCTGCCGCTGATGGGCGCGCTGATCTGGCTGACCCTGCGACCGCTGACGCGCCTGGCGCAGCAGATCAAGGAGCTGAGCCTCGGTCGCCGACGCGAGCTGGCGATCCCCACCCGGATGACGGAGCTGCGCCGCGTCGTCGATATCTTCAACGCGCTGGAACAGCAGCGGCTGCAGAGCCTGGGAAACCTTCAGCAGCGCGAGGCCTTCCTGAGGGGCATTCTCGACGCCTCGCCCCAGGGCATGTTCGTGACCGACACCCGCGGCCGGCTGACCTTCGTCAACGAGACGCTCAAGGAGCTGCTTAACATCACCCCACCGATTCGCCTCGCGGCCTGGGCGCGGCGAATCCATGAAGAGGATCGCACGCCGATGGTCGAGGCCTGGCGGGCCAGCCTGCTCGAGCATCAGGACGTCGTGCGCCAGTTCCGCTACATCGACGAGCACGGCGAGACGCTGTGGCTCGACGTGCATACCAATGCCATCCACGTGGATGGCGAATTCATCGGCCTGGTGGGCGCCGTGCGCGACATCACCCAGCGCCAGCATGAGGACGCGCTGCGCCGCTGGGAGGCGGAGCACGACCCGCTGACCGGCCTGCTCAACCGCCGCGGCTTCGAGCGCCGCCTGGAGGAGGCCTTCGCCGCCTGGGAGAAGGCCGACACCCCCTCGGCGCTGCTGCTGTTCGACCTGGATCATTTCAAGCCCATCAACGACGAGGGCGGCCATGCCCTGGGCGACAGCATGCTGCGTCAGGTGGCCGCCGCGATGGGGGCCGTGACGCGCAGCAGCGACCACGCCGCCCGCCAGGGCGGCGACGAGTTCGCCATGCTGCTGCCGGGCTGCGAATGGCCCCGGGCCATGCGCATCGCCGAGGCGCTGCGGGCCCGGATCGAGGCCAACGGCCTCGAGCATCACGGCAGGACCTGGCGGGTCACCGTCAGCATCGGCGTGAGCACCTTCCAGCGCGGCGATCAGGCCGTGGAGGACGCGCTACGACGCGCCGATACCGCGAGCTACCGCGCCAAGGCGCAGGGACGCAATGCCGTGATCAGCGCATGATCCCGTCCCCGCGCCGATCGATGAACAGGCTGTTGCCGGCCTGACGCTTGGCCTGACCCTTGAGCTCGGCGAGGACGTTGGCGACCTCCATCGCGGTCAGTCCCGAGCCGCTCGCCACCGGGTAGGCGGCCATCGAGAGCGTCATCAGCGGCACCGTCACTTCGCGGTGGTCGCGATCGCGCTCGGAGAGTCCACCGGCCCGGCGATGCGCCTGGTCATAGAAGGTCGGGATGAAGCGCGCGAAGCGCGCGAGGATCGCCTCGCAGCTCATCCGAGCGCCGTCGGGGTCGAGCACCAGCATGAAGTCGTCGCCGCCCACGTGGCCGACGAAGCCCGCCTCGTCGACCGCCTCCTGCAACAGGCGCCCCACCGCCAGGATCACCTGATCCCCCTGGGCATAGCCGTAGGCGTCGTTATAGGCCTTGAAGCGATCCAGGTCGGCATAGACCGCGACAAAGGGCGCATCGTCGGCCAGCCGCGCCGCCAGGGTGTCGTTGATCGCCTCGTTGCCGGGCAGCCCGGTGAGCGGGTTAGCCTGGCGGGCGCTGCGCACCTGCAGGGCGGTGATCTCGCGCAGCAGGTCGATGACCAGGCCCAGTCCACGATAGCGCCCGTCGGCATCGACGATGACGAAGTCGTCCTGGTTTCCCGAGGTCGAGCCGGTGATGTGGCGGCTGAGTGCCTCCAGCGGCATCGACTCCTCGGCAAGGCGCATGCGCCGATCCATCACCGCATCGATGGGCCGCCGGGCGTGCAGGGAGTGGCTGAAGGGATTGGTGAACAGCGACAGGAAGGCGTGCTGGCGCACCAGCCCCACCGGTCGCTGCTCGGCGTCCAGCACGGCCAGGCAGCGCAGCTCGGGGTCGTCGCGAAAGCGCGCCACCACCTCGGGCACCGGCGTGCCCTGGGCCACCGGCGCCAGGTGGCGGCAGAGCATCGCGGCGTTGGCACCGAAGGAGCCCGACACCGCCGCGGGCGTCGGCGCGGGCTGCTCGAGCCGGCGCGGCGGCTCGCGGGAAGGCCGCGCGAAGTGGTAGCCCTGCATCAGCGCGCAGTTCATGCCCCGCAGGCAGCGCTGCTCGCCGGGGGTCTCGATGCCTTCGGCGATGACCCGGCAGCCCAGGCTGCGCGACACCTCGAGCAGCGAGTGCAGGAACTGCGCCTTGCCGGGGTCGCGGTCGACCTCCTGGACGAAGTGGCGATCCACCTTGACGAAATCGGGGCGCAGCTCGGCCCAGTGGCGCAGGCTGGAGTAGCCGGCCCCCAGGTCATCCAGCGCCACCTGGAAGCCCATGCGCCGATAGTGATCCACGGCCTGGCGCATCAGCGCGTAGTCGTGGATCGGCAGATGCTCGGTGAGCTCGATCACCACCCGCTCCGGCGACAGCCCGACGCCGGCGAGGAAGGCGCGGGTCAGCCCCTCGCGGAAATCATCCTCGAGCAGCGAGGTCGGCATGACGTTGAGGAACAGGCGCCCCGGCAGGTCCAGGGCGGCGAAGGCCTCGATGGCCAGGCGCCGACACAGCAGATCGAGCTCCACCAGGCGGCCCGTCAGCCGGGCCGTGTCGAACAGCGTCACCGGCGAGTGCAGCGGCGAATCAGAGGGCCCGCGGGACAGCGCCTCGTAGCCGAAGATCCCCTGGCAGCTGGCATCGACGATCGGCTGGAAGAGCGGCGTGATGGCGCCCTCGCGCAGGATGCGGTCGAGCTCCCGGGCCTCGCGGTCGAGCATCGCCTCGGCGGCGCTGCCCGGGGCGGCGATATCGTGCATCGTGTTCTCTCCCATCAGGCCGGCTGCGCCGTCGGGGCCCGGGCGGCCCGCGCCTCACGCGCATCGCTCGCCGGCTGGGTATGCTCGGACGTCGACCCGGCGTCCGGGGCGGTCTCGTCATCGTCCGAAGCCGCCAGCACCGGCAGGCAGAAGCGCGCGGTAAAGGCCCGCATCTGCTCGGCCTCGTCCTCCAGGGCCAGCGCGGTGCGCTGGGCGTCGGCCACTCTCTCGCCATTACGCTGGGTGACGGTGCCCATCTGGTGCAGCGCCCGGTTGATCTGGTCGAGCCCGCGGTGCTGCTCGGTGGCGGCGAGGGCGATCCCGCCGATGCGCTCGCCGAGGCCGTGTATGGCGGTGACGATGGCCTCCATCTCCTCGCTGGCCCGGCGCGACAGTCCGTCGCCCCGCGCGACGCTGGCCCGGGAGGCCTCGGTGAGCGCGCGAATCTCGCTGGCCGACTGGGCACTGCGCGAGGCGAGCTGGCGCACCTCGCTTGCCACCACCGCGAAGCCGCGGCCGTGCTCGCCGGCCCGGGCGGCCTCCACCGAGGCGTTGAGCGCCAGCAGGTTGGTCTGGAAGGCGATGTCGTCGATCAGGCCGACGATCTCGCCGATGCGGGTCGAGCGCTCGCGGATCTCGCCCATGGTCTCGATGAAGGCGCTCATCCCCTCGCTGCCCCGGTGGGCCCGATCGGTGGCGAGCTCGGCCAGCTCGTTGGCCTTGCGGACGTGACCCGCGGTATCGGCGATCGAGGCGGTCATCTCGTCCAGGCTGGCGGCGGTCTGCTCCAGCGACGCCGCCTGCTGCTGGGTGCGCGCCGAGAGCTCCTGGTTGCCCTCATTCAGGCGCCCTGCCGTCTCCAGCACCGCGCCGCCGCCGTCGCGGATGCGCTCGACGGTCTGTGCCAGGGCCCGTCGCATGCCGTCGAGCTCGGCGTATAGCTGGCCGATCTCGTTGCTGCCTCGCGCCTCCACCGGGGTCGAGAGGTCGCCGTCGGCGATGCGCCGGAAGTGCCCGGTGATGCGTGACAGCGGGCGGATAACGTTGGCGCGCACGCCCCAGACCACCACCAGCACCAGCGCCAGCGCGCCCGCCAGGGCGGCGGCCAGGGCCAGGTTGAGCCAGCTTGCCATGGCGGTGAAGCGCGCGGCCTGGGCGTCACCGCGTGCGACCGAGGCGGCGAAGAAGGCATCGGCGCCGTCCATGAAGGCCTGGCTCATCTGGGCCACCCGGGACTTGCCGGCGTCGTAGCCCCTCAGATCCTCTTCCTCCAGCAGCATCAGCTGCAGCGAGAGCCCCGTGCCGAGTAGCGAGTGGAAGCGCGAAGCCAGCGCTTCGACGGCTTCCTCGCCGGCCGCCGCCGTGGCCGCCTTTGTCGTTGGCAGTGCCTGGAAGCGTTCGAAGGCCGCCTTGGCCGCGTCCATGTCGGCACGTGCCTGGTCGATGACAGGCCCCGGACGATCGAAGGAGGGCGCCCTCAGCAGGTGAGCGGCGCGCTCCATGGCAACCTGGGCCCTCAGGGTGGCGATATAGGCCTGGTGGAGGGCCCTGGACTGCTGCCCCTGGCGCTCGCGGAGGTCGACGAAGGCGGTGCGGCCGTGATGATTGGCGTAGAGGCCGAGCGCGCCGGTGCCGAGGATGATCGCTCCGAAGGCGATCAGCACCAGGCTCCAGCTGAGCCGGATGGTCAGTCGATCGAGAAGTCGCATCGGGGGTCCTGTCGCTGGGAATCGGGCGGCCGACAAGCGGCCTGATTCGCGTTATATCAGCGATTTATGACATTCCGATGGCGACAGGCCTGTGCCCGCAGCAATAAGGGCGCTCAGGCCGGGGCGCCGTCGCGGACGAGGTAGCGCTCGGCGAAGGTCACGGCATCCGCGGGACGGCCGGTGAGAAACCCCTGGATCAGGTTGACGTGATAGCGGGAGAGCGCCTGCAGCTGCTCCTCGGTCTCCACGCCCTCGGCCACGACCCGCAGTCCGAGCTCCTTGGCCAGGCCCGTCACCGCGGCGACGATGGCCGAGCTGCCGCGGCTCTCGCCGAGCTTCTGGATGAAGCTGCGGTCGATCTTGAGGGTGGTCACCGGCAGGTCCTGCAGGTAGCTCAGCGAGGAGTAACCGGTGCCGAAGTCATCGATGGCGATGCGACAGCCGAGATCGCGCAGCGCCTGCAGGGTGTGGATCGCCTCTTGCTGCTTGTCGAGCAGGATGCTCTCGGTGAGCTCGAAGCCGATCTGTCCCGCCGGCAGGTCATAGGCGGCGTAGAGCGCGCGCACCTGGGCGACCAGGTCGCTCTGCCAGAACTGGCGCGCCGACAGGTTGACGGCGACGCGGGGCGGTGACAGGCCGGCGTCCAGCCAGTCACGCTGCTGGGCGGCCACCAGGTGCATCAGCCGCTCGCCGAGTGGCAGGATCAGCCCCGACCGCTCGGCCAGGGGGATGAAGTCGCCGGGAGAGACATGACCCAGCGACGGATGATGCCAGCGCAGCAGCGCCTCGGCGCCGTGCACTTCGCCGCTATCGCGGTCGAAGAGCGGCTGATAGTGCACGCCCAGCCCCTCGCCGGTCTCGGCGGTATTGCGCAGCGCGGTCTCCAGCTCCAGCCGCCCGCGATCCTGGCGGTGCATGTCGGCGCGAAACAGACGGTAGGTATTGCGGCCTTCCTGCTTGGCGCGGTACATGGCGGCATCGGCCTGGCGCACCAGCATCTCGACCTCTGCACCGTCGTCCGGGAAGAGACTGATGCCCAGGCTGCAGCCGACCCGAAACACCTGGCCCCCCACCTCGAAGGGGGAGCTCACTGATTCGACGAGCCGGCGCGCCACGCGCGTGACCTCCTCGACCTCTTGAATCTCGTTGAGCAGCACGATGAATTCGTCACCACCCTGGCGGGCCAGGGTGTCGTCCTCGCGCAGCTGGGCGCGCAGCCGCTGGGAGACCTTGAGCAGCAGCTCGTCGCCCACCGCGTGGCCCAGGGCATCATTGACCTGCTTGAAGTGATCCAGGTCGAGGAAGATCACGGCCAGGCGCTGCTGCTGACGCCGGGCATGGCGGATCGCCAGTTCCAGGCGATCCTCCAGCAGGCGCCGGTTGGGCAGCCGGGTCAGGGGATCGTAGTAGGCCAGGCGGCGCACCTGCTCCTCGTTCTCGCGAACGTGGGTGATGTCGCTGAACAGCGCCGCGTAATTGCTGACCTCGCCCTGATCGTTGCGGATGGCGGTGATGGTCAACAGCTCCAGGTAGAGCTGACCGCTCTTGCGCCGGTTCCAGATCTCGCCGCGCCAGTAGCCGTGCTCCTGCAGGGCCTGCCACATGCCCTGATAGAAGTCGGCACCGTGGCGCCCCGAGGAGAGCAGCGCCGGCGTGCGTCCCGCCGCCTCCTCCAGGCTATAGCCGGTCAGGTGCGTGAAGGCCGGATTGACGAACTCGATGCGCGTCTGGGCATCGGTGATGATGATGCCTTCCAGGGAAGAGTCGATGACCCGCTCGGCCAGCTGCAGGTTACGGCGCGACTGGCCCAGGGCCTGATCGCGCTGCTCCAGCGCCTCGCGCAGATCCTCCAGATAGAGATGCTCGGCGCCAGCCAGCAGGTCCTGAAATCCCAGCAGGCCGACGACGCTGCCCTCGCCGTCGATCACACCCAGGTGGCGCACCCGCTGATCGATCAACATGTCCCGAGCATGTATCAGCGCCTCATCGATGCCTATCGTCAGCAGCGGCCGGCTGGCGAGTTCGCCGATGGCGGTGGCGCCCGGGTGGCGGGCCACGAATTTCACCAGGTCGCGCTCGGTGAGAATGCCGAGCTCCTCGCCGCTACACATCACCACGGCAGCGTTGCAGCCCTCTCGACGCATGCGCCTCGCGGCATCGTTCAACGACAGCTCGCCCCGCAGCAGCAGAGGCTGAAGGCGCATCGCACCGCCTACCTCGCGCAGGCGCAGGTAGGGCTCCAGCCCCTGGTTCAGGGCCATGTCGGTCTGGGAGATAATGCCCTTCGGGCTGCCGGCATCGTCGACCACCAGCAGATGGCGGCGCTGCTCGGCACTGAAGCGCATGGCCGCTTCCCCGACCGGCGCCGCCTGATGGATCGTGGCCACGGGATGGCTCATCACCCGCTCGATGGGCAGCTGCACGGCCTCGGGACGAGTGAAGTCGACGGACAGGCTGTCGTGTTCGGTCCAGATACCGATCGCCTGCTCATCCCGCACCACCAGCATCGCGCTGACACGCCGCTCGGCCATGCGGGCCGCGGCCTCACACAGCGGCGTCTCCGGCGCGCAGGTCAGAAGGCCGGTATTCATAATGCGCTCTACGGGGAGCTCTTGCGTCATGGGGTCTCGCTTTTGCTCCAGGGGGCAACGTGCAGGGAGCACGCCCGGCAAACATAAAGAAAAATTAATGTGATTTAAACATCTTAGTCACGATACAAAAGCGCAAGCTGCGCCCGTGTCTTGATGCAGATCAAAGAATCGACGGTACCGATGCCCGGGAAACCGCGACAACGATTGCCCGAGGGTCATTTCGCCTCGAGCGACGGTTGTGAGCCCGACGACCCGGTCAGGTGCATGGCCAGAGCCGACCATTCGTGGCGGCCCGGCCACTCCTGCAACCAGCCGGGGAAGCGCTCGGCCGGCATCGGCCGAGCGATGCCGTAGCCCTGCACGCGGGCACAGCCCAGCGCCAGCAGGGCCCGAGCATGCGCCAGGGTCTCGACGCCTTCGGCGAGCATCGGTCGCCGGAAGCGATTGGCCATGTAGATGACACTCTCGACGATGGCCATGTCATCGGGGTCGGTGAGCATGTCGCGCACGAAGCTCTGGTCGATCTTGATCAGATCCACCGGCAGCTGGCGCAGGTGTGTCAGCGAAGAGTAGCCGGTGCCGAAATCGTCGATGGCGAAGTCGATACCCAACGCCTGACACCGACGCATGGTCGCCATGGCGGATTGAATATCGTGCATGGCGGCGCTCTCCAGCACCTCGAGCTTGAGCAGCTTCGACGGGACCTCGGGGTAGCGGTTCAACAGCCACTCCAGCCGCTCTGCAAACCGGCCGCTAAGCAGGTGGGCGGGGCTGATGTTGACGTGCACCGCGAGCTCTATGCCCTGCTCTCGCCAGACCAGCAGCTGTCGCAACGCGGCCTCGATCACCCACTCCCCGAGATCGATCTCGAGCGCGGTGCCCTCGATGACCGGCAGGAAGTGTCCGGGGGCGAGCATGCCCTGTTCCGGATGTTGCCAACGTACCAGGGCCTCGGTACCGATGATCTCGCCGCCGAACATGTCCACCTGGGGCTGGTAGTGCAGCGTCAGCTCACCTTGCGCCAGGGCGACGGCGAAACGCTGTCGGTGCGCTTCCCGCGCCTGAATCTCGCGATCGAAGCCGGTATCGAAGACATGGTAGGTATCGCGACCCTGCTGCTTGGCCCGGTGCATCGCCTGGGTGGCATGGCGCAGCAGCACGTCGCCGTCCTCGTCGTCCTGAGGATAGAAGGTGACGCCCAGGCTGGCCGTGACCTGCACGCACCGCCCCTTGAGAAATAGCGGCTGACGGATAGAGGCCAGCAACTGCTTCAGGGTGTCGTCATCGGCGCCCTGATGCAGCAGCAGCACGAACTCGTCGCCGCCGACCCGGGCCAGGATGTCGTCGCCATGTAGCTGGTAGCTGATGCGCTGCGCCAGCGAGGTAATCAACAGGTCGCCAACCTCCTGGCCATGCTGGTCGTTGATCCGCTTGAAGCGATCGATATCCAGCGCGCAGATCGCCAGGCTTCCGCCCTGGCGATGGGCATGCCGCAGGGACTCCTGGATCAGCTGCGTCAGCAGCTGCAGGTTCGGCAGGCCGGTCAGGGCATCGAAGTAGACCTGACGACCGGCCCGCCGGCCAGACGACGCCAGGGCGGCCAGGTCGGAGAGCACCATGACATGGTGCGAGGTGTTACCCCGCGCATCACGCACGCGGCTGTTGGACATGACCGCCGGACAGTCGTGGCCGTCACGGTGGCGGTAGGTGATCTCGGCCTTGCAGTGATCGTTAAAGTGCAGCGCCTGCCACAGGCTCTCGCCCCCGGGCGCTAGCGAACCCGGGAGAAAAAGCCCCTCGGGCGACTGTCCGAGTACCGCCTCGCGCGTCAACCCCGTCAGCTCGGTAAAGGCCGGATTGGTATCGAGGATGCCGTGGTCGGCATCGGTGATGATGATCGCCTCCGCGACATGGCCAAAGACACCGGCGGCAAGCTCATCCGCGGGCGTGACGAGACGCTGCTGCCCACAGGTGCAGTGGCTCCCTTGCTGGTGTGCACGCCCATGATGTGACTGACTCTCGCTGTTCATCCTCTCGCCCGCCTCCTTGCTCCGATCCTGAGATGCCGTCTCTACGTCTCCGCCCCGGCCGCTAGTCTCGTGCCATTTCATCGGCCACCACACAGTTGCGGCCCATCGACTTGGCACGGTAGAGCGCCTCATCGGCGCGTACCAGTATGCTGTCCATATCATCGCCCGGCCGGTACTCGGTGAGGCCCATGCTGATGGTGATACGCAGGCCGTGCAGGCGCGACTCGGCAATCTGGCCGCGCAATCGCTCGGCGAAGACGCGGCTTCCCCGCAGCCGAGTATCGGGCAACAGGATGGTGAACTCCTCGCCCCCCCATCGCGAGAGAACGTCGGTACTCCTGAGATTGCCGGACACGCGATCGGCCAACTGCTTGAGAATGGCATCACCCGTATCATGGCCGTGCTGGTCGTTGACGTACTTGAAGTGATCGATGTCGAAGATCAGCAGCGAGAAGGTCTCATCGCTGAGCTCGGCCTGGAAAATGGCCTGACGAAGGGCAGTATCGAAGGCGCGTCGATTGTAGGCCCCGGTGAGGTGATCGAGGGTCGCCTGCCGCTCGAGCTCGTCCTCCATGCGCTTGCGCTCGGCAATGTTGTGGAACACGGACACGAAGTTGCGGATCCGGCCGGCATCGTCGCTTACCGCCGTAATGGATTGCCAGAGCGGATAGATATCACCGTACTTGTTGCGGTTCCAGATCTCTCCCTGCCAGTGGCCGGTCTCGAGCAGGGCGTCCCAGAGCTTGGCATAGAAATCGGGGGAATGGCGCCCGGACTTGAAGATGCGCGGCGTCTTACCCAGCACCTCATGCTCCCGATAGCCGGTGATGTTGGTGAACGCCTGGTTGGCGCGCTCGATGCGCATCTCGGCGTCGGTGATCAACGTCGCCTGTCCGGTCTCGAAGGCGGTCGCCATCAGTTTCAGCTCGTTCTCCTGGCGCTTACGCTCGGTGATATCCTCCTTGACCGCCACGAAATTGACGACGTCGCCCTCGTCGTTGCGCACCGGCGTGATCACCTCGGCCTCCCAGTAGAGCTCACCGTTCTTGCGCCGGTTGAGCAGCTCGCCCTGCCATACGCGACCGGCCCGCAGCGCCTGCCAGAGGTCACGATAGACCTCGCTTGGCGTCTCGCCGGACTGGATCATCGCCGGCGTCTGGCCGATCAGCTCCTCGCGCGAATAACCCGTCACGTCGAGAAAGCGCTGATTGACGAACTCGATGCGACCCTTCAGATCGGTGATCGCTGTGGCCGCCGGGCTCTGCTCAACGGCAATATAGAGCTGGCTGAAGCGCTTTCGCAGCAAGGCGATGTCATGCCAGGCATGCCCCAGGATGCTTTCCACCTCCGCCATGGTGCCGACCCGAGTTTCGGTCATTGAACGACTTCCTTTTCTCTATGGACACGCCACTGCCATTTCACCCGATCGCTTCCTCGTCCGTGGCCATGGGGTATGACGGATACCCGGCTCGAGGCGCCGGATGCGGCGTAGGCCGTGTCGATGCCCAAACACTGTCCGATTCCTGGTGCGCTCACGCGAGCGCGCGTAGTTGTTATTGATGCAAGCGAGGGTAGTGCAAGCTGCTTGTCCCAGCGTTTCGGGAAGCCTCACATTGAGGTTTCATTGATATATATCAATTTGTGCTGAACAAAGCGATCCCACCTTCTGGTGACCTCGGTACTGCACAAGCTGCCGGACGAGACGAGGACCAACAAGACCCTATGCGCCTCGCTCGGCCCAGCGGAGGCCTTGATGCCCTGAAATTCCTGAAACCCTCTAAAACCTCCCAAGGCCCTGCCGATAGAAGTGATTGGTGTAAGGGACATCCACCACTGCCGACAAGGCAGCGGACAAGACAAACAAGGGAACACAAGGAAACTCATCGATGAAGAAGATCCTGGCCGCAGGCCTCTCCACCGTTCTGCTCGGCGCCACCATGGGCCAGGCGCAGGCCTTCGACGATCGCGTGACCGTGAGCGCACTGGCCGGAACCACCGGTGCCGGCGCTGACATCAGCTGGCGGTTCCACGAACGCCTCGGCATTACTGCCCAGTACGCCGGCGGCATCGAATGGGATGGCGACTACGACACCGACGAGATCAACTATGAGGGGGATCTCGCCATTTCCGCCGGCGCCCTGAAGGTAGACTTCCATCCCTTCGGTGGTCGGTTCTACCTCACCGCCGGCGCCATGCTGCCGGACATGGAAGCCGACGTCCGAGGCAACGCCAAGGAAGGCCAGGATTTCGAATTCGACGGCACCACCTATACGACGGGCCAGTTGGGCACCGTCCACGGCAAGTTGACCATTGCCGACAGCATTCAGCCCTACGCTGGCCTGGGATGGCGCAGCTCACACACCGAGGGGCTTGGCTTCTTTTCCGAATTCGGCGTGATGGCCGTGGACGTGGACGTGGACCTGAGCACCTCGAAGGATTACGAGGGCAGCAATCCACAGTTTCGTGAGGACCTGCGCCGCGATGAGCAGAAACTGAAAGACGATGCCGATGAACTGCCCTTCTATCCGGTCGCCGTGCTGGGCATCAGCTATACCTTCTGATGCCACTTAGGTGACGCGATCTAGGCCCGACGATGGCGGGCCTAGATCATCGTGCTGTCTTGCCACGTCACCTCACTCGCAAGTCTCCCACCGCCTCGCCGATCTTCCCTTACTACCCGAGACATCCCGACTCTAACGTTCATGGTCGAGTTCAAGCTCGAAACGGCCGAAGGACGAGACCAAGGCGTCGACATTAAAGTCGGCGTGGGTCATGGCCGATAATGAGGGCGTAGCGTCATGAAGCCCCACTACGCCATGGCGCCGACATCGCCTAACAAGATCGAACAAGAAAAGGTCACCGCTCATGTCGCTCTACTCCTCCGAGATCACCGCAACGCCCCAGGCCTCCTCCCCTCTCACGGCCCGCCAACGGCTGGAGGGCCTGCTGGGCAATTTGCCCCCTGCGGACGAGGCAGTGGCTCAGGGTGGGGCGGGTGGAGCGAAGCCGCTCGGTCGGGACGAGCTGGTCGCGCCCCTCCAGCGCATCAACGAGGTGATGCGCCCCTATGGCGTGGAATTCGAGCTGAGCGAGGCGACGTCGCGCCTCGTGACCCGCGTTGTCGATCGCGAGAACGGCGAGCTGATCCGCCAGGTCCCGTCGGAGGAAGTGCTGCGTATCGCCGAGCGCCTGGACGAACTCCAGGGGCGGCTGATCCGCCTGGAGGCGTGATCACACCTGCATGTTCATGACGTCCTTGTAGGCCGTGACCAGGCGATTGCGCACCTGGATGCCCATCTCGGTGGCCACGCTCGCCTTCTGCATATCGACCATCACATCATTGAGCTCCACACCCGGCGTGCCGGCCTGGAAGGCTTCGGCCTGAGCCCCGGCCTCGAGCTTCAGCTCATTGATACGGTGGATGGCCGACTGCAGCTCGCCGGTGAAGCCGCCACCGCCCACCTGGGTATCGACCCGCTGGCCGCTGGAGGGCTGAGACGCCGCCTGGCTGGACAACGACTGCATCTGGGAGAGGATCGACTCGATCGCGGGCGCACTCATCACAACCACCTTGACCTGTAGGACACGGGAATAGGAAAGGCAGGCTACCAGCCCGAGCCGCACGGCCAAGCGGCCAATTGCCTCATAAAAACGGGGCTTTTCTGGCCTTTAGGGTGACAGCGGGGGCGGATAATGGCCGCCATCAGAATTCCGCCCATTCCGAGGGCGGTCAACCGCGATGGACGGACAGCACTCGATGTCTTCTGCCTTGACGAACTTCGCTAACGCCTCCCGCCGCGCCGGGAGGCCCGCATGAGCAGTGGCGCCTCCGCCACCAACACGCAGGCCGGCCAGGGTGCGGCAGGGTTCGCGCGCCTGAAGGAGCAGCTGCGCGGCAACCCCCTGGTCTTCCTGCTGATCGCGGGCGCCGCCTCGATCGCGATCATCGTCGCGCTGCTGATGTGGGCCCAAAGCCCCGACTACCGCGTGCTCTACAGCAACCTCAGCCAGGCGGACGGCGGCAGCATCATCAACGAGCTGGATACCCGCGGCGTGCCCTACCGCTTCAGCCAGGGCGGCCAGGCGCTGCTGGTGCCCGCCAACCGGGTGCATACCCTGCGCCTGCAGCTGGCCGAACAGGGGCTGCCCAAGGGCGGCAACGTCGGTTTCGAGCTGATGGAGAACCAGGCCTTCGGCATCAGCCAGTTCGCCGAACAGATCAACTACCAGCGCGGGCTGGAGGGCGAGCTGTCGCGCTCCATGGAGTCGCTGGGGCCGGTCAAGGGCGCACGCGTGCACCTGGCGCTGGCCAAGGATTCGGTGTTCGTGCGTGACCGCGAGCCAGCCAAGGCCTCGGTGGTGCTGACCCTGCATCCCGGGCGCGTGCTCGGCGAGGGGCAGATCAACTCCATCGTGCATATGGTCTCGAGCAGCGTGCCTGAGCTGGCCGCCGAGGCGGTGACCGTGGTCGATCAGGATGGCCGCCTGCTGACCGCCCCCCAGAGCAACGGCCTGGGGATGGACGGCACCCAGCTTGAGTACATCGCCGAGGTCGAACGTTCCTACCAGCAGCGCATCGAATCCATCCTGGCGCCGATCCTGGGCAACGAGAACGTCAAGGCGCAGGTCACCGCCCAGGTGGACTTCTCCCGCCGGGAAGAGACCTCGGAGCGCTACGCGCCCAACCAGCCGCCCAACGAGGCCGCCGTGCGCAGCCGCCAAAGCAGCGTCAACTACAGCGGCAGCGACGACCTGGCCGGTGGCATCCCCGGCGCCTTGAGTAACACGCCGCCCGGCGCCGCGGCGTCTCCAGTGGAGAACCCGCCCGAAGGGGAAGAGGCAGCGGACGGCGAGGGCGAACAGGCCGGCGAGGACACCCTTGCGGCGACGCGCAACCTCAATCGCGACGACGTGATCAACTACGAAGTCGATCGGCGCATCTCCCATGTCCAGCACCGTCGTGGCCAGGTGGAACGGCTGTCGGCCGCCGTCGTCGTCAACTATCGCCCGACCCCGAACGAGCAGGGCGTGATGCAGCCGACCCCGCTCAGCGAGGTCGAGATCGATCAGATCGAACGCCTGGTGCGCCAGGCCATGGGCTTCTCTCAGGCGCGCGGCGACGAGATCGCCGTGGTCAACAGCCCCTTCACACAGTCGGGCCCGGAGATCGAGCCCCTCGAGTGGTGGCAGCAGCCCGATGTCCAGCAGCTGGCCCTCAATCTGGGACGCTACCTGCTGGTGGGCCTGGCGATCCTGCTGCTGTATCTGCTGATTCTGCGCCCGCTGATCAAGCGCGCGACCCAGACGCCGCAGCCGGCCACGCAGCCCGCTCCCACCTTCCAGGCCAGGGTCGGCGAGGAAGACGAGCAGAGCGCGCCCGCCGAAGGCCGGGAAGACGACACCACCTACGACAAGCCGCGACGCGCGCGCAAGGCCTCAGGCTACGAGGACAACCTCAAGGACCTTCGCGAGATGGCCGAAGAGGATCCGCGCATGGTGGCGATGATCGTTCGCAGCTGGATGAACAAGCATGAGTAAGCCACAAGAGATGAGCAGCGCGCGTCGCAGCGCAATCCTGCTGCTGGCCCTGGACGAGGACAGCGCGGCCGAGGTGTTCAAGTACCTCGCTCCCGCCGAGATCCAGCAGATCAGCACGGAGATGGCCCACCTGGATCAGGTCTCCCATGACGAGATGCGCCAGGTGCTGCAGGAGTTCCACAACGAGACCGAAGAGTTCATCGCGCTCAACCTCAACTCCAGCGAGCACATCCGCTCGGTGTTGACCAAGGCGCTCGGCAGTGACCGCGCCTCCAGCCTGATCGAGGACGTGCTGGAGACCAGCTCGGGCTCCGGCATCGATGCCCTGAACCTGATGGAAGCCTCGATGGTGGCGGAGCTGATCCGCGACGAACACCCGCAGATCATCGCTACCGTGCTGATCCACCTGGATCGCCACCAGGCGGCGGACGTGATGGCGCTGTTCGACGACAAGCTGCGCAACGACGTGGTGCTGCGCATCGCGACCTTCAGCGGCGTGCAGCCCGCCGCCCTGCAGGAGCTCACCGAGGTGCTGACCAACATGCTCGACGGCCAGAACCTCAAGCGCAGCAAGATGGGCGGCGCCCGCACCGCGGCGGAGATCCTCAACCTGATGAACTCCAACCAGGAAGAGGCCGCCATCGAGACGGTGCGCTCCCACAGCGAGGACCTGGCGCAGAAGATCATCGACGAGATGTTCCTGTTCGAGAACCTCATCGATCTGGACGACCGCAGCATCCAGATGATCCTCAAGGAGATCGACACCAACTCGCTGGTGGTGGCCCTCAAGGGGGCGCCGGAGACGCTCATGGACAAGTTCATGCGCAACATGTCCCAGCGTGCCGCCGACCTCATGCGCGAAGACATGGAGGCCCGCGGCCCGATCCGCGTTTCCCAGGTGGAGACCGAGCAGAAGACCATCCTGCAAGTGGTGCGACGCCTCGCCGACGGCGGCGAGATCGTACTGAGCGGCGGAGACGACACCTATGTCTGAGCCCGGTTCAGCGGACCGGGACGACGGCCGCTCCCCCTGGCGCCGCTGGCAGATGGGCGAGCTGCAGGCCCCACCGCGCCAGTCGCCGAGCCATGCGCAGCGCCCTGACGAGGCCCAGCGCCCTCAGGAGTCGCAGCGCTCGGCCGAGCGGCGCGACGCCGTGCGCCGCCAGGCCGAGCTGCAGGCGCTGCGCGAGCGGGTCCGCCGCGAGGCCCACGAGGAGGGCCTCGCGGCCGGCCGCGAACAGGGCCATGCCGAAGGGCTGGCTCAGGGCCTCGAGGAGGGACGCCGGCAGGCGAAAGACGAGATGGACGCGCGGCTCGCCGAGACGCTCACGCCCCTCACCGAGCTCGCTGGCGCCTTCGGCGAGGCACTCGAGACCCTCGATGAGACCGTCGCCGAGGATCTGGTCGACCTGGCACTGGCCACCGGGCACCAGCTCGCCGGCGAGGCCCTCAAGGCAAGGCCCCGCCAGGTGCTGGAACTGGTTCGCGCGCTGCTGCACACCGAGCCGCCGCTGGTCGGCCAGCAGCGGCTCTGGCTGCACCCGCTCGATCACAAGCTGGTGAAAACGCATCTGGGCGACGAGCTCTCGGCCGCCGGCTGGACGCTGCAACCGGACGACCAGCTGAGCCGCGGCGGCTGTCGAGTCACCAGCGCCAACGGCGAGCTCGATGCCACCTGGGAGAGCCGCTGGCAGGCCGTGAAGGCGCAGGTCCGCCACCGGCGGCCCGCCGCCCAAACATCGGAGGATGATCAGTAGTGGCCGAGTCGCTGTCCGCCAATTCACACCAGGCTCACTGGCAGCGCGCCCTGCGTGGCGTGCGCGGCCGTGTGGAACCGCTGCCGCCCTGCCGCACCAGCGGCCGGGTGGTGCGGGCCACCGGCCTGGTGATCGAGGTGGTCGGCCTGCAGGTAGCGCTGGGCAACGCCTGTCGCATCGAGCTCCCCGCCGGGCACAGCGGACAGGAGCGCTTCGCCGAGGCCGAGGTGGTGGGCTTCTCCGGAGACCGGCTCTATCTGATGCCGCTGGCCGAGATCACCGGCTTGATGCCCGGCGCCCGAGTCTTCGCGCTGACCGAAGGCGCGAACGACAGCGCGCGACGCTTTCCCCTAGGCGAGTCGCTGCTGGGCCGCGTGGTCGACGGCAACGGCGTTCCCCTGGACGGCCTGGCACCGCTGGCCGATGCGCCACGCGCCCCGCTCTCCACGCCGCCGCTGAACCCCCTGGCGCGCGCCCCCATCGAGGAGCAGATCGACGTCGGTATCCGCGCCATCAACGCCCTGCTGAGCGTCGGCCGCGGCCAGCGTATGGGGCTCTTCGCCGGCTCCGGGGTCGGCAAGTCGGTGCTGCTCGGCATGATGGCGCGCTATACCCGCGCCGACGTGATCGTCGTCGGCCTGATCGGCGAGCGGGGCCGCGAGGTCCAGGACTTCATCGACAACATCCTCGGCGAGGAGGGCCTGCGGCGCTCCGTGGTCGTGGCGGCTCCCGCCGACACCTCGCCGCTGCAGCGCCTGCAGGGCGCCTCCTACGCCACGCGGCTGGCCGAGGATTTCCGAGACCAGGGGCGCAACGTGCTGCTGATCATGGACTCCCTGACCCGTTACGCCATGGCCCAGCGCGAGATCGCCCTGGCCGTCGGCGAACCCCCGGCCACCAAGGGCTATCCGCCCTCGGTCTTCGCCAAACTGCCGAACCTGGTCGAGCGCGCCGGCAACGCCGAACGGGGCGGCGGCTCTATCACCGCCTTCTATACCGTGCTCACCGAGGGCGACGATCAGCAGGACCCCATCGCCGACTCGGCCCGCGCCATCCTCGACGGCCACATCGTGCTGTCGCGGACCCTGGCCGAGGCGGGCCACTATCCGGCGATCGATATCGAGGCCTCCATCAGCCGCGTGATGACCGCCGTCGTCGATGCGCAGCAGCAGCGCCAGGCCCAGCAGTTCAAGGGACTCTTCTCGCGCTATCAGCGCAACCGCGACCTGATCAGCGTCGGCGCCTATCACCCGGGCAACGACGCGCAGCTCGACGAGGCGGTACGGCGCTATCCCCAGCTCGAGGGCTTCCTGCAGCAGCGCATCGAGGAGAACAGCAGCATGGACAACGCCCGCCAGGCCCTGGCCGGCGTTCTCGGAGGACAGTCATGAGCCGCGATCATACCTCGCTCGACACCCTCGTCGAGCTCGCCCGGGATGCCCGGGACCAGGCTGGGCAGACCCTGGCCGGTGAACAGCGAACCTCGAGCCAGGTCCGCCAGCAGCTGGATTCGCTGCACCGCTATCGCCAGGAGTACGCCGACAAGCTGAACGCGGCGATGCGCGACGGCATCGATCCGGCCACCATGCGCAACTACCAGCAGTTCCTCGCCTCCCTGGACGATGCCCTGGTGCGCGCTCGCCAGGCCCTGGCCGCCCAGCAGCAGCGGGTCGAGCGCACCCGCCAGCACTGGCAGCAACAACAGCAGCGCCTGTCGTCCTACGACACCCTGGCCGAACGCCGAGAGGCCGTCAGGCGCCGCGATGAACAACGCCGGGAACAGCACGTCAGTGATGACCTGGTCAACAACCGACTGGTCCGCCAGCGCTCGTCGCACTTCGAGCACTGAGCCGACAAGGAGACTGTCGATGGATATCCAGCTGCTCATCAACGCCCCCGGGAATGCCGCCGGGAAGCGCGCCGCCGCCGGAGACGCCAAGGCCCCGGGGGGCGAGTTCGCCCGCCAGCTGGCCGGCGCAAGCCAGGCCCAAGGAGAGGGCGCCGGCAAGACCGCCGCCCCGGCGCCACAGGCAGCCAGCTCCTCGCTCACGCCGCTGGCCGCGACACACGGCCAGGGCGAGGCGTCCAACGATGCCGCCGCCAGGAACGAGGCGCTCAAGGCCCTGCTGGCCAAGGCCTCAGGCGCGACGGGAGCCACCGGCGAGACCGGGGAAAAGGGCGAGGACGCCGGCGCATCTGCCCAGCTGATCCCTCTGCTCGGTCCCGAGGCACTGGATCAGCGAGCCCAGGGATTGTCTCAGCAAGGCCAGATGGCCTTGACCCAACTCTCGGCCGACGATGTCGAGGCCGCCCTTCAGTCCCTCAAGCAGGACGACCCGCAGACAGGTGACAGCAAGGCGCCAGACGACGGTAACGGCATCTGGGATGCCGTGCAGGAGCGCCTCGCGCTGATCGAACAGGCCGGCCGCCCCGAGACGGACGACGCCTCCGCACTGCTGCCCCTGGCCGCCGTCGTGAACCAGGCCAGCGCCAGCGCGCCGGGCACGGCCAGCCTCGCCGGCCCTGCGACTCGCGGGGCCGGTCAGGAGGTACGCACCAATCCGCTGCTCGAGGCGATCGCCGCCGAACGCCGCGCGCTCGCCGGCCCGCCTCAGTCGAACGCGGCGGCGCTCTCTGCCAACGCCGAGCGCCTAGCGACTCCCGCCGACGGCAGTGGCCAGACTACCGCGACGAGCGACGAAGCGCTTCGCCTCGCAGCCGCCGGCGATGCCCTGCTGGCCCAGCGCGGCGAGAGCTCGCGGGCCGCGGGCGGAAGCGAGCTGATCGGCCAGGGCGCGGCGAACGCGATGACCGGCGCCATGAACGGCGCGACGGGTGGCGGCATGACCGGCGCGACGGCCGGCGCGTCCGCCATGGCCCAGGCCAGCCTGACGGCACCGGTGGCGAGCCCCGCCTGGTCGCAGCAGCTCGGGCAGCAGCTGGTGCGCCTCAGCCAGCAGGGCGGCGAGCAACGCGTCGAGCTCAAGCTCCATCCGGCAGAACTCGGCCCGCTGTCGGTCTCGTTGAAGATGGGCGATCACGGCGCCCAGGCTCAGTTCGTCTCCGCCCATGCTCAGGTGCGCCAGGCGCTGGAACAGGCCATCCCGCAGCTGCGCGAGGCCCTCGCCGAGCAGGGCATCAGCCTGGGCGAGACGTCGGTGGGCGAGCAGCGCCAGGGCGGCAGCGAGAGTAACGGCGCCTTCGGCCGACCCGGCGAGATGCTGGCCTCGGGAGCGGACGACGCGGCGGATACGGGCGCGCCGAGCGCCCTCGACGATCGGACGGCTCGCGAGCAGCCCCTGGACGGACGCGTGGACCTCTATGCCTGAATCGCGCCGCGGTCGGGCGCCAATCGGGCAAGATAGGCGCCATCTTCGGGCCTGTTCGGGTCATCATGCCCCCGTCACGACCCGCATACTGCGGCGTCAGTGTCGGCAACTTACTGCAACCTAGGAATGAGAATGGCGAAATCCAGCGGCGGCTCGCGCAAGCTCCTGTGGTCGATGATGGTGCTGCTTATCCTCTCGAGCTCGGCGGCGGCGGTGGCGCTCTACATGGTGCTCAGCCAACCCGACGGCGAGGCGCAGTCGGCGCTCAACGTCCAGGCGGAGCCCGAACCCCTGGCACCGATCTTCCTGCCGATCGAGCCCTTCACCGTCAATCTGGCCGACGATCAGTACGGGCCGCGCCTGCTCTATACCGGCCTGTCGCTGAAGCTCGGCAACGAGCAGAGCCAGGCCGTTCTCGAACAGCACATGCCCCAGGTGCGCAGTCGCCTGCTGATGCTGTTCTCCGGCAAGCAGGCCGATGAGCTGACCTCGCCGGGCGGCAAGCAGCGCCTGGCCGAGCAGGTGATCGCCGCCCTCGAGGCGCCCATGTCGGGCAATCAGCCGGAACCGGCCATCGACGACGTGCTCTTCACCGAGTTCATCGTGCAATAGGCTGGGGGTAGCCAACACGCCATGTCCCAAGACGACCTGCTGTCCCAGGATGAGATCGACGCCCTGCTCAAGGGCGTCAGCGGTGATGACGAGCCGGAAGCCAACAGCGGCGGTACGGCCCGCGTGCGCCCCTATGACCCGGCCTCCCAGCACCGCATCATCCGCGAGCGCCTGCACGCGCTGGACATCATCAACGAGCGCTTCGCGCGGCACTTCCGCATGGGGCTGTTCAACCTGATTCGCCGCAGCGCGGATATCACCGTGGACTCGGTCCGCTACCAGAGCTACAGCGAGTTTTCGCGCAACGTGCCGGTGCCGACCAACATCAACATGATCGCCATGAAGCCGCTGCGTGGCTCGGCCCTGATCGTGTTCCCCCCGAGCCTGGTGTTCATGGTGGTGGACAATCTGTTCGGGGGCGACGGGCGCTTCGTGACCAAGTCCGAGGGACGCGAGTTCACCAATACCGAGCAGCGCATCATCCAGCGCCTGCTGAATCTCGCCATCGACGCCTACAGCGAGTCCTGGAAGTCCGTCTACCCCCTCGAGATCAGCTTCCTGCGCTCCGAGATGCAGTCGAAGTTCGCCAACATCACCAACTCGCCCAACGAGATCGTGGTCAACACCAGCTTCAACCTCGAGGTGGGCAATCTGGCCAGCAACTTCCAGATCTGCATGCCCTACGCCATGATCGAGCCGCTGCGCGACCTGCTGACCAATCCCCTGAGCGACGGCAGCAAGGACCAGGACGGCACCTGGACCCGGCGCATGGCCGGCGAGATCCGTCACTCCGAGATCGAGCTGGTCGCCAACTTCACCGACATCCCGAGCCGTATCGACCACGTCATGGCCCTCAAGGCCGGTGATGTGCTGCCCATGGAGCTTCCCGAGACGGTGACGGCAAGCGTAGACGGCGTGCCGGTGATGGAGTGTGAATACGGCAGCCAGAATGAGCAGCACGCCCTGCGCGTGCTGCGCATCTTCGACCATGCCGCCGACCATGCGCCGGCCGACGCCTTCGTGAAAGGCTCCAGGCCGCAACCCAAGGAATCTTCCCATGACTGATCCCAACACCCCCGATCAGAACATCAGCGACGACGACTGGGCCGCCGCCATGTCGGAGCAGCAGGACGAGGCGCCCGCCGCCGAGGACGATCCCTGGGCGGAGGCGATGGCCGAGCAGGCAGCCGCGGAGCCGGAACCACAGGCCGAGGCACCCGCCGCCCCGTCCTCCGCCCAATCCGCCGGCAGCAGCGTCTTCCAGCCCCTCGAGGCGAGCCAGGGCACGGCCGCGGGCCGCGACCTGGAAATGATCATGGATATCCCGGTCAAGCTCACCGTAGAGCTCGGCCGCACCAAGCTGACCATCAAGCAGCTGCTGGAGCTCGCTCAGGGCTCGGTGATCGAGCTGGATGGCCTGGCCGGCGAGCCCATGGACATCCTGATCAACGGCTATCTGATCGCCCAGGGCGAGGTCGTGGTCGTCGAGGACAAGTACGGCATCCGCATCACCGAGATCATCACCCCCTCCGAGCGGGTCCAGAAACTCAACCGATGAGCGAGGGCGCGACCGACACGTCATCCGCCGGCCTGGACGCCGCCGTCAGCGGCGGCGAGTCGCTGATCGGCATGGCAACGCTTGGCAAGACCGCCGCCGCGCTGGGGCTGATCCTGGTCATCATCCTGGTGGCCGCCTTCGTGCTGCGCCGCTGGGGGCTTCCCCATCAGCGCCACGGCCGCCACCTGCGAGTGGTCGGCAGCGCGGCGGTGGGCACCAAGGAGCGCGTGGTGATCGTCGAGGTTGAGGACACCTGGCTGGTGCTCGGCGTCGGCGGCGGCCAGGTCAACAAGCTGCATGATCTGCCGGCCCCGGCCGCCCCTCAGGAATCTACTCCCTCAAAAGGGCCGAGTTTCGAATCGGGCGACACCTTCGCCAAGCGCCTGGCCAAGGCGATCCGGCACAACGCCGGCATCGATCGAGGAGGCAAGGCGTGAGGCGCGTCATCTCGGGACGGGCGCTGGTGACGCTGGCCCTCGCGGTGCTGCTGGCTTCGCCCGCACTGGCCCTGGCCCAAGAGATCCCCGGCATCGTCAGCCGGCCGATGGAGGAAGGGGGGCAGCAGTGGTCGCTGTCGCTGCAGACCCTGCTGCTGCTCAGCTCGCTGGCCTTTCTGCCGGCGGTGCTGCTGATGATGACCTGTTTCACCCGCATCATCATCGTGCTGAGCCTGCTGCGCACCGCCATGGGCACCCAGGCCACGCCGCCCAATCAGGTGCTGCTGGGACTGGCGCTGTTTCTCACCCTGTTCATCATGGCACCGGTGCTCGATCAGGTGCACGAGCTGGCCTGGGTGCCGCTTTCCAACGACGCTATCAGCTTCGATGAGTTTCTCGCCCGCGCCCAGGGCCCCTTCCGGGAGTTCATGCTGGCCCAGACCCGCGAGCCCGACCTGGCGATGTTCGCCGGTCTGGCCGATATCGGCGAGCTGCAGGGGCCCGAGGACGTGCCGATGCGCATCCTGGTGCCCTCCTTCGTCACCAGCGAGCTGAAGACCGCCTTTCAGATCGGCTTCACCATCTTCATCCCCTTCCTGATCATCGACCTGGTGGTGGCGAGCGTGCTGATGTCGCTGGGCATGATGATGGTGCCGCCGATCACCATCTCGCTGCCGTTCAAGCTGATGCTGTTCGTGCTGGTGGATGGCTGGCAGCTGATCATCGGCTCGCTGGCCGAGAGCTTCTATCTGTGAATCCATGTGCCGGGATTTCAGGTTCCTTGATGCCCCGCGGCACGAACGCACTGATGAGGAGACCACGATGACACCGGAAGAGGTGATGAACATCGCCTACCAGGGCATGCGCGTCACGCTGCTGCTGGCAGGCCCCCTGCTGCTCACCGCCCTGGCCACGGGCCTGCTGGTCAGCCTGTTCCAGGCCGCCACCCAGATCAACGAGATGACCCTGTCATTCATCCCCAAGATCCTCGCCGTGTTCGCGGTGCTGGTGCTGGCCGGCCCCTGGCTGCTGACCCTGATCATGAACTTCACCCGCGAGTTGTTCGGCAATATCCCCGCGATGATCTCGTGACCCCAAATGTTCTTGTGAAGAGCCGTGTTGTAAAGGGCAGTGCCCGCTTATGGTAGAGGTCACCTTCGCACAGCTGCATGGCTGGATCGTCGCCTTCCTGTGGCCCTTTGCACGCATCACGGCGCTGATGCTCAGCGCCCCGCTGTGGGGGCACTCCAGCATCCCACGCCAGGCCAAGCTGGGTCTGGCCGGCGCCGTGGCGGTGGTGATCGCCCCGGTGCTGCCGCCGATGCCCGAGATACCGCTGTTCTCCTGGGCAGGCTTCGGCATCCTCGTCGAGCAGCTGTTGATCGGCGCCGCCATCGGGCTCACGGTCAGAGTCATGCTCGTCGTGGTGCAGGCCTCGGGGGACTTCATCGGCCTGCAGATGGGCCTTGCCTTCGCCACCTTCTTCGACCCCTCCAGCGGTACCAACATGGTGGTGCTGTCGCGCATCCTCTATATGGTCACGCTGCTGATGTTCCTGGCCTTCAACGGCCACCTGATGGTGCTGCAGATCCTGATCGCCAGCTTCGAGACCCTGCCAATCGGCATCGGCCGCTTCAACCCTGAGGCCTTCATCATGCTGGCCCGCTATGGCGGCACCATCTATACCGCCGGCCTGCTGCTGGCCCTGCCGCTGGTGGCCTCGCTGCTGATCATCAACCTCTCGCTGGGCATCCTCAACCGCTCGGCGCCGCAGCTCACGGTCTTCAACATTGGCTTCCCGACGTCGCTGACGGTCGGCCTGATCCTGCTGATGGTGCTGATGACCGACCTGGCAAGCTTTTTGGAACGGCTGTTCAGCCAGGGGCTGGCCTTCCTGCAGAACCTGCTGGAGACCATGGCGCCGCTGCCGATCGCCGGCTGACAAGAACGCCCCGGCCGGGACCGGCAGCGGGGCGGAGGAGGCTGGATGGCCGAGGACATCGGGACACGCTGCGCCGGGCTGTCATCAGAGCGACCCGGCAACGCGTCCCTCTCGCGTCTATCTAAAGCGACTGGCTAGAGGTACTGAAAGAGCGACATGCCTTTCATATCGGCAAACGCCTGCTGAGAGGCCTGCAGGCCCACCTGGCGCAGGCTGTACTCGCCAATCGCCTCGGCATAATCGAGATCGACCAGATCCGACAACGTCTGCTCGTAGTTGATCATGCGATTGCCGCCGACGGAGTCGACCACGTCCAGCTCGTTGAGGCGCGCGCCTACCGAGGCACGGGTAGTCAGAACGTTGTCCAGGCTGTTGTCGAGCTCACGCATCGAGGTGCTCAGGGTGTTGCGCAGAGCGGCCTTGTCGTTGGCATTCTCGGCGGGATTCTCGAGCACGGAAAGGGCATTCTCGAGGGTCGCGAACAGATCGGTATTGCCCTGGTCGGCGGGCTTGACCGCGATGGTATCGCCATCAACTGGCTCGCCCTCGAGCTCCAGGGACAGGCCTTCGAACTCGACGCGTACCGGCTTTTCGCCATCGTATTCATAGTCGCCGCTGGCCACCGGATTGTTACCGCTATCCGTCACCGTATAGCTCATGTCGCCGGAGCCGTCTTCCTCGAAGGCGATGGAGTAGGACTCGTTAGGCTTCACTCCCTCCTGGTTGACGATCTGCGGGCCCTTGAAGGTCACGCTGCCGGCGTTGCCGGTATCCGCGGTGGCCACGTGGCCGGCGCCGCTGGGCACGCTCTGGAAAATGGCCTGGCCGTTATCACTGACCTTCATCAGCCGCGAGGCGTCGATGCGCTGCTCACGGTTGTTGCTGTCGCCTACGTAATGGACCTCAGCTTTCCCGTCATTATCAGTGTCCTTTTTGATGAAGGGCTCGGTGCTGTCCTGATAGCCGCCGAACAGGTGGCGCCCGTTGCCGTCGGTGGCATTGGCCTGGCCGATCAGCGTCTCGTAGACGCCGCGCAGCTCCGAGGCTACCGACTGGCGATCGGCATCGCTCAGGGTGTCGCTGGAGGCCTGGATCATCAGCGTCTTGGCGCTGGTGACCGCATCGCTGACGCTGTTGAGCACGCTCTCGGTCTGGGCGAGGGAGTTGCGCGCGCTGACCCGCGAATCGGCATGCTGCTGGGTGACCGCTCGGGCCTGGTCGACGCCCACGGCGCGGGACGCGGCCTGGGGGTCGTCGGAGGGGTTGACCACCCGGCGGCCGCTGGCGATCTGCTGGCTGACCTTGAGGAAATCGCTCTGCTGGCGATTCATGGACGAGACGCTCTGCTCGAACATGGTGACGCTGCTGATACGCATCTAGGGCTCTCCGACAATCAGTTACGCAGACCGAGGATGGTGTCGATGACCGTCTTCCCCGTCTCGATGACCTTGGCATTCGCCTGATAGAACTGCTGGTAGCGGATCAGGTTGGCCGCCTCTTCGTCCAGGTTCACGCCGGACTCGGACTGCTGCACGGCCTTGAGCTGGTCGGTCAGGCCCTGCTGGGCATCCAGGTTGACCTGCACGATGTTGGTGCGGTTGCCGACGTCGCTGACCATGGCGCCGTAGGCGCCGCTCAGGCTGGCCGAGCCACTCACGATGCTTTTGTCCTGCAGATCCTGCAGGGCCAGGGCGTTGCGGTTGTCGCCGGGGGCTGCCGACCCAGGCCCAAAGGAGACTCCAAGAGACCCTTTGCCTGAATCACCTTCTGGCAAAGACTCGATCTTGAACTGTAATTCCTCTCCGCTGGCTTTATGGACAATTGTCACCGTATCGCCCGATTTGAGCTCACCGCTGGTTTCAGTAATCCCCAGATGATCAGAGAACGGCTGACCACTAGCGTCAAGCACCTGAAACTCACCTGAGTCAAGCAGATTACTCGAACTGTCACTGGCAGAATAAACACCTAACTCATAATCTGGCCCAGTATTATTAGTAACAAAAAAACTCAACGGCTGATCTGCTGGCGGAATACCTTCGAAAAAACCAGCAGTGGCAACACTTCCGCTTACCTGCAACTGCCCCTCAAGCGCCTCGGGCGCTCCTTCAATAGTAATGGAGCTATGAGGCATGGATCCTGCAACGGCAGACAATTTTCCGGCAGCGATCTTGTCCAGATCGGTGATGGCGCTATCCAGATTGCCGGCGGCGCGCCGCACCGGCTGAACCTCGAAGCGGTCGCCCTGCGCCATCTTGGCGGTATCGTCGAAGGCCAGGGTCACGCCGCCGAAGCTCAGCTCCCCTTTGGAGACATCGAAATTGACCTCGTCGGAATCCAGCACCCGACCGCTGTCCTGGCGCGTCACTTCGAAGGTCGGCGGTGTCGTGGTTGTATCGGTCACGCGCACCGAATAATCAGTCGCCTTGAGGCGATCGATGTTATCCACATCGAAACGCGCCTCCGTGACCTTGGCACTGCCGGCGTTGCCATCGTCGGCGTACGCCCGGGGCTTCCCGATATCGAAGAAGGCGCCGCCCCGCTCGCCGTCGAGATCGACGCCGCTGGCGTGCTGCTGGTTGAACGCCACGGCCAGCGAGACGGCCATCTGGCCGATCTGGTTCTGGGTCTTGTCGAGAGTCTCGGCACGGAAATCCATCAGCCCGCCCAGGGTACCGCCGGTAATGGTGCCCTCATCCAGCGCCACCAGGCTGCCGCCAGAGTCGCGATAGCCCAGCACGGTGCGCTGGGGGTCGGCGGGGGAGTCCATCGCCTCGAGCTTGAACTGCTGGGTGCCGGCGACCAGCGGCTGGCCATTGGGCAGGCTGACGTTGTAGGTCTTGCCGTCCTGGATATTGAGGCGAACGTCCATGCGCTCGCTGAGCTCGTTGACCAGCCGATCGCGCTGGTTAAGCAGACCATTGGGCGCCTCGCCGCTGCGCGCCCGGGCCAGCGCGACCTCGCGGTTGAGGCCGGCGAGCTGCTCGGTGGTGTTGTTGATCTGGGTGACCTCGTCGGCGATCTGGCCGTTGATGCCCTCCTGCATGTCCTGCAGGTAGCCGTCGAAGGAGCGGAACTGCGCGCTCAGGGTATCGGCCGAGCCGAGCACGCCCTGACGGGCCGCCGGGTCCGAGGGCGCGCTGGCCAGATCCTCCAGGGAGGAGAAGAAGTTCTGCATCAAGGGCGCCAGGCCGGCCTCGCGATCCGCCAGCAGGCTGTCGATCTGGCCCACCTGGTTGGCATAGGTCTCCAAAGCGCTGGACTTGCTGGTGGCGGCATTGAGCTGTGAGGCCACGTAGTCGTTGAACTGGCGCTGGATGTCGTTGACCTGCACGCCCCCGCCGCCGGTGGAGGTCTGGCCGAGAATCGCCACCTCGCGGTTATAGCCCGGCGTGAAGACGTTGCTGATGTTGTTGCTGGTGGTCGCCAGGGCGTTCTGGGCCGCGTTGAGGCCGCTCAGTCCTGTGGAGAAGATACTCATGGCGTGATTTCCTTAGGCCGATAGCCGTCTTATCGGCAGGGCGGCGGCACTCTTGAGCGCCGAATCAGTACGGAGTGCCGTAGGGCGACATGGCGCCGCGACTCGCCAGGGTCGTGTCACCGGCCAGCGGCCCGAGGGTATTCATCACGGCGATCAGCTTGTCGGCGTAAGCCGGGTCGGTGGCGTAGCCACCCTGCTGCAGGGCGCGGGCGGCCTGGTCGGCACTGCCCGCCGAGACGACACCGGCGTAGCGGGGATTGTTGCCGATCAGCCGCGCGTAGTCGGTGAAGGCCTCCTCGAAGGAGCCATAGACCCGGAAGCGATCGCGCACGGGCTGGCGCCGGCCATCGATCACCTCGTGGGTGAGGATCTCAGTGGTCTCGCCCTGCCAGGCGCTGCCGGCCTTGATGCCGAAGAGGTTGTGGCTGTTGCCGCCACCGGCGGTGGCGATCTCGTGTCGGCCCCAGCCGGTCTCCAGCGCCGCCTGGGCCAGGATCAGCTCGGCCGGCACGCCGGAGGCACGACTGGCCGCCTGGGCGGGTGCCTCCAGGCGCTCGAGAAAGTCACGCACGTGGGCGGGCCGCTCGTCGCGGGGCCGAGAGGCGGCCTCGGAAGGGGCGGTCGTCTGCAGCGCGTCGAGAAAGGAGTTCGGCATCGACGCGGCATCCGTGTCGGCGTCGTCTTCCGGGCGCAGGGCGTTCTCGAGGGGACGCGGCGTGCCCCGGGGAATGCCGGCGATCAGCGCCTCGACCTCTCCGTCGCGGGCGGGCGTCGCGCCGCCGACGCGGCCGTCGAGCTGCGCCGTCAACCGCTCGGCCAGGCCCACGCCGCGCTCGGCCATGCCCTGGGACCACTGCTTGTCGAGCAGCTCCTGGAAGTACTCCGTCTGGCGGTTATCGAGCAGCCCCGAGGAGGGCACGGCGTCGCGCATGCTCTTCATCATCATCTGTACGAACAGCGCCTCGAACTGCTTGGCCGCGGCATCAAGGCCCTCGCCCGGGGTCTGGCGGGCGCTGTGCTTGATCCGCTCGAGGCCCTGGACGTCGAGGGCGAACTGCCCGCTCATGGTGTCGGGAGCGTTCAGGCTCATCAGATGATCTCCAGCTCGGCGCGCAGCGATCCGGCCGCCTTGAGGGCCTCGAGGATCGACATCAGGTCATTGGGCGTGGCGCCCAGCGAGTTGAGGGCATCCACCACCTCCATCAGATCGGCACCCTCCACGACCTTAAGGGTGCCGGGCTGCTGCTCGATGCTGATCTCGGTGTCCTGCACCACCACGGTCTCGCCACCCCCGAAGGGATTGGGCTGGCTGACGCCCACATCGGTATCGATGACGATGGAGAGGTTGCCATGGGCGACCGCGGCCTGGCGCAGGGTAACGGCGCCGTTGAGCACGATGGAGCCGGTGCGCGAGTTCAGCACCACCCGCGCCGGCGCCTCGGTGGGGGTGACCTCGATGTTCTCGATCCGCGCCATGAAGTTGACCCGGGCATTGGCGTTCAGGGGGCCATCCAGGGCGATCACCCGACCGTTGCGGGCGGCGGCCACGGTGCGGCCGAACTCTCGATTGATGGCGCTGACCACGCGCTGGGCGGTGCCGAAGTCGGTGCTGTCGAGTTCCAGCTCGAGCAGGCCGCCGTTGGCCCCCAGCGTCAGCGGCACCTCGCGCTCCACGGTCGCCCCGCCACTGATGCGCCCGCCGGCCTGCTGGTTGATCTGCACGCTGGCGCCGCCCGCGGAGGCCCCGGCACCGCCGACCAGCAGGTTGCCCTGGGCGATGGCATAGGTGTCGCCGTCGGCGCCCTTGAGGGGCGTCATCAGCAGGGTGCCGCCGCGCAGGCTGTCGGCGTTGCCGACCGAGGAGACCACCACATCGAAGCGCTGCCCCGGACGAGCGAAGGGCGCCAGGTCGGCCGTGACCATCACCGCCGCCACGTTGCGCAGCTGCATGTTGGTCCCCGGGGGAACGGTGATGCCCAGCTGCGAGAGCATGTTGGTCAGGCTCTGGCCGGTGAAGGGCGCCTGCATGGTCTGATCGCCGGTGCCGTCCAGGCCGACCACCAGGCCGTAGCCCACCAGGGCGTTGTCGCGCACCCCGGCGAAGCCGGCCAGCTCACGCAGGCGTTCGGCCTGGGCCGGCAGCGCGACCAGGCAGCACAGGATCAGCGCCATCGAGCGGGCCATCAGCGACGCGCGGCGAGACATCGTGCGAGCGGTGCCGAAGTTCATGCGATCACCATCAGAAGGGCGAGATATTGAGGAAGAAGCGTTGCAGCCAGCCCATGTGCTGCGCCTCGTTGATATAGCCGTTGCCGACGTACTCGATGCGCGCATCGGCCACCGAGGTCGAGGGCACGGTGTTCTGACCGGTGATGGTGCGCGGATTGACCACCCCGGCGAAGCGGATGAACTCGGTGCCCTGGTTGATGGCGATCTGCTTCTCGCCCCTGACCCGCAGGTTGCCGTTGTTCATCACCTCGACCACCGAGACGGTGATGGTGCCGGTGAAGGAGTTATTGGCCTCGGAGCCCCCGCCGCCCTCGAAATCGCTATCGCCGGAGGCGGAGATGTCGAAGCCGAGCTCGGCCAGCTGCTCGATGGCGTCGGCCTGCTGGTCGAAGCCCAGGCTGGAGGAGCCGCTGCGATCGGCATTGGAGCGTGCGTTCTTGCTGGCGCTGACCTCCTCGTCCAGCACGATGGTCAGGATGTCGCCCACCATGCGCGGTCGGCGATCCTCGAACAGCGGCTGGTAGCCCCGATGCGCCTGATAGATGGAGCCGTTGGCCCGCGGGGCCGGCCGATCCGGGATCATGATCTGCTCCTGCTCGCCGACCACCGAGGCGTGCGGCACCTGGGCACAGCCGCCCAGCAGCAACAGCACCAGGGCACAGAGCCCGCACAGGCGCCACCCGCTGTCGAGAATTCCGGCATTCATGACCACTCTCCCTCTCTCACCCGCGCTCATCCGTCGTCGTTACAGCTGGGCGAGGCGCGCCAGCATCTCGTCGCTGGTCTTCACGGCCTTGCTGTTGATCTCGTAGGCCCGCTGGGTCTGGATCATGCTGACCATCTCTTCCACCACGTTGACGTTGGAGGTCTCGACATAGCCCTGGGAGAGGCGACCCGCGCCGTTCAGGCCGGGGATGCCCTCGTTGCGGGGTCCTGATGAGGTTGTCTCGGTGTAGAGGTTGCCGCCGATGCTCTCGAGCCCGGTGGGATTGACGAAGGTGGAGACGGTGATCTGGCCCACCTCATTGGACTGGGTGCTGCCCGGCTGCTTCACCGACACGATGCCGTCCTCGCCGATGCTCACCGACAACGCGTTCTCGGGGATGATGATCGCCGGCTCCAGTGGATAGCCGTTGGCGGTGACCATCTGGCCGTTGGCATCCAGCTGGAAGCTGCCGTCGCGGGTATAGCCGGTGGTGCCGTCCGGCATCATCACCTGGAAGAAGCCGTTGCCGTTGATGGCGAGATCGCGGGAGTTGCCGGTGTTCTCCAGCCCCCCCTGAGTGTGCAGGCGCTCGGTGGCCACCGGGCGCACGCCGGTGCCGACCTGCATGCCCGACGGCAGACGATTCTGCACGTCGTTCTGGGCACCGGGCTGGCGCAGGTTCTGGTAGAGCAGGTCCTCGAACACCGCCCGCGACTGCTTGAAGCCGTTGGTGTTGACGTTGGCCAGGTTGTTGGAGATCACGTCCAGCTTGACCTGCTGGGACTCCAGACCGGTCTTGGCCGTCCACAGTGACTTGATCATCTAGGCATTCCTCATATTCGGGGCATCTCAGCTCAGGGAGAGCAGGCTGTTGGCGCGCTGGGCGTTCTCGTCGGCGGTGCTGATGACCTTGGTCTGCATCTCGTAGCGCCGTGCCACGTCGATCATCGACACCATGGCGTCCACGGCGCCGACGTTGCTGCCCTCCAGGGCGCCGCTGACGACCCGGGCCTGATCATCGGCGGGCAGGGCCGCCGGGGCGTCCTCGCCCTCGGGTGGGGCCCGAAAGAGCCCGTCGTCGCCACGGCTCACGCCCGCCTCACCCGGCGTGACCAGCTTGAGGCGGCCCACGGCGACCAGGGCATCGGCGCCCTGGCCCTGGGCAATGGCGCTCAGGGTGCCGTCGCTGCCCACCGAGACTTGGGCACCCAACGGCACCTGGATGGGGCCGCCCTCGCCGATCACCGGGCGGCCGACACTGGTCACCAGGCCGTCACTGTCCACCTGGAGATCGCCGCGTCGGGTATAGGCCTCGGTGCCGTCCGCCGCCTGGACGGCGAGCCAGGCATCGCCCTCCAGCGCCACGTCCAGCGCCCGGCCGGTGCGATTCATGGGGCCGGGCGCGAAGTCCGCCCCCGGCGTCGAGGCGGCCACCGAGACCCGCGTGGGCAGGGCACCGTCGCCCTGCACCGGCACGGCGCGCATGGCGTGCAGCTGGGCGCGAAAGCCGACGGTATCCACGTTGGAGAGGTTGTGGCTGACCACCGACTGCTGCTCCATGCTCTGCCGGGCGCCGCTCATGGCGGTGTAGAGGATGCGATCCATGGCTCGACTCCCGCCTTAACGACTCAGGTTGATCGAGGCCTGCAGGACCTCGTCCTGGGTCTTGATGGTCTGGGAGTTGGCCTGATAGGCGCGCTGGGTGACGATCATGTCCACCAGCTGCTTGGCCAGATCCACGTTGGAGGTCTCGATGGCCTGGGACTCGATGGTGCCCAGCAGGCCGGTGCCGGCGACGCCCACTAATTCCTGGCCGGAACCCTCAGTGGACGCCCAAGCGTTTCCGCCTACCGCCTTGAGCCCCTCCGGGTTGCGGAAGTTGGCCAGCACGATCTGACCGGCCGCCACCGACTGCTCGTTGGTGTAGTTGCGCATCACGGTACCGTCATTTTCGATCGTGATACCCACCAAGGTTCCCGAGGTATAACCGTCCTGAGTCAGAGAGTTATTGGTAGAATCATTGGAAAACTGAGTGGTACCGTCTAAGACGGCATTAAACGCAAAAGGTTGATTGGCACCACCGTCGACGGGAAAGGTAACTGTAGAGACTGCGTTAGAAACATCAGGATCTTGAATATTGGCGTCGACATAAGCATTGGCCAGACCATAACCACCAGCGCCACCTGGTGCGGTCGTATCTCCCTCAGTCAACGTCGAATCGGTGCCAAGATTCAGGGTGAAGCCGGCTTTTATTATACCGGCTACGTCACCGTCGTCACGAGTATTCGGATTGCTAGTCAGGTCCGAATCGAGCTCGCTATAGGTGGCCAGCTGGCCGTTGCCATTGAACTTTACCCAATAGCTATTCTGAAGATCCGATGCAGCTCCTGCTACTCCAGTGAAAGACAGCTTGCCATCAACGGCGGTCGTCACTTGCCACTGATTGTCACCAACTTTTTCAAAGTATTTCGTTACGCTTCGCTTATTACCCAAGGAGTCATAGACTTGATAGCTGTTGGAGTAATGATAGTCCAATTCAACCGTTGTAGGATTGCCATCGGCATCATATGCCCCGGCGTTATCAACAGTTATCAGATCACCATTAGCATCCACGGCCTGTAGCTCGATGGAGCTTTTCTTAGCAGGGTCGTTAGGATCGATACTGGCATCCAGATTATAAGAGGCGTCTACTCTCTGTGTGGCCGAGGCCGGCATATCGACCGATGGGACGTTGATGGCCTGAGGCTGTCCACCAGGAACGATCTCGGAGAAAGGGTCGTTGGGGTCGCTGAGGCCATAGCCCATGATCCGCGCGCCCTGAGCGTTTTCCAGGAAGCCGTCAGGTGTCATAGTCAGCTGACCGTTGCGAGAGTAGACGACCTCACCCTCGTTCTGGAAGCGATAGAAGCCCTGGCCGCTGATTGCAAGATCGAGCTCGCGGCCGGTCGTCTCGATGTTACCGGCGCCGAAGTCCTGCACTATCGCCGACACCTTGGTGCCCAGGCCCTTGGAGCCGGCGAAGACGCTCGCGAACTGCGCGCCGGAACTCTTGTAGCCCACGGTCTGGGAGTTGGCGATGTTGTTGCCCAACACGTCGAGGTTGGAGGAGGCGGCATTCAGGCCGCTGAGCGCTTGTGAGAAACCCATGTCACTGTCCCTGCGTTAGCTGAGTATCGAACGGAAAACGGCTCGTGATCGAGCGGCCCGCCATCAAAGGATCTGCTTGATATCCGAGAGCCCGACCCGGCCGTAGACGGCGCCCAGATCGAGCTGCACCTGCCCGCCGTCGGTCGGCGGCGTGACGCTGCCGACCACGGCGTAGTTGAGGGTCTCGATCGGCACCGCCTCGTCCCCGCGAGTCGCCTCGACGCTGACGCGATAGGCACCGTCGGCGGCGGTCTGGCCGTCGCTGGTCTGGCCGTCCCAGCTGAAGGACTCCACCCCGGCCTTCGCCGAGCCCATGTCGTAGCGATTCACCACCTGGCCGGACTGGTTGGTGATGGTGACGATGACGCTATCGGCGGGCTGGTTCAGCTCGATGCCGAAGGGGGTCGTGGTCACCTTGGCGTCCTCACTCTCGGCCGCCTCCCCCTGGCTCAGAAGCACGCGGTCGCCGGGCACCAGCACGCCCTTGCCGATCAGCCCGGTGGCCTGGAGGGTCTGGCCGGCGTCGATCTGTCCGGTGATCGCCGCCATCGACTCGTTGAGCTTCTCGATGCCGCTGACGGTGTTGATCTGCGCCAGCTGAGCCGTCATGTCCTCGTTTTTCATCGGACTCAGCGGATCCTGGTTCTGCAGCTGCGTCACCAGCATGGTCATGAAGTTGTTGCGCAGCTCGTCCGACTGCTTGGCACTCAGGCTCGCACCGCCCGCCGCGCCGCCGTTCATGGCGTTGATCACGCCGCTATCGATGGAAGTCGCCATCTGCTTATCCCTCGCCCAGGGTCAGTGTCTTGAGCATCAACTGCTTGTTGGTGTTCATCACCTCGACGTTGGCCTCGTAAGAGCGCGAGGCGGAGATCATGTTGACCATCTCGCCCACCGGGTCGACGTTGGGCATGGTCACATAGCCCGCGTCGTCGGCCAGGGGATGCCCGGGGCGATACTCCTGGCGCATGGGCGAGGGGTCCTCCACCACTTCGCGCACGCCGACGCCGCCGATGCCGTCGCGCGACTGGGCGCGCGTCTCGAACATCACCTGCTTGGCCCGATAGGCCTCGCCGTCAGGCCCCGCGACGCTGTCCGCGTTGGCCAGGTTGCTGGCGGTGACGTTCATGCGCTGTGACTGGGCACTCATGGCCGAGCCGGAGATATCGAAGATGGAGAACATCGACATACGGTCACTCCTGGATTATTCGGGCTGCATGGCCTTCTTGAGGCCCTGGATACGGCTGTTGAGCATCGTCAGCGCCGCCTGGTAGCGCACCGAGTTGTCGGCGAACTGGGTGCGCTCGCGGTCCATGTCTACGGTGTTGCCATCGAGGCTCGGCTGGGCAGGCACCCGATAGAGCAGATCGCGAGAGCTCGACATCGCCCCCTGGCTCTCGAGGTGGCGCGAGGAGGTCCGCGACAGCGCCAGGCCGTCGCTCCCGCCCTGCTGCACGGCCTTGTTGAGCTCGCTGGCGAAGTCCATGTCGCGGGCCTTGTAGCCTGGCGTATCCGCGTTGGCGATATTGCTGGCCAGCACCTTCTGGCGCTCCTGGCGCAGCCCCAGGGCCTGCTGGTGGAAGTTCAAAGAGGCTTCGAGCCGATCGATCATCTCGGCGCTCCCCGCAAAAGGTATGAGTCGACGGTGGAGAATAGCCAAGCTCCTGTCATGACAAAGGCTCGAACAGCCGGCATTCGGATAGCCAATTCACGTATTCCGTCGGGAGAACGACCGCTAGAATCGTGACATACGCTCCCGTCATGGCCTCGACATGCTCCGCCACCACCCATCGCCTCGCCTTACGAGACATGCCGCCTGCCTGCTGGCGGCAATTTTGCTGCCGGCAGGACCGAGCCACGCCGACGAGGACGCCATGCTGGCGAAGGTGCACGACTTCCTTCTAGAGCGCGCCTCGGGAGCGGGCGACGAAATCAGCATCGAGGTGCATCCACCAAGGGCTGCCCTACCCGCCTGCCCTAGGCCAGACATCTCCCTACCGCGCGCCGCCGACAGGCCGGTCGGGCGCGTCTCGGTGGGCGTACGCTGCGGCAACGACAACCAGACTCGCTACCTGCAGGCCGAGATCCATGTCACCGGGCACTATGTGGAACTGGCGCGGGACGTGCGTGCCGGCGATATCATCCGCCCGGAGGACCTGACCGAGGTCACTGGCCGCCTGGATCGCCTGCCCCGCCAGGCCTTGCTTGATCCCGACCGGGCGATCGGCCAGCAGGCCACCCGCCATCTGGCGGCCGGTGTAACGCTGCAGCGTCACCACCTGCGCGCTCGCCCGCTGGTCAGGCGGGGACAGCAGGTGGTGATCGAGGCGCGCGGGGCAGGCTTTCGCGTGACGAGAAGCGCCGAGGCGCTGGAGCCGGGCGGCCGAAACGAACGGATACGTGTACGCCTGGCCGATCGCGAAATCCTCGAGGCGAGGGTCGTGGGGGAGGGGCGCACGAGCGTGGACTTTTAAACGGCTTGACCGCACACTCGCCGCCGCACCAGCGCTGCAAGGCGATACGCCGCGCTAAAGTTAGCGGATCGACGGCCGATACCCTTCATCAACACATCGGTCACGAGGCCATCACCGTGAAAATTGACAACCTCCATCCCCTGCCGCGTCCCGGCCAGGCGGAGCCCCGCGACGAGAGCCGCAAGGCTCAGGGCGCCGACCGCACCCCTCGACAGGACGCCGGCCCGTCGGCCACGACCCGCCTGAGCCAGGGCGCAACGGATGCCAGTCAGGACATCGACACCGCGCGCGTAGAAGAACTTCGCGAGGCCATTCGCGAGGGCAAACTGGACGTGCGGGCCGAGCGCATCGCCGACGGCCTGATCGCCAGCGTCCAGGACCTGCTGAACGGCGAGGAGCGAGGCTGATGAGCCTGCACCGCCTTCTCGAAGAGCAGCAGTCTCGGCTCGAGACGCTGACACGCCACCTCAATCACGAGCAGGAGCAGCTGCTGAACGGCACGATCGACGGCGCACGGCTCGAGGAGATCGCGCAGGAGAAGGCACGGCTGCTGCAACGCCTCGAAGAGACCGAGACGAGCCGGGCGAGGGTGCAACGCAAGCTTGGCTACTCCGATGACGCCAGCGGCGCACACCGAGCGGCCGAAGAGGCAGGCTGCCTCGAGCAGTGGCAGGCCACTCTCGACATGGCGGCAGACGTCGCACGCCTGAACGAGCGCAATGGCCGCCTGATCGGCCTGCGCATGACGCATAACCAGCAGATGCTGAACTACATTCATCACATTGCCGAAAAATCCGTGTACGCCCCCGATGGACGCACGACCACCGGACAGCGCCGGCTGAACACCTCGGCCTGACGACCGCCCCTCGACGGCAAGCCGCACCTCACAACGCCAACCCGCTCAGCCGCCGTTTCTCTTTCGTCACGTCAAGGTTCCAGACGTTCCCGCGAGTCGAAACCGCCCCCCAGCCGCTCGACCAGTGCCTCGGCCGTCATCGGCGCGCCAAGCAGATTTCCCTGCACCTGATCGATTCCCTTGCGGCTAGCCGCTGCCAGTTCGTCGTCCGTCTCCACTCCCACCATGATGCTGCCCAGCTGCAGCGCCTTCAGACATTGGGACAGCGCGCTGATCGCCTGACGCGCGAACGGACTACTGTCCATCAGGCCATGCACCAGCTCACGCCCGATCTTCCCCTGAGAGATCGGCAGCATCGCCAGGCGTATGAGATCCACGGGGGCACTGCCCAGGTTATCGACTACCAGCCTTACGCCCATGCGGGAGAGGCGGCGCAACAGCAAACTGTGCGTATCGGCCTGGCGGGAGAGCACTCTTCCGTCGATCTCCAGCACCAGCCAGTCGAGTTCACTGCAGCGCTGACGCAGAAAGCGATCCAGGGGACGCCCATCGAAGACGCTCTGCTCGAGCAGGCTGGCATCGAGATTGACCGCTATCGTCAGGCCTGACAGCGGCGCGCCGACTGCCTGCCAACGCTGGTGCTGAGTGACGACCTGCTCGATGACCCAGCGATCGAGCCTGACCATCTGCCCCATCTCGGCCACCATCGGCAGGAACTCATCGGGCGACACCATTCCCCGCCGGGGATCTCGCCACCGCACCAGGGCCTCGACACCGACGCAGCCGCCGGTCGCCAGGTCGAACTGGGGCTGATAAGCCACGGCGAAGTGGCGATCGGGACTGAGCAAGGCCTCCTGAAGGCGAAGCCTCAGCGCCATTCGCTGCGACAGCACTTTCTTCAGGCGCCGATCGAAGAAGGCATGTCCGGCCGGGTGGGCCTGATCCAATGCCTGGCCGGCACGATCCATCAACTGCTCGGAGGAGCTGCCGTCGTCTGGATAGAGGGCGATACCGATGGACAGCGTCAGCAGCAGCGGCGGGCGCCCGAGAGTGAAGGGCGCCTCCATGGCCTCGAGACAGCGCAGCGCGGCAGCCTGCAGACTCTCCGGAGAGACCGGATGCTCAATCAGCACCGCCCAGCGATCGCCGCCCAGGTAGGCGACGCTGTCCTCGCCGCGCAGGATACCCGTCAGCCGACGGCTGATCTGGGCCAACAGGGTCTGCATGATCGTCTCGCCACAGGAGCGACGCACCTCATTGGCACGGTTCAACCGGACCAGCATCACGGCCAACTGCTGATCATGACGATCTGCGCGCCTCATGGCATGGCGCAAGCGATCCTCGAAGACCCATTGACTGGCCAGGCCGGTATGCGGATCCGAGAAGGGCGGCACCTCATCGACCTGCCCCTCCTGGAGGTCCACGAATGCCAGCAGCTTGGCCACGCCCGCCGGAGCGCCTTCCGGGATCGTTTCGGCCATCAGCACCATCCTCGACGCATCGAGCCGCTCGCTTGCCAACCAGACGCTCTGCCAGCGATGGCCAGCGGCGAATACCGCATCTTCGTGCTGCGCCGGTGACCAGGAGACCAGGCGCACGATGTCTGTCAGGCGCTTGCCGACGAGGTCACCCTCACTCGTACCGAGCAACTCCAGCAGCCCCGTGCTGGCCCACAGCACCTGGTCCTGAACGTCGAGCATGACCAGGGCCAACGGCACGTGTTCGCTGAGCAGTCGAAACAGCAGGGCCGGCTGCTGCATAGACGTGACGCCCCCCGCTGCCCTCTTCCCGGCGGGCGATTGCGGCGGTGATCCGCCATCGTCGTTGGACATGGGCAACTCCCGATAGTGATGGGCCCCTATGGACAGCTGGGCGATGGATAGCTGGGCGATGGATAGTGCTGATCTGCCGCCGAAACCATGAGCAAAGCAACCTCTCGGCCGGAGGCCGGGGCTTTGCGCCCTGCCGACAGCGCCCCTGGCCCAACTCAGGTCGGCATCATATCGCGCCGCCACTTCAAAATAGACATGAAAGACCTAGCTGGGGACTCAGGCTATCGGCCGTCGCCCCCCGGACTTGAGGCATCTGGCAACATCCATCTCAAGACGACCGCCGTTCGGCCGATAGCACGAACAGGAAAAATCGACGAGCAAGAGGACAGGATGGTTCAGCAAGAGGATGGCTACACCCGTGTGGAGAGTCCCGCGGAGATCGAGACGCTACTGGAGACGCTGATCGAGCCCGGTGGCGCATCGCTGCAGATGGACGCCCCGGGCAGCAAGCCGCTTCCGGTGCTGGTCGCGGAGCAGCGACCCGATGCCGGCCTCCTGACGCTGGACATCAGCGCCATCCGCGAGATCGCCGGCGAGCTGAAGCGCGGCCAGGCATTTCGCCTGCTGGGCCAGGCCCAGGGCAAGATGTTGCGCACCCCGATGCTGACCATGCAGGCGTGCCACGAGGCGGAGGGACGCCTGATCGGCACCTGCTCCTTCCCCTACCATCTCGAGGTGCTGCAGCGCCGCGCCTCCTTTCGCGCCCGGCTGCGCCTGGGCATGGAGGTCGGGGCGATCCTGCGTGACGGACAGGGCGGCTCGGTTCAGGGAGACCTGAAGGACCTCTCGCTGGAAGGCTGTCAACTGGAGCTGGACCTCTCCGCAGGCGCCGTCCTGGCCGACACCAGCCAGCCGCTGGAGGTGGAACTGTGCTTTCCCAACGACACCCGCTTCTCGGTACGCGCCTCGCCGCGCCATCACGTCGTGGATACCGAACGCCAGGTAATCCTGGCCGGATTTCGCTTCGCCAACCCCAGCAGCGGGCAGGAGCGTCAGCTCTGGTTCTTCGTGCGCGAAATCGAACGCGAGTCCGCACGCTATGCCGAGGGCAGCGAGGCGTCACGCCTGCCGTCCCTGCTCTTCCAGACCCAGGCCTCGTCGCCGCCCACGGTGGGACGGCGCAACACCCTGGAGTATGCCACCCCCATGGCCAAGCGGCTGGCGCGCATCGCCGGCTACCTGGACGCCCAGCTCCTCGAGATGCAGCAGGGCGGTGAGGTCGATTCGATACAGCTCTCGCGCCATGCCGATCGCCTGATGCGGCTCCACGACGAGGATCGTGACGGCCTGCTCTTCGCCACCCGCTGCCTTCTGCACGAGCCCCGGCTGGTTCGCCACAGCCTCGCCGTAAGCGTCTTCCTGCTGGACCTGGCCGGTCAGCCGCCCATCCCCCGCGAGCTGAGCAAGGCCATGGTGGCCAGCGCCATGGTGCACGACCTGGGCAAGGCCCAATGGCCGGCCGAACTGTGGCAGGTGTGCCACCCCGACGAGGAGCAGCGGCGCCAGATGCACGGCCACGTGGAGGCCCTGATGCGCCGCATGGGGCGCTGCCACTGGCTCTCCGCCAACATCCTCGAATCGGTGGCGCACAACGTCAACGAGCGCCTGGACGGCAGCGGCTATCCCCGCGGCCTGACCGCCGATCGCCTGCACGAGCTGGCACGCGCCGCGGCGGTGGTGGACGCCGTCGACGCCATGCGCCGCGAGCGTCCGGATCGGCCCGCCTGGCGAACCGCGGCCATCTATCGGCACCTGCTGAATCACTCAGAACAGTTCGACCCACGCTGGGTGAAGCGCTATATCCAGCGCTTCGGCCTCTATCCGATCGGCTCCCTGATCCGCTTCGACAGCGGCCAGCTGGCCTGGGTCCAGTCTCTCGATGCCCAGGGACATCCCGACCAGGTCCAGCTGACCGACGCTGCCGAACCTCCCGGGCCGGAACTCGGCGAGGTGCATCGCGGCACCGCCGCCCAACGGCTCGGCGGTATTCAGGAGGAACTGCCCGTTTCGCGCTAAAGTCGTGGCCCAGCGGGCCGATAATCAGAAATGACACGGCTGGCAGGCGCTGTTCACGGCAACACGGGGCGTGCGGCTTGTCAGACTATCCGCAGAAGGGGAAGCATCATGCAGACCGTTTCAGCATGGAACACGGCGTGATGCTCCCACCCCCGGCCATCGATCGAGGCCTTAACGACAGGAGCATGCAACCCATGAGCGCCATGCGAGGAGCCGCCGCCTATGGGCGCGGAGCCAGTGCCTATGCCAAGGTCGGCGTCGAAAGCGCCGTGATGTCCGCGACCCCCCATCAGCTGATCGTGATGCTGTTCGACGGCGCCCAGGCATCCATCCGCACCGCCCGCATCCATCTCGAGGATGGCAACGTCGCCGAGAAGGGCAAGGCGATCTCCAAGGCGCTGGATATCGTCAATAACGGCCTGATGGCCGCCCTGGACGCCGAACGTGGCGGCGAGATCGCCGAACGCCTCGCCTCCCTCTACGACTACGTGGTCCGTCTGCTGGTGTCGGCCAATCGGCATAACGATGTCGAGAGCCTGAACCAGGCGGAGGCGCTGCTGAACGACATCGCCTCCGCCTGGCGGGAGATCGGCGGCCGGGCATCGGGGGAGTGATGATGGAACACGACGCAGAGCCCACCTGCCAGCAGGCCCTGGTCGAGCACTACGAAGCGCTTCGCTCGCGCACCCGTCGAATGCTGAGTGCGGCCCGCGACGCCGACTGGACGGCCTTGGTCGATCAGGAGAGCAGCTATCTCGTGCAGGTGGAGCAGCTGACGACTCTCGAGGGCGGACACCGGCTGGATGCCGAGCATCGCGCCCGCAAGGCGACACTGCTCGAGGAGATCCTGGAGAACGATCTCGAGATCCGCGCCCGCCTGATCGAGCGACGCGACGAGCTGGGCGAGCTGATCGGCGCCGCACAGCGGCAGCGCAAGCTGCGACACGCCTATGATATCAGCGAGCCGGGCCACGGAAGCCGCGCGCCGTGAGCGGCATCACCCCGCTGCTGGATACCCTGTTGCACCAGGTGCTGGGCAAGCGTGTCGACACCCACCCCCCCCAGGACCTGAACCAACCGGTCAAGCCGACCTCGCCCGCCGAGGCGCCCAAGGCCCTGCACAGCGACTCGCGGCTCGATGCACGGAACCAATCCGCCCCACTGCCGGGCCTGGGCCGCACCCAGGGAGCCACGTCGGAAAGCGCTACCCGGCCGCTTTCGGACGCGGGCCAATCGCCCGCCTCGACCCAGACCCACTTCAGCCGTTCGGCTCTCACCATTGCCGATCTGCTGATGCGTTTTCCCGCCCCACCCTCTTCCGTGCGGCCGCCGACGCCACTGATGATGCCAGGGCAGGCGCCTGATCCGGCCAACGTCGCCGTCCGCCTGGAAGACAGCATCCGCCATAGCGGACTCTTCTACGAGTCGCACCTGGCCCGCTGGTTCAAGGGGGAGATGCCTCGTCAGCAGCTCGAGCGGGAGCCCCAGATGTGGCGCGCCCTGCAGTTCACCCTCTCAGGCACCCGGCAGGGCGACGCCGCTCCGAGCGGGCCGGCCGGCCCTCGCGACCTGCCCTTTCTTCCGGGCGTCCCCCTGCCCCGCGGGGCACGCTCCGCGCCGCTCGCCCTGCCGGCCTTCGCTCCGCCCGCCTCGGCCTCCTTGCAGCACCCGACCAACGCCATGAGCCCATCTCCCGCGGCGGCACCTGCCAGCCCGACGCCATCGGTCGCCGGCACCGAGCAGGGCGGCAGCGCCGCCGCGCGTGAGTCGCTGACCGAAGCGCTCCCGCGCCCCCCTGCTAACGCACCGGTGCACGAGAGCCTGCAGGGTATCGTGCGCCACCAGCTCGAGATGCTGGTGACGCCGACCCTGCGCTGGGAGGGCGACGTCTGGAGCGGGCTGTTCATGGCGCTGATGGTTCCGCTGCCACCGGGACACCAGGAGCGCCCGGGGAGCGAGGAGAGCGAATCGCAGCGCCGGGACGGCGAACAGCGCGGCTGGCGCTCGGAAATCGACCTGGAGATTACCGGCCTGGGCCGCCTGAAAGCCTCGCTGTGGATGGAGGCCGACCGCATGGAGATCGATCTGCGCCTGGCGCAGGAGTCAACCAGACAGCGGCTCGAGAGCGGTCTCGACCATCTGCGATCCCGACTGGCCGGGCACGGCTTCGAGACGATCCAGATCGACCTCGGCCGACTCGATGAGGGACCAACACCATGAGCGGCAAGGATCCCGAGGGCCGTCGTCAGGCGGTGGCCCTGGCCTATCAGGACGCAAATGACGCGCCACGTGTCGTAGCGCAAGGCTATGGCGAGCTGGCCGAACGTATCATTGCGGAGGCGAGACGCCAGGGCGTTCACGTCCACGATGCGCCGGAGCTGGTCGGCCTGCTGATGCAGCTGAACCTGGATGAGGCAATCCCGCCACGGCTCTACGAGGTGATCGCGGAACTGCTCGTCTGGGTATACGAGCTGGCCCCGGAGGAATCGAAGCCCCCTCACCTAGCGTGATAGGCCACCGCTATGGGTATCATAGCGATAGTCTGTGTAAACATTTGTAAAAACCTAATTTTTATTTAATTCATGACCTACAGTCAGAGAAGCATGATTTTTCTCATCTTTTTTATTAGACACTGCCAATAACCCCGATCGGCTAGCGAGTGATCACCATCGCGTACGATTGCATCTGCTTCCCAACCGCTGACAATACGGTCGTCCGGATATGCTGGTCGGCGACGTCAAGATAGACGTTGAAACAACGGTCATCTCACCGCCCAGGACCGATACGTCCATACCATAACGGTTGGGAGTCGACAGGGAGTCATGCAGATCAACAGCCTCATCGACGAGATTCACGAGATGAATCTCGCCTATCTCCTGCTCGCTCAGCGCCTGATCAACGAAGATCGCGTCACGGCCAAGTTTCGCCTCAAGATCGACGACGAGATGGCCGACCTCCTGCAGGAGCTCAATGCGCGCCAGCTGACTCGACTATCGCGCGTCAATCAGTTGCTGTGTCACTTCGGTCATGACAGCGCCGAACAGCTGCGCCAGCTGACTCACAATCCTCGTGAGCAGGGCCTGACCCAGTTTCATGCCTCGCTGTTGATGGCATCTCGATCGGCGGCCTCGACCGCCACGGAGCAATAAGGGATGTCCAGCAAGAGTCTTCTCGCGGAAATGCACCAGGTCCAGCTGGCGATCGACCTGATCGAACTCGGCGCACGCCTGCAGGTGCTGGAGACCGAGACCGACTTGAGTCGTGCACGCCTGATTCGCCTGTTCAAGGAAATCCGCGGCATGTCGCCGCCCAAGGGCATGCTGCCCTTCTCCACGGACTGGTTCATCACCTGGATGCCGAACATCCACTCCTCGCTGTTCTACAGCATCTTCCTGCGCCTGCAGGAGGATCAGGACTGCGAACGGATGGAGGCCTTCATCAAAGCCTATCGGCTCTATGCCGAACAGGTGGAGATCGATGGCGCCGAGACCGTGCTGGGCCTGACCCGCGCCTGGACCCTGGTGCGTTTCTTCGAGAGCGACCTGCTGCAGCTTTCGGAATGTACCCGCTGTGCCGGCCACTTCGTGGCGCATGCCCACAGCCCGACTCACGACTATGTCTGCGGTATCTGTCAGCCCCCCTCGCGCGCCGGCAAGACTCGCAAGCGTCAGCAGAGCTTGGCGGAACAGAACGCTACCAGCGCTTCATCAGCCGCCCTCGGCCATCGCCGGGCCTGACCCTACCCGCCCTCAGGCCCCATAGCGCAGGCCCGCGACACCCTGGTGCTTTTCGACGACAAGTTTCGTCGCCTCCCTCAAGTCTCGCCCGAGACCGCCGATATCCGACAGAGATCGTCATTCATCGCCACGCTAGGGATACCGGCCGTGCTGATACCCATTGGATACCTAGTCGTACTCTCATCCGTGTTCGGGGGCTTCGTCCTGGCGGGTGGCCACCTGGGGCCGCTCTTCCAGCCGACGGAGTTCCTGATGATCGGCGGCGCCGGCATCGGCGCTTTCATCGCCGCCAACAACGGCAAGGCCATCAAGGCGACCTTTCGCATCTTCGGTCGGCTGCGCCGCTCCAACCAGTACGACAAGTCGCTCTACATGGATCTGCTGGCCCTGCAGTACAAGATGCTCGCGAAGATTCGCCGTGACGGCATGCTCGGCATCGAGCGCGACATCGATAATCCCAAGGAAAGTGTCCTGTTCAACGAGCACCCGCGCGTGCTCGCCGACCCGCTGATCATGGCCTTCCTCACCGACTATATGCGCCTGATGGTGAGCGGCAGCATGGACCCCATGGAGCTCGACGAGCTGATGCTCCATGAGATCGAAGCCTTCGAACAGGAGGCGCATATCCCCGCCGATGCCATCGCCAAGGTAGGGGATGCCATGCCGGCCTTCGGCATCGTGGCCGCGGTGATGGGGGTGGTAAAGGCACTGAGCGTGGCCGATGCCGCGCCGGATGAGATGGGACGGATGATCGCCCACGCCCTGGTCGGCACCTTTCTCGGCATCCTGGCCGGCTACGGCTTCATCAACCCCCTGGCGAGCCGGGTCGAGCGGCAGACGAAAGAGGTGGAGAAGATCCTCCAGTGCATGCGGGTCACCCTGCTGGCCAGCCTGCACGGCTATGCCCCCCAGCTCGCCGTGGAGTTCGGACGTAAGGCGCTGCACACCGAGGAGCGTCCCGGCTTCAGCGAACTGGAAGAGTACGTCCGCAACGCCAAGGCAGGTGAAGGCGGCGCATGACCCCGAATCGCAGACCCATCATCATCCGCCGCAAGAAGGTCGTCCACCGACACCACGGCGGCAGCTGGAAGATCGCCCTGGCGGACTTCATGACCGCCCTGATGGCGCTTTTCCTGGTCATGTGGATTCTCTCGCAATCCGACCAGCAGCAGCGCGAGGCCGTCTCCGAATACTTTCGCACCCCCCTGCTGACCGCCATCACCGGCGGTGACGGCGCGGCACAAAGCGCCAACGTGATCCCCGGCGGCGGTCCCGACCCGGTGCATTCGGACGGCGAACGCGCGCGCATCGACCTGCGCACCCAGACGCGTCCCAGCGATCAACAGCGCCGCGCCTTTCGCGACCTGCAGCAGCGCATCGAGAGCGCCATCGACGCGGATCCGGACCTGCGCCAGCTGCAGAAACAGCTGCGCTTCGACATGACCCCCGAGGGCCTGCGCATCCAGCTGCTCGACACCGAGCAGCGCCCGATGTTCGAACTGGGCAGTGCCCGGGTCGCGTCCTACATGCGAAATCTGCTGCGCACCATGGCGCCTCTGCTCAACGAGCTGCCCAACGATCTCAGCATCAGCGGCCACACCGACAGCCTGGCCTACCTCAACGGCTACCGCGGCTACAGCAACTGGGAGCTCTCGAGCGACCGCGCCAACGCCTCACGTCGCGAATTGGTGGCCGGGGGGCTGAATCCGGCCAAGCTGCTTCGGGTCTCGGGATTCGCCGACCGGGTCGTGATGCTTGGCACCGACGCCAGCGACCCCGTCAACCGACGCATCGAGCTGCTGGTGCTGTTCCGGGCAGTCGCCGAGCGCATCCGTTCGCCGAGCGTGCTCAACGGGGCCGGCACACCGTCGACGATCGGCCGTCAGCCAAGCGGCAGCGGCAGTGACGAGGCGCCTCTGGAACGATTCAACCACAGCCTGCAAGAGGCACTCGGTAACGAACAACCACGGCCCTGAGGGGCGACAACCATTCCTGGGTGGGGAAACGCGCATGGATATCACCGATTTCTATGAAACCTTCTTCGAGGAGGCCGAGGAGCTGCTCGCCGACATGGAGCGCCACCTGCTCGAGATCGACCTCGAGGCGCCGGATGCCGAGCAGCTCAACGCGATCTTCCGGGCCGCGCATTCGATCAAGGGGGGCGCCGGCACCTTCGGCTTCGACGTGCTGCAAAAGACCACGCACCTCTTCGAGAACCTGCTCGATCACACGCGCCGCGGGGAACTGACGCTCCGCCGGGACATCGTCGATACCTTTCTGGAAACCAAGGACATGCTGCACGACCAGCTGGACGCCTATCGCAACGAGGAAGCGCCCGATCAGGAGGCCTTCACTCGGATCTGCCAGACCCTGCAGCAGCTGGCCCGCGAGGAGATCGGCCAGGAGCTCGAGGCGCCCAGCGGTACGCCGGGCGTCGCCGACGCGGCCCCCGCGGCCCCGGCCGAGCCGGCGCCGACGCCGACGCCGGACAGCACGCCCGCGGACAGCCAAGCCACCGAGCCCGCGGGCGGCGAACAGGCGCTGACCGTGGCGCTGCTGAACGTCGGCGAGAAGGATCGCGATCTGCTGGTAGAGGAGCTGGGCCAGCTCGGTACGGTGCAGGACCAGCGCGGCGACGAGGCCCGTTACGAGGTCACGCTGCTGACCGCCATCGGCGGCGAGGACATCGAGGCGGTAATGTGCTTCATCGTCGAGCCCGAGCAGCTGCAGATCCAGCCCGCCGCGGCGGCGCCGGCCGCTCCGAGCGCCTCATCGACGACGCCGCCGCAAGCCGCCGAGGCCGTCGCCGCCTCATCAGCAAGCGACGCGGCGGGCTCCCCCGACGCCAAGAAGGCGGAGGCCAAGCAGGAAGAGAGCAAGAAAGAAGAGAGCAAGCAGGCGGGCGGCAAGCCCAAGGCGAAGAAGGCCAAGTCGGGCGGCGAGTCCAGCTCGATCCGGGTCTCGGTGGACAAGGTCGACCAGATCATCAACCTGGTGGGCGAGCTGATCATCACCCAGTCGATGCTCGACCAGACCGTCAGCGAGCTCGACGGCATCACCCACGGCGGCCTGCTCAACGGCATGAGCCTGCTGCAGCGCAATGCCCGGGACCTCCAGGAGGCAGTCATGTCGGTGCGCATGGTGCCCATGGACTACGTCTTCAGCCGCTACCCGCGCCTGGTGCGCGACCTGGCCGGCAAGCTCGACAAGGACGTCGAGCTGGTCGCCGAGGGCGAATCCACTGAACTCGACAAGAGCCTCACCGAGCGCATCATCGACCCGCTCACCCACCTGGTGCGCAACAGCCTGGATCACGGCATCGAGGACCCGGACACCCGTGAGGCGGCCGGCAAGCCGCGCACCGGGCGCCTGACCCTCTCGGCCCAGCACCAGGGCGGCAACATCCTCATCGAGGTGATCGACGACGGCGCCGGCCTGGATCGCGACAGGCTGCTCGCCAAGGCCCGCGAAAGCGGCCTGTCGGTCTCCGATACCATGAGCGACGACGACGTGTGGCAGCTGATCTTCGCCCCCGGCTTCTCCACCGCCAAGGAGGTCAGCGACGTCTCCGGGCGCGGCGTGGGCATGGACGTGGTCAAGCGCAACATCCAGGGCATGGGCGGCCATGTCGAGATCATGTCCCGAAAGGGCCAGGGCACCACCACGCGCATCGTGCTGCCGCTGACCCTGGCGATCCTCGACGGCATGTCGATCAAGGTCGGCAAGGAAGTCTTCATCCTGCCGCTCTCCACCGTGCTCGAGTCCCTGCAGCCCTCCCGCGATGACCTCTACGCCATGGCCGGCGACGACGTGGTGCTCAAGGTCCGCGACGAGTACCTGCCCGTGGTGGCCGTGCATTCGGCGCTGGACGTGGAGGGCGCCAAGACCGAGCTCAACGAGACCATCGCGGTGATCGTTCAGGGCGAGGGGCGCCGCTATGCCCTGCTGGTGGACGACCTGATCGGTCAGCAGCAGGTGGTCGTGAAGAACCTCGAGACCAACTATCGCAAGGTGCCGGGCGTCTCGGCGGCGACCATCCTGGGCGACGGCAGCGTGGCGCTGATCCTGGATATCGCCGACCTGCATCGCCTGAACCGGGCCAAGAAGGAGGCGCGACGCACGCAGCGCGCCACCACCGATCACTCAATGCTGTTCCGCAAGGAGGGAGAACCATCATGACCAGCCTGACACGCAACGCCGACCACGCAGCATCCGAGGCCCACAACCGCGAATTCCTGGTGTTCTCGCTGGGCGAGGAAGAGTACGCCATCGACATCCTCAAGGTGCAGGAGATCCGCGGCTACGAGAACGTCACGCGCATCGCCAACGCTCCAGAGTTCATCAAGGGCGTGACCAACCTGCGCGGCATCATCGTGCCGATCGTCGATCTGCGCATCAAGTTCCACCTCGACACCGTCGAGTACGGCGGCCAGACCGTGGTGATCGTGGTCAACGTCGGCGAGCGGGTGGTGGGCATCGTGGTGGATGGCGTCTCGGACGTCATGACCCTCACCCCCGAGCAGATCAAGCCGGCCCCGGAGTTCGGCGTGACCCTCTCATCCGACTTCCTGAGCGGCCTGGGCAGTCTCGAGGATCGCATGCTGGTGCTGGTCGACATCGACAAGCTGCTGACCAGCGAGGAGATGGCCCTGGTCGAATCCGTCGGCGAGTGAGGCTCGTCCGGCTCACCCACTCATGACTCGATGACCTAAAGACCCACGAGGGAACGGCACAATGCGGCAACTGACAACAACACAAAAGCTGTGGGGATCACTCGGACTCATCTGGCTGGCCATGCTGCTCATGGTGGGCTGGAGCGCCTGGGAGACCCGCCAGACCATGCTCGAGGAGCGCCGCGCGGCACTCGAGGTCTATATCGACCTGGCGATGTCGACCCTCGAGGGCCAGGCCGAGCGGGTCGCTGCCGGCGACATCGACCGCGAGACGGCCAAGACTCAGGCCGCGTCGCTGATCAAGGACATGCGCTACGACGAGGGTCGCGGCTACTTCTACATCTTCAACGACGACTTCGCCCTGCTCAGCCATCCGCGCCTGCCGGTGGGGACCGAGGTGGGCGACTTCCAGAACGTCGAGGACCGCTACCTGTTCCGCGAGTTCGCCGAGGACGTCGCTCAGGACGACGGCTACGTCGACTACCTCTGGCCCCATGAGGAGGGGGGCGAATCCGCCCCGAAGTCCTCCTACCACGAGCGCTTCGACCCCTGGGGCTGGATCGTCGGCACCGGCGTCTACATCGACGACATCAACGCCGCCTTCGTTTCCTCGCTGACCAGCACGCTGCTGGCCCTGCTGGTCATCGGTGTGCCGGTGAGCCTGCTGATGGTGATGGTGATCCGCGGCGTGACGCGCGCCCTGGGCGGCGACCCGCGCTATGCCGCCGAGGCGGTGAGCACCATCGCCGACGGCGACCTCACTCGCGAGGTGCGGCTGCGCGACGGCGACACCGGCAGCCTGCTCTACGACATCGAGCGCATGCGCCGTGCCCTGGCCACCACCATCGGCGATATCCATCGCGACAGCGACGCCGTCAACACCGAGGTGGTAGCGCTCGGCGCCGGCAACGACGAGCTGGCCACGCGCACCGAGCAGCAGGCCGCGGCCCTGGCCGAGACCGCCTCCAGCATGGAGGAGCTGACTACCACGGTGCAGCACAACGCCGAGCACACCGAGCGGGCAAGCACCTTGGCCGGCGACACCTCCGCGAACGCCGCCCGCGGCCGCACGGCGATGGAGGACGTGGTAGGCGCGATCACCGAGATCAACGACAGCGCCACCCAGATGAATACTATCGTCGACACCATCGACGCCATCGCCTTCCAGACCAACATCCTGGCGCTCAACGCCTCGGTGGAGGCGGCGCGCGCCGGCGAGCACGGCCGCGGCTTCGCCGTGGTCGCCGAAGAGGTGCGCAGCCTGGCGAGCCGCTCGGCCACGGCGACCCGCGAGATCAAGACACTGATCGAACGCTCCGACGCCAAGATCGTCGAGGGCACGCGTCGGGTCAAGGAGACCGACGAGCTGATCGCCGGCATGGCGCATGATGTCAGCCAGCTCAGCGGCCTGATGGACGAGATCTCCACCGCCACCCGAGAGCAGAGTCAAGGCATCGAGCAGGTCGGCGTGGCCGTCACCCAGATGGATCGCATGACCCAGCAGAACGCCGGCCTGGTGGAGGGAAGCACCGACACCGCACGGCGCCTGACGGCCAAGGCGCAGCACCTGCGCGAGCGGGTGGCGCATTTCCGCGTCGACCTCGCAAGCGGCGAGGAAGACGCGCCAAACGCCCCGCCCGCCGAGCGAGCGCGCGAGACCCGCGAGCCGGCCGAGGCCTGACCGGCCCTTCGATCACCGGGGCGGCCGCGGTCGCCCGACAACAGGAGAATCGTGTGAAGCTTCTCGACAACATGACCGTCAGGGTCAGCTGGAGCCTGGTGCTCGCGGTCTTCGCCGCCCTGGTGCTGGTCCTGAGTGGCCTCGGTCTCTATACCGTGCGCTACAGCGAGGACTCGCTGCAGACCCTCAACCGGGTCAACGTGGATCAGGTCTCGGCGCTGAACCGCGCCAACACGCAGATGCTGTTCGCGCAGATGGACATGAGCAATCTCCACGCGCGCCTTGGCCAGGCCGTCTGGCCGGATGAGCGAGAGGCGGTGAAGGCCGAGGCCGAGGCGCTGACCGGGACACTCGACGAGATCGAGGCGACTTTCCAGGAATTCCTGGCCCTGCCGCGCCAGCCGGAGCAGCAACCGAGGATCGCTGCCGTCGAGGAGAGCTTCACGGCGCTGATGAGCGAGGGGCTGCGTCCCCAGCAGCAAGCGTTGACCGAGGGCAGCGCCGAGGCCTTCTCCAACCTGCACGGCGAGGTGGAGACGCTTACCCAGCGTTTCTACGACCACGCGGTGACCTTCTTCGTGGCCGCCGAGCAGACCGGTCGCGCCCTGTATAGCGGCTTCTTCGACCAGGTCGGTCTCCTCGAACTCCTGATGATCGCCGCCCTGGTGATCGCCGCCCTGACCATCGTCGGGGTGCTGTGGGGCGTGACCGTCAACGTCACCCGCCCGCTGGGGCGGCTGGTCGGCTACTTCGAGCGCATGGAGAAAGGCGATCTCGCCCAGACGATTCCGCGGCTGGGCGACAACGAGATTGGCAGGCTCTACGCCTCGCTTGCGCAGATGCAGCACGGGCTGGCCGAGACGGTGGGCAAGGTGCGCCGCAGCGGCGAGACCATCTACCAGGGCTCCCAGAGCATCGCCAGCGGCAACAACGACCTCTCCTCGCGCACCGAGCAGCAGGCCGCCTCCCTGGAGGAGACCGCCTCCAGCATGGAAGAGCTTTCCTCCACCGTGGGGCAGAACGCCGAGAACGCCCAGCAGGCCAGTCAGCTGGCCGCCGAGGCCACCCGCACCGCGAGGCAGGGTGGTGAGGTGGTCGGTGAGGTGGTCGAGACCATGCATCGGATCAGCAAGGGCTCCCACCAGGTGGCGGAGATCATCGGCACCATCGACGCCATCGCCTTCCAGACCAACATCCTGGCGCTCAACGCCTCGGTGGAGGCGGCGCGCGCCGGCGAGCACGGCCGCGGCTTCGCCGTGGTCGCCCAGGAGGTTCGAAGCCTGGCCAGCCGAAGCGCCGATGCCTCCAGCGAGATCCGCGGCCTGATCAAGGCCTCGGTGCAGCAGGTCGATGACGGCACCGCCAGCGTCGATCAGGCCGGCCAGACCATGGAGGAGGTCGTCCAGGCAGTGCAGCGGGTCAGCGACATCATGGACGAGATCGCCGCCGCCTCCAGCGAGCAGAGCAACGGCATCTCCCAGGTCAACGAGGCCGTCACCCAGATGGACCAGGTCACCCAGCAGAATGCCGAACTCGTCCAGCAGGCCGCCAGCGCGGCCAACCAGCTGGAAGCCGAGGCGAGTCAGCTCAGGGTCGCCGTCACACATTTCCAGATCGACCAGCAGGCCGCCCACAGCGAGAACGAGGGTTCGCGAGAGGCCGACGCGACTAGCGATCTGGCCCGCTGGATGCCATCGCTGATGCAAGCCCAGGCACCGCAGCGCCGCGCCGCGAGCCAGGGGCACGACGGGCAGGCCGCGCGTGACGACGAGTGGGAGTCGTTCTAGGCGGCACGACGTTTCGAGTCTCAAGGCCGCCCGGCACCACGGCGGCACGCGATAACAATCAACAGGCCTAGCCAATTGCCTCAGCAGGGGATGTCGCATGCGAAATAACCAGCCCGTCACCCAACGGGAACGTCCGCTCCACGATGAGCACTTCCTGATCTCGCGCACGGACCTCAAGGGCCGCATCACCTATGCCAACCCGGCCTTCATCGAGGTCAGCGGCTTCAGCCACGAGGAGCTGGTCGGCGCGCCCCATAACCTGGTGCGCCACCCGGACATGCCGGAGGCGGCCTACCAGAACCTCTGGGATACGCTGGCAGCCGGCGAGCACTGGAAGGGGCTGGTCAAGAATCGGCACAAGAGCGGCGACCACTACTGGGTGGAGGCGAGCGTCTCGCCTGTCGTCGAGAACGGCGAAGTCGTCGGCTATGCCTCGGTCCGGGTCAAGCCCGCGCGCGAAGCGATCGAGAAGGCCGAAAAGGCCTATGCGCTGATCCGCGAGGGCAAGGGCCGCCGTTTCACCCTGGATCGCGGTCAGCTGCGTCGCCGCGGCCTGGCCGGCCGCCTGGCGCGTCTCAACCTGCGCAGCCTGCGGGCCCGCGTGGTGACCATGGTGGTGGTGGCCGGCCTGCTGCTCTCGGCGAGCGGCGCCATGGGGCTCTTCGGGCTGCAGGTCTCCGGCGAGCGGCTGCAGGCGCTGGATCGCGACGGCCTGCAGGACGTGGCGCGGCTGCAGCAGATCGACCAGCTGGCGACCCGCGCCCACCAAACGCTCGCGCGCGGCAAGCGCTTCGAGCTGATCGAGAACAAGGAGCAGCACGCCGCGGCACTGCAGGAGACTCAGGCGTCGCTGGCCGCGCTGTGGAGAGACTACCGGGCCCGTGAGGTCAACCAGGGCGGACAGGCCGATGTCTTCGACGAGGACCTGACGCGCTATCTCGAGGAGGGCCTGGGACGCGCCATCGCGCTGTTCCAGACCGAGGAGAAGTTCGAGATGTTCACCAGCCTGCCGCCGCATATCGAGGAGATGCAGGCGATGGGGGAGGAGCTTTCCAACGAGGTCAACGCACTCATCGAGAGCAAGCAGACCGACGCGGCCCTGCTGGCCACTGAAGCCCGAGAGGGCCAGCAGCAGATGCTGATGGCCCAGGCCGGCATGCTGGCCCTCGGCCTGCTGGCGCTGATCGTGATCGGCGCGCTGACCCTGCGCGCCATGCTGCGTCCGCTGCGCGACGCCCAGGCCTTCACCCTGCAGATCGCCTCGGGCAACCTCGCCGCCGACGTGCCGCCGCGCCGCCGCGACGAGCTGGGTCGTCTGATGGAGGCGCTGGACATCATGCGCAAGAGCCTCGGCAGCATCGTCGGCGACGTCAACGGCGGCATTCGCGTGGTGACGCCGGCCGCGCGGGACATCGCCTCGGGCAACGAGGATCTCTCGGCACGCACCGAACAGCAGGCCGCCTCGCTGCAGCAGACCGCCTCGAGCATGGAGGAGATGACTACCACGGTGCAGCACAACTCGGATAACGCCCGTCAGGCCAGCGGGCTGGCCTCCGAGAACGCCGAGCGCACCCAGGAGACCGGCGAGCTGATGCATCAGGTCGTGGATACCATGGGCCAGATCACCGCGGGCTCGCGCAAGATGACCGAGATCATCAACGTCATCGACTCCATCGCCTTCCAGACCAACATCCTGGCGCTCAACGCCTCGGTGGAGGCGGCGCGCGCCGGCGAGCAGGGCCGCGGCTTCGCGGTCGTCGCCGGCGAGGTGCGCAAGCTGGCCGGTCGCAGCGCCGACGCCGCCAGCGAGATCCGCGAGCTGATCGACGGCTCGGCCCGCCAGATCGACGACGGTGCCGAGCTGGTGCGTCGGGCGGAGACCTCCCTCAGTGCGGTCATGGAGGCCTCCACCCGGGTCAACGACATCATGAGCGAGATCACCGCCGCCTCCGAGGAGCAGAGCAACGGCATCGGCCAGATTAACCAGGCCGTGGTGGAGATGGATCAGGTGACCCAGCAGAACGCCGAACGGGTCCAGGCCTCGGCGCGTGCCGCCAGCGAACTCGAACAGCAGGCTGGCCTGCTCGGCAATGCCATTTCCGCCTTCCGACTGCGCGGCGCGGGCATGGAGCGAGCGCCCTCCCTGGCGGAGCGCCGTACGCACGCCGAGCCCTCCGCCACATCCTCGCCCTCTGGTCGTGAAGTCGCATCCCCGTCATCATCCTCTGGCCGTGAGGCCGCGCACCGGCATTCGCCGCGCCAGCCCGAGGCCGTCGAGGAGTGGGAGGAATTTTGAACGAGCCCCGAAACGTCGACATGCCGGCGGAGGAGAGCGGCTGGGGAGGCGGTCGGCTCGAGCGCGATCTCGAGCTGACCGATGCCGATTTCTCCAGGATCCGCCAGCTGATCTATCAGCGGGCGGGCATCGTGCTCGCCGAGCACAAGCGCGAGATGGTCTACAGTCGCCTGGCGAAGCGGATGCGCCATCACGGCCTGACTCGCTTCGCCGACTACCTGGCGCGCCTGGAGCGCCAGCCCGAGGCGCGCGAGTGGGAGGCCTTCACCAACGCCCTGACCACCAACCTCACGGCCTTCTTCCGCGAAGCGCACCACTTCCCCCTGCTCGCCGATCACGTGGGCTCACGCCGGGACAAGGTGCGCATCTGGTGCGCCGCGTCCTCGACCGGCGAGGAGCCCTACTCGATTGCCATGACCCTGATGGAGACGCTGGGATCGCGCGCCACTCAGGCCGAGGTGCTGGCGACCGACATCGACACCGAAGCCCTGGCCAGGGCACGGGCCGGCATCTACCCGCTCGAGCAGGTGTGCAAGCTCGACGAGGCGAGAACCAAGCGCTTCTTTCAGCGCGGCAAGGGGGCGCACAGGGGCTTCGCGCGCATCCGCCCGGAGGTGGCGAGCCTAATCGACTTTCAGCCGCTCAACCTGCTCGCGCCCCAGTGGCCGGTGAGCGGCCCCTTCGATGCGATCTTCTGTCGTAACACTATGATCTATTTCGACAAGACCACGCAGAAGCGAATCCTCGAGCGCTTTGCTCCGCTGCTCAAGCCCGACGGCCTGCTGTTTGCCGGCCACTCCGAGAGCTTTTCCTACATCACCGATGCCTTCCGGCTGCGCGGCCAGACCGTCTACGTCCGCACGCCCGGGCGCTGACCGTTAAAGTCTTGCCCCCGCTAGCCGATAGACCTTGCACGGTTAGCCTCGGCGGCCTGTTCACAGACCGCCAAGACAACAGGAGACGACCCCTTGAGCGCCAAACCCATCAAGGTGCTGTGTGTCGATGATTCGGCGCTGATACGCGACCTGCTGACGGACATCATCAACCAGCAGCCAGACATGGAGGTCGTGGCCGTGGCCCCCGACCCCCTGGTAGCGCGCGACCTGATCAAGCGCCACAACCCCGACGTGCTGACCCTGGACGTGGAGATGCCGCGCATGGACGGCCTCGATTTCCTCGAGCGCCTGATGCGCCTTCGTCCCATGCCGGTGCTGATGGTCTCCTCGCTGACCCAGTCGGGCTCCGAGGTGACGCTGCGCGCCCTGGAGCTGGGCGCCGTGGATTTCGTGGCCAAGCCCTCGCTGGGTATCCGCCACGGCATGCTGGAGTACGCCACGGAGATCGCCGAGAAGCTGCGTGCCGCGGCGCGCTCGCGTCCCCGTCAGGCTCGCCGCCCCAGCGCGCCCGGCCCTCAGCCGCTCAAGGCGCCCATCGTCTCCAGCGAGAAGCTGATCATCATCGGCGCCTCCACCGGGGGTACCGAGGCAATTCGCCAGGTGCTCGAGCCGCTGCCGGCCAACAGCCCGGCGATCCTGATCACCCAGCACATGCCGGGCGGCTTCACCCGCTCGTTCGCCGAGCGCCTCGACCGCCTGTGCCAGATCAGCGTCAAGGAGGCCGTCGACGGCGAACGCATCCTGCCGGGTCACGCCTATATCGCGCCCGGCGACGCCCACCTCAAGCTCGCGCGCAGCGGCGCCAACTACGTCGCCCGCCTCGACGATGGCCCGCCGGTCAACCGCCACCGCCCCTCGGTAGACGTGCTGTTCCACTCCGCCGCCACCCAGGCGGGGCGCAATGCCATCGGCGTGCTGCTCACCGGCATGGGCAAGGACGGGGCGGCGGGCCTGCTGGAGATGCGCCAGGCGGGCTCGGCCACCGTCGCCCAGGACGAGGCCAGCTGCGTGGTCTACGGCATGCCCCGCGAGGCCGTCGCCCTGGGCGCGGCGGCCGAGGTGCTGCCGCTGGAGGAGGTCGCCCCTCGCCTGCTCTCCCTGGCGGCGGCTTCGGGCCGCGCCCAGCGGGTCTAGACGCCAGGACGCACAACGTCATCGGGCAGACGCCCGGTGCCAACTCAGAAGGAAACGTCGGCATGACACGCCTCTTGCGTAACATCAGCATTCACGCGGCCATGGTGGCCGTCCTGGCCTGCTTCGTGGCGTTCATCGCCGCGGTGGCCACCGTGGGGCAGCTGACCAGCCGTGCGGCCAACGACACCCTGGAGACCCTCGGTCAGATCAACGTGGCCCAGCTCAACGAGATCGGCCGGGCCGATGCCCTGCTGAGCGGTGCCCTGGTCGACCTGGAGGCGGCGTCGAGCCTCTTCACGCTGGGCCAGCCGGACAAGGCACGCCAGCGCCTGGCCTCGGCAGGCGATCAGCTCGAGCGTGGTGAGGCGCGTTTCGAGGCCTTCACCAGCGTGCCGCGCACCGCCCAGGGCAGCGATCTCGGCGGCCGAGTCGAGGCCACCTTCGACGAGCTGCTCGCCTTGGCCCGTCAGCAGTATCAGGCCCTCGAGCAGGAAGATACCTCCGGCTTTCACTCGCTGCGCGAGCAGATGGTGCAGCCGGCAGCGGCCCAGGACGAGACCCTGACCGAGTTCGTGCGCTATGCCGATGAGCGCGGCGCCACGATGCTGGCCGAGTACCACGACACCGAGAGCCTGTTCCAGCGCATCGAGCTGGCCCTCCTGGCCCTCGTGGCGCTGCTGGTGGGCATGATCTACGTGGGCCTGCGCAAGATCATCATCACCCCCCTGCAGACCGCCGTGGAGACCCTGGAGAGGATCGCCAAGGCCGACCTTTCCGGCGATATCCGGGTACTGAGCCGCAACGAGATCGGCAAGCTCTTCACCGCCATGCGCGGCATGCAGCAGAGCCTGATTCGCATCGTCACCGACGTGCGTGACGGTACCGACTCCATCCACGTCGGCAGCCGCGAGATCGCCGGTGGCAACAACGACCTTTCCTCGCGCACCGAACAGCAGGCCGCCTCCCTGGAGCAGACCGCCTCGAGCATGGAAGAGCTCACCGCCACCGTCAGGCAGAACGCCGACAACGCCCGTCAGGCCAACGGCCTCGCCCAGGAGGCCACCCAGACCGCCGAACGGGGCGGCGAGGTGGTCGAGCAGGTAGTGCAGACCATGCACGGCATCGCCGGCAGCTCCCAGAAGGTCGCCGACATCACCGGGGTGATCGACTCCATCGCCTTCCAGACCAATATCCTGGCGCTCAACGCCTCGGTGGAGGCGGCCCGGGCCGGCGAGCACGGCCGCGGCTTCGCCGTGGTAGCCGAGGAGGTGCGCAATCTGGCCAGCCGCAGCGCCGACGCCGCCAAGGAGATCAAGGGACTGATCGACGGCTCCGTGACTCAGGTGCAGGAGGGCTCGGCGCTGGTCGAGCAGGCCGGCACGACCATGCAGGACGTGGTCAACTCGGTGCGCCGGGTGACCGACATCATGGACGAGATCTCGGCGGCCTCCCAGGAGCAGAGCGACGGCATCGAGCAGGTCAGCCAGGCCGTGGGCCAGATGGACCAGGTCACCCAGCAGAACGCCTCGCTGGTACAGGAGGCCTCCGCGGCCGCCGCCTCGCTGGAGGAGCAGGCCGACCGCCTCGAGCAGGCGGTGGCGGTCTTCAAGCTGACGGGCGACCAGCAGAGCGCTGCCCGCCTCGGCGGGGCGCCACGGCCCGAGGCGGCACCAAAGCGGGGTATGTCGCACGCCGCTCCCGCAGCACCTTCTTCTCACACACGGCCCGCGCGCCAGGCGGCCGTCGAGGAAGAGTGGGAAGAATTCTGATTCGTCTGATTTGACAGCGGCCGGCATCGACGTGCCGGCCTCGCATATGCCACGACTGAAAGAGGATATCCGATGGCAGACAAGAACATGAGCATCCTGGTGGTGGATGATTTCCCGACCATGCGCCGCATCGTGCGCAGCCTGTTGAAGGAGCTCGGCTTCACCAACGTGGAGGAGGCCGAGGACGGCCAGGACGCCCTGAACAAGCTCAAGGCGGGGGGCTTCGAGTTCGTGGTCTCGGACTGGAACATGCCCAACCTCGACGGCCTGGACATGCTCAAGCAGATCCGTGCCGACGACGGCCTCAAGGATCTGCCGGTGCTGATGGTCACCGCCGAGGCCAAGAAGGAGAACATCATCGCGGCGGCCCAGGCAGGCGCCAACGGCTATGTCGTCAAGCCCTTCACCTCGGCCACCCTGGAAGAAAAACTCAACAAGATCTTCGAAAAACTGGGCATGTAAGGCGGCCGGCAGGTCCGACACCAAGGAGCGAGGATGATGAGCAACGAGATGCCGTCCCAGGATCCCCCGCAGGAGGCCAGCGACGAACTGGTTCAGCGGATCGGACAGTTGACGCGCATGCTGCGGGAGAGCATGCGCGAGCTGGGACTCGACAAGGAGATCGAACGGGCCGCCGAGGCGATCCCCGATGCCCGTGATCGACTCAGCTACGTGGCGACCATGACCGAGCAGGCGGCCGAGCGAGCGCTCAACGCCATCGACCGCGCCCAGCCGCTGCAGGACGACCTCAGCGATCGGGCCGAGTCACTGGACGCACGCTGGGCAGAGTGGTTTGCCGAACCCAAGGAACTCGACGAGGCGCGCGAGCTGGTTCAGGACACCCGGCAGTATCTGGGCGACGTGCCCCAGCGGACCCGGGCGACCAACCAGGAACTGCTCGAGATCATGATGGCCCAGGACTTCCAGGACCTGACCGGCCAGGTGATCAAGAAGATGATGGACGTGATCCGCGAGATCGAGCATCAGCTGGTGCAGGTGCTGATCGACGCCGTCCCCCAGGGCAAGGCCCGAGAGGATCTCCAGAAGCGCGCCACGAACCAGTGGCAAAGCGACGACCGGCGGCGCGAGGAGGGCCTGTTGAACGGCCCCCAGGTCAAGCCCGAGGCCGAGGGCATCGTCACCGGCCAGGACCAGGTCGACGACCTGCTGGACGAGCTCGGCTTCTAGCCCCCTTCCCACCCCGCTCCTGATCAGGCCGAGAGTCGCGGATAAGACCGCGATTACCGGCCCTTTTTGACGCATCACCCCTTCCCGCTCAGCGACACAATGGCCAGGGTCCGCCCGACTGCCCGGTGAATGGCCATGGCCGACCAAGACAGCGACCAGGAAAAGACCGAGGAGGCCACGCCACGACGACTGGAAAAGTCGCGTGAGGAGGGCCAGGTCGCCCGTTCCCGGGAGCTGGCCACCTTCATGCTGCTGCTGGCCGGCGTGATCGGGCTCTGGTCGATGGGCGGCCTGCTCTATGACCAGCTGGGCGTGGTCATGGAGCAGGCCTTCCTGTTTGAGCGGCGCCAGGCGCTGGAAACCACGCCGATGCTCACCACCGCGCTGGACCTCGGCGAGCGTACGCTCTACGCCCTGATGCCGCTGTTCCTGCTGCTGACGGTGGTGGCCCTGGTCGCCCCGGCGCTGCTTGGCGGCTGGCTGATCTCGGCCAAGTCGCTCAAGCCGCAGCTATCGAAGCTCAACCCCCTCAAGGGCCTGAAGCGCCTGTTCGGCGTCCAGGCGCTGGTGGAGCTGGCCAAGGCGATCGCCAAGTCGCTGCTGGTGGGCAGCGTGGCCGTGACGTTTCTCTACCTGAACCGCGGCGACTTCATGGCGCTGATGGATCAGCCGATCCAGCAGGCGCTGGCCAAGGCGATGGGGATGGCCGCCGAGGCCTGCGGCCTGATGGTGCTGACCCTGCTGGTGGTGATCCTGATCGACGTGCCCTACCAGCTGTGGAGCCACGCCAAGAAGCTGCGCATGAGCAAGGACGAGGTGAAGCGCGAGCACAAGGAGTCCGAGGGCGACCCCCAGGTGAAGGGGCGCATTCGCCAGCAGCAGCAGGCGATGGCGCGCGGCCGCATGATGAGCAAGGTGCCGGAGGCCGACGTGATCATCACCAACCCCTCGCACTACGCCGTGGCACTGCAGTATGAGGAGACCGGCATGTCGGCACCGCGGGTCGTCGCCAAGGGCGCCGACGAGGTGGCCGCTCGCATCCGCGAGGTCGGCGAGGAGCACGGCGTGCCCCGGCTGGAGGCGCCTCCGCTGGCCAGGGCGCTGTATCACCACGTGGATCTCGACGCCGAGATTCCGGCCGACCTGTTCACCGCCGTGGCCGAGGTCCTGGCCTGGGCCTTCGGCCTGAAACGCGCAGCCAAGGAGGGCGGCGAGGCGCCGCCCTCCCCCGAGAATCTTCCGGTGCCGGCCTCTCTCGAGGTTCCGGCACGCGACGCCGATACTGATGAGGCACGTCCATGAAGGCCTTGATGAACCAATACCTGGGCCAGCGCGACTGGATGGCCCACGTGCCCATGAAGCTGCTGGCAGGCCCGCTGCTGATCCTCATGATCCTGTCCATGATGATCCTGCCGCTGCCGCCCTTCATCCTGGACCTGCTGTTCACGTTCAACATCGCCCTGGCGATCATGGTGCTGCTGGTGAGCATGTTCACCCAGAAGCCCCTGGATTTCGCCGCCTTCCCGGCCGTGCTGCTGTTCACCACCCTGCTGAGGCTGTCGCTGAACGTCGCCTCGACCCGCATCATCCTGATGGAGGGCCACCAGGGCGGCGACTCGGCGGGCAAGGTGATCGAGGCCTTCGGCGAGTTCCTGGTCGGCGGCAACTTCGCCGTGGGCCTGGTGGTGTTCCTGATCCTCGTGATCATCAACTTCATGGTCATCACCAAGGGCGCCGGGCGCATCGCCGAGGTCGGCGCCCGCTTCATGCTCGACGCCATGCCGGGCAAGCAGATGGCCATCGATGCCGACCTCAACGCCGGGCTGATCGGCGAGGACGAGGCGCGGCAGCGGCGCAGCGACGTCTCCCAGGAGGCGGACTTCTACGGCTCCATGGACGGCGCCAGCAAGTTCGTGCGCGGCGACGCCATGGCCGGCCTGGTGATCATGGTGGTCAACGTGATCGGCGGCCTGCTGATCGGCATGCTCCAGCACGACATGGGCTTCGCCGACGCGGCGCGCACCTACACCCTGATGACCATCGGCGATGGCCTGGTCGCCCAGATTCCCGCCCTGGTGATCTCCACCGCCGCCGGCGTCACCGTCTCCCGCGTCACCACCGACCAGGACGTCGGGCAGCAGATGATCAGCCAGCTGTTCGTCAATCCCCAGGTGTTGATCCTGGCGGCCGCGGTGATGGGCCTGCTGGGGCTGGTGCCGGGCATGCCCAACCTGGTCTTCTTGATCTTCACGGCGCTGCTGGGCGGGCTGGCCTGGTGGCTGATGCGCCAGAAGGAGCGCCGCCTGGTCGAGAAGGAGATCGCCACCGAGGCGCCCCCCTCGCCCGAGGCCCCCGAGGCCAGCTGGGAAGACGTGCAGCTGGTCGACACCCTGGGTCTCGAGGTGGGCCATCGGCTGATCCCGCTGGTGGATGCACGCCAGCAGGGAGAGCTGCTCGGCCGCATCAAGAGCGTGCGCAAGAAATTTGCCCAGGAGGTCGGCTTCCTGCCGCCGGTGGTACACATCCGCGACAATCTGGAACTCGGCGCCAACGCTTACCTGCTGACCCTGAAGGGCGCGGAGATCGGCCGCGCCGAGGCCTTCCCCGGGCAGTGGCTGGCCATCGACCCGGGCCAGGTGACCGGCGAGCTCAAGGGCGTGTCGACCCAGGATCCCGCCTTCGGCCTGCCGGCCGTCTGGGTCGACGGCAGCCAGCGCGAGCATGCCCAGGTCTACGGCTACACCGTGGTGGACGCCAGCACCGTGGTGGCCACCCACCTCAACCACCTGCTCCACCGTCACTCGGCCGAGATGCTCGGCCGCGCCGAGGTGCAGAAGCTGCTCGACAAGCTCAAGGAGGAGCAACCGGGACTGGTGGACGACATCGTGCCCAAGGCCATCTCCCTCACGGTGCTGCAGCGCCTGCTGCAGAACCTGCTCGAGGAGGAGGTCTCGATCCGCGACATGCGCACCATCCTCGACGCCCTGGCCGAGCACGCCCCGCAGCAGCAGGATCCCCACGAGCTCACCGCGCTGGTGCGCGTCGCCCTGGGCCGCGGCATCACCCAGCAGTGGTTCGCCGGCCGCGACGAGCTCAAGGTCATCGGCCTGGACAGCCAGCTCGAGCAGATCCTGACCCAGGCGATGAACGGCAACGGCGCCCTGGAACCCGGCCTGGCCGATACGCTGATGACCCAGACCGAACAGGCGCTCGAGCGCCACGAGGCCAGCGGCGAGCCGCCGGTGATGGTGGTGCAGCACAACCTGCGGGCGATGCTGGCGCGATTCCTGCGCCGCCGCCTACGCCATCTGGCGGTGATGTCCCAGGCCGAGATTCCCGACGACCGCACCTTGCGCGTCACCACCGTAGTGGGAGGTCGCTGATAGATGAGCGTGATTCGATTCGTGGGCCAGACCAGCCGAGAGGCCATGCGCCAGGTGCGCGAGTCGCTCGGCGACGATGCCTTGATACTGGCCAACCGGCACACCGAGCAGGGCGTCGAGATCCTGGCCATGGCCGACGACGCCGTGGAGGGCATGACCGCCGCGCCGGCGCCCTCACCGGCAGCCCCGTCGACTCCCCCGCCTTCGCCTGCCGCCGCGCCGGCCCTGCCGGCCGACGAGGCGGCGGTCGATGGACAGACGCTGCACGCCATGAGCGAGCAGCTGCTGCGCGAGATGCAGGACATGCGCACCCTGCTGGCCCGGGAGCAGACGCGCCACGCGCCGGCCCGCGACGGCCGCACGCGCTTGAAGCGCCTGCTGCGCGAGGCCGGTTTCGGCGAGGCCCTGGCCGACGACCTGCTCGCCGCCCTGCCGGCCGAACTCGACGATGCCGAGGGCGACGACGAGCGCCCGCTGGCCTGGCTGCAGCGCCGGCTGGCGTCGCGACTCGCGGTCCTCGAGGAGGAGGAGAGCTTCTTCGCGCCGCCCGGCATCGTCTCGCTGGTCGGTCCCACCGGGGTGGGCAAGACCACCACCACGGCCAAGCTGGCGGCGCGCTTCGTGCAGCGCCACGGCGCCGACCACGTCGCCCTGATCACTACCGACAGCTTCCGCATCGGCGCCCACGAACAGCTGCGCATCTATGCCGAGATCCTCGGCATTCCGATGCATGCCCTGGCCCCGGACCAGCCGATCGACAGCCTGGCCCCGCTGCTCCGGGGACGGCGCTGGGTGATCATCGACACCGTGGGCATGAGCCAGCGCGATCACCGCATCATCGAGCAGATCGCCCAGCTGCAGGGCGGGCGCGTTCGGGTGCGGATGGTGCTGCTGCTCAACGCCGCCAGCCAGCCGGAGACCCTGGAGGAGGTGGCCAGCCGCTACCGCCAGGCCGCCCACGCCGCCGGGGCGGAACTGAACGACTGCCTGCTGACCAAGCAGGACGAGGCCGGCCGCCTGGCGCCCGCCATCCAGACGGTCCTGCGCCATGGACTGCGCCTGGCCTTCGTCTCCCACGGCCAGCGCGTCCCCGAGGATCTCTCCCTGGCCGATCCCCGAGCACTCGCCATCCAGGCGCTCGCCACCCGCTCGCCCCTGGCGCTGGAGGAGGCGCCGGCGGCCCCTCCACGCCCCCGAGCGACGACCGGCGATCTGCTGGGGCAGGGGCGGCGACTCTCTTCCGCCCTGAGCGGACTGCGTCGCGGGCTGGCCGGGGTCACCGAACTCGAGTCGGCCTGGGACCTCACCGCGCTGCCCGAGGAGCTGCAGGCCCCGCGCCTGGACGCCCTGCTCGAACGGGCGGCCGAGCAACAGGCGCGCGTGGCTACGGTCTGGGCCCCGCGGCGCCCGCTAAAGGGCCGCGACTGGGCGATGCCCGACCTGAGCCTGGACGCCCAGGGCCACTTGCTGGCGCTGCCGGACCTGCAGCACCGACAGAGCGCCGGCCAGCTCAATCGGCTGAGCCAGGCCGAGGCGGAGCAGGGTGTCAGGGTGCACCTGCTGCCCGGCCTGCCGGATGCCGAGACCTGGCGGTGGCTGACCCAAGGCGAGGCCATCTGGTCGAGCCAGGTCCGCGCCGGCCAGAGAGTCCGCCACGGCGGCGAGCGTCGCGCCCTCTCCGAGCTGGCCGCGCTGGCGACTCCCGCGACGACGGTCGACGCGCGCCTGCGCGGCCAGCCATGCCGCGTCGCGCTGTCACGGCTCAGCGTCGCGGCCGCCCCGAACCCGCGCAAGGAACAGGATTCCGAGACGCCCCTTGAGGCCTGGTTCGCCGAGCTGAGCGATCCCGAGAGCGGTGACGCGCTGGGACGACGCTTCTGGCTGACGACCTGCCGCCACCCCGAGGATGCCGTGCCCCTGCTGCTGCGCTATCTCCAGGCGGAAGGAGTCGCCCAGCAGACGCGGCGCGCCGAGGAACGCCTGGTGGAGCTGCTGCCCGCCCAGACGCGCCCCGAGCTGCGCCTGCTGCTGGCCACCGGCATCGCGGCCCAGGCCAGCCACCTCGACCACGAGGCTGACGAGGCCGGCCAGGATCTGCGCGCGGAGCTGCTGGGCCTGGTGGGCGGCCGCCGTCGCCGCCGCGACACCGCGCTGCTCGAGGCGCTGCTGACGCTGTTCAGCGCGCGGGACGCCATGCGCCAGCTGGGCGCCGCCAGCGTGGAGAACATCGAGTGACCGCGTTCGACCAGGCGGCAGGCCTGCGCCAGTGGGCCGGCACGCAGCAAGGCCCCGACTCGCCTCGCGCTCAGCCTCGTGCCAGCACCGCCGGGGCGCCACCAAGGACGCTGGTGGTGGTCGGCCTGCCCGGCACCTCGCCCGATCTGGCCCGCCGGGTCATGACGCTACTCGAGCACTGGGCGGCCGAGGGGCAGCGCTGGGTAAGCGACCCGGCGCAGTGGCGGGTGGTGCCCCTGGCGATCAGCAGCCCGCATCTTCCAGCCCTGCTGACCCAGCAGTCGCGTTGGGCGCTGTGGGTGGGCAGCGACCCGGACGCCTTTCGCCGGGCGTTCGCGGTACTCAGACAGCTCCACGAGCGACAGGGGCCGCGCCGGCTGCTGGCCGTACACGCCCCCGAGCTGCCCCGCCAAGGGCTCTTGAACAACCTGCAACAGGCGGCCTGGCGCTACCAGGGCATTGACCTGCTGGTGATGGCGTCATGAGGCCCTCGAGACGATTCGCCCCGCGCCCCGACCGTCGACAATGGCCGGCCCTGACGCTGCTGCTGGCGCTGGCCTGCGCCGAGCTTCAGGCCGCCGGCAGCTGGGTCGCAGATGCCCCCGCGCTGCGCGTCAGCGTGCTCGGGCGCGATACGGTGTCCGCCGCCCTGCGGCCGGGCGGCATGCCACCCGAGGGCGACGCCATCACCAGCATCACCTGGCGCTACCGGTTGCCGCCGGGCCGCGCCCTGAACGCCCGGCTCTGCCACCCGGCCGGCTGCGTGGCGCTGTCCGCCATGCGCGGCACCACCCGCGCGCTGGCCGGACTGCCGGCCGATGCGCCGCTGGCGTTTCACTTCTCGCTACCCCGGGGAGAGGGTCCGATCAGGGTCGGCGGACTGCAGGTGATCGTGAACCATCGGTAAAACCGAATCCGGCAACGCCACCCCGAAGCGCGGGTGGCTGCCGGCCAGCTGTGAGGCACGAGGATGTATACCGCACAAGGGAAGATCGATCAGAGCGCACTGCTGACGGAGTACCTGCCGATGGTGCGCCGCCAGGCACTCGCCCTGCAGGTTCGGCTGCCCGCCAGCATCGAGCTGGACGACCTGATCCAGGCCGGCACCGTGGGACTGCTGGAGGCCATGGGCCGCTTCAATGCGGGACAGGGCGCCAGCTTCGCGACCTTCGCCAACCAGCGGATCCGCGGCGCCATGCTCGACGAGCTGCGCAGCCGGGACTGGCTGCCGCGCAGCGTGAGGCGCAGCGCCCGGGCCGTGGACGCCGCCGTGCGGAGGCTGGAGCAGGAGCTGGGGCGCGCGCCCGAGGAGACGGAGATCGCGGCGACGCTCGAGATGCCCCTGGCCGACTACCGGCGCCTGCTCAACGACACCAACAGCGGTCAGCTGCTGCCCTTCGAGGAGCTGATGGCCGAGGGCGGCGAGTCGCGGCTCGAGAGCCGCGCCCTGGAAAGCCCCTCCTCACAGCTGCTGGATCAGGAGAAGCGCCAGCGGCTGGTCGAGGCCATCGAGGAGCTGCCCGAGCGAGAGAAACTGCTCATGGCCCTCTACTACCAGGAAGAGCTCAACCTGAAGGAGATCGGCGCGGTGCTCGGCGTGTCGGAATCCCGGGTCTGCCAGCTGCACAGTCAGGCGGTCAGTCGCCTGCGGGGTCGACTCGCCGAGACCGGCTGAGGGCACACTCCTTGAGAGACAGGAGGCGAGGGGCCGGAGACGATCGCCAGGGGTGTTAGAGGCGCCCCATCAGCGCCGCGGTCTTCTCCAGGGCATTGAGATAGCAGGCCTGTAGCCGTTCGGCCGGGTGTTCGGGGGGATGCTCGCGGGGCTCGCGCTCGTGCTCCTCACAGATCGCCAGGACGGCGCCGAGGGGCCCCTCGTGGCGCGCGAGGGCGCGCTGAACGACGTCGGAGAGCGGCACCCGGGCCAGCATCGTCGCCTGATCCTCCTCGAGCAGGGCCCCCATCATCGAGAACAGGCCCGTGGTGAAGGCGTCCTCGGGATCGATGTTGCGAAAGGGCTCGGCCAGGTTCTGACACATGAAGCCTCGGATCAGCGCCAGGCGCACCGTGATTCGCGATGACGGCAGGTTGCCGGCCAGCGACATCGTCATCACCAGTCGGCGCAGCTCGTTGAGTCCGATCACCTGCATCGCCCGCCTGAGATCCGACGACGGCTGGCGCTGGCCGAAATGGCTCGAGTTGGAGCGATGCAGTATGGCGACGTGCAGATGGGGCATCTGCAGCAGCAGGTCGTGGAGGCGCAGCAGGTCGGCGTCCTCGCGATAGAGCTCGTTGATCAGCCGCATCTGGGCGGCACGATTACCGTGCCGACCCCGCGGCCGGGAGGCCTGATAGTGCGGCTGGGAAAGATAGCGTCCATTGATGAGGTCACAGCCGGCCTCTAGGCACTGCTCGAGCCGTTCATGATCCTGGATGTGCTCCGCCAGCAGCCGATGACCCCGCGCCTTGAGGGCGTGCAGGCGTTCGAGATCGAGCGGGACGGAGGCATCGATCTCGACGATGTCGGCGATGGCCAGCAGTTCGGCCTCCATGGGATGGCCCACGGGATCGGGCACGGCGATGCGGTAGTTCCGCTCGGCGATCCGCTCGAGGCGATCGATCACCGCCGGGGTGATCTCGAGACTCGCCGGCAGGCCGATGATCATCTGCTCGGGCGGTGTCGGCAAGAGCTCCGGGCGCATCAGCCACTCGCCGGGCAGCTCGATGTGAAGCGCCCGGGAGGCCAGCCGTCGATGCTCGTCCAGCTCATAGAGCACAGCGCTCAGCGCCCTCGCCACGTGGCCGACCGGGTCCTTGTTATCCTCGTCATGGAGCTGATAGACGAGCCGATCAGCCACATGGCGGTAGTCGGCATCGTGAATCGGATGCAGTGCGATGGTGAAACGCTCCGTCACGCCCTGGCCTGTCATGCGCTTTCACTCCCTGCGACTGATGCCTGCCAAACAGATGGTGGAGAACCATCGTCATTAGATTTTATGATGCCAAGAATATCACCCCACCGAAGGACTGTGCGTGCTGCGATGCGGCAAGATTAAAGTATCCTGCGCGGCGTCCGATAATCTCTCTATTTCCCCCACCCTCTACGGTCCGGAGCCGAGAATGAACCCATCGACACTGATCGGCATACTGGCCAGCTGCGTGCTCCTCGCCAGCGTCCTGTTCTTCACCGCCGAGTCCCCGCAAAGTTTCATCAACCTGCCGGGGCTCGCCATCGTCGTGGCCGGCACGCTGGCGGCCACCTTCATCAGCTACCCCCTCAAGGAAGTGCTGCGGGTCGTGCGCCTGGTGGCCATCGTCTTCCGGCGCGAGAACACCTATATCCGCGACGACATCAAGGAGCTGGTCGACCTCTCCCGGCTGTGGCTCAAGGGGGACGTGCGCTCGGTGGAGAAGGCCCTGGAGCACACCCGTAACCCCTTCCTGCGCACCGGCATCCAGCTGGTGATCGCCAACACCAAGGAGGAGGAGATCTTCGATCTGCTGCGCTGGCGGATCTCCCGGCTCAAAGCGCGGGAACATGCCGAGGCCCAGATCTTTCGCACCATGGCCACCTACGCCCCGGCCTTCGGCATGATCGGCACCCTGGTCGGTCTGGTGAACATGCTGGAGGTCATGGAGGCGGGGGACCTGCACGTGATCGGTCCGCGCATGGCGGTGGCGCTGCTCACCACCTTCTACGGCATCCTGCTGGCTAACCTGGTGTTCAAGCCGATCGCCGTGAAGCTCGAGCGGCGCACCGAGGAGCGGCTAATCGCCATGAACATGGTGCTCGAGGGTATCTCGCTGATCACCAAGCGACGCCTGCCCTCCTTCATCGAGGAGACCCTCAACTCCTTCGTCGCCAACTACCACGATGAGATCCGCGACCCGCAGTCCCCCGCCGAGCTTCGCGGTAGCGGTGAGCAGGAGCAAGGCGGGAAGGACCGGGGGGAGAAGGGCCAGCATGCATAACAGGGACATCAGCGAGGCTCTCAGCCCTGCTGACCAGGGAGAAAGCGACGGCGAAAGCTGGCTGATGAGCTATCTGGACGTCCTGACCCTGCTGATCACCCTCTTCGTGCTGCTGCTCTCGATGGCGGGCAACGGCCAGGCCGAGAGCGGCAGCCAGTACGGCGGCCAAGCGGTGTCACCCGCGGCGTACTCGGCTTCGCTTGCGGTCGCCGGCGGCATGGCGCCCCAGGCCGCCGGCCTGAAACCCCGCCACGACGGCCTGCAGCCGCGCTTCAAGGGACTCGAGATGGAGGGCGTCAGCGTCGCCGAGGGCAAGGGCGGCATCACGCTGCGCATCGACAACAACCTGCTGTTCGCCAGCGGTCAGGCGCGCCTGACCGAGGGCGGGCGCCGGGTCCTGCAGGGCATGGTGGAGACGCTTCAGGCATTCGACGGTCGCATCTCGGTCGAGGGGCATACCGACAACGTGCCCATCGCCACGCGTCGCTTCCCCTCCAACTGGGAGCTCTCCACCGGCCGCGCGATCTCGGTGCTGCGTCACCTCGTCAAGAGCGGCCTTTCGGAAACGCGCCTGCGGGCCATCGGCTACGCCGATACCCAGGCGCTGGAAAGCAACGATACCCGCGCCGGGCGCGCCGCCAACCGCCGGGTCGAGCTGCTGCTCACCCGCGACCCCTGACGCCCCGGCACCAGACACCAAGGACAACATATGAGCCACTGCGCAAGAGTAGAGGGGCACTGTGGACGCTGCGAGGGGGAGCTGCCCTTCGACTTCACCATGGCGTTCCAGCCGATCGTCGATATCCGTGAGGCGTGCGTCACCACCTTCGAGGCGCTGGTGCGGGGCCCCGGCGGGGAGTCAGCCTGGAGCGTGCTCTCCCAGGTGAATAGCGACCTGCTCTACCGCTTCGACCAGGCCTGCCGCGTGCGCGCCATCGAGCTTGCCAGCCGACTCGGCCTGCGCCAGAAGCTGTCGATCAACTTCCTGCCCAATGCGGTCTACGAGCCCGAGGCGTGCATCCAGGCCACCCTCGAGGTGTGCCAGCGCGTGGGGTGGCCGACCGACCGGCTGGTCTTCGAGTTCACCGAGACGGAACGGGTCAGCGACCGGCGCCACCTGCATCGAATCATCGAAAGCTACCGCTCCATGGGCTTCACCACGGCGCTCGACGACTTCGGCAACGGCTATGCCAACCTGGACCTGCTCACCGACCTGAAACCCGACCGCCTGAAGATCGATCGCGAGCTGGTGATGGGCTGCGATCAGGACACCCGGCGACAGGCGCTGATCCGCGCGGTGAAGGGGCTGGGCGACGCCCTGGGCCTGCTGCTGATCGCCGAAGGGGTCGAGACGCGGAACGAGGCCCTGTGGCTGGCGCGCCTGGGCATCACCCACCAGCAGGGCTATTACTTCGCCCGGCCCGCCGTCGAGTCGCTGGGCGAGGATCTCGAGCCGATGCTGATCGCGCTGCGCGAGGAGAGCGAGGGCGTGTGCTCCCTCGGGGCCTGAGACCCTGTCCGCCAGAACGTCGACGACGGAAGGCTATACCGCGACAAGAAAGACTATCCCGCGACAAAAAGCCCCACGACAACGAAAAGGGCCTACGACAGTGTCGTAGGCCCTTGAATTCGTGGCGCGCCCGGCAGGATTCGAACCTGCGACCCTCGGCTTCGGAGGCCGATACTCTATCCAACTGAGCTACGGGCGCACGGCCTGGCGATGGGTGCCAGGCGGGCGCTATCCTACCCGCCCACCAGAGCGCTGTCCAGCCGCCATCCCGTCCGGCCCCGAGCACGGTTTGATCCGGGGGGATTTTCCAGGCGTTGGCGATGCCGGTATACTGTCGCCCACTATATATGCGCGCCGTGGCGTCCACCGTCTGACGTGATGCCGAGCGTGATTCCGATGACAGGACCGTCGAGAGGTGGTGAGAGTGAAATCCAGCAAGCTGATCATGGGGTGCCTGGCCGCCCTGGGCCTGAGCACAGGCATGGCCGTTGCACAGGACGACGCGGCGCACGATGCCATCGCGGAACGCCTGAAACCGGTGGGTGAACTCTGCCTGCAGGGCGAGGACTGCGGCACCGCGATGGCCGCCGCCAGCGGCGGCGACAGCAGCGCCTCCGCGGGTGGCGCCATCGATGGGGCCGGCATCTACAACAACGTCTGCATGGCCTGCCACGAGACCGGCGCCGCCGGCGCGCCGGTGCGCGGCGACGAGGCCGCCTGGAGCGAGCGCACCGGCAAGGGCTTCGAGACTCTGGTGAGCCACGCCGTCAACGGCTTCAACGCCATGCCCGCCAAGGGCGGCAACCCGAGCCTCTCCGACGAGGAAGTCCAGGCCGCGGTGGCCCACCTGGTCGAGCCGGTCATGGACGTGCCCGCTCAGGAGAGCGGCGGCGGCGAGTCCGCCGAGGCAAGCGCCGAGGCCAGCACCGAGGGTGAAGCCAGTGCCGAGGGCGAGGCGAGCGAGACCAGCGCCAGCGCCGAGGCCGCCACGGCCGGCATCGACGGCGCCGCGATCTACAACACCGCCTGCATGGCATGCCACGCCACCGGCGCGGCCGGCGCGCCGGTGAAGGGCGACGCCGAGGCCTGGGCCCCGCGCCTCGAGAAGGGCACCGAGACCCTCTACAGCCACGCCATCAACGGCTTCAACGCCATGCCCGCCAAGGGCGGCAACATGTCGCTCTCCGATGCCGAGGTCCAGGCGGCGGTCGATCATATGGTCGGCGCCGTGCAGTAAACCTCCGGTCACGGAAACGTCAGCGGGGCGCCCTAGGGCGCCCCGCTTGCGTTGGAGGACCGGCCGTCGGTGGCCGGCCCCCGCCTTTCAACCCGGTCTCATCAACCCGGTCTCAGCCCAGCAGCGAGCGAATCCCCGCCAGGGCGTCCTTGCCACGTGCCTGCTTCTTCTCCGGATCCTCCCGGTCGGCGCGCCCCTCCCACTCGAGATCGCCCTCCGGCAGCTCGTCGAGGAAGCGGCTGGGCGTGCAGTCCATCATCTCGCCATAGGTCTTGCGCTGACGCGCCAGCGTCAGGGTCAGGGTGCGTCGCGCCCGGGTGATGCCCACGTAGGCCAGGCGACGCTCCTCCTCCACGGTGCCCGCCTCCACGGCATTGCGATGGGGCAGAAGATCCTCCTCCAGGCCCATCAGGTAGACATGCGGGAACTCCAGCCCCTTGGAGGCGTGCATGGTCAACAGCTGCACCCGGTCAGAGTCGTCCTCCTCGGCTTGCTGCTCGAGGATGTCGCGCAGCACCAGCCGGGAGATCGCCGCCTCCACGTCGTCGGCCTCGGTCTCCTCGCTGGCGGTGTCCTCGGGATCACGGCTCATGGACTTCTCGAGCTGATCGATCAGGATCCAGACGTTGGCCATGCGGCGCTCGGCGATGGTCGGCGCGCTAGCGTTCTGATAGAGCCAGGCCTCGTAGTCCATCTCATGCAGCATGCCGCGGATGGCCTCGAGGGCGTCGCCCTGATCCATGCGCCGGCGCACCCCGTCGATGAAGTGGGTGAAGCGCGACAGTCGATCCATCGCCCGCTCCGGCAGCTGCTGGGCGAGGCCCAGCTCGTGGCAGGCGGCGAACAGCGAGATCGAGCGCCCGGAGACCTGATCGTTGGCGTAGTTGGCGAGCTTCTCGAGGGTGCTCGGGCCGATCTCGCGGCGCGGCACGTTGACGATGCGCAGGAAGGCATTGTCGTCGGCCGGATTGATCAGCAGCCGCAGGTAGGCCATGGCATCCTTGATCTCGTTGCGCGAGAAGAAGGAGGTGCCGCCGGAGAGCTTGTAGGGAATCTGATAGTGCTGCAGCTTGAGCTCCAGCAGCCGGGCCTGGAAGTTGCCGCGGTAGAGCACTGCGAAGTCGCGCCATTCGGCGGACTCCTTGATGCGCCGGGTGAGGATCTCGCTGGCCACCCGCTCGGCCTCGGCCTCCTCATGGCGATTGACCACCACGCGGATCGCCGCGCCCTCGCCCATCTCCGACCACAGGGTCTTGTCGTAGACGTGGGGGTTGTTGGCGATCAGCGTGTTGGCGGCGCGCAGGATGGTGCCGGTGGAGCGGTAGTTCTGCTCGAGCTTGATCACCTTCAGACGCGGAAAGTCCTCGCCCAGGGTGACCAGGTTCTCGGGACGCGCTCCGCGCCAGGCGTAGATCGACTGGTCGTCGTCGCCGACCACGGTGAAGGTCGAGCGCTCGCCCATCAGCAGTCGCACCAGCAGGTACTGGCTGATGTTGGTGTCCTGATACTCGTCCACCAGCATGTAGTGGATCTTGCGCCGCCAGCGGGCCAGCGCCTCGGGGTCGTCGCGCAGCAGCACCACCGGCAGCAGGATCAGGTCGTCGAAATCCACGGCGTTGTAGGCCTTCAGATGGCGCACGTAGGCCTCATAGACCCTGGCGGCGTACTGCTCGTCGTCGTCCTCGGCGTGGGAGAGGGCCTGGCCGGGCAGCAGCAGGTCGTTCTTCCACTGGGATATCTGCTGCTGCACGGCGTTGATCTGCTCGGCGTCGACCTGGGCGTCCTTGTTCATCAGGTCGCGCAGCAGCGCCTTGGCATCCTCGGGGTCGAACAGCGAGAAGCCCGGCCGGTAACCGAGCGCCTTGAGCTCGCTGCGGATGATGTTGAGCCCCAGGGTATGGAAGGTGGAGACGGTCAGGCCGTGCCCCTCCTTGCCCTTGAGCATGCTGCCCACCCGCTCCTTCATCTCCCGGGCGGCCTTGTTGGTGAAGGTCACGGCGGCGATGCGCCGGGCGCTCATGCCGCACTCCTGCACCAGGTAGGCGATCTTGGTGGTGATCACGCTGGTCTTGCCCGAGCCCGCCCCGGCCAGCACCAGGCAGGGGCCGTCGATGTAGCGCACGGCCTCCTGCTGGCGGGGATTGAGGCCGGCGACCCGGCTTTTGATGGACGTGGACATCAGACATTCCTCGCAGACGCGTGGGGGGCGACGGCCGGATGATCGGCCTCCGGATGATCGGACCCCGGAAGCCCGGCGCCCGGAAGGCCGGCCCCCACGAACTCGAGCTGCCGCCAGGCCTCGAAGACCACCACCGCGCAGGCGTTGGAGAGGTTCAGGCTGCGGCTGTCGGGCAACATGGGGATGCGCAGGCGCTGGGCCTCGGGCAGGGCATCGAGCAATGCCTGGGGCAGGCCGCGGGTCTCCGGGCCGAACACCAGGGCGTCGCCTTCGCGATAGCCCGGCTCATGATAGCCGGTGCGCCCACGGGTCGAGACGGCGAAGACCCGCACGGGCGCCACAGCGGCGAGGAAGGCGTCCCAGTCGGCATGCACGCGCACCCGCGCCCACTCGTGGTAGTCGAGCCCGGCGCGCCGCAGGCGCTTGTCGTCCAGTTCGAAGCCCAGCGGTTCGATGAGGTGCAGCCGGAAGCCGGTGTTGGCGCAGAGCCGGATCAGGTTGCCGGTATTGGGTGGAATCTCGGGCTGGTAGAGCACCACGTCAAGCATCAGCGGCTCCTGATAGGAAGGGCTTACAACGCACTCGGGCCCCGTGCGGGGCCCGAAAGACGATCGGCTGGCGCGGGCATCATGCCGCTTGGCCCCCATCGGCGCACACGCCGCAGCGGCCTCAGTCGGCGCGCACCCCGTAGCGGTCGCGGTAGGCGCGAATCGCTTCGGCATGGCCCTTGAGCGCCTCGCCGGCGTGCTGCTCGAGGTACTCGAGCACCAGGTCCAGGGTGACGATGCTGACTACCGGCATGCCGTAGGTGGCCTCGACCTCCTGGATGGCGCTGCGCGGATCGTTCTCGTCGCGGCCGCGCTCCTGGCGATCCAGGGCGATCACCACGCCCGCCGCCTTGGCGCCCGCGTCGTCGATCAGGCCCATCACCTCGCGAATCGCGGTGCCGGCAGTGATCACGTCGTCGATGATCAGGATGCGCCCGGCGAGCTCGGCGCCGACGATGTTACCGCCCTCGCCGTGCGCCTTGGCCTCCTTGCGGTTGAAGGCGTAGGGCAGGTCGCGGTCGTGGTGATCGGCCAGCGCCACGGCGGTGGTGGCGGCCAGCGGAATGCCCTTGTAGGCGGGGCCGAAGAGCACGTCGATCTCGAGGTCGCTGTCGGCGATGGCCTGGGCGTAGAAGCGACCCAGCTCGGCCAGGGCGCGACCGGTGCGGAACAGGCCGGCATTGAAGAAATAGGGGCTGACGCGGCCAGACTTGAGGGTGAATTCGCCGAAGCGCAACACGCCCTGTTCGATGGCAAACTCGATGAATGCCTGCTGGTAAGGTTGCAGGGACGATGCAGTGCGCGGGTCCGCCACGGAGCCTCCTATCACGTTTATCGACTGACGCCATTTACCCAAACGTCGAAACGTCGGGTATCATACACGCGCGACGCAAAAGGGACCACGTATGAAAATCGCCACCATCAATGTCAACGGCATCCGCGAAGCGGTCGGACGGGGCTTCCTCGACTGGCTGGCTAACCAGGATGCCGACGTCGTCTGCGTGCAGAACCTCAAGGCCAAGAGCTTCGAGCTGGACGATAGCATCCTCTATCCAGAAGGCTACGAGGGCTACTTCCTCGATGCGGAGCAGGACGGCTTCTCGGGGGTCGGCCTCTACTGCCGCCAGGTCCCCAAGGCCATCATGTACGGCCTGGGCTTCCCCCAGTGCGACCACGAGGCGCGTTTCCTGCAGGCGGACTACGACCGCTTCAGCATCGCCAGCTTCCTGATGCCCGACGGCAGCGACTATGCCGCCAAGCAGGCCTTCATGGCCCAGTATCAGGAGTACCTGTCGAAGATGGCCCGCAAGCGCCGCGAGTACATCATCTGCGGCACCTGGCACATCGCCCACAAGACCATCGACCTGGAGAACTGGGCCGATAACCAGACCACGCCCGGCTTCAAGCCCGAGGAGCGTGCCTGGATGGATCAGGTCTTCGGCCCCACCGGTTTCATCGACACCTTCCGCGAGATCAATCGCGACGCCGGCGAGTACACCTGGTGGCCGAAGCTCGACCAGGACGTGCCGCGCTCCCGCCAGGAGGGCTGGCGCATCGACTACCAGATCGTCGGGCCGAACTTCCGCCGCCACGTGGTGGACGCCTGGATCGACTACGACGCGACCTTCTCGGAGTTCGCCCCGCTGATCGTCGAGTACGACCTGACGCTCTGAGCACGCTCCCTTCGTCGCCGTTCCGGCCCGTCCGGAACGCAACGCGCCGGCCCTCGGGCCGGCGCGTTGCGTTATGGCATTGCTGATCAGGGCTGGTCCGCACTCCGCCCCGAGGGACCCACTCAGCCGCGAATCCCCAGCGCCGCGCGCTGATGGGCGAACAGCTCGCCGCCGGCCTTCTCGGCCAGGTCGAGCATGGCGTTGAGCTCGGCGCGGCTGAAGGTGCCAGCCTCGGCGGTACCCTGCACCTCGATCAGCTCGCCGCCCTCGGCCATCACCACGTTCATGTCGGTACCGGCGCTGGAGTCCTCCGGGTAGTCCAGGTCGACCACCGGCATGCCCTTGTAGAGACCCACCGAGATCGAGCCGACCAGCTGATGGAAGGGGTCGCCCTTGATCAGCTTCTCGCGCTGCAGGTAGCGAATGGCGTCGATCAGCGCCACGCAGCCGCCGGTGATGGAGGCGGTGCGGGTGCCGCCATCGGCCTGGATGACGTCGCAGTCGACGGTGATGGTGTACTCGCCGAGCTTCTTCAGGTTCACCGCCGCGCGCAGCGAGCGGCCGATCAGCCGCTGGATCTCCAGGGTGCGACCGCCCTGCTTGCCGCGGGTCGCCTCGCGGCCGCTTCGGCTGTGGGTGGCGCGGGGCAGCATGCCGTATTCGGCGGTCACCCAGCCCTGCTTCTTGCCGCGCAGCCAGCGCGGCACGCCGGCCTCGACGCTGGCGTTGCACAGCACCTTGGTGTCGCCGAACTCCACCAGCACCGAGCCCTCGGCGTGGCGGGTGTAGTCGCGGGTGAGGCGGATGTCGCGGGACTGGTCGGCGGCGCGTCCGCTGGGACGCCGGATCTCCGAGGTCATGGCAGCTCTCTTGAATCGGGAAGATAACGGGAAGACACCCGTGGAATGGCGGCCATTCTACACGCTCTGGTCTACACGGTCTGGGCGGGGAATCGGTTACACTGCGGCCCCTGCAAACCACGCGTCATCGGGAGGCTCCATGGTCCACAGCATGACCGCCTTTTCACGCCAGGAGCGCGACGGCGAGGCCGGCCGCCTGCAGCTCGAGCTGCGCTCGGTCAACCAGCGCTACCTGGAGCCGCACTTCAGGCTTCCCGAGGCGCTTCGCGACCTGGAGCCGGCCTTCCGCGAGGCGCTGCGCACGCGCCTGGCCCGCGGCAAGGTCGAGTGCACCCTGCGCTTCGAGCCGGGTGGCGACGAGGCCGAGCCGAGCGTCGACCAGGCGCGCCTGGCGGCCCTGGCCACCACCCTGGAGGAGGTGCGCCACCGTGTGCCCGACGCCGCCATGCCCGATGCCCTCCGCCTGCTCGATCATCCGGGCGTGCTCGAGCGTCGCGACCCAGACCTGGAGGCCGTCAAGCAGCAGGCCCTGACGCTCTTCCAGGCCGCCCTGGACGACCTGATCGCCGGCCGCGCCCGGGAGGGCGAGAAACTCGCCGCGCTGATCCGCGAGCGCCTGGTCGCGGTCAACGAGCAGGTGGCCGAGGTGCGCCGGCTGATGCCGCGTATTCTCGAGCGCCAGCGCACTCAGCTGCTGGAGCGGCTCGCGACCATCCGCGCCGAGCTCGATCCCCAGCGACTCGAGGCCGAGCTGCTGCTGCTCGCCCAGAAGGCCGACGTCGACGAGGAGCTCGACCGCCTCGCCACCCACGTCGCCGAGGTGGAGCGCCAGCTCGGCCAGAAAGGCCCGGTGGGGCGCCGCCTGGACTTCCTGATGCAGGAGCTCAATCGCGAGGCCAACACCCTGTCGTCGAAGTCGGTGGTCGCCGAGACCACTCGCTGCGCCGTGGAACTCAAGGTGCTGATCGAGCAGATGCGCGAACAGATCCAAAACATCGAATAAAGCCCACGAACTGACAATAAGCTGGCTGAACCAGCATCACGTGGAAGCACATCGGCTGCCCTCCACCAACAGGCACGATCTACGCTTCGTGTAATCACCCATTCAAACATTCACCGCGCGCCGCCAAGGGCGCATCCATGCGAGAACCTACGTCACCCTGAACGCTCCTCGTCACCAAGGGGGGGGTCGTCTTTCCAGAGCGGGGAGTTTCTCTACATCTCTATAGCCTTCCCTCCACAGTCCGCAGAATTGACGATGCCCCCAAACTTGCCGGTCTGCGAAAAATCGCCTTTGGTGTCAGAAAAGCGTAGGTTCTCGACGACGTGAACCTTTTTAGGCGTGCCCTTCCCGCCGATCACCATGACCCAGGCAAGAAAGTCACTCGATAACTTCGCCAGCCTATCGATCGGGTACAGGCCATACTCTTGGATGTACTCCGCCAACACCGTCTTGTCATAGGCCGAATTCGCCTCAGGTATCCTGCGATAGGCCTCGAACAGTGAGTGCGGCGGCACACCGTTGCGTGCATGCGTCTACCTGTCGATCGCCTTGATCATGGTAATCCACATAATCAGCTCCAAGAGTTGCTCGCCGCGCTTGCCTGCTGGATGGCCAGTGCCGTCCATACGCTCATTGACCAACGCGAGCACTTCACGGCAGGTCGGGCTCGACGCCCAGTCAGCTTCTCTCGCAGAACCGTCACATGACCTCTGAGAATCGCCTTCTGCACCGGGTTCATGTTCACCTCAAGTGTTGGCAGCTGTTCACTGACCAGCAGAGGCTTACACAGGGTGGGCCCATCCTTAAAGGTCTTCAGGTAGACGCATTCAACCTTCTCGCTGCGCCGGAGCCGTTCCCCGAAGATGTTATCCCGGTAGCAGCCCTTGCCGTCCATGCCCAGCACGCCGTTGGTAGCACAGCGACGAACGATGATGCCCAGCAGCCGACACTGCCGTCTCGGACTGGGGTGGCGGGAGACGACGGCTCGGGCTCGATCATGGCCCGGCGCAAAGTTCGAGCCTGCGTGATAAAAATCCCATTCCTCCGGCGGCTTACCAATCTCGCGTTAGAAGGTGTCGATCTCCTTCTAGCTCTTCTGCCCCGTCTCGCTGTTCTTGCCTCGAAGAGGTCATATGTGTTGGCGAGTAACTAGCGCTTCCACTGGCTCACCATCGAGGAGTGGATCTCAAAGCGGGCGACCAACTCCGAGGTGGTCTTGCCACCCCTAAGGGAGGAGAGGGCCACCTCGGGCATCACTCCAATACCGACGTTTCCTGCTCATGACTAGGCTCTCCTGATCGGTCTGAGCAAACCTTAGCGCCTAGTCCGAACTTCTGGGATCACTTCACGGATTCAAGGGGGCGCAAGTCAATCGGATGAAGTGTCCTTCCCAACATAGGAGTCAGGAGATGAATGCATAGGCCTGGAGCCGGGCATTTCGCTCCTCCTCTGCCACGTGGCTCAAAGAACCAAATCGGAGACTGGTCCACCCGTCAGAATAACCTGTGGCAAGCCCTGGAAAGGGCGTTGCTGGCAGCATTAATTCGCATTTTTTGACCTGTGTCAGCTTTCAGCTCTGTAGTGATTGACTGTCACATTCGTGAAGCGTAACAAGATTATATTAGACCTATAAAAAATGTGTGTATAGTTTTTGTATAATATTTTCCAAAAGTGGCACGCGAGAACCCATAGACTACCGGCACTCGTGCAATAACCCATTGAAATAAATAAAAACATTCAAGGGAAAACCGATGCGCAACAATGGACCGGTCACACAGGTCGACCACCCCTTATCCTCCGACGATGTGCTCATCTCTAAAACCGACAGTCGAAGCTATATCACCTACGCCAACCCGAGCTTCGTCGAGATCAGTGGCTTCAACTACGAAGAGCTGGTGGGCTCGCCCCACAACATCGTGCGTCACCCCGACATGCCCGAGGCGGTCTTCGAGGACATGTGGAAGACCCTTGGCAGCAGTAAGTCATGGAGCGGGCTGGTCAAGAATCGCCGCAAGAATGGCGACCACTACTGGGTGAGGGCCAATGCGGTACCGTTGAGCGAGGGAGGGCGCGTCCAGGGCTATGCTTCGATTCGCGTCAAGCCGAGCGAAGAGGAGGTGCGCAAGGCCGAGGAGGTCTACCGCGACATGCGTGAGGGCGGTGGGCGCTATGTGATCCAGGAGGGCCAGTGGTACCGCCGGGGTCTGCTCGGGAAGCTGGGCCGCATCAACCCCCATAGTTTAGGGGTGCGCATCGGCGGCGTCAGTGCACTGACCTTCCTGTTGCTGGGTATCACGGGTATCGGTGGCGGCTACATGCTTCACCAGCAGGGCCAGGATGCGCAGCGCCTGACGTCGCTGGCTGGCGCGCATGAGCTCGAGGCCAACGTGGCAGAGGCGCAGCGCCTGCTGGCCACATCACTCATCGCCGGTGAGCAGGGGCGACCCTTGACCGGCGACCTTTCCGCTCGGGTAGACAACATCACCCTGGCCATTCGCGAGGCCTGGCCCGAGGTCGAGGAAGGCCTGGGTGATGTGGTTGGCAATTCCGAGGCGGTGGGCGAGCGGATCAACGCCTTCATTGAGGGCCCCCTCCAGACTATCTCCCAGAATATCGAGGCGGGTCGGCTCGAACAGGCCAGCACGGCTTTCGCCACCTTCGTGCTGGAGGATTCGCCGCGGCTGTTCACCGAACTCCGGCAGCTTGAGACAACCCTCGGCCAGCACACCGCCGAGGCGGCGCTCGCTCTGCCCATGGAGCGTTGGCTGGGCGCCATATTTGCCGCTATCGCCCTGCTTGGGGGTGTCATCGTCGCCTTGCTGGGCGCGCGAATAGCCGCTTATGTGCGCCGCAGCCTGGGCAGTGCCAACAGCTTCGCTCTACAGGTGGCTGCGGGCAATCTGAAGACAGAGATGCCGAAGGCTGGCCGCGACGAGGTGGGCCAGACCCTGCAGTCGCTGAATTTCATGCGCAAGTCACTGACTTTCCTGATTGGCGAGATCAATCAGCGGGTCGGGGTAGTGCGCCCCTCGGTCAACGAGCTGCTCGACAGCAACAACGCCATGGCATCGCGCATCGAACAGCAGGCCTCGGCGGTGCAGCAGACTGCCGCCAGCACCGAGGAGATCTCGACCACCGTTGCCCACAGCGCCGAAAACGCCCGCCTGGCGAGCCAGGCCTCCACCGGGAACCTTGAGGAGGTTGATCAGGCCAACGAGGTGATGCGCCAGCTGACCGCCTCTATGCAGGAGATCACTCGGCAAGCCGAGAACATGGCAAGCATTGTCGGCACCATTGATTCGATCGCCTTCCAGACCAACATCCTGGCCCTCAATGCCTCGGTGGAGGCGGCACGCGCCGACGAGCATGGGCGCGGCTTCTCTGTGGTGGCCCAAGAAGTGCGAAAACTTGCCAGCCAATCGGCAGAAGCCGCCCAGCAGGTACAGAAGCTGATCGAGCGCGCCCGTGACGGCGTCTGTGAGGGGGAGAAGCATACTCACGATGCCGAGCACGCCATGGAGCGCATTCGCGTTGCCAGCCAGCGCGTCAACGACCTGATGGGCGAGATCAGCGCGGCGAGCGAGGAGCAGAGCGACGGAATCACCCAGATAAGCCAGGCGATCACCCAGATCGACCAGGGCACCCAAGAGAGCTCGGTGGCCATGCACACCTATAACCGCTCTACGGAATCCCTGCAGCGTGAAGTTCACGTCCTCTCCCATAGCGCCCAGGCATTTCTCTCGGAGGCCGAAGTCAGGGCCATCCGCGAGGACTCCTCACCAGCCCGGCAGGCCACCCTGCGGGAGACTTTTATCCCGGCGAGCCTTCCGGCGCCGACAGGCCCTGGCAACACGCTGAAAGCGCGGGCCGAGGTGGTCCACGAGGACGAGTGGGAGACTTTCTGAGGAAGGATGCCGAGCGTGTTGCTGCATATGTCCGAGTTACTGAGCGGGCCGCAGGGAGCACTTACTCGCAGCGCGCGAGCTCCCTTTGCGCTTCGTACTCACGGAGGAGTGCTACAGCTTTCGCACCTGCAGTCGATACCCGAGGCCGAGGGATATCGGGTCCGCGGTTTTGACACGCCGGCAGCTTTTCCTCGAACGCTGATGGTGCCGAAACAGGTGCCGCCAGTGGCGGTACTAATGGACATGAAGCTCGGCGAGGAACTGGAGGGCGGTGCCCGGCTGATCCACAAGCCCGCCCTAGGCTTTGTCCGAAAACTCGAATTTGCTAATGTCACCTATGCCACAACAGCATAGGTGACCCATGGCAGGACGCTACGAGATCTCCGACAACGGCTGGGCCATCATCGAGGACATCGTGTCACC